>Ga0302157_10003859_pt1 | contig 16647 bp, 16 predicted proteins | sample I_Bog_N3_3_FD_193502 | JGI IMG/M metagenome (GOLD analysis project Ga0302157, IMG submission 193502) | Peat permafrost microbial communities from Stordalen Mire near Abisko, Sweden - I_Bog_N3_3 | ecosystem: Environmental > Terrestrial > Soil > Wetlands > Peat | place: Sweden: Abisko, Stordalen...
GAGTTGGACCTCAACGGGTGCGACCGGTGTGACCACGTTCGCCCAGAACCAGTGCAAGCCGTACTGCGCGGCGTCGAAGATGTCCTACTTCCCGAACAGCTCGGTCCGGTTCTCGTCTCCGGTATCGACGTCGAAGGGGAAACTCTTCTCGCTCCTCGTGGTGCGTTACAAAGTGGACGGGGCCGCGAAGACATTTCGATTCTCGTTTCGAGGCGACCCCTCGCTCTAGAGAGTCGCCGATGACGCATCACCGTGACGGGCCGTCGCCGCGGCCGGGCGCCAGTAACGTTCAAACGGGGGTTGTCGGCGCACCGTGATCTCTGCGAGCCGCTGCGCCGTAGTACCTATGGTGACCAGTCGGTGGATTTCAAGGGACGACAGCGCCTCCGATGAGGCACTGCTGGCGGGCGTTGCGATCGGTGACGAGCGGGCGGGCCTGTTATTCGTCCGCCGTTACCAGCGACGCCTCTACGGACTGGCGCTCGGCATCGTGGGCGACTCCGGCGACGCCGAAGACGTGGCCCAAGAAGCGTTCATCAGAATCTTTCGTCACGCCCAGGTCTTCGACGTTCGCCGCGGCGCCGTGTCGACCTGGGCACTCACGATCACGCGCAACTTAGCCATTGACGCGATGCGCGTTCGCCGCGGCGTGCCCACTGATCCCAGTGATCGGGTGTTTCTTGAACTTACGAGCGGTCACCACCAACCAGAGAACGCGGCGATCGCTACGGAGGCCGCGCGGCGGGTCCGAGGCGCGATCATGGAGTTGCCCGTGGAGCAGCGACGCGCCGTGGTGCTCGCGGCGCTCTACGGCCGCACCGCCGCCGAGATCGCCGAAGTTGATGGCATCGCCCTCGGTACCGCCAAGAGTCGGATACGCCTAGGCATGGCGAAGCTTCGCCAAGGCGTCGTGACTGAGGAAGCCCGATGAGCCGCCGCGGCGACGAACGACGCAAGTGCGCACCCTTTGAAGACGACCTCGCGACCGTGGCGCTCGGCGTCGCGACGGGACGACGACGCGAGGAAGTGCTCGAGCACGTCGAGCACTGTGCGTTCTGCAGTGCGGAACTTGCTGAACTCTCGTCAGTCGCCGACGAGGTGCTCGAACTCGGACCGGAGGTGGAACCGCCTCCGGGATTCGAGCTTCGCGTCATTCAGCGGCTGGGATCGCACCGCGCGTCACACGCGCGGACCCGGCGCCGACGCGCCGGGGTGATCGCGCTGGCGGCGGCGCTGGTGGTGGTCCTCGGCGTTGGCCTGGGCGTACTCATTCCGGGTCGGGTCGGCACGGGACCCGCACCCTCGGCGATCGCCCATCCGACCGAGGCGAGTCTCACGTCCCATGGTCACGTCGTGGGCAACGTGGTGGTGTCGACGGGGTCACGCCCGTGGATGGTCATGACGATCACGCGGGACTCGTGGTCGGGCACCGTCACCTGTGAGGAGATTCTCGCCGGGGGGAAGGTCGAAACCGTCGGTACGTTCAGCCTCTCCGCGGGCTACGGCACGTGGAGTGCGCGGCTCACCTCTCCCGCGAGAGAGGTGCGCGGTGCGCGCTTGATCGCGGCGAACGGCGTCGTTCTGGCGAGTGCGCGGCTGCACGGCTGACCTCGAGGCCGTGTGTCCAACGTCAAGCCGTCGCGTCCACGTCGCACTGAGTCAAGGCGAGGACCTCGGAGCGTCGCTGGAGCGCACGTGCGATCGCGCGACGCTGAAAAGAGTGATCTTGTTGCTCACACGCTCCGTAGTACCACGTGGCGTGAAACGTCAACGCGGCGAAGAAGTGTTCGCCGGGGCGACGTGAAGTGCGTCGCGACGGGTGCGCCCGTGGCTCGAGCGAACGAGGAGATGACGGACATGGAAAGTGCGACACAGAAGAGCAGCGTTCGTCGGCGCTCACCTGGGCTGCGGTACGCGGCGGTGACGCTCACGCTGGGCGCAGCGATGGCGCTCGCGCTCCTCCCAGGCTCCGCGGGCGCCGCCTCCAGCCACGCATCGAAGTCCCTCGTGATTTCGGCGGACAAGACGTCAAGTTTTGGCACTGTGCTCACGAATCGAACGACGCTGTACACCCTCTCGCCGAGTGCGACGGCCTGTGCGACGGCCTGTCTGAAGATCTGGCCCGCGGTGCTCCTACCCAAGGGGGTCAGCGCGGCGACGGCCGGCAGCGGCGTCGCCGCCTCGAAGCTCGGGTCGGTGAAGCGCGCGGGCGGGCTGTTCCAGGTCACCTACGACGGTAAGCCGCTCTACCGGTTTTTCAAGGACACGCAGCCGGGACAGGTGCACGGCGACGTCACCGATAAGTGGGGGAAGTGGTCGGCCGTGGTCACCGTGAAGCCGAGTGCGGGTGGTGCGACGACGACGACCACGAGTCCAGGCGGCGGCGGAGTCGGTTTCTAGTGGCGGCGGCAACGGCGGAGAGCGACTCGTGTCGCTGTTCCTAGACGCGCGAGGGCGCAGCGCCGACGCCTACCCCGGCGCGGCGCTGGCGCGCGAGGCCCGTCGCGTACGACGGTCGATCTCATCTCGGGTCTACCTACCGGCGTTCTCCATCGTCGCCATCGCCATCGCCCTCGTCGCGATCGGGTGGTCGAGTCACTGGGGTGGCGCCAGTTTCTCCGAGTCGTTGACGAGCTTGAAGATCGTGGTCATTGGTCCGATCACGCTCGTCGTGCTCGGTGTCCTTCTCGTCGTCGAGCGACTCCACCCCGCGCAGCGTCGTCCCGTGTTCGCTCGGGGTTACCGTCAGGACCTCCTCTACACGATCCTCAACGCGACGCTCGTCGTCCCCCTGGGCGCTGCGCTGGCGCTCTCCTTCGCCGAAGTGGCGCGCCACTCACTGCCCTGGGTCGTCGTACCCCGCATCGGCGTCGTACCTCGCTGGGCGTTCGTGGCGGCGATCTTCGTTGCGATGGACTTTTGCAACTGGCTGGCCCACTTCGCGAATCATCGGGTACGGATGCTCTGGCGCTTCCACGAACTTCATCACTCCCAAGAGGACATGAGCGTGTTGACGGTCTTTCGCACCCACCCGCTGATCCACGTCTCCTACTTAATCGCGCTGATCCCGGGAATCGTGTTGCTCGCCAACGGCGCTGTCCCGACCACGATGCTCGTGGTCTACGCCGCAGTGGTGGCCTTCGAGCACTCCAACACCAACCTCGGCTTCGGGCCGGTGGGCCGGGTGTTCGTCAGTCCGAACTACCACCGGATCCACCACCAACTGGATGGCCCCCAGGACGTCAATCTGGGCTTCGCCCTCACGATCTGGGACCAACTCTTCCACCGCGCGGTCTTTCCCACCGCGGCGACGATCCGCGCCGACACCGGCTTGCCCGGGCGGCCGCTCGTCGTCGAACAGGCCACCACCCGACCGCGACACGTGTTCGTCATGCTGGCTCAACTCGTAGCACCCTTTCGGCCCGTCGCCGACGACGCGAGCGCGCCGCGCACCTCGTCGCGATCACCCCGGGGTCGAGGCGTGGTGGAGTCGTGACGTCGATGCCATTGCGGGGCCGGAGCGCTCTCGCGATGCTCGTGCGCACGCAGACCACCTCGCCGTTCACCGATGAGTTGCTCATCGTGGTTCGCATCGTGCTCGCGTGGATCTTCCTCTACTACGGCGCCGGGAAACTCTTCGGCGCATTCAACGGACCCGGGCTGCACGCGACCGCGCTCTTCTTTTCCAACACCGCACATCTGCACCCCGGCGGATTTTTTGCGGTGCTCGGTGGCGTCATCGAATTTGGCGGGGCGGTCGCCCTCATCTTCGGGCTCGGCGCTCGACTCGCCGGGCTGGCGCTGGTGGGCGACATGATTATGGCCATGATCACGGTGACCTGGACCAACGGGATCAACTCGGAGTCCCTGACGCCGGGGTACGAGCTGAATTTGGCGCTGGCCGCGCTCGCCCTGGTCGTGGTCGTCGTCGGCGCGGGACGTTTCAGCGTCGACGCCCTCCTCGATCGCCACCTCGCCGTCTCACCGCGTCCCGCCCACTAATCGCGCCGAGGACCTCGACCGATTGAAGGGACGCGGGTCGACGGTAGGTTGGAGATACGGACTGGGCGAGCATCGCTCTGGGGTAGACGGATGAGGTATTGGAGCATCGTGGTCACTCTGGGCGTCGTGTTACTTCTTATTGGATTCCTGCTGGGGGTCCCCATTCTCTGGTCGATCGGGATGATCTTGTTGATCATCGGCGTCGTTCTCTGGGCCCTGGGCTCCGCCGGTCGGGCCGTCGGCGGGCGCAAGCACTACTACTAAAGTCCGACTCCCGTTTGCACTCTCGAGTGCCGCCGTGGAGAATGAGTCAGGGCCGCGCGGACCGTCGTCAGGACCCGCCCGGCGAGATCTGCCCCTTACGAACGCCGACGCAGTGCCGCAGTTTCCAACACCAATCTGGAGGAGTCACCAATGGAAGAGTTTCTCACCGCTATCGAGACCCTGAGGGCGCGAGCTCGCGCCAACATCGATCTAGGTCCCGTGACGGACGCCTACGGCGCGGATCTCGAACGGGTCGTCTACGTCCTCAACCAGGCCCTCGCGACCGAACTGGTGTGCGTGCTGCGGTACAAGCGTCACTACTTCACCGCGCAGGGGCTCGACGCGAAGAACGCCGCCGACGAGTTCTTAGAACACGCGGGCGAAGAGGCCGAACACGCCGACTTGATCGCCGCACGCATTAGCCAACTCGGTGGCGAGCCGGACTTCAATCCCGAGTCCCTCACCGGTCGCAGCGCCACCCAGTACGACTCTTCGGAGGAGTTGAAAAAGATGATCCAAGAGGACCTCGTCGCCGAACGCATTGCGGTCGCTCACTACTCCGAGATCATCACGTGGCTGGCCGACGGTGACCCCACCACTCGGCGGATGCTCGAGGGCATCCTCGCGCAAGAAGAAGAACACGCCGAGGACATGCTCGATCTCTTGACCGGTCTCAAGTAACTCTCGCGCCCCTAGAGCGCGGTCGCGGCGTCCACGAGCTCGCGTAAGACTCGTCGTAACTCGAGGGTCGACCGATCGGCGCGAGTGTGCAGCTCGGCCGTGACGTCCAGTGGCAGTTCCAACGACTCGTAGCGCGACTGAAGGCGCAAGTCCTCTTCGAGGACGGCAACTTCAAAGTCGATCGCGTCGCGCATGCGTTCGTCCGACCCATCGAGGTCGTCGCGCCACAGACTCGAATAGATGCGAACCCTCTCGTCGTCGAGCGGCGTCAGGAAGAATCCGATGACGTTCGAACCGCCCGCGTCGAGAAACTCGATCGCGAGTTCCAGATGAAACGGCGCGCTGTAGCGGTAGGTGAGTCGTCGACGCTGCACGAGCGGTCGAATCCCCGCAGCGACACCCGGGTCCTCGCGATTGAGGAACTCGTGCTCGTAGGTAGCGCTGAAGGCGTACCCGTCGCGACCCACTGAGAAATGAGGAACTTCTCTCGCCTGATCGGCGCCGAAGGTGTTCGCGTGGACGAACGGGAAGTGGGCCATGTCGAGGAAGTTGTCGGCGAGAAGTCCTGCATTGCCGCGCGTCTCAATGATCGGTAGATCGCCCTTGAGGAACGACGTATCGCCATCCGCCGCGACGCAGGGCTTCGGTGTCAGGGGCGGGAGCGGTGCGACGAAGACCATACCGTGCGATTCGAAGACCTCGGCGGGACCACTCAGTTGTGCGCGGGCGGGGACTGTCGCCTCGGCGCCGAGCGCCGGGATCTCCACGCAACGTCCCGCGCCGTCAAAGAGCCACCCGTGATAGCCGCAGCGCAGCGCGTTCCCTTCGCACGAGCCGAGCGACAGCGGCGCGAAACGGTGTGGGCAACGATCCAGGAACACCCGCACTGCGGTGTCGAGGGATCGGTAGGCCACGTATCGCTCGCCGAGGAGTTGGAAGGACTGAGGCGTCGCGGTGACCTCGCTCGAACGACAGAGCGGATGCCACGCCCGTCGCAGCGCGGGGTCGAGATTGCGAAGTCCGGCGGGCACGTACATCAAACTAGTTGGGGCCAACTTCGTGACGACGGCGCGGGTGACCGACGACGAGACCTCCGCCGCCCACACCTCGTCGTCACTCGACGGTGACGAGAGGCTGTTGCTGCGTGATGCAGTGCACCCCGCCGCCGTGGGCGAAGATCGCTCGGCCGTCGGCTCGTTCGATGGCTCGACCCGGGTAGAGGCGCGAGAGGAGCTCGAGCGCTTCCTCGTCCTTTGGATCATCGAAGGTGCCCACGACCACGAAGCCGTTCCCGACGTAGTGGTTGATGTAGGAGAAGTCGGTCCAGGCATCATCGACGACGACGGCCGCCGGTGCGGGGATCTCCACGACGTCAATGGGGTTGCCGGTCGCGTCCGTGCTGGCTCGAAGCAGGCCGATCAGATCTTTGGTCACGTCGAAGTCGGGGTGTGCGGGGTCGCGTTGGCTGTGGGCGGCCACCAGGCCCGGACGAACGAACGTGGCCACGATATCGACGTGGCCCCGGGTCCCGAACTCGTCGTAGTCGCGGGTGAGACCACGCGGCAGCCAGATCGCGTGGGTGGTGCCGAGTTGGGCGTGGAGTTCGGCTTCGACGCGCGCGCGGGTCCACCCGGGATTTCGCTTCGGGTCGAGTTGCACGGTCTCGGTGACCAACACCGTGCCCGCGCCGTCGACGTGGATGCCGCCGCCCTCGTTGGTGAGCGACGAGTGGCGCAGCTCCGCGGCACTGTCGCGAGCCACGTCGGCGGCGATGAGTGCGTCGTGGTCCCACCGGGCCCAGTGCTGCGCGCCCCAACCGTTAAAGACCCAGTCGACCGCGCCGAGCGTCGGTCCGTCGACGGTGAAGGTCGGGCCAATGTCTCTCATCCACGCGTCGTCGAGTGGACGTTCGATCACGCGGACGCCGCGACCGACGAGCGCCGTCGCCGAGCGACTGTCGCCGACGTTGGCGACCAGCGTGACCGGCTCGTAGCGCGAGATCGTCGTCGCCACGTCCGCCCACGCCGCTCTCGCGGCGCTCAGCGTCGCCGAGCCCTCAGCGCCGAAGGTGAGATTCGCCGGCGGAAACGCCATCCACGTTCGCGCGTGGGGCTCCCACTCGGGCGGCATCCAACAACGGTTCATACCCGTTGGAAAGATGAGAGCATTGGGCTCATGCTAACCATCACCAACTTCGACGTCCCGAGTTCGCCCGCTCGGGTCGAGGGGCCGACCCGAGCGCCCTTCCGCATCGGTGCCGTGCAGGAGCGCTGGCGCGCCGACGCGAACGAACATCGAGCCGCGCTCCGCGAGGGCGCCCTCGTCGCCGCGGAGTTGGGCGCACAGTTGGTCTGTTTCCAAGAGCTGACGCTGTCGAGTTACTTCGCCGACGTCGAACCGACGTCCACGCCCTCTCGATTGGCCGAGAGCATCGACGACGGTGCGACCAGACAGTTCGCCGCTCAACTCGCCGCCGAGATCGGCGTACCGGTCCACGCGTCACTCTACGAACGCTTACTCGAGGAGGACGCGCTCGGCTACAACACCGCGATCGTGGTTGCCCCCGACGGGACCTTGCTGGCGCGCACTCGAAAGCTCCACATCCCCGTGACCGCGGGTTACTACGAGGATCAGTACTTCCGCCCCGGGCCCGCGGGACCAGATAGCTTCCCGGTGGTCGGTCTCGCGCAAGGTCGCTTCGGATTCCCGACGTGCTGGGACCAGTGGTTCCCCGAGTTGGCGAGGGCGTATTCGCTCGCGGGAGCGGAGGTCCTGGTCTACCCGACCGCCATCGGGAGCGAGCCCGACCACCCCGATTTCGACACCGAGCCGCTGTGGCAGAGCGTCATTACGGCCAACGGCATCGCCAACGGCACCTTCATGGTGGTGATCAACCGGTTCGGTACCGAGGGTCTGCTCACCTTCTACGGCAGCTCGTTCATCTCCGACCCGTACGGGCGAATCTTGGCGCAGGCGCCCCGGGACGAGTCCGCGGTGCTCGTCGCGGACCTCGACTTGGATCAGCGCAACGACTGGCTGACGCTGTTCCCATTCCTCGCGACGCGGCGCCCCGACGCGTACGGCTCACTCACGTAGTTCGGTCGTATCGACGCGCGGCCGACGCCTTAGGGCTGTCGCGCGTAGTCGTCCTCGGCGACGTGCTCACCCCACGAGGCCGCACCCCGAGTGATGGAGAGATGGCGCATCGAGTCCTCTCGGGTTGCCCCGTGCCAATGGACCTCGCCGTCTCCCGTGACGTGCACGTCACCCGGAGCGAGTCGAACGATCTCCTCACCGGCTGATTGAACGAGACCTCGCCCTTCCAGCACGTAGAGCGTCTGTCCGCCTTCGTGAGAGTGCCACGCCGTTCGGGCACTCGGCGCGAAACTCACGGCAGCGACGTTAAAGGATGACTGCGCACTCGCTTCGACGATCGTATCGAGTCGCACCTCGCCGGTGAACCACTCCGCAGGTCCTGGTGTCGACGGTTTCTTTGGTTGAAGTCCCACAGTCCTCGCTCGTCTCGCGTCTCGTCGGTGAATCACGTCGAGCGTAATTCCTCGAGGTCAAAGTCCGATTCGCCCACTGACGGAACGTCGGGCGATGCGTGATCCATTGGACGGACGCGGACCGCGGCCCGGGAACGTCCCGCTCGGCTCCGCGCGCCCATAAGGTGGCGCCACCTGGGTTGATGGTGGCCCAGCGGTCGCTCAGGACCTCGGCGGCGTCTGCCACAAGTGGCGAGAACGTCTGCGAAGAGGTCCCTTGAGAAATCTTTCGAACCCGAGTGACACCTCGAACGTCACCCCCATCGAATCGTCGCGCCCGCGACGTGCCCGTCGAGTTCTACGCGGTCGCCTCATCGCGGCGCTGACGCTCGTCGCCGCAGTGATGGTGCTCGTCCCGATCACCCTCAAAGCCGCGAGCGCCGTGACGTTGAACGTACCGACCGACATCGCCGCTCCCGCCTCTGGGGGGTTCTTCACGGCAGTCAGTTGCTACGGCACTGCGGGGTGCACCGCGGTGGGCGTCGACGGCAGTAGCACCGTGCCGATGTACGTCGCAGAGCCGTCGGGCTCCGCCGTCGACCTGACCATACCGGGGACGATCGGTGAGCTGTTCGGCGTCAGCTGCGTTGACGCCACCGACTGCACCGCGGTGGGCGTGAACCTTTCGAATAATGAACCCTTCTACGTCATCGAGACGGCGGGGACGTGGGGTACGGCCCAGGACGTCGCGTTCCACGGTCAGTTCGACGCCGTGAGTTGCACGAGCACCACGACGTGCGTGGTGGTGGGTCAAGACACCACCTCCTCAGAAGCGATCTACGACGTCGAGACCTCGGGCACCTGGGGCGGGCCCACCGATCTCGCGTCGCCGCACACGCAGGGAACGTTTTCTGGCGTCAGTTGCGTCGACGCGACGCACTGCACCGCGGTCGGCGCGGACACCGGCAACACTGAGCCGTTCTACGCCACCGAGACCTCGGGAGTGTGGGCCACCTCGGTCGACGTGGCGAGCCCCGCGGGTACGGGACACTTCAACGCCGTCAGTTGCGCGTTGCCGACGTCGTGCGCGGCGGTGGGCGACACCGCGTCGGGCCGACCCTTCTACGCCACAGAATCAGCGAGCGTCTGGGCCCCCGCCGCCTACGTCGCCGCGCCCGTCACGACGGGCGTACTGCTGGGCGTGAGTTGTGCGGACACCACGCACTGCACCGCGGTCGGCGCCGATCAGACATCGACCCAGGTGCCGTTCTACGTCAATGACGTGAACGGTGCGTGGGGCACGCCGGTGGACACGACGGTCGCCGGCGGTACGGGATTCTTCAACGCCGTCAGTTGTACGAGTGACACCGACTGCACGGGCGTCGGGCAGGGCCAAGGCAACAGCGGCGCCTTTTACCAATCCGAGACGTCCGGCACGTGGGCGAGCGCGGTCGGGGTCCCCGGTCCGAACTCGAGCGGGGAGTTCGACGCCGTTAGCTGCGCGAGTGACCAAGACTGCGTCGGCGCCGGCCAAGACTTTGTGAACGAACTGCCCCTTGCCGCGAGTGCGTCGTCCAGCACCTGGGCGGACGCCGCCGATCTGTCGTCGCCTGATCAGGGCTCTCTCGTGTCCGTGAGTTGTGTTGACGCTAACGACTGCACCGCGGTGGGGCAGGACCCTTCCAATCAGTCGGGCTTCGCGGTGGTCTACTCCTCGGGCACCTGGGGTGCCATCGAGGATCTCTACTCGCCGACCTACGACGGAGATCTGAACGCGATCAGCTGCACCGACGCCACGGACTGCACCGCGGTCGGGGAGGACTCGACGACGTTGATGCCCTACTTCATCACCGAGTCGTCGGGTGTCTGGGGTTCTGCCGTCTACGTGAACACACCCAGCGGTACGGGATCCTTGACCGCCATCAGTTGCTCCGACGCCACTGACTGCACGGCGGTGGGCCAGGACGGGAGTGATCGAGCGCTCTACGAAGTGGAGACCGCCGGCGTGTGGGCGGCGAGCGCCGTCGACGTTGGACCCACCGGGTCCGGGGCCGCCTTTTTGGGCGTCAGTTGCACTGGCGCGACGGACTGCACCGCGGTAGGTGAGGATGGATCCTCACACGCGATGTACGCCACCGAAACCTCTGGTGTCTGGGGACCGCCGAGCGAAGTAACGCTACCGGGAACCACCGGTTCGTTCTGGGCGGTGAGTTGCGCGTCTGCACTCGACTGCACCGCGGTCGGCGGCGACTACGGGACCAATGAGGCCTTCTACGAAGTTGACTCCGGCGGCGTCTGGTCAACGCCGCACGAGGTGGCGACGACGGGCACCACGGGCCTGTTCTACGGCGTCAGTTGCCCCGACGCGGGCCACTGCATGGCGGTCGGCTGGGACGAAGGTACCGACGAGCCCTTCTACGACGATCTTGGTGCGAGCTCGTCTCCCCCAACAACCGCTACGACAACCTCGGGCACCACGACCACGACCACGGCGCCGACGACGACCACTACGACAACGACGCCGGTGGTTGCACCACCACCTTCGACACTCACGACGACGGTTGGTTTTGCCACCGGGAGTGCAACATTGAGTGGAGCGAACCGATCCGCAATCGACCGCTTCCTCGTCAGGCTCGTCAGCGAGCGGCGCCACAGCGTGATCGTGAGCGGCTTCGCGTCACCGGGAGGGCCGAGTTCGGAAAACGCTCACCTGATCCGGGCGCGGGCGGCCGTAGTCGCACGATACGTTCACACGATTCTCCAACGTGAACACGCGGCGCACGTGGTCGTCAAGATCCACCTCGGTGACATCAGACACTCGACGGACCCGTCCAAGGATCAGGTCGCGACCTTGTCCGCCTAGCGAGACGCTGCGAGCCGACGACGGTGCCGGCCAACGGGGCGTTCGCCTGCCGCGAGTCCACGGCTCCCGGAGCGCTCGTGCTCCGCGTAATTCAAACTCGGTTGGCGGGCGCTCCCCGGTGTTGAGGTCGCGCTGAGGATTTCACACGCTGACCCGAACGCCAACTAGTGAGATGCCACGGCCGCGGACGCGCGACGGATACGGTGTCGAGCCATCTGGTGAAACACGACGCGATGAATTGGTCCGAGCAACGTCCAGTAGAGGAAACCGGGAATCCCGCGAGGACGAAACGCGGCAACTTGCTGCAGGTAACCCTCGTCGTAGCGGTAACCCAACCAGGCGTCGCCCGGGAACCACCCGTCGCTGCGCAGCACGAGGTGGGAGTCGTCGATCTCAGCGATCCGCCACCAGTCGACCTTCGCGCCGAGGGCTACGACCTCGGGGGCACGCGGGCGAAGTCGTTCACCCACGAGACGGCCGAGGACGAGTCGAAGCACCCAGCCGGGAGCAGCACCGTACCAACTGAGTTTCCCGCCTATGTTCCAAAGGTCGCGTCGCAGGGCCTCGTCGAGGCCCTCGGGGACCGCGAGTGACACGAGAACGGTGTAGACGCCGTCGCGCTGGCCGGAGCTCCGTCCAAACAACGACTCGGGCACTTCGTTGTCCTGCTCGTTGAGCGCCGTCACCAGCGCGCGCTCGACGCCCATGGGCACGACGGAGAAGGCCGCGCTCGTTCGTGCGCCGTTGAGCACGACGACTTCGGTGACGAGGCTCTCGATGAGAGCGTGGCTCACCGACCGATCGACCGGAGTGACCAGATCAACCCAGTACGACGAGAGATGTGGCGTGAGCCATGGAATGTCAACGATGAAGCGTGCGCGAAGGCCCCGCGCTCGAGCGTACTCAGCGATCATCTCGCGATAGGTCGTGACGTCCGCTCCGCCGATCTCGTAGACGTCGGGCTCGACGAAGAGCGACTGCTCGAGATAGTCCAGGAGATCGTCGAGCGCGATCGGTTGAATCCTCGTGCGCACCCAGCGGGGACACACCATCGCGGGGAGCCGTTCGGTGAGGTAGCGAAGCATCTCGAACGAAATGCTCCCCGCACCGAACACCACCGCAGCTCGCAGCTCCACCACGTCGACGCCGGTGGCTCGAAGAGCCACACCGACCTCGTGGCGGCTGGAGAGGTGTGCGGAACTGGGAGCGTCTCCGAGTGCCCCGACGTAGATGATGCGACGGACGTTCGCCTGCGACGCGGCGCGAGCGAAAGTGGTCGCGAGCCGGAGGTCGAGATCTCGAAACTCATCGCCGGCGGCCATCGAGTGAACGAGGTAGTAGGCAGCGTCCACGTTCGCCAGGGCGCGGGCGGTGGCGACTTCGTCACCGAGGTCGATCACGACTGATCGCTCGCTGGCCACGGGAGTCTTGGGGGAGCGGTGTAGGGCGAGGACGTCGTGATTGTTCTCAAGCAGGCGGAGAGTGAGCGCGCGACCGACGAAGCCAGACGCGCCGGCAATCGCAATGGTCATCGGCAGCCTTCGCGCGCGGGTCCCAAAATCTCCCACCGTGGACGACACACGGACGTTGTACGAAATCTCGGGGTCACTGCCGCTATCCCTCTCCCATGGGGCGTCATTAGGCCTCAATCCCTCGAGGTGCCCGTATGAAGGTTCGAGCGGCCGGGTCCGGAGTTCTTAGGGAATTCTTAGTCAGTGGCTCTTGGAATAAACGGCGCTCACCTGGTATGTTGGCACTCGCACTCATAGAGTGCCAACCAGGATGAAGTAATGAAAAGGAGGAAGAAATGCCACTTCTTGTTCGTTCCGAACCATATCGCGACTTGGATCGCTTTCTCCAGCAGTTGCTCGTCGATCCCACCCGACGGGTGACGGCGATGGGAATGCCGATGGACGCGTACCGCAAGGAGGACCAGTTTTTACTGCAGTTCGACCTTCCCAGTGTCTCGGCGGACTCGATCGAACTGACGGTCGACAACAACACTCTGACGGTGAAGGCGGAGCGCCAGGCACCGGCCCTCGCAGACGGCGTCGAAGCGCTCGTTGCCGAGAGGCCCCACGGGACGTTCACCCGACACATCCTTCTCGGCGAAGAGTTAGACACGAACCACATCGACGCCAGCTACAGCGAAGGAGTGCTGACCTTGACAATTCCCGTGGCCGAGGCGGCGAAGCCACGACGGATCGAGGTTCGCCACGACTCGGAGAAGGTTGCCATCGGCGTTTGAGGAGGACTCGAGCCGCGGGCCGGTGGCGGTCAATCGACGCCGGCCCGGCCAGGCTCCGCGAAGGCGTGTTCGCTGAACTCGCTTGAGCGCGTGCCCGTTGACCCTCGCGTCTAGGTGACGGCGTCGCACACAAATTGCGCCGCCCGCGGGTCTACCCGGCGAATCAACGGCGCTAACGCTTCGAGTCCGCTGGTTACTGCTCGTTCAGGGACGCCTCGGCTAGCCAGAAGGATCTTTAGCCATTCGACCATGTCGGTCAGTACGGTCACGTCGTCGACGAGATGGGCTGCCGCCGCGAACTGGGTGATGTACGTGAGATCCTCTCTCGTTCGAGCGAGTTGCCGTGCGTCAAACGACGCCATGGCGGGGTAGGCCTTCACCAAGGACGCGAACGCCGAAGCGGCGATCTCGACGGCGCTGAGTTGGAGCAGCATCGCCGCCTGGTTAGACCGCGCGGGAGTGGATGAAACGGTCGGACCACCACGTTGCCACGCCCGCAACGTCGTCACGGCGCTGTCGATGTCGCTGGACCACGCGTCGACACCCAGTCGATTCGAACGTTCTTCGTTGTCCCCGAGGGCGCGGCCACCCGCGATCACGGGAATCCCTAGCTCATGGGCCGCGTCGGCGAGGCGCGTCACGCCACTAAAGAACAGGGGCAGGCTACAACTCACCGCCAAGGCCTCGGGGCGGTGGCGAGCCATCAATGCCGCTACCTGATCCACCGGAGTTGACGCGCCCAGGAACGCGATGGCAAACCCGTGCGAGCGGAGCATCTCTGCGAACATCTGCGCTGGCAAGGAGTGCCAATCACCCTCCGCGCACGCCACGACGATCAGTGACCCCGACGCGGGCATCTCCATGGAGTTGGCCACGGCGTCGAGCGCCCGCTGCGTAACCCCGCTCACCATATGTTCGTCACCCACGCCCCACACGTTTCGCAACCACCGTTCACCAGATTCGCGCTGAGCTGCCGCGAGAAGATCGACGATGACGTCGTCACTCGTGACGCCGTGATCAAGAAAGTTCAACGCCAGACGGACGCCGGCACGATCCTCGCCGCCGCTGGCGTGGCCGAGGTATTCCACCACGTTGCCCTCCGATACGTACTCGAAGCTCACGTGGCAACGACCTCGTAGCGTCGGAATCGGCGAGGTCGAGGTCGGTCGTCGCCCGTTGGAATGCGTCCGTGCGATTGACGGTGATCATCGGACTTCATATAGTCTGAGAAGCACCTCTGGCTGTCCCACCAGGAAATCATCATGAGCGAACAAGGGTCGGCCAGGTCCGCCAGTACCTGGAGGCCCTGGAATCCCGGCCACTGGTCCACTTCACCTAATCGGTCGAGAAACGCTGCGCGGAGCGCTTCGCGTCCCGCCTCGGGTACTACGAGCTCACTCACGGCCACGAACCGCGGTCCCGCCGGGTCGGCGTGCGGCACTTGTGTGACCAAGTTCACCGGTAGTCCTCTTCGATGGCCCACTGCCACTGATCTCGTCCGAGGTCCTTCGCCCGGTACATCGCGCGGTCTGCCGCGATCAGCACCCCCTGAGGGTTGGCGCGCGCCGGGGCAATCCCGGCCGAGAAGGTGATGGGGCGCGGCTGCGCCAGGACCCACGCCGCCTGGAGACGGGCGAGCATGTGATCCGCCGAACTTTCCGGAAGGATGACCATAAATTCCTCACCCCCGTAGCGGCCGACGTGATCCTTCGCCCGCACGACGGAAAGCAGCGTGCGGCCAAAGGCACCAAGGACTCGATCACCGGCGTCGTGCCCAAAGGCATCGTTCACCGTCTTGAAGTGGTCGAGGTCGATCATGATCACCGCATCTGCCTCTTCGATGCGTCCGAGCGCGCGTCCCAGCATTCGGCGGTTCGGGAGACCCGTAATCAAATCGATGGATGCGTCCTCGGCGAGTCGGTTCGCCTGGTTGGCGAGTTCGAGCGCGCGATTGGCGTCGCGGACGAAACCCGGAAGGCGGCGCTCCAGGAGCATCCTCGCGACACTTGAGTGAGGGGCACTCGGCAGCAAGGGTTGTCCAACCCCGAAGGACACATCGACCGGGAGGGCCTCGCCCGCGTCCTCGTCCGCCGACACCAGGGTGCCGCCGAGGTTTTCGACGAGTTCACGCGCTACAGCGCACGCGTCGGCTTCGGTCTTGATCCACAGCAAACTGCGGGTCGCTTGGAGCACAAGTTCAAACGATGCCTCCGCACTTACCCCCGAGGGGAAGGACACGACGTCGTTGGGCGAGTGATGTCCCGCGTTTTCATTGACGGTGGCCACCGGCGATCCTCGCTGGGGCAATCCTTGAAGTTTCATACGCTGCTCGAGTCGCTGCGTTCGAGCGCTAATCGCATCGGAACAATAGTTTCGCGCGTTGGTTCAACGACTTCGTCGAACATCTCCGGTAGTTCTGTTTTATCGCCTCTGCCCCGCGGCGTTCGGCGTGATCCCACTAGTGGATGGGACTACAGGTTTTTCGATATGACATACCGCTCCGTCTCTCTAAATCACGCTAGCGACTAGGACCGATTGACGTTCAGTTGGTGGGAATACGGGGAAGACCTCGCCACTACAACGATTGTGTTGGAGATGTTTTATCAACACCTTCACAACGCGCTGCAGTGCCCAACGCTGCGCGACGGCTCGACGCATGGTCGATTGCTTTAGCGAGTCGCCGGTGATGCCTACGCCTGCGGACGTACACCGCGGGGCCGATGTGGCGCGAGGTCGGGCTCGTTACGGTGAGTGAGATGGAAGACGATCTGCGCCTACCGCTCCTGCGAGGGGTGGTCGCTCGGTTGTCGACTCGCGAGTGGGTCGCTCTCGACGTCGCGGTGGCGATTGTTGTCGCAGCGGGGTTGCTCACCGCGATCGCGCTCGGAGGACCTTTTCGTCTTTCGGGAGCGGGATGGGCCGTTCTCCGTTACGGCGCGATCGCGGTGACGGCGGCTGCGCTTCCGTTCCGTCGCAACGTTCCGATTAGCGCCTTAGTAGCGATGATGGTTGGTTCGGCGATAGCGATCGCGTTACAAGCTCCTCCGCAAATGATCGGTTTGGCGGCACTCGGTCTCTATTCGGTGGCGTCGTCGTCATCG
>Ga0302157_10003866_pt1 | contig 16624 bp, 11 predicted proteins | sample I_Bog_N3_3_FD_193502 | JGI IMG/M metagenome (GOLD analysis project Ga0302157, IMG submission 193502) | Peat permafrost microbial communities from Stordalen Mire near Abisko, Sweden - I_Bog_N3_3 | ecosystem: Environmental > Terrestrial > Soil > Wetlands > Peat | place: Sweden: Abisko, Stordalen...
GCCCAGATGACCAGTGCAATCGGGACCATGGGACTGACACAGACGAGCGCCTTCAATCCGGCCGACCCCATGCCAGGCGCTACCCGTGTGGCAGCGGCAACCACGGCAACATAGAGGGCCATGGCGCCCATCAGCTCCAGAAAATATCGCGACATTCTGGCTTTGTGGCTCATATCAATCCCCGATCGGATGTAAAGCATGCTTGTCATTCTGCAGCAGTGATCTGCGGATGTCAAGCATCCTTTACATCGCCGCACTAGCGCTCGAGCCAGCTCGCGACCGCCGCTGCGCGCTCCTCGAGGCGTGGCGCCGAGACGGGTCCACGTGTCTTCAGCTCCTGGGCGATCAGCGATACGCGGTACTCCCAGGTCCACCAGCCCAGTTCGTCGATCTCCGGGATCCAGCGCTGCTCGGCGCGCAGTGCTGCCCGCAACCCGGCAACGCGCGCCTGCGAGCGCAGCAGCTCTGCCAGGATCGACTCCGGCTCGGTGCCGCGCGTCTTGAGTCGCTGCCAGCGACGCTCCTCGGCCTGCAGATAGCGCGGCAGCTGGGCGAACCACGCGGCCGGGGCGCCGGGCAGCGCAGCCCCCGCCATCAGGGCGCGCAGCGCCGCGTCACTCTCCGCAGCCTGGACGCCGAGCTTGCGGCAGCGCGGATCGGCGATCTGTGCACGCACGCTGCGCAGCGTCGTGAACCAGCCAAGCGCAGCGGTGCTCAGCGTCGTGCCGGACGCATCGAGTCCCGCACGCCCGAGCTCCAGCGCAGACGCGAAGCCCGCGCGCGTGCGGGGCGCGCGTTCATCCGGAAAACAGCAGTTGCGCAGCGCGCGACGCACGATCAGGTCGGCGAGCCCGTTCGCCGTCAGATAACTGTTCGCGAGCAACAACAGGGGCGCGCTGCCGCTGATGCGCCGGGTCAGGTCGCGGACCTGGCGCTCGAGCATCCGCCGGGCCAGCTCGATCGCACCGTCGAGATGGGATCGCTCGGCTTCCGCAGCGCTCCATTCCAGCTGTACACACACGCGGCCGCCGACCGGCGTCAGCGCCGGGTACGCGGGGAGCCGCCCTGTGGCGAGCTCGAGCGTCACGACGGCCGGCAGTTCCGGCGCCTCGAACTGGCGCCACTCCCCGGGGTAGAGGCCGGCTGCGCGCGCCAGGAGTGCCGCACGCGCAGCCCCGGCGAGTTCGCGGCGCAGCGGCTGCAGGCGCGCGCCGCGCAGCAGTTCGCGACCCTCGTCGACGATCGCCAGACGCGGCCGCAGCCAGGGCGGCACGGCGGTCTGGTCGAAGCGCAGCTGCGGCGGAGGCAGGCCGTACGTGGCCTGCAGCCACGCACCCAGAGTGGCCGCGTCGGCGGCTCTGGGCCCCAACGCGGCAATCGCCGCGCTGACGGTTGCGGCCAGCGGGATCAGCCGGCGCCGCGCATCCTTCGGCAGGGACCGCAGCAGCGCCTCCACGCAGGGCGTGCGCAGTCCCGGGATCGATCCCTCGAGCTCGCTGCGCCCGACGCTCGGCACCGCAAGCAGCGGCACGCGGATTACCGCGCCGTCATCGTCCTCCGCCGGCGCGAAGCGATACTGCACCGGGAGCTGCAGCTCAGCGACCGTGATCAGTTCCGGATACGCCGCGAGTTCCGCGGCATCCGGGATGCGCGTGTACAGCGTGTCGGGACTGAACGCGAGCGCCTGCAGTCCGCCCGGCGGCAGCTGGCGGACGAAATACTCGAGCGTGGCCGCGCTCGACACCTGGCGTGGCAGCGCGGCAGCATAGAACCGGACCAGAGCCTCGGGCGGCGCGACCAGGTCACGGCGGCGCAGCCGCTCCTCGGTGCGCTCGGCGGCGCGCACCATCGCATCGTTGCCCTGCAGCCAGGCCGGGCGACGCGCCAGCCGGCCATGGACCAGCGCCTCGCGGGCGAAGATCAGCCGCGCCTCCTCCGGGTTGACCGGACCGTAGTTCACGATGCGATCGTTGCGCAGGATCAGGCCGAGCAGGCTGGTGCGCTCACGCGCCACGACCTCCTCGCGAGCGTCGTGCCAGTCCGGCTCGAGGTACTCGCGCCTGACGAGGTGCGCCGCTGCCGCCTCGATCCACGCCGGTTCGACCACCGCCACGCAGCGCGCGAACACCCGCGAGGTCTCGACGATGTTCGCCGCCATCAGCCAGCGCGCCTTGCGCCGGCGCAGCGGCGACCCAGGCAGCAGATGGAAGCGCACACCGCGCGTGCCCTGGTAGGCACCCTCCTCGCCGAGGCAGCCGACCATCGTCGCGAAACCCGCCAGCAGCGCGCGGTGCACACCGGTGAAGCTGGCCGGCGCCTCGCGTGGGCGGATGCCAAGCTCGGCCGCCCGGTCGCGCACCTGCATGTAGACGTTTTCCCACTCCGACAGCCGCAAGAGCGACAGCCTGCGCTCCTTGCACCAGCGCCGCAGCTCGCGCCGCGGTCCCTCGCGCACCCGCCGATACGCGCGCCACAGGCGCGCATAGCCCAGGAATTCCGACCTGGCATCGTCCAGCGGCTCCGCTCCCGGCAGCTCCTCACCCTCCGCGCCCGCCACGACGATCCGCGGGTCCGGTACGCTCAGGGCCGCGACGATCGCGAGGACCTCGCTTTCGGCGCGGAAGCGCTTGCTCTCGATGAGGGCGCGCGCCAGGCGCGGATCGAGGGGCAGGCGCGCCATCGCGCGGCCGGTGCGGGTGATGGCGCGGCCCTCATCGAGCGCGCCGAGCTCCTGTAACAGCCGGTAGCCATCGGCCAGCGCGCGCGGATCCGGCGGGTCGATGAACGGGAAATCCTCGGCTGCGCCGAGCCGGTCGGCCGCGAGGCGCAGCAGGAGCGCCGCGAGGTTCGTGCGCAGGATCTCAGGTTCCGTGAACGGCGCACGCGCGGCGTAATCCTCCTCGCTGTACAGGCGCACGCAGATTCCGTCGCCGAGCCGCCCGCAGCGACCCTTGCGCTGGTCCGCGCTCGCCCGGGAGACCGGCTCGATCGGCAGGCGCTGCAGACGCGTGCGCACGCTGTAGCGGCTGATCCTCGCGAGCCCCGAGTCGATCACCGCGCGGATGCCGGGCACCGTCAGCGAAGTCTCGGCGACGTTGGTCGCAAGCACGATGCGTCGCCGCCCCGCAGGCACGAAGATCCGACTCTGCTGTTCCCAGGACAGGCGCGAGTACAGCGGCAGTACCTCGGTGCCCGTGCCGAGCTCGCGCCCCAGCAGCTCGCCGACATCGGCGATTTCGCGCTCCCCCGGCAGGAACACCAGCACGTCGCCGGCGCCCAGCCGTGGCTCCGCCTCGATGTCGCGCCAGGCCTGCAGGACCGCCGCGGGCAGATCGGTCTCCTCGCCGTCGGGCGGTGCATCGAGGTAGCGGACCTCGATCGGCCAGGAGCGCCCGCTGACACTGACAACCGGCGCATCGCCGAAGAAGCGCGCGACGCGCCCGACATCCAGTGTCGCCGAGGTGATGATCACCCCGAGCTCGGGCCGCGTGCGGCGCAGCCGCTGCAGCACGCCAAGCAGCAGGTCGATGTTCAGCGTGCGCTCGTGCGCCTCATCGACGATCACGGTGTCGTAGCGCGACAGCCGCGGATCGCGCGTCAGCTCGGCGAGCAACAGCCCGTCCGTCATCAGGACGATCCGGGTTGCCGCCGAGACCCGGTCGGCAAAGCGCACGCGAAAGCCGACACTGGCGCCGACCGCCTCGCCGCGCTCCTCGGCGATACGCGCAGCGAGTGCGCGGGCAGCAATGCGCCGCGGCTGGGTATGGGCGATCAGCCCCTGTTGCCCGCGGCCCGCCTCGAGGCAGTACTGCGGCAGCTGGGTACTCTTGCCTGACCCGGTATCGCCGGCGACGACGATGACCGGATGGCGGCGCAACAGGTCGACGATCGCCTCGCGCTGGGCGGCGATCGGCAGCTCGACGGTCATTCGCCCCGTTTCACAGCCTGCCAGAGGCGTTCCTGCGCGACGAGCCCGAGGTCCGCGAACGCACGCCCGTCGGCGGCGGCGAGAGACTCCATGCCGCGGAAGCGCCGCTCGAATTTGCCATTGGCCGCGCGCAGCGCAGCCTCCGGGTCGACCCCCAGCTTGCGGGCGAGGTTCGCCACTGCAAACAGCAGGTCACCGACCTCCTCGAACACTGCCGCGGTCGCGGTCTCGCCGGGGTTCGCGGCGATCGCCTCGCGGACCTCGGCCAGTTCCTCATCGACCTTGTCGCCGGCCTCGGCGGCCACGTCGAAATCGAAGCCGGCGCGCGCCGCGCGCTTGCTGAGCTTCTCCGCACGCAGCAGCGCCGGCAGCGCCAGCGGCACGCCGTCCAGATGACTGGCGCCGTTGCCGGAGGCGCGGCGCTCCCCGGCCTTGATGTCCTCCCAGACTGCCAGCTGGTCGCGTGAGGTCTGCGGCGCGTCCGCGGCGGCAAACACGTGCGGATGACGGCGCGCGAGCTTGGCGGCAATGGCCGCGGCGACCGCCTCGAAATCGAACTGCCCTGCTTCGCTGGCGATCTGCGCATGGAACACGACCTGCAGCAGGAGGTCGCCGAGTTCATCGCGCAGCTGCCCGCTGTCGCCCGCCTCGACGGCCGCGGCGACCTCGTAGGCTTCCTCGATCGTGTACGGCACCAGCGTCGCGAAGGTCTGTTCGCGATCCCAGGGACAGCCGTCGGCGGCGCGCAGGCGCGCCATGATCGTGAGCAGTTCGCCGAGCGCGTCGCTCATGCCGGCTGCGCCTCGCGTGCGCGCAGCAGGCCGCGCAGGGTCATCAGCATCCCGCAGGTCGCGCCCCAGATCATGCGCCCGCGGTACGGGATCTCGATGGCCTCGAGCGTGACGCTGCCGAGCAGGCGCCGGCGCGGGCGGTGATTGGCCGGATCGAACAGGTACTGCAAAGGCACTTCGAACGCGTCGTGCACCTCCGCTGCATCCAGGCGCAGTGCGTAGCCGGGCGCGAGGAAGCCGACTGCCGGCGTGACGCGATAGCCGGTGAGGATCGGATGTTGCGGCAGGTAGCCCCCGAAGCTGACGAGTTCCGGCGGCAGGCCGACCTCCTCCTGCGCCTCGCGCAGCGCCGCCGCATAAGGGTCGCGATCGCCCGCCTCGATGCGCCCGCCCGGGAAGCTGATCTGACCGGCATGGTCCTTGAGCCCGGCGGCGCGCTCGGTCAGCAGCACCGCAAGCCCTTCAGGGTGCTCGATCAGCGGCACCAGCACGGCCGCCTCGACCGCCGGCACCGGCATGGCCTCGCGCACGCGCTGTTCCAGCACCGGGTCCGCGCCGGTCAGCCAGCGCCATTCGTCGTGACCGACCAGCGGGGATGCGGCAAGCACGGCGCTGATATCGGATCGTGTCGTCATTCCGGTAATATACGCTGCGATGACCACTGACGCGATCAATGCCCTCTCGCCGCTCGACGGCCGCTATGTGCGCAAGCTGGCCGAAGTCAGGGCGCTGTTCAGCGAGGCCGGGCTGATGCGCGAGCGGACGCGCGTCGAGTGCGCCTGGCTGCTGGCGCTGCAGGCCGGCCCCGCGCAGGCGCCGCTCGCAGCGCTGCCGGCCGCCGCCCGCGACTGGCTGGCGACGACCGCCGCCGATCCGCGCGCTGTCGATGTTGCGGCGATCAAGTCGATCGAGGCGCGCACCAATCACGACGTCAAGGCGGTCGAGTACTGGATCCGCGGTGAACTGCAGGCGCGCGGCGCCTCCCCCGCGCAGCTGGAGTGGGTGCACTTCGGCTGCACTTCCGAGGACATCAACAACCTGGCCTATGCCCTGCTGCTGCAGGCGGCACGCCGCGACGTCATCGCGCCGCTGCTGCGCCGGCTGATCGCCGTGCTCGACGCGCTGGCCGAGCGCCACGCCGACGCGGCGATGCTCGGGCGCACGCATGGGCAGACCGCTACGCCGACGACGGTCGGCAAGGAACTCGCGAATTTCGCGGCGCGCCTCGAGCGCCAGCTGCGTAGCCTGGAGGGCTGCGCGATCCTCGGCAAGATCAACGGCGCGGTCGGCAACTACAATGCGCACGTGGTGGCGCTGCCGCAGGCGGACTGGGAGCGCATCGGCGGCGAGTTCGTCGCATCGCTGGGGCTGGAGTTCAACCGCCATACGACCCAGATCGAGCCGCACGACTGGATCGCCGAGTACTGTCACGCGCTCGCGCGCATCAATACGATACTGATCGATCTTGCGCGCGACATGTGGGGCTACATTTCGATCGGCTACTTCCGCCAGCGCATCGTCGCCGGCGAAGTGGGCTCCTCGACGATGCCGCACAAGGTCAACCCGATCGATTTCGAGAATGCCGAAGGCAACTGCGGCGTCGCCAACGCGCTGCTGACGCACTTCGCCGAGAAGCTGCCCGTGTCGCGCTGGCAGCGCGACCTGACGGATTCCACTGTGCTGCGCAATGCCGGCGTCGCGATCGGCCATGGAGTCCTCGCGCTGCAGGCCCTCGTGCAAGGTCTCGGCAAGCTCGAACTCGACGGCGCGAGGCTCCATGCGGATCTGGACGGCGCCTGGGAAGTGCTCGGTGAGGCGGTGCAGACCGTGATGCGCGCGCATGGGCTGCCGGATGCCTACGACCGGCTGAAGGCCGCGACGCGTGGCCGGCCGGTGGACCGGCAGGTCATCGCGGATTTCATCGCCGCGCTTGAACTGCCGGCGGAGGCGCGCGCACGCCTGCTCGCGCTGGAGCCGGCCGCGTACGTGGGGCTCGCGGCACAACTGGCGCGACGGAAAAACGTGACGCAGTAGACGGGCCGCGCACGACCTTGGAGCTAGTATGTTAAAGGACTACCACCGAGGCTTTAACATATGTCAGGCACAGTACAGGATGCGGCCGCACGCCCGGACGCAAAATCCGGTTCTCTGACGATCCTGACGACCATGCCTGAGGTACGCGATGCGAGTCTGCGGGTTGCGAATTCGGCAAACCGCGTGCTGTCGATCTTCACGCATGACCTCGAGCCGCAGATCTACGGCGAGGAGCCCTTCCTCGAATCGGTCAAGCGCCTCGTGCTGGCACGCGCCTATGCCAAGGTACGGGTACTGATCGCGGATCCGGCGCGTGCCGTGGTGGACAAGAACCGCTTCATGGTCATGGCGCGGCGACTGACGAGCTGCATCGACATGCGCTCGATGACCGAGGAGGTCTCGGGCAACGCCGGCGCCTTCATCATCGCCGACGACCGCGCGCTGGTGTACCGGCCGCGTGCCTCGAGCTGGGACGGGGTGTCCCACATGAACGATCCGGCCGTCACGAAGATCTACCTGAATTTCTTCGAGGAGATCTGGAGCAACAGCGTGCAGGAATCGCAGCTGCGACAGATGCTGATCTGAAATTCCGCGGCCGCCGGCCGTATAATCCGGCCATGCCTGCCGTTCCCCCGCGCCCCCGCAGCTTTCCCGATCCCGTCACCGCAGGACCCGTCATCGTCGGCATGTCCGGCGGCGTCGATTCCGCGGTCAGCGCCTGGCTGATGCTGCAGTGGGGCTATGCCGTGCAGGGCCTGTTCATGGCGAACTGGGAGGACGACGACGACGCGTACTGCACCGCCGCCGGCGATTACCAGGACGCGCGCCGCGTCTGCGACCTGCTGGACGTGCCCCTGCACCGGGCTGGCTTTGCCGCCCTGTACCGGCAGCGCGTCTTCGATCTCTTCCTGGCCGAGTACGCGGCGGGACGCACGCCGAATCCAGACGTGCTGTGCAATCGCGAAATCAAGTTCGGTGCCTGCCTCGATTACCTGCAGCGCCTCGGCGGTCGCTGGTTCGCAACCGGCCACTACGCCAGGGTCGCGCACGAGCCGGACGGTTCACGTCTGCTCAAGGCCGCCGATGGCGCCAAGGACCAGAGCTACTTCCTGCACGCCATCGCGCCGGCAGCGCTCGCCCGCAGCCTCTTCCCCGTGGGCGAGCTGACCAAGGAGGCCGTGCGGCGGCTCGCCCATGCCGCGGGCCTGCCGGTTTTCGACAAGCCCGACAGCACCGGCATCTGCTTCATCGGCGAGCGCCCGTTCACCGAATTCCTGTCCCGCTACCTGCGCGATGCGCGCGGGCCGATCGAGACCGATGCGGGGCGCGTCGTCGGCGAACATCGCGGCCTGCCGTTCTACACGCTCGGCCAGCGCTCCGGACTGCATCTCGGGGGCCGCGCGGGCGCTGCGCAGGCGCCGTGGTACGTGGCCGACAAGGACCTCGCGCGCAATGCGCTGATCGTCGTGCAGGACCCCGATCATCCGCGCCTGCTGTCGGACAGCTTCGAGGTCAGCGACCTTGTGTGGCTGACCCACGCGCCGGCGGATGGCAGCGCCTGTGCCGTCAAGACCCGATACCGCCAGGTGGACCTGCCCTGCCGGATCCGCTTCGAGGACGGTGGGCGCTGCAGCGTGCAGCTCGCGGCGCCGGCTCGCGCCGTGACCCCAGGCCAGTATGCCGTGTTCTACGCCGGCATCGAGTGCCTGGGCGGCGGCGTCATCGCCGCACGCCACGGCCCGAACGCACCCGCAGCGCCGCAGCCGGCCGCGATCGAATATAATTGACATATTTGCGGCGGAGGCCCCATGACGAGCAGTTATAACGCGAAAACCACTCTGAACGTCGGCAAGCGCCCGTATGAGATCCACAGCCTCGCCGCAGTCCCCGCAGGCGCCGTCGCCCGGCTGCCGTTCTCGCTCAAGATCCTGCTGGAGAACCTGCTGCGCTTCGAGGACGGCGTCAACGTGACCCGCGCCGACATCGAGGCGATCCTGTCCTGGGATCCCAAGGCGGCGCCCTCCTACGAGATCGCATTTACGCCGGCACGCGTGATCATGCAGGACTTCACCGGCGTGCCCTGCATCGTCGACCTGGCCGCGATGCGCGAGGCCATCGTGCGCCTGGGCGGCGACCCGGCGCGCGTCAACCCGCTCGCACCCGCCGAACTCGTCATCGACCACTCGGTACAGGTAGACGAATACGGCGGCGCCGATTCGCTGCGCCATAACAACGAGATCGAGTTTGAGCGCAATGCCGAGCGCTACATGTTCCTGCGCTGGGGCCAGACCGCATTCAGCAACTTCAAGGTCGTGCCGCCGAACACCGGTATCGTCCACCAGGTGAACATTGAGCGCCTCGCGCGCGTGATCTTCGCCGACGGCAGCGCCAGTCCGCGCCCGGCCTATCCCGATACCCTGGTCGGTACCGATTCGCACACGACGATGGTCAACGGTCTCGGCGTACTCGGCTGGGGCGTCGGCGGCATCGAGGCGGAGGCCGCGATGCTGGGTCAACCGGTGACGATGCTGATCCCGCAGGTGATCGGCTTCCGGCTGCACGGCTCCTTGCCCGCCGGTACGACCGCCACCGACCTTGTGCTCACCGTCACCGAGATCCTGCGCAAGAAGGGCGTCGTCGACAAATTCGTGGAGTTCTTCGGCGACGGCCTCAAGGGCCTGCCGCTCGCGGACCGCGCCACGATCGCCAACATGTCGCCGGAGTTCGGGTCGACCTGCGCAATGTTCCCGATCGACGAGGAAACGATCCGCTACCTGGAGCTGACCGGCCGCCCGGCTGATCAGATCGAACTGGTCGAGGCCTATGCACGCGCCCAGGGGCTGTGGCGCGTCGATGGCGCACCTGCGGCGGATTATACCGACATTGTCGAGCTCGACCTGTCGACGGTGGAACCCTCGCTCGCGGGCCCGAAGCGACCGCAGGACCGCGTGCCCCTGCGCACCGCGGCGCAGGTCTACCACACGGCGGTGGCGAAGATGGCGGAGGAGCGCAGCGCAAAGAACCCGACGGCGACCGGACGCGCGCAGGCAAGCGTCGCGGGACGCAGCTTCGAGGTCCGGGACGGCGCGGTGCTGATCGCCGCGATAACCAGCTGCACGAACACGTCGAACCCGGCGGTGCTGGTCGCCGCCGGGCTGCTCGCGCGCAACGCGCGTGCCCGCGGCCTGACGGCCCGGCCCTGGGTCAAGACTTCGCTGGCGCCCGGCTCGCGCGTTGTCACGGACTACCTGAACAAGGCGGGACTGATGGGCGATCTCGAAGCGCTCGGTTTCTTTACCGTCGGCTACGGCTGCACGACCTGCATCGGCAATTCGGGGCCCCTGAAGCCCGAGATCAGCGAGGCCGTGCGCACCGGGGACGTTGTCGCCTGTTCGGTGCTGTCGGGCAACCGCAATTTCGAAGGCCGCGTGCACCCGGAGGTGAAGATGAACTTCCTCGCCTCGCCGCCGCTGGTCGTCGCCTATGCACTCGCCGGCAACCTCGACGTGGACCTGACCCGCGAGCCGCTGGGCCAGGGCGGCGACGGCAAGCCGGTCTTCCTGCGCGACATCTGGCCATCGGCGGCCGAGGTCGCCGCAACGATGGCGGGCTCCGTCGATGCGGCAATGTTCACCAGGGGCTATGCGAATGTCTTCACCGGGGATGCCAACTGGGCCGGCATCCGCACGCCGGAGGGGCGCATCTATGCCTGGGACGAGCGCTCGACCTACGTCAAGAACCCGCCCTACTTCGACGGCATGACGATGACGCCCGGCGCAGTGGCCGACATCCGGGGCGCACGCTGCCTCGCCGTGCTCGGCGACTCCGTGACGACCGATCACATCTCCCCCGCCGGAAACATCTCGAAGTCCAGTCCCGCTGCGCGCTACCTGGTTTCGCAGGGCGTGGCGCCGGCCGAATTCAATTCCTACGGTGCGCGCCGCGGCAACCATGAGGTCATGATGCGCGGCACCTTCGCGAACATCCGGCTGCGCAACCTGCTGGTCCCGGGCGTCGAGGGCGGCGTCACACGCCACCTGCCGGACGGGGAACAGATGGCGATTTTCGATGCCGCAATGAAGTACAAGGCCGAGGGTACGCCGCTGGTGATCCTCGCTGGGAAGGAATACGGCACCGGCAGCTCGCGCGACTGGGCTGCGAAGGGCACGATGCTGCTCGGCGTCAAGGCCGTCATCGCCGAGAGCTTCGAGCGCATCCATCGCTCCAACCTGATCGGCATGGGCGTGCTGCCGCTGCAGTACCTGCCGGGAGAGACCGCGCAGAGCCTGGGACTGACCGGGACCGAATCGTTCGAGATCACGGGCCTGAACCGCGGCGCGGCGAAGACCGTCGGGGTCATCGCAACCCGCGACTCGGGCGAGCGCATCGAATTCCAGGCGCGGCTGCGCATCGATACGCCGAAGGAGCTGGACTACTACCAGCACGGCGGCATCCTGCAGTATGTGCTGCGCCAGCTCGCCCAGGCGGGTAAGGCGGCCTAGACATCCTGGCCCGCCATCGTGTCTAGGGCGAGGGTTCCGTGGCGGCCGCCGGTACTGTTCCTGCCTCCACCAGCGTCAGCTTCGACAGGTCCACGTGCCTGCGGATCGCCGCATTGACCTGGTCGCGGGTGACCGCCCGCAGCAGCTGCGGATACTGATCCAGCCATGACAGGTCGAGGCCGCGCTGCAGCGTCGTGACAATGGCCCGGGCGAGGCCCTGGTTGGTCGCGAGGCCGACATAATAGCCGCCGATCAGCCCCTGCTTCGTGTCTGCGAGTTCCCTGTCGGTGACGCCGTCCTGCCACCAGGTCTGCAGCGTGCTGCGCGTCGCCGCCAGGCCCCGCTCCAGCAGTTTCGGACTGAACGACGCATCGACGTACCACAGGCCATCGACGAGACTGTCATCCGAGACCACAGCGCCGATGTCGTAGGTCAGACCCTGTTTGTCGCGGACGTTCGCCATCAGCCGGCCGGTGAAGCCGCGACCGGCGATCACCGTACCCAGGCGCAGCGCGAGCGAGTCCGGATCACGGTAAACCATGCCGGTCGTCTCGCCGAGCAGCACCGACACGCTGGTCTTTTCCGGCAATGGCACCGTGACCGTCGCAGCTGCCGGCGGATAGGCCTCGGGAGCCGTCCGCAGGAAGTCCTGGCCGCCGCTCCAGCCGGAAAAGTTGCTGGCGATCCCGGCCGTCGCGACTTCCTGGGTCACATCCCCGACCAGCACGATGGTCATGTGTTCCGGGCCGTAGAACTTCGCGTGAAAGGCCTGCAGGTCCTTCAGCGTCGCACTGCGCGTCCCGGCCAGCAACTCGTCCAGCGTCGCGGGGCGATTGGGATGGCCCGGGGGAAACAGTGCCCGGCGCAGGGCCTCACGGGCGCGCGCATCGGTACTGCGGCGCTGGTTCTCGAGCATGCCGGTCAGCTGCAGCTTCACCTTCGCGAACTCCGCCGGCTGCAGCGCCGGGGTGCGCAGCTCGGCCGCGAGGATCGACAGCACCAGCTGCAAGTCCCGGGTCAGGCACTTCGCTTCGAACTGCAGCGACTGCACGCCGACACTGAAGCCGACCTCGGCGCCGACCTCCTCGAGCTCCCGCGCGATCGTGAACTGGTCCTGCGCGCGAGTGCCGTGATCCAGCATCATGCCGAGCAGCGTCGGTACCGCCGGATTGCCGGTGCCGGCGAGGGCGTCACCGGCCGGCAGGTAGCCGACGATGTCCACGACGTCGTGCACGGCGGTCCGGTAGGTCACGACATCGATGCCAGCGGCCCGGCCGCGCTCGGCATGCTCCGCCATCGGCGCGCCCTGCGCCAGGCTGGCGGTAGCCAGCGCAACGCAGGCAAGGATCGGCGCAAGCAGGTCAACGCGGGTCATTTGGCATGCTCCTCGGCAGGGGCCGCCGGGGGCACGTACCAGCCGGTCGTGCTCTGCGCGGCGTCGAAATACTGGCGCGCGACGCGTTGTACGTCGGCGGGGGTCACGGCGGCGATGCGCCGCGGGAAGGTCACGTACTGCGTCCAGTCGCCGATCGCGATCCAGGCGTTCAGCTCCCCGACGATCGCACTGGTGCCGTCGCGCCGGTAGGCATTGGCGGCAACATATTGCTGCTTGACCCGGGCGAGTTCCGCATCGGTGACGCCGCCGCTCTTCACCTTGTCCAGTTCGGCGAGCAGCGCCGCCTCCACCTCGGCGTGCGTCGCGCCGGGCGCGAGCTGCGCAAACAGCGTATGCAGCGACGCGTCGCGATGCAGGCCGGTGTCGGCGTCCGCCGCGAGGGCGAGTCCGGAATCAACCAGCGCATGGTACAGGCGCGAGGACTTGCCGGAAGCGAGCACGGCGTCGAGCACCTCGATGGCCGGCTGGTCGGGCGCGAGACCGTTCGGCAGCTTGTGGGCGATCAGGACGGCGCCGAGCTCGCCGGGCAGGCTGACGGTGAGGCGGCGCGGACCCTGCTGTACCGGCTCCTCGGTGTAGATCTGCGGGATCGGCGCCGGTGAATGCGGATAGACGCCGTAGTACCTGCGCACCAGCGCCAGCACGGCCGCCACGTCGACGTCGCCGGCGATCGTCACGGTCGAGTTGTCGGGCCAGTAGAACGTATCGTAGAACTCGCGCAGCTTCGCGGTCGGCACGTGTTCGATGTCCGACAGCCAGCCGATCGTCGGATGATGGTACGGCAGTGCCTCGAAGGCGGCGGCCTGCACTTCCTCGAACAATACGTTCTCGGGACTGTTCCTGCCGCGCTCGTACTCGTTGCGCACGACCGTCATCTCCGCCTGCCGGTCTGCGTCGCGCAGCAGCAGGTGACGCATGCGGTCCGCCTCGACGGCGACATAGCCTTCGAGGTCGTCGCGACCCAGCGTCGCGAAGTAATTGGTCCGGTCGAGGCTGGTGCTGGCATTGAACTGCGCGCCGACGCGCTCGCCGTAACGCTTCAGGCTGTTGCCCTTCTCCTCGTTGTAAGCCTCACTGCCTTTGAACATCATGTGTTCGAGGATATGGGTCGCGCCGGTCGTGCCGGTGACCTCGTTGCGTGAGCCCACGCGATAGGTCACCTGGAAGGTCACCACCGGGGCCGAGTGGTCCGGAGCGACCAGTACGGTCAGTCCATTGGCGTCCAGCCGGTATTCGGAGATGCCGTCCTGCGCCTGAATGAAGCTGTAGCCGGGAACCGGAACGGCGGGTGAAGGCGGTGCCGGCGAATCTGCCGCCGCAGGCCCCGCGATCATCAGCCAGCCCGGCAAGCCGAGGAGGACAGCGTACTTCAAACGTGATTTCATGCGGTACGTTCCCACGTGAATTTGCGGACCGGAAGCCTGACATATTTCGCCGGTGCGTCACAGTACCCGTGGGCAAACTGTAGCTATCTCATTGATTTTTATGTATCCAGAAGCCCAAAAACCCGCGCTCGCGATTTTCGATCTGGATGGCACGCTGACATGGCGCGACACGCTGGTGCCGTTTCTGGCGGCCTACCTCAGGGCACACCCCCGCCGCCTCGCCCGGCTGTGGCGTCTGCCGCGCTCGCTGCTGGCGTATGCCGGCGGCGGCGGCGATCGCGGTGTCCTCAAGGCCCGGCTGATCACCATGGCGCTCGGCGCTGATGCGCGGGCCCACATCGACGCCTGGGCGCAGGCCTTTGTCGCGGCGATGCCGGCACGCGGCTTCTTCCGGCCGGCGGCACTCGCCGCCCTCGAGGATCACCGCCGTGCGGGGGATCGTCTCGTGCTGCTGTCGGCAAGCCCGGACCTCTATGTCCCGCACATCGGGCAGCTGCTCGGATTCGCACAGACGATCTGTACCGAGCTGCGCTGGCGCGGCGACCGCCTCGACGGCACGCTCAGCAGCGCGAACCGGCTCGGCGAGGAGAAGCGGCGCGTGCTCGAGTCGCTGCGTGCGCTGCATCCGGGGCAGCGACTGGTCGCCTACGGCAACAGCGCCAGCGATCTGATCCATTTGCGCCAGGCGGATCAGGGACTGCTGGTCAATGCCAGCGGCAAGGCCCGCGCCCAGGCCCGCAGGCTCGGGCTCGCCACGTCCGACTGGCGCTGACAGAGTGCCGGCGCGACAGCCGGCCGCGCTTCAGCGGCGCGCGCCCTGCAGTGACTGGTGCATGCGCAGCAGCAGGCTCTCGGTCGTCTCCCAGTCGATGCACGGATCCGTGACCGACTTGCCGTATTCCAGCCTCGACAGGTCCTTCGGGATCGGCTGGCTGCCGGCGTGCAGGTGGCTCTCCAGCATCAGGCCGACGATCGAGCGGTTGCCGTCGACGATCTGCGTGACGCAGTTTTCCGCCACCAGCGGCTGCAGGTTGGGGTCCTTGTTGGAGTTTCCATGGCTGCAGTCGACGACCACCGTGGCTGGCAGGCCCGCCGCGCCCAGCTCACGCTCGGCAACCGCAATGCTGACCGCGTCGTAGTTGACACGGCCGCCGCCGCCGCGCAGCACCAGGTGCGCGTGCGCATTGCCGCGGGTGCGGAACACGGCCGACTGGCCCTGCTGCGTGATCCCGAGGAAGTGATGCGGACGGCGTACCGACTGCAGCGCATTGATCGAGGTTCCCAGGTTACCGTCGGTGCCGTTCTTGAATCCCACCGGTGTCGACAGCCCGCTCGCCATCTCGCGATGGGTCTGCGACTCGGTCGTGCGCGCGCCGATCGCTGTCCAGGTGATCAGCTCCGACAGGTACTGCGGCATGATCGGGTCGAGTGCCTCGGTGCCCGCCGGCAGCCCGAGTTCCGCGACGTGCAGCAACAGCTCGCGCGCGAGGCAGATCCCCTTCTCGATGTGGAACGAGTCGTCCATGTCCGGGTCGTTGATCAGGCCCTTCCAGCCCACGGTCGTGCGCGGCTTCTCGAAGTACACCCGCATGATCAGGAACAGCGTCGATGCCACCCGCCTGCTGAGCAAGTGGAGCCGCTGCGCATACTCGCGCGCCGCGGCAACATCGTGGATCGAACAGGGCCCGACGATCACGAACAGCCGCGGATCGCGCCGCTCGAGGATATGGCGCACGACCTCGCGCGAGCCCATGACGGTCTCCGTCGCACGCTGGGTCAGCGGCAGGCGCCGCTTGAGTTCCTCGGGCGTCGCGAGCAGGTCGCTGGAGATGACGTTGACGTTGTAGAGCTGGTCCTGGATGTTGGCCACGGGTCGTCCTGCTAGAGGGAAGTTCGTATGGCCCAAAGTTCCGGGAAGAACTTCAGGTCGAGTGTGCGCGAAAGATAGGACACGCCGCTCGTGCCGCCGGTGCCTGCCTGGCTGCCGATGACGCGATCGGCAGTCTTCAGGTGCGCGTGCCGCCACAGCTGGAAGTTATGATCGATGTCCACCAGCCGCTCGCCGAGCTGGTACTGGTCCCGATAGCGGTCGGCCGCGCGGTAGACGGCGAGCCAGGCGGCTTCGACGCCGGAATCCGCCCGGTAGGCCTCGGTCACGTCGCGCCCGAGCACAGCTGCCGGCACCGCAAAGCCCCGCCGCGCGAGGTGCCGCAACGCCTCGTCGTAGATACCCGGATCGGCGAACGCCCGCTGCAGCGCCGCGTGGCTCGCCGGCTCCTCGCGGAACACGGCGAGCGTCGCGGCGCTCTTCTGGCCCATCAGGAACTCCAGCAGCCGGTACTGGGCGGACTGGAATCCGGAGGAGCTGCCGAGCGCATCGCGAAAGGCCGCGAACTGCAGCGGAGAGATCGTTGCGAACACGTCCCAGGAACGCAGCAGCTGTTGCTGCAGGAGTCCGACCCGCGTCAACAGCGGCAGTGCCTGCGCGATCGCATCGGCGCGGACAAAATCGCGGGCCGCACGCAGCTCGTACAGCGCGAGCTTCATCCACAGCTCAGAGACCTGGTGCATGACGATGAACAGCATCT
>Ga0302157_10003874_pt1 | contig 16611 bp, 10 predicted proteins | sample I_Bog_N3_3_FD_193502 | JGI IMG/M metagenome (GOLD analysis project Ga0302157, IMG submission 193502) | Peat permafrost microbial communities from Stordalen Mire near Abisko, Sweden - I_Bog_N3_3 | ecosystem: Environmental > Terrestrial > Soil > Wetlands > Peat | place: Sweden: Abisko, Stordalen...
TGAGTAGCCGAAGGACGCGAGCGGACAGGTCCGCCCCTCCATCCACGACGAGGAGAGGTCGAAATACGCTCGCCCCGACGGGTTGTTGGAGACCGAGAGGTGCCGGCGTGCGAGCGCCCGCTCGATCGTGTCCTGGCGCTCATAGAGCCAGTCCATCGCCGCATAGGCCTCGTCGGTCGAGACGCCTTCCAGGTGAAGGTCTTCACAAAGGGTCGTGTCTTTCCACCACGAGAGCGTGGCGAGCTTGGGTTTGGGCCTGACCACACGCGATAGCACGAGCGCGTAGGCGATGTCGCGCTCTTTGCACGCAGGACCCAACAGCTCTGGAAAGCCGAGCGCCTTGGCCTGGGCGGCGACGGCAGCCACATGCCCGTGGGGACGAGCCCGCAAGAGCTCGAACCCCTCGTCCGCGACGACGAGCGTCTTTCCCGCCAGCACCTCGCGCAGCGCCGCCACCGCCTGGGGCGGGAGAGCGGAGAGGTTCGCGAGCGTCTCGTGGCGCACCTTGCCGTTCTCGCGAAACGAGCGCCGCAAAAGGTAGCTCCTCGACTCCGACGGACCAGCCTTCGTCTCGTACTTGCGCACGACCTCTGCGACGTGCATCGATCCATAGCTACGTGTCACAAGGTGATAATAACACGTCTGTCATTCGATATCAAGTATTTTCTTGGCTACACCATAACCTCGCGACGAACCTCTTCTTGCAGCTCAAGGGGTCAAATCAGCCCGGAATCCCGGGGTAAGTTCGGGTTAGGCTCCCCTGGGTGCCTCGCGCGCTGATGTCGGTGGCACAGGCATGATCGGCCGCGCTACCGCCGCTCGACTGCTCAGCTCAGGCTGGGAGGTGGACCTCACCGGGCGTGAACCCAGTCACCTGCCGCCGGCGATCGCCGAAGCCGGAGGGCGGTTCGTCCGGGCGGACCGGGACGAGTCTTCACAGCTGGCCGCCGCCCTCGGCAATGGCGCTGACCTGCTCGTCGACTGCATCTGCTACAGCGCCGCTCAGGCGATTGGGCTACTGCCCTTGGCGCGCGACGTGACCTCGACCGTGATGATCTCGAGCAGGGCCGTGTACGCCGACGCCGCCGGCCGCCACTTCAATTCGGCGATCTCACCACGTTTCGGCGGCCCGATACGCGAGACGCAGGACACCGTGCCGCCGGCCGACACCGACTTCAGGACACGCGACGGCTACGGAGCCAACAAGCGCGCTGCCGAGCTCGTGCTCCTCGACAGTGGCGTGCCGGTCACCGTGCTCCGACCGTCCAAAGTCCACGGTGCGAGTTCGCACAGGCCGCGCGAGTGGGTCTTCGTCAAGCGCGCGCTCGATCATCGGCCGGCCGTCTTCCTCGCGAACCACGGCAAGGCTGTCGACCACCCGACAGCGGCTGTCAACATCGCCTCGCTCATCGAATTGGTTGCGACAAGGTCAGGCCGACGGATCCTCAACAGCGCAGACCCCGACGCGCCGAGTGCGCTGGAGATCTCGCGCACGATCGCGCGGACACTCGGGCACATCCGGGAGGAGGTGCTGCTCGACGGCGGAACCGAGGAAGCCTTGGGCCGCCATCCCTGGGAACGGCCGCACCCGGTCGTGCTCGACATGACCGCGGCCGTCGATCTCGGCTACACGCCAGTCGGCGACTACGCGCGGACGGTGACATCCGAGGTCGAATGGCTTGTCGCCTCCGCCGTCCAAGGTGGTGATGGGGCGGAGCTTCCACCTGGGCTCGACGCTGAGTTCTTCGAACCGTTCTTCGACTACGCAGCCGAGGACGGCCACCTCACCCATCGCGCTTGACCGCGCGATACCCAGGCCGAGCTTGGTCGTGCCGGCAACCGTCACAACTCGCTTCGGACCCGCAGAGCCCGTTTGGCCGCCTGGACGCGCCTCGGCCGCCTCGACGCTCGCGGGCTAGGCGTCGAGACGGCCGGAGGTTGCTCGTCCGAGGAGAGAGACGAACGATTTACGCAGGCGGCGCCGCTGCCAGCGTGACGGTGACGGTCTGGGTACCGCCGAAGGAACTCTCGTAGGTGACCTTGGCACGATCTCCAGGACGCAGATTGTGAATAAGGGTCGCCAACTCGCTCATTGTGGGAGTCGCATGACCGTCGAAAGCGATGATCACGTCACCGCCCTGAATGCCGGCTTGGTAGGCGGGACTCCCAGGCTCGACGTACTCCAGGCCGGCGCCGGTCGCTGATCCCGAACCCTGAAGGGAAACCGTCTGGCCCTCAATACCGAGGAAGGCCTCGACGCCTATGACGATCCCCTGACCGCTCTTGCCCTGCTCGATGTCATTCGCGATCTGCAGCACCCGACTGATCGGAAGGGCGAAACCTATCGGCGTGGCCCCGTCTGCGCTCGCTGCAGCGGTGTCCATGCCAATGACGTCCCCTGACGAGTCGACCAATGGTCCGCCGGAGTTCCCGGGCTCGATCAGAGCATCCACCTGGATCAGGCCAGACAGGGACTCACTCAACCCGCTTTGGTCGCTGGCCGTGATCTTCCGGCTGAGGGCCGTGACGGCCCCTGCGGTGACTGTCGACGGGAAGCCCTGGCCACCGGCATTGCCGATCGCCACGACCGAGTTGCCGATCTTGACAGTCGAGGAGTTGCCGAACTTCACGGTCGGTAGGCCTCTCACGCCGCTCACTTGCAGGACTGCCACGTCAGCTGTCGCGTCAGTGCCGACAACTGTCGCCTTGTGGGTGCCGTGATTCTCGATCACAACGTTGATGGTGCTCGCACCTTCGACGACATGGTTGTTGGTGATGATCTCGCCGCTGGAGGTGGCGATCATGCCCGTCCCCTCGCCGAGGTTCGTGTTGATGTCGACAACGGCCGGACCGACTGCAGCCGCGATCTGCGCGGTCGTCAGTGCGTGCCCGGCGGGCGAGGTAGCCAATCCTGCTGAAGTGGCTTGGTTCTGTCGAGTCACGTAGGCGATCCCCGCGCCACCGCCGACGCCGACCAGAACCAGTGCCGCCGCGAACACGGCTAAGGCCTTGCGACCGCGCTTAGGACGCGCCGGCTCGGCTAGCTGATTGGCTACGGGGCCGTAACTGCCTGGTGGGTAGGCACCTGGCGGGTAGGCACCTGGCTGGTAGGCGCCTGGCGGGTAGGCACCGGTCTCCGGTGTGTAACCGGCTGGGCCGTAACCGCCGGTTACGTAGCCGGGCGGAGGATAGCCACCGGGTGGGTAGGTGCCGGGTGGGTAGGTGTCGAACGCGTAGCCAAACGCCGGGCGCCAGTCGGGGTCGTAACCGGCGGGCGTAGCGCTCGCGGGCTGGTTGTCGCCGGGCACGCCGCTCGTGGGCGCATAGTCGCCAGGTGTCCCGGCGGGATAAGTCTCCTGCTCGGGTGCCCCGGCCCGAGGAGCCTGCACCACTCCAGAATCGAAGAGCGCGTTCGGGGGTTCCGCCAGCAGAGGCGTGGCGCTGGTCACTTCTGGCTCCGAGGGCAGGGGCATGGCGCTGGTCACCTCCGGCTGCGCCCAAGGGGGCAGGGGCTCGGTCTGTTGCTCTCGCTGCTCGTCGTTCCGTTCGTCCATGACACTCACCTCCGGTCAAGCGCTCACCGAGCGCCAGGGCCAAGACCCTTCCGTCCCGAGCTCGCCTGGCGCGACTCGAGTATCGATATCCAGATCATGCGACCCAGTACTCAGTTCTTCCTCCACGGGAACTGTGAGTCCGCTGAGAGTATTCAAGCGGGTCGGCGAACCTTTTCAGGCAGCCGGATCCGGACAGAGTCAGTCGTAGGTGGCTTCCAGGCGCCACTGTCCTTGCTCGAGGACGAGCAGATGTGCGGTCCCATCGTCGAGCAGCACCTGCAAACGAGCCCTCCGCCTGGCAACAGCCGGATCCCACCAGCGCTCGTCAGCAGGCCATGGACCCGACCAGCCCATGACTCCGACAGGCGAGCTACCGGCAATCTGCAGCACTAAGGAAGAAGGGGCTGAGGTGCACCGCCCACGTCCGGTGACCACTACCGGAGCCCCATCGGAGCCTAGGAGCTCGACAGGAACGGGCACAGGATGGACAAGAGCCGGCGAAGGAGCAGGAAGACGACCCGGCCAAGGTGGCACGACCTGGGCACCGACCGTGACACCGGAGGGACGACGTCCCGGTCGGACGCTCCCCGATGCCCGCTTCGCACCGCCTCCCAGGCGAGCTGCCTTGGTGCTGGTGGCTCGGACGTCACGGTTCTCCTCAGACTCCTCACCCCAAGGTACGAGGCGGATCTGTTCGTCTGGCCCCCTCCCGCCAGTGCGAACCGGGGTCAGGACGGCCTCATGGCCGAGAAGGCCCTGGATTCGCGCCAGACCCCGTTCGACTTGCCGGCTTGCCCCGGCTACACCCCCTTCGAAGTCCATCTGGCGTCCATCGTCTGCCACTGCACCAGTGACCGTGAGCCGCAACATGGTGACCCCGGCAGTAGGGGCGTTGACCACCGGTCCCTGGAGCCATCCATCGAGCTGCCATCGGACCCTGTCCACCATGGAGCGCGCGCTGAAAGGGCGATCTCCTCTCCACCAGCGCTGTAGCGACTCGCCATGTTCTGTCTCTGCCTCGACAAGCAGCTGAGTAGCGGCGAGACCGTGCGGGGCGAGGCGGCCAACGAGCTCATCGGCAAGGCCTACGGCAACAAATGCCAGGGCGTCAGCCCGGTCGGCAGGCGGGTCGAGCGCCCGGTAAACCGTGAGGTCCGCTGGAGGGTCCCCGAGAACGAGCGGTCGCTCGTCGAGACCCCGGGCAAGCCGATGGGCAAAACCGCCTTCGACTCCAAATCGGGCCAGCACCGCACCCTCGTCCAACTCGGCGAACTCACCGAGCGTGCGGATCCCGAGCCGCCTGAGCACGTCGGCGAGCATGGGCAGGCCGAGGACCTCCACCGCAAAGTGACCGAGCCACTCCGGCGTCGCGCCACGAGGCACTATCAAGCCTTCGCGTGCGGCGAGCCGCGCAGCAAACGGCCCGTCGGCGATCCCCACCTGGCACGATGGCTCAGGGGCGGTAGTGCCGGCCGCACGGGCTACGGCCACGACGGCTGCAGCCGCTGCGTTACAGACCTGCTCGGCCAGAGAAACCTCCCCACCGAAATAGCGGGCGGGGGCCCGGACAGGCAGGGCACAGACCCCGGGCCTGGTGAGCTCCACGCGGGGCGTGAAGCCCGCCACCGCTACCACGACGGGCTCGAAGCTGCGCGCGTCCCGAGCCGGTTCCTCGCCAACCACGACGAGCTCCGGACAATATGCCTGGGCCTCCCTGCGGCGCTGCCCGAGCCGCACACCCTCCACCCTGGCAGACGCGGAAGAGGCGATCACCCGGTTGACGGCGAGGATGGCAGCCGGCCGGTCGGCGAGCCCGGCAGCAACAAGAGGCCAATCAGGACACCAGACGACAAGGGTGCGAACCGGAGGCACCACTGACCTCAAGCCGGGAGGCGCAACAGGCCTCGTCTCGGTCGGCTGGCTGCACCTCGGCCACCGATTTCAGCCTCGAGCCGCCGTGAGCTGAGCAAACCGTGGCCGTGCTCGAGCCCGGACCAGCTCGACTCTCTCACAGCGCAACGCAAGTCCGACGGGCCAGGCCAACGTGCCATGACGCGTCCCGACCGCGCAGGTCCGCCGGAAAGGAGCCCCCTCGCGACACCTGTAGGGGTGCTCGCGTCGAGTACGAGCAAGGTCGAACAGCGCTCTCGCGCACGAGCGGCAAGCCGACTGGCGTCAACGGGTCGCACGGGGGTGTCCGGCGCTAGACAGACGAGATCGACGGTCTCGAGCAGCGTCGCAACGACGCTCTGCCAGCGGCCTTCCGAGCCAGGGCGAGGGACGACGACAAGACGGTCGAGATCTGCCCCCAGCTCGGCTGCTGCCGCAAACCCGAGCTCCGGCAAGCCGACTACTGCGCACCAGTACCCAAGAGACGACGTGCCGGCGAGCAACAAGAGCATCAGGCTCGTCAATCCCGGCGTCCGGTTTGCCACGGTTGAGCTGGACCCGGCAGGTCCGAGGAACGTATCCGGCGCTACTGCCGGCCCGAGCAGGACCGTGCCGCCTCTCGGGAGCCCGCCACCTGGGAACAGCCCGGCCAACTCCGGGAGAACAGGCAGAACCCGCTCGGCCGGCAACGAGCCCGGAATGGGACTAGGACCCTTCGAAGCGATGCCGATCACCGGTCGGGTACCAGACGGTGACGACATCCCGGCAAGAGCATGCGTGGCCATAGTTCGCAGTATACGAACATATGTTCGATTCGCAAGAGGGCTACAGCCGAGATGGCCTCTGGCCTGCTCATAGCACTCGGGCAGTGACAAGATCGGTCATGGCTATTCTCGTGCGCGAAGCAGAAGTAGCCGATGCCGGTGCGATCGCCACCTCGCACGTACGGTCCTGGCAGGTCGGCTACGCCAATGTGATCTCGGGTGAGCTGCTTCGGGGTCTCGGCTCCGAGCTCGCCCAACGCACTTTGTGGTGGCAGACGATCATCCTCGGTGCCGAGGCGGAGGACCGCTTCGTGCTCGTCGTCGAGTTCGACGATGAACTGGCGGGTTGGCTGGGTGGCGGGCCATGCCGCGACGCCAAACCGGATGAGCCGCTCGGCGAGGTGATCGGCTGCTATGTCGACCCCGCACACTGGCGCAAAGGTCTCGGCAGCGCTCTCATGGCGGCGGGGATCGAACGGCTCACGCGAGCCGGGTACCAACTAGCAGTGCTCTGGGTACTGACCGACAACGTCGGTGCACGGGCGTTCTACGAACACCAAGGCTGGCTCGCGGACCGGGAGCAGAAGATGTACGAGATGGGCGGCGAGCGCTACCCCGAGGTGCGTTACCGACTTTCGCTGGCCCGAAAGAGCTCAGCCGCGTCCTGATGTTGTCAGGTGAGCGGTCCCGACGGCGACCCCGGGCTGCCGGGCGGGAGGCCGGCGCCAAAGCCGGGCGGCATGGCCGAGCCGGGAAATCCCCCGCCCATGTCCTGGCCACCCGCACGAGGGTCCATCGGTCCGGTGAAACGGCGGCCGTTCCGTAGGAAGGCAGCCGCTCCGGCGCCCAGGTATCTGACGGCGAGACGCGTCGCCACGTACCCGGTCACCAAAAGCCCAGCGATCCCGACCAGGACCAGGAGCACCGGCCAGTGGTACGAGTGGTGCTCGCAACTCGCGGCCAACGTCACGGTGGCCTTGACCCCACTCGTGCAGATGGCGGGCAGATGCCCGTTCTTCCACGCCGTCCACACCACGAGCACGCCACCAACGAAAAAGCACAGGAACCACGCCGTCTGCAGCAACATGACCCGCTTCAACATCCGGGTCGCCTTCGCCATGACGTCGCTCGGAGTCGGCAAGACTTCGCTGCCCATGACCGACCTCCCGTCCGTAGCGCCCCTCACAAAGCTACGCAGGTAGCGATCCAACTGCACTCAGGTCACCCCCGTCCGCATCGATGAGGGGACCATCAGGCGAGGGCGACCAAGTCGCCGAGGTCATCGCTCCAAGTGTCCTCAACGCCATCGGGCATGAGAACGACATGCTCGGGAGAAAGCGCCTGCACAGCACCAGGATCATGGGTCACGAGCACGATGGCACCGGCGTAGGTGTGCAGTGCCTTGAGTACCTCGCCGCGGCTGGCTGGATCGAGGTTGTTCGTCGGTTCGTCCAACAGGAGAACATTCGCTGCTGACACGACAAGTGTCGCGAGTGCCAGACGCGTCTTCTCGCCGCCCGACAGAGTGCCGGCCAACTGGTCGATGCGCTCACCACCGAACAGGAACGACCCCAGGATTCGCCGAAGCTCCGCGTCGCTCACCTTCGGCGGTGCCTTGTGCCGCACGTTCTCGTACACAGTTTGCGAGGCGTCCAAGGTCTCGTGCTCCTGGGCGTAGTAACCCAGCTGGAGACCGTGACCTTGCACAACCTCTCCGGCATCGGGCCGCTCTATTCCCGACAGCACGCGCAACAGAGTGGTCTTGCCTGCGCCGTTCAGCCCGAGGATGACAACTCGGCTGCCGCGGTCGATCGCGAGGTCGATGCCCGAGAACACCTCGAGGGACCCGTAGGACTTCGTGAGCCCGGCCGCGCTGAGCGGCGTCTTGCCGCAAGGTGAGGGAGCCGGGAAGCGCAATCTGGCCACCTTGTCGGCCCGCCGGACGTCCTCCAGTCCCTCGGTAAGACGCGCGGCGCGCCTGTCGAGGTTGTGGGCCATACGGGCCTTGGTCGCCTTCGCTCGCATACGGTCGGCCTGGGCCTTGAGCTCGACGACCTTGCGCTCGGCGTTGGCCCGTTCGCGCCGCCTCCGACGCTCATCGACGGCAAGCTGTTCCAGGTACGCCTTCCACCCGAGACGGTACACATCGAGCTGGGTTCGTGTCGCGTCAAGGTGGAACACCTTGTTGACGACCGAGTCGAGGAGCTCACCGTCGTGGCTGATCACCATCAGCCCGCCATCGTGGGCACGGAGGAAATGGCGCAGCCACACAATCGAATCGGCGTCGAGATGGTTCGTCGGCTCGTCCAAGATGAGTGTTGGAGCGCCTGAGAACAGCACCCGGGCCAGCTCCACCCTGCGCCGTTGACCTCCAGAAAGTGTGCCGAGCGGTTGGGTGAGCACCCTTTCGGGAAGTCCCAGGCTGGACGCTATCGAACCGGCCTCGGCTTCGGCTGCCCATCCGCCCAGGAGATGGAACTGCTCCTCGAGCCGAGAGTAGCGCTTGAGGATCCGGTCCTGATGTTCGGCATCGCCTTGACCCATGTCGGTTCGCGCGACCTGGAGTTCGTGGACGATGCGATCGAGACCCCTCGCTCCAAGGATCCGGTCGCGCGCGACGACGTTCAGGTCACCAGTGCGCGGGTCCTGGGGAAGGTATGCCACGGGCACCGAACGGCGGACTGAGCCCCCAGCCGGGAGAGCCTCGCCGGCCAGAACTCTGGCGAGGGTGGTCTTTCCGGCTCCGTTACGCCCAACTAGACCGATCCGGTCCCCGGGCGCGACCTGGAAGGTCACCGGCTCAAGAAGCTGGCGACCTCCGGCGGTGAGCTCGATGTCGGTGGCGGTGATCATGAGGGCACTCTTGGTTCGGGGCGGTAGCGGTGTTGTCGCGACACGCGACACCACGGCCGCGCGACCTCAGGCCGGCGCTAACTACCAGACCACTAGCGTAAGCCGGATGCCGACCCGGTTAGGCCCAAGACCGTGAGGCGCGCCGATTTGACGGGGCCGGTGGCACTGGTAGGAAGTGGAGAGTTCCTCGAGGTGATGGTCCCCGTCGACGCCGAACTGCTCGCGGGACGCCCCCAGCGCGCAGTCTTCCTCCCGACAGCCTCCGCCGAAGATGGTCCGGACCGGGTCCGATACTGGGTCGAACTTGGCACTGCACACTACGCGGCCATGGGTGTCGAGCCTGTGGCACTCGAGGTGCTCAACCGGGAGGATGCCGAGCGCCCCGAGTTGGCCGCGATGGTCGCCGGAGCCGGTCTCGTCTACCTCTCGGGCGGCAATCCCGGGTACCTCGCCCACAGCCTGGCCGGCACGGCGGTCTGGCAGGCGATACTCGAAGCTTGGCACTCGGGTGCCGCGCTCGCAGGCTGCTCAGCCGGAGCGTGCGCGCTGAGCCGGATCGCCGAAGACTTCCGTGAGCCGGGGCGCTACAGCGGTGAAGGCCTCGCCGTGGTACCCCAGCTGGTCGTGCTCCCGCACTTCGACCGTTTCGAACGTTGGATGCCCGACTTGACGGACCGCATGCTGGCCAGGACGCCACCAGACGCGGTGCTGGTCGGTATCGACGAGGAGACGGCGCTCGTCTCAAGCGGGAACGGCTTCACGGCCCGCGGCAACAACTCGGTATGGCGGATCGACCGCGACGGGACCCGGTTGCAGCTCAAAGCAGGCGAGCAGCTGGAGTTTTCCCGGACCGCACCTCAGTAGCAGCGCCGGCGCAGGCAATGGTCGCCAAAGCGCGTCCTGTGCACAGAACCTCACCAGGGCTTGTCACACCGCAGTCCCCGATGATGATTCCACAGCTCCTGACATGAGCGAGGCAAAGGCCTTGTAATCAAAGGTGAAATCCACCGCCTCTGAGCTGCTCGGTACTAGAATACGTGCAGAGTAGTCGAGTCAGGGGAGGCAGGGGTGATCCAGGCTGCGCGATCGAAGAGACTGCGGTGGATGCAACCGCTTCCTCTCGTGCCCTCCGGCTCGGTCCGTATCACCGATGGCGTCGCTCTCCTCGAGGACGAGGAAGGAGGAGTCGTCTTCATCTGGGGTCGGGCGAGCTTCAGCTGGTCGCGATCGGACTCAGCCTCGCGCCGGCTTGCAGCCGTCCAGCTGGTGTCGACCGGTGTCGCCAGCCAGCGCCAGACATCTGCTGGGTTCGGGGTGAACGAGACGACGCTCTGGCGTTGGCGCTCGGACTACGAGGCGCATGGCCTCATCGCGCTTTTCGATGAGAAGAAGGGACCAAAGCGCCCCTCGGTGCTGACCGAGGAGAAGGTGGACGAGATCCGCCAGCTGCGGCGGGAAGGAAACAAGCTGCGGGAGATCGCCTCTCTCACCGGCGTCTCGCTCAACAGCGTCCAGAGAGCGATCGTCGGCCTGTTCGAAGACAGCACTCCGCCCCAGACGACGCCAGGGCCGCTCGAGCCACTCGCCAAGCCGCGCGACCGCTCGGCCGAGCGGTGGGCGGCACGGGAGGGACTGATCACCGAGGCGAAGCCGGTCGTCTGCGAGGGCTCCCACCTCCCCTTCGCCGGGGCCCTCGTCGTCTTGCCGGTGCTCGCCGCGACGGGTCTTGTCGATGTTGCCGAGACGGTCTACGGGCTCGGACGACACATAGGCGGCACCGCCCGTGCCGCCTTCTACGGCATCAGGGCGCTCATGTTGTCGATCGTCTTCGCCTGCCTGCTCGGCGAGCCACGGGCCGAGGGGATGACCCGCCTCGACCCGGTCGCCATCGGCCGGCTCATCGGCCTCGACCGGGCACCCGAAGTCCGCCGGCTGCGGGCCCGCATGGCCGAGCTCGCCGCCGAGGGACGGGCCGACAAGTTCCAGATGGCCCTTGCCCGCCGCCACATCGAGCACCGTCCCGAGGCAATCGGCCTGCTCTATGTCGACGGCCACGTCCGCGCCTATCACGGCCAGGGCGAGCTGCCGAAGGCTCACCTCGCCCGCATGCGCATCTCCATGCCGGCCGAGGTGGACACCTACGTCTCGGACCGCTTCGGCGACGGCCTCCTTGTCTGGCAGGCGCCGCCAGGGGCAAGCCTGGCGGGCGAGCTGAAACAAGTGGTGCGTTACGTCCGCGAACTGCTCGGCGAGGCGGCCCGCCCGACGATCTGCTTCGACCGGGGCGGCTGGTCCCCCAAGCTGTTCCGCCAGCTCGTCGAGGGCGGCTTCGACATCCTCACCTATCGCAAGGGCCCCTCGGCACTGCTTGCCCGCGCGGCCTTCTTCGAGCACGTCTTTGTTGACGAGGCCGGTCACGAGCACCACTACCTGCTCGCCGACCGGCGGGTCCGCATCGCCTATGACTCCCACAAGCGCTACTTTGCCTGCCGGCAGGTGACCCGCCTCGACGAGGAGAGCGGTCACCAGACCCAGATCGTCACGACGCGCGACGATCCCGACCCGAGCCTTGTCGCCCATGCGATGTTCTCCCGCTGGCGCCAAGAGAACTTCTTCAAGTACGGCCGGGCCCGCTTTGGCATCGATGCCCTCGACTCCTACGAGACGACGCCCGACGACCTCGGGCGGCTGGTGGCGAACCCAGCGCGAAGAGACGCCAAACGCGAGGTCATCCGCGCCCGGGCCGAGCTCGCGCGCGCCGAGCAGACAGAAGGCCGGGCCAACCTCGACGGGATGCAGACCGACACCACCGTCAGGGGCGCCTTTGAGGAGGCAAGAGCCGAGGTCGTCCGCCTGGAGGAACGTCCACGGGCACTGCCGGCCAAGGTGCCCCTCGGAGAAGTCCGCCCGCAAGCAGCCCGGGCCGAGGTCGAGCGAAAGCGGATCCACGACGCCGCCCGGATGGCCACCTACAACGCCGAGTCAGCCCTCGCCCGCATGCTCACCCCGCACTACGCCCGGGCCGAGGACGAGGCCCGCAGCCTGCTGCGGGAGACATACCGTGCCTCGGGCGATCTCGAGGTCGTCGGCAACGAACTGCACGTGCGCATCGCACCGCTCTCGGCCGGGCGGCGATCCCGTGCGTTGGCGGCACTCTGTCAGGAGCTGACGGCGACCGAGACGCGCTACCCCGGGACCGATCTGCGCCTCGTCTACTCGGTGAAGACGCCGTGAGCTTGCAGCGATTCTGGCCTCATGTCAGGAGTTGTGGATTCTCGCACCGGTTCATGACTGCGCGAAGTCGCATCAGGACAGATATTCGATCGCCGTCACCATCACCAACCCCCGCCATCACCAACCCCCGCCATCACCAACCCAACTTCCTTTCAAGCTCCCTCCTGGACTCCACACGTTCGGCATTCAGGGATCGAAGCTCGTTTGGGGCATAGCCCCAAGTAGGAGCCGGATCGGGCAATAGCCTGGATTCGCCAGTGCGTCTTTAGTAGAGGCGGTCATCGCGATCGCCCCCGACGAAGGGACGCGCGAGGTGATCTCGATCCGACCCGTGAGCCTTGGTGGCGGCTTTCGCTACCTGATGAACTCGGTCGCGGCAGGTGACGGCAACCCGGAACCGTCGAAGGGACTGGCGCACTACTACGCCTCTACGGGCACCCCGCCGGGCGTCTTTTTGGGCAAGGGTCTCGCCGATCTGGACGACGGTCGCGGAGTGGTTCCCGGCTCGCAGGTGAGCGAGGAGGACCTCTCCAACATGCTCGGCGCGTGCAGCGATCCGGTGAGCGGCGAGCCCGTCGGATCGAGGCCGAGAGCCCCGGCTGGGGGTGCCCCCGTGGCCGGCTTCGACCTCACGTTTTCGATCTCCAAGTCGATCTCTGTCATGTGGGCTCTCGGTGACGACGAGACGAGAAGTGTCATCGAGAAGTGCCACCGCCAGGCGATCGAGTTCGTCATCTCCTACGCGGAACGCGAGGTGTTCTGCTCGCGGTCTGGGACGAACGGGATCGTTTCAGAAGACGTGACCGGTGTCGTCGCGGCGTCCTTCACCCACTTCACGAGCAGAGCTGACGATTGCCAGTTACACGAACATGTCGTCGTCTGGAACCGAGCGAGATCCGTCTCGGACGGCAAGTGGAGGACGCTTGACTCCAGGGCCATCTTCAAGGCGACGACCACGCTCTCAGAGCTCCACCAGGGTGTCCTCTCGGACCTTTTGACCGCCGAGCTCGGCGTGGGTTGGGAGGCGCGCGGAAGGCGTCATTCGGACAAACCGCGTTATGAGATCACCGGGGTTCCCGAGAGCCTCATGGCCGAGTTCTCACAGCGCTCAGAGCAGATCGCGGCGCGCGGAGGCGAGCTCAACTCGAGCTTCGTCGCCGCTCATGGACGCCGTCCGACCGTCGTCGAGGGCATGCGTCTCAGGCAAGTTGCCACCATCGCCACCCGGCCCGAGAAGTCCCACCGCAGCCTCGCCGAGCTCACCTCCAACTGGAGAGAACGGGCAGCCGGTCACGTGCCAGAGGATGAGCAATTGGCCTGGGTCTCGAGCCTTGCCGGCCGCAACGACCTGCCGCTCCTGCACACCTGCGACCTGGCCGAGCCGATCCTCGACGACGCCGCTCAGGCGGTGGTCGCGACGGTGGCCGAGCACCATTCCACCTACGGTCGTCAGAACCTGTTAGCCGAGGCTCACCGCATGTTGCACGGCGTCCGCTTCGCATCTCCCGACGATCGCGTGGCCGTCGCCGAGCACATCACCGACCTCGCCGTCGCGCGGTCGGTCGTGCTCACTCCGCCGGCGATGCTCCACACGCCGGAGCGCTACGTCCGCCCCGATGGGTCTTCCCGCCTTCAGCCCAAGAACCACCTCGTCTACACCACAGAGGTCCTCCTCGAGGCCGAAGATCGCCTCCTCGAAGCCGGGAGAGAACACGGAGCTGTTCGGATGAGCACGGTGACAGTCGCGAACATTGCCGAGGCGAACCTGCCCGGACGCGACTACGGACTGAGTGTCGACCAGGCCCTCGCTATCGAGAAGATCGCCACATCCGGGCGCGTCCTTGACGTGCTTGTCGGTCCGGGCGGCACAGGCAAGTCAACCACCATGGCGGGCCTCAGGGCCGCCTGGGAGACAGACCACGGACCCGGTTCGGTGATCGGTCTCGCCCCCTCTGCTGTTGCGGCGCAGGTGCTTGCCGACGAACTCGGTATCGAGACGGAGAACACCGCCAAGTGGTTGTACGAGTGGCGACGGGTCCCGGAGCTGACAACACGCCGCGACCGGTTCGCCTTGAACCTCGCCCGTAACGCATACCCCACCTCGGCTGGCGCCGCCAAGCTCCGTGCCCGGGTCGCGGCGATGGACCAGGCGATCGCCGAAAGGCGCCTCAAGGCCGGACAGCTGGTCATCGTCGATGAAGCGAGCCTCGCTGGGACCTTCGCCCTCGACGAGCTCGTGGGCGCCGCGAGACAATCTGGTTCGAAGATCCTGCTCGTGGGAGATGGAGCTCAGCTCGGCTCGGTGGAAGCGGGTGGGGCGTTCTCGCTCCTTGTCAAAGACCGCGGTGATCTCGTTCCTGAGCTGACCGACGTCCGGCGCTTCGCCTCGGAGTGGGAGAAGGCCGCGAGCATCGAGCTGCGCCTCGGCAACAAGGCCGCGATCGATGACTACGAGGCTCATGGCCGCATCACAGAAGGCGACCGGGAGTTGCTGCTCGGCGCGATCTACGCCGCCTGGAAGAACGACGTCGATTCCGGCAAGTCGAGCCTGATGATCGCCGGCGACTCGACCACTGTCACCGAGCTCAACGCCCGAGCGAGAGCCGATCGGGTGAGGGAAGGGACGGTCGCTGACGAGGGGTTACTGATAGCTGATGGTCAGACAGCAGGCGTAGGCGACGAGGTCGTCACCCGTCGGAACAACCGGCTCGTCACGACCGGCAGGACCTGGGTGAAGAACGGCGACCGCTGGTTGGTGACCGCCACCAACCCTGATGGGACCATGGCGCTGCGCCGTGGGAACGGCGGCGGCGAGGTCTCGCTCCCCGCCGATTACGTCGCCCACCACGTCGAGCTCGCTTACGCCACGACCGCCTATCGCAGCCAAGGCCGGACGACAGACACCGCGCATGTCCTCGTCGCCCCTGCAACGACTCGAGAAGTGCTCTACGTCTCCGCGACAAGAGGCCGTGAGTCAAACAGCCTCTATGTCGACACCTCATTCGATCCGGACCCGGCCACCGGTCACGAACCTGCGATCTCACAACGGACCGCTCAAGGCGTGCTCGCCTCAGTGTTGGCGAACCAAGGTTCGGACCTCTCCGCGCACGAGAGCCTCGAGAGGGCACAACTCCAGGCGGAGGACTTCAAGGTCCTGGCCGCCGAGTACGAGACCTTGTCCCAAGCGGCTCAACAGCATCGCTTCGACGAGTTGCTGGCTCGCTCAGGCCTCGGACCAGAACGCCTCCAGGAGATCCGCCAAAGCCCTGCCTATGGCCCGCTCCTCGCAGCTGTCCGGGATGCCGAGGCGCACGGTCTCGAGGTGGAAGAGACCTTGCCGAGGCTCGTGGCAGCTCGGTCGTTCGATGACGCCGACGACCTTGCCGCAGTGATCCGCAACCGAGTCGACCGATGGGCACAGGCCGTCGGATCCAGACGGCGGGCGGGCCCGAACCTCATTGCAGGCCTGATCCCAGGCGCGGTTGGCGTCACGGACACCGACATGGCCCGGGGCCTCCAAGAGCGAGCCGAGGCGTTGCAACGCCGGGCACACGAGCTCGCTGAACGTGCCATTGATCAGAACCCGCTCTGGCTGCGACAGCTCGGTGCTCGACCTTCCGATCCGCTCGCCGCAGAACGTTGGCTCGAGGCCGTGAAGACGATCGCCGCGTACCGGGAACGGTGGAGCATCGACGATGACCCCCGACCCCTCGGCTCGAAAGCTACGGCGAGGAGCATCGATGCGCTCAACCAGCGCCGCCTCGCCCAGGCTGCCTTCAACACCGCGATGAGGCTTACGCACGCGACGCGAATGCAGCGCCCTGAGGTGACATCTGTCGCTGTCGGCCTCACCCTGGATCGAGGGCCGGAACTGTAAGGACCGGCAGCCGCGAGATGCTCGGGTCATTCGCGCAAGAAGCTATAGACGGTGCACCGGGATTCGCTCCGCCAGTTCGTCGCCCGTTAGGTCGTAGTAGGCCGCTACTACGACCTCTCGAAGCCGAGGCCTTCGTCCTCATCGTGCACGCCGTCGGCGTTGGCGGACGCCAACCAGACGATGGGTGGGCCCATTACCGCGGGATCTAGGAATTCCCGGCCCTCGGGCAGGTCGTCAATGGGCAGCATGCCGCTGATGGTGGCACCGCCAGGCAGCAGCAGGTTGACGGTGACGCCGGTGTCTCGCAGGTCCGCGGCCATGATCCGGGACAGCGCCTCGCTGCCGGCCCGGGACGGTCCGTAGGGGACGAAGCCGGCTCGATGCATGGTTGATTCGCTCACCGCGATGTTGACGACGCGGCCCCCGCCGGCGGCCAGCA
>Ga0302157_10003889_pt1 | contig 16571 bp, 17 predicted proteins | sample I_Bog_N3_3_FD_193502 | JGI IMG/M metagenome (GOLD analysis project Ga0302157, IMG submission 193502) | Peat permafrost microbial communities from Stordalen Mire near Abisko, Sweden - I_Bog_N3_3 | ecosystem: Environmental > Terrestrial > Soil > Wetlands > Peat | place: Sweden: Abisko, Stordalen...
CCAGGTCGGTCTGGAGGACCAGATGATGAAGATGAACGAGACCCGCACGCAGTACGAAGCCGCCGTGGGGATCTATGAAAAGGCCATGAATTTCCTTCAGATGGCCGCCAAGGAACCGGGCAAGTAGGAGCTGATCCATGGCGGACGTGACCGGACCGACCGAGAACGCCCAGGCGATCGCCGCCTCGGCCCTGCGCGCGCAGCAGGCGCGCATGCGCATCATCGCGGAGAACATCGCCAACGCCGACTCCACGTCCAAGACCCCCGGCGGCGACCCCTATCGGCGGCAGACCGCCGTATTCGAGCCGACCAACGTGGCGCCCGGCGTCAAGGGCGTGGCCATGACCAAGACCCTCCCCGACAGCACACCCTTCCGCCAGGAATATCAGCCGGGGAATCCCGCGGCGGACGCCAAGGGCTACGTCAAAATGCCCAACGTCGACCCCTTGATGGAGTCGCTGGACATGCGCGAGGCCCAGCGCGCCTATGAGGCCAACCTGAGCGTCATCGAAACCTCGCGGGCGATGGACGCCTCCATGCTCGACATCCTGAAGAAATAGGCTGACGCATGATCACCCCCATGATCGCGGCCAAGGCCTACGCCGCCGCTCAGTCCCAAGCGCCCTCCATCGCGTCCGGCGCCGACGCGGCCGCGTCCACGGCGCCGAATTTCGCTCACATGGTGCAGGGCGTGATCGACGGCGCGGTGCAGGCTTCACGCAACGCCGAGACCCAGATGACCGCCCAGGTGCAGGGCAAGGCCCAGTTGGTGGACGTGGTGACAGCCATCTCGTCGGCCGAAGCCAGCCTGCAAACGGTCATGGCCGTGCGCGACGAAGTGATCTCCGCCTACCAGGAGATCATGCACATGACGATCTAGTCGGGCGAATCCGTTAACCTTCGTAGCCGTTCGTTAACCATGTCCGCCGATGGTTGTTAACCAAAGAGGGGCGAGGGCAACCATGAGCGGGCCGGAAGTTCTTGATGTCGCGCGCTCGGCCATCTGGCTGACCCTGCAGCTGTGCGCGCCGATCATGCTGGTGGGGCTGGTGGTGGGGGTGGTGATCGGCTTCCTGCAGGCCCTGACGCAAATTCAGGAAGCGACCTTGGTGTCGGCCCCCAAGATCATCGCCGTTTTTCTGACGCTGCTGCTGTTCCTGCCGATGATGGGCGCGCTGATGTCTTCGTTCATGACTCAGATCGCGTCGCGAATCGCCGGACTCTAGGGGCATGTCGCCCTTCGCCGTCCCCGTCGAAATCTACCATACCGGCCTGATCTTCATGCGGGTCGGCGCCATGGTGATGCTGATGCCGGCCCTGGGGGATCAGTCAGTGCCGCCCATGGCCCGATTGGCCTTCGCCCTGTTGACGGCCATGTGCCTGGGCCCCATCGCTGCGCCCTATCTGCCGCCCCTGCCCGAGAGTCTGGGCGCCATGGCGGGGCAGGTGTTCAAGGAACTGTTCGTCGGCGTCATGATCGGTCTTCTCCTGCAGATCCTGACCATGGCGCTGGCCGTGTGCGGCGAGACCGTGGCCATCCAGACCACCCTGGCCTTCTCTCAGACCGCCAATCCCAACGAAGCCCAGCCCGGCAGCTCCCTCGCCAGCTTTCTGTCGGTCATGGCCATGGCCCTGATCTTCGCCACCAACCTGGACCACATGTTCCTGGCCGCGATGGCGCGGTCCTACGCCTTGTTTCAGCCGGCCAAGGACCTGCCGCTGATGGACGCCGCCGCCTTGGCGGTGCGCACCTTCAGCCAGGCTTTCGCGCTCGGCCTGCAGCTGTCGGCGCCCGTTGTGGTGTTCTCGGTGGTGTTCAACGTGGCCGTCGGGCTGGTGGGGCGGATGATGCCCCAGTTCCAGGTATTCTTCGTGGCCACCCCCCTGCACGTGCTGTTCGGCCTGTCGGTGTTCACCCTGAGTCTGGGCGCCATCGGTCTGGTGTGGCTGGACCGCTACCAGGCGTTCCTGCAACAGTTTTCCTAGGAGCGGGGCATGGCCGAGGAGACCGACCCGCAGTCAAAAACAGAAGAGCCGACATCGCGGCGCCTGGAAGAGGCGCGCCGACAGGGCGATGTCGCCAAGAGCCCGGATCTTCCGCCATGGGCGTCCATGACCGCCGCCGTGGGCGTGCTGGCCGTGGCTGGCAGCGTCATGGCGCGCAATCTGGTCATCGGCCTGTTGCCCTTCGTCGCCCACCCAGACGCGTTCGAACTGGACCACGGCGGGGCGCTGGGCGTGGCGCGCATGGCCATGGGCGCGGCCTGGCCGTTCCTGCTGACCGTGATGCTTTCGGCGGCGGCGGCGGGGGCGGCGGGCCATATCATCCAGCAGGGCTTCATCTGGGCGCCGGGCAAGCTGGCGCCCAACCCCGACAAGATCTCGCCCCTGGCCGGTTTCAAGCGCCTGTTCGGCGTGGACGGGATGATCCATTTCATCAAGTCCCTGGCCAAGGTCGTCCTGATCGGGGTGGTCTGCTGGCTGGCGCTCAAGCCGAGGCTGAAGGACATGGAGGGCCTGGGCCTGATGGACCCCCTGGCCATGGGACCGTTCATGGTGGAGGTCCTCAAGACCCTGTTCTTTTCGGTGCTGGGCGTCCTGGGCGTGGGCGCCATCATCGACTGGATCATTCAACGCCAGCGCTTCATGCAGCGCATGCGCATGAGCCGCGAGGAGGTCAAGGAAGACCTGCGCCAGTCCGAAGGCGATCCACACATCAAGGCCCGTCTGCGGCAGCTGCGCCTGCAGCGCGCCAAACGGCGGATGATGCAGAACGTGCCCAAGGCCACGGTGGTCATCGCCAACCCGACTCACTACGCCGTGGCCCTGCGCTACGACACCAGCGAGGCGCCGGCGCCGGTGTGCGTGGCCAAGGGCATGGACAGCCTGGCGCTGAAAATCCGCCAGGTGGCCGAGGCCCATAATGTTCCGGTGATCGAGGATCCGCCCCTTGCGCGGGCCTTGTACGCGGCTGTGGAGATGGAGCAGGTCATTCCCCAGCAGCACTATGAGGCGGTGGCCAAGATCATCGGCTTCATCCTCGGCGTCGGACGCAAAGCTGCGCGGCGGGCGCGGGTTTAGCGCTATCGTTCGAAGACTGATTCGCCCGCGAATATGGCGGGCGTCCCGCCTCGAGGCTGGCCATGGCTGAACCGATAGACGCCCAGGACGGGTCCGTGGGCCGCCGCCGGGCGGATCCCTTGTTGCTGGCAGGCGGGGCCTGTTTCCTCGGCGCTGTCTTGGCGGCGGTCTATCCGGCGGTCACCGCCGGCCCGGCGACGGGCGGCGCGCTGCTTCTGTTGCTAGGCCTGGCCGGGGTCGCGTTCCTGGCACTGTTCGCCTTCCGCCAGCCCCCCCCGGGACTGGGCCTTGGCGCCGAGGCCTGGCTTGAAGCCCTGGCTGAGCCCAGCGCCCTGTTGTCCATGGACGGCCGGCCGATGGCCGCCAACGCCGCCTGGCGCGTCTTGCCGGGCGCCGGGCACAGGCTGGGACGGACCAACGGCGGGGCGGCCCTGTTCGCGGCGCTGAAGGCCGTGGCCCCAGGCGCGCTGGCGGAGGCCGATCTGCCTCTAGGCGGTCGCGTGTGGCGGGCCTCGGTGTCGCGCCTGGATGATCGGCGCCTGCTGGTACGGCTGGCCGCGCTCGCGACGGCGCAGGACGCGCCGGTCGTCTGCGCCCCGCCGCCGAACGCACAGCGCGCCACCCCGTCCGAGGCCAGTACAAGGCTCGACCCCCTGGCCGAGGCCGCTCCCTTCGGCGCCGCCCTGCTGGACGGTCCTGATCCTTTCGAGTCCGTCATCCTGGGCGCCAATCCGGCGCTGGAGACAATGAGCCAGGGACGGGCCAGGGAAGGCGCGACCCTGGGCCCTCTGATCGACCCGGCCAGCCGCGCGGAGGTGATCGCGCGCTTGGCGGCGGGCCGCACGGGCGCGGTTGAGGTCAAGCTGGCGCTGGATCCGCCGCGCATCGCCCACCTGTACCTGTCCGCGCTGGAAGGCCGGACGCTGGCCTATCTCGTGGACGTCTCCGAGCAGAAGCAGCTCGAGCTTCAACTGGCGCAGTCGCAGAAGATGCAGGCCATCGGCCAGCTTGCCGGCGGCGTCGCCCACGACTTCAATAATCTACTCACCGCCATCCAGCTCAGGCTGGATGAGTTGCTGCACCGCCATCCGGTGGGGGACCCGTCCTATGAGGGGCTCAATGAAATCCGCCAGACCGGCGTGCGCGCCGCCGATCTGGTGCGCAAGCTGCTGGCCTTTTCGCGCAAACAGACCGTCCAGCGCGAAATTCTCGATCTCGGCGAACTGATCAGCGAGTTCGAGGTGCTCCTGCGCCGTCTGCTGCGCGAGGACGTGAAGCTGCAGACCGATTACGGGCGTAACCTGCCCCTGGTGCGGGCCGACAAGAGCCAGCTTGAGACCGCGGTGATGAACCTGGCGGTCAATGCGCGCGACGCCATGCGCAGCCAGGGTGGCGACAGCCCCGGCGTGGTGCGCATCCGCACCGCGCGCCTGACCCAGGCCGAGGCCTCGGTCCTGGGCTATGTCGCCGCCCCGCCGGGCGATTGCGCCCTGATCGAGGTGGCCGACAGCGGCCCGGGCATGAGCGCCGAGATCATGGCCAAGATATTCGAGCCGTTCTTCACCACCAAGCCGGTGGGCGAGGGCACGGGCCTGGGCCTGGCCACGGTCTACGGCATCGTCAAACAGGCTGACGGCTGGATTCACGTGGACAGCAAGCCCGGCCAAGGGGCGGCGTTCCGTATCTTCCTGCCGGTGTACGAGCCCGTCGCCGGGGCGCTCGTCGCGCCCGAGCCGCCCAAGCCCAAGCCGGCGGCGCGCGACCTGTCCGGCGTGGGCCGCATCCTGTTCGTGGAGGACGAGGACGCGGTGCGTGGGGTGGCGGCGCGGCTGCTGCGGGCGCGCGGCTACGAGGTGATCGAGGCGGCGGACGGGGAGGAGGCCCTGGCCCTGGCCGAACAGTACGCGGGCCAGATCGATCTCCTCATTTCCGATGTGATCATGCCGGGTCTGGACGGGCCGACGTTGCTGAAGAAGGCGCGCAAATTCCTGGGCGACGCGCCGGTCATGTTCATCTCGGGCTACGCCGAGGCGGAATTTTCAGACCTTCTGGAAGGCGAAAGCGGCGTGACCTTCCTGCCCAAGCCCCTGGACATCAAAATCCTGGCCGAGCGGGTCAAGCAGCAACTCGCCGCCTGACAGGGTTCATGGCGCGGGCGCTGGATTGAGAGGCGCGGGAGGCGTCGCCGGCTCGGACTCCGGAGCCGGTGCGGACTCCGGAAGCGGCGCGATCACCGGCGGCGCGTCGGGGGCGGGGCATTCGGCGCTGATGCGGTGGGCGTCGGTGGAGGCGCTGACGGGGATGGCCAGCCCGCCGATAATGATCCTCAGGCGCCCGGTCATGCTGAAGCTGGTGTCGGTATAGACGCCCTGCACCGCGACCTTCGCGGGGATTCCGCTGTGATCGACGCAATCGCCGACCATGCTGAAGGCTCCGTCGCCGATCTTCTTGTCCTTGTAGCGACAGCTGTAGTGATTATTCACCGGCCCGGTCAGGTAGGACTCGATCTGGTCCGCGGTGATGCACTTGCGCGAGGTCTTGGTTTGCTGAAACGGCGAGGTGATGGTGTCGGTGCTTTCCCACAGGCCTGGCAGGATCGGCGCGGCGATCGCGGGCAAGGCCCATGCGCAGGCGCAAAGCGCGCCAAGGCCAGCCAAATGCGTGGACCTGATCATGTGAATCTTCATCCTATCCCTGGGATGAGCCAAGGATGTGGCGGCGGCAAGGCCTTCACGCCTTAAATCGCATGCGCGCCGCCCTTCAGGCGGTCGTGCTGACCACCTGGCCGGCGGCGTAGTCGGGATGACGGGCTAAGTCTAGGACCGTTTCGCACGGCAACTGGGTGATAACCCGGCCGCTGGTCCGGTCCAGTATGGTGTAGACGAAAACGCCCAATTCCCCAGTCTCCTGGATCACAAGGCGCTGATCGGGGGAAGCGGACGTGCGCGCGGGGGCGGGGGCGGGCTGCGCAGGGGCCGTGGAGGGCTGCGAGACCGGTTGTTCCGTCGGCGCGGGAAGCGGTGACACACTGCTCATGTTTTGTCGCCGGACAGGCCTCCGGCGTCTCCGGCAAAGCGGCGGCGGCGACGCCTTGCGGGCGCCGCCGCCGCCTCCGTGATTAGCGGAAGAGGCTCAACAGGGCCGAGGTGGACTGGTTGGCGATGGAGAGGGCCTGAATGCCCAGTTGCTGCTTGGTTTGCAGCGCCTGGAGTTGAGCGCTCTCGGCCGCCATGTCCGCGTCGACCAAGTTGCTGATGCCGGTATTGAGCGAGTTTTGCAGGCTCGACACGAACTTCAGCTGGCCGGCCAGGGCGTTCGCCCCGGTGCCCAGCGCCGACAACGCCGTGTTCACATTGGTGATGTCGGTGGTCAGGGTGGCCACATAGGCGCTCGCCGCGGCGGCGGTCGCGAAGGAAGCGGCGGCCGCGATCGTGACGTTGGCGCCGCCCAGGGCCAGGCTTTGCGCCGCAACCGTGATCTTGGTGCCGGTGTCGCTGGCCAGGGCGTAGATGGTCGTGCCGCCGGAATTGATCATGTTGACGCCGTTGAAGGAGGCGTTGTTCACGACGTCCGAAAGCTGGGTCAGCAGCGCCTTGAAGTTCTGGTTGATGGAGGAAAGGCTGGTTGCGCTCAGCGAGCTGTCCGAACCGGCCAGGGCCTGGGCCTTCAGCTGGGTCAGAAGGTCAGCGACCTGCTGGCCGCCCGACATGGCCACATCCACCGTCGAGGTCGCCCGATTGAGCGAGTCCTTGACCGCGTCATAGGCGGACACCTTGCTGGTCATCGTGTTGGCGATGGACCAGGCGGCGGCGTTGTCCTGGGCGGTGTTGACCTTCTTGCCGGTGCTGATGATATTCTGCGTGGACTGCAGGCTCATCTGCGTGTCCGCGAGGTTTTGCAGAGCAACCAAAGCGCCCGCGTTGGTATTGATGCTAAAAGTCATTACGACGTATCCTTTTCTAAGGAAGCCCGCGCCTTTTGGCCCAGGTAGGAATTATTCCCAATAACGTGCGCTCATTTCCTCCCCGCTAGAACGAGGCGCGTGATTGCAGCGTTGAGGTCATCATCTTCGAAGCTCGTTAAATGCACGTGAATATTCGGGCATTAATACTTACTCACGACCCTTAACACTTAATCACAACATCTTGTGTCTGGCGTGGCTTGGCCCACTGCAAATTGTGCCCACCGGCATAATGTTTCCACGCGACAAATTTGCCGATCGGCCAAAGCGTGGAACAGATGACGCTGTCTAGAGGTCGGCGCCGAAACGAAGTCCAAGGGGCCTGAAGAGGCGGCCGCGCCTTGCGCGCGCCACAAATGAGCGGAATGCATGAATTTGGGCGGACGCGGGATTCGCCCTCAGGCAGCGGTCCCGACGGTGGGCTGAAAGGCGCAAATGACTCAGCCGCTCTCGGAGTTCGACGAAGCCTTGACCCCGGCTCCCCTGTCGCTGGAAGCGGATGGTTTCGAAGTCCGCGGACTGTTTGCGACGCCCTTCGTCTATGCGCCGATCAGCACCCCTTCGCCGCTCAACGCCGCCTTGACGCGAATTATCCTGGACCGGGCCGACCGGGTCGAAGGGGTGGCGCTGAGCAACGTTGGCGGCTGGCAGTCCGCCGACGATTTCGGCGAATGGTCGGGCGAGCCCGGGCGGCGCCTGCTTGATCTCGCCCGCAAACTCGCCGACGGGGTGACCGGCACGATGCAGGGCGGCCAGTTCGTGCGCGGGGCGCCGGAATGGAAAATCAACGCCTGGGCCAACGTCAACCGGGCGGGCGATCTGAACCAAGCCCACCATCACCCTGGCGCCTTCTGGTCGGGAGTCTACTGGGTCGCGGCCGATCCGCGCGCCGAGGGCGGGCAGTTCGAGGCTTATGATCCGCGCGGCGTCATGCCCACCCTCTACGCGCCGCAGCTGCGCTTCGGCCTGCCCGGGTTCCTGGCCGCCGGCGGATCGGATTTCATTGTTCCGAAAGCCGGCGTGATGGTCCTGTTCCCGGCTTGGCTCCAGCACGCGGTCCGCGCGCACACCGGCGCCGAACCGCGCATCTCGGTGGCGTTCAACCTCGGCGTTTGATGTCGAAGGAGAACGCAAAGAGAACTTGCGGGCGAGAACAAACCATGTACATTGGGCGGGTCGGCAGGGGCGGTCCGAGAATCGGGCGTGGCGTCTTCCGAGAATGCGGCAGGGGCCGCGGCAGAATCGGATATGAAGGACGCCTTCAATGAGCCAATCGGTGTTGCGGTTAGTGGGACGGGACGACGGAGAAAAAAAGCGGGCGCTCGAGGCCGCCTTGACGCAGATCGACCGCGCCTTCGGCAAGGGCTCGGTGATGAAGCTCGGCGACAAGGGCAAGATCGTCGAGATCGAGTCCGTGTCCACCGGCTCTCTGGGCCTGGATCTGGCGCTGGGCATCGGCGGCCTGCCGCGCGGCCGGGTGGTGGAGATCTACGGCCCGGAAAGCTCGGGCAAGACCACCCTGGCCCTGCATGTGGTGGCCGAGGTGCAGAAGCTCGGCGGCACCGCCGCCTTCATCGACGCCGAACATGCGCTTGATCCCAGCTACGCCCACAAGCTGGGCGTCAACCTGGACGACCTTCTGGTATCGCAGCCGGACACCGGCGAGCAGGCCCTGGAGATCTGCGACACCCTGGTGCGCTCCGGCGCGGTTGAAATCGTCATCATCGACTCGGTGGCGGCCTTGACCCCGCGGGCCGAGATCGAGGGCGAGATGGGCGACAGCCTGCCCGGTCTGCAGGCGCGGCTGATGAGCCAGGCCCTGCGCAAGCTGACCGCCTCGATCTCCAAGTCCAAGACCCTGGTGATCTTCATCAACCAGATCCGCATGAAGATCGGGGTGATGTACGGCAGCCCCGAAACCACGACCGGCGGCAACGCCTTGAAGTTCTACGCCTCGGTGCGTCTGGACATCCGCCGCACCGGGTCGGTCAAGCTGCGCGACGAGATCGTCGGCAACAACGTCCGGGTCAAGGTGGTCAAGAACAAGGTCGCCCCGCCGTTCCGCGAGGTGGAGTTCGACATCATGTACGGCCAGGGCATTTCCAAGCTCGGCGAAATCATCGACCTGGGCGTCAAGGCGGGGGTGGTGGAGAAGTCCGGCTCCTGGTTCTCCTACAACAGCCAGCGCATCGGCCAGGGCCGCGACAACGCCCGCGAATTCCTCAAGGCCAATCCGGACATGGCCACCGAGATCGAGGCCGCGGTGCGCAAGAACGCCGGCATCATCGTCGAGGAGCTGCTGGTCGGCCCCACCGCGGAAGACGACGACTAGGGCATTGTCCGATAAGTGTGCGACGGCGATCGGATCAGAATATGCTCGAAATAGATGAATTATAACCCTTTTTGTCTGATCTCGATCGACTGGATCGAGGAAGGGCTTGAGCCCTTGGTTCAAAGTTTGCCATCGGCCTGATCGCGGCGCGGACGTCATCCCCCCAACCGCCGTCCGTGCATACCCGCGTGATCTCGCCGTCGGGCGCCCGGTTCCTGTGGGACGGGGCGCCCGTTTTCCTGGGCGCCGTCGTCAGGGCTGGCGCGCCCTATTCGCCCATTAGGCGCTGCTTTCCTTTGGCAATCGCGGCGGGCTTGGCTAAGGGAGGCCGTGACCCGATATTGGGGACGGGCGCGTTCAGGCGTCCCGCACCCGCCTTACGAACCGCCCCTGTCCGGAGCGCTCATGTCGAGCTTGAACGAAATCCGCAGCGCTTTCCTCGGCTATTTCGCCGGCCAGGATCACGCGGTGATGGCCTCCGCGCCCCTGGTGCCGCAAAGCGACCCGACGCTGCTGTTCGTCAACGCCGGCATGGTCCCGTTCAAGAACGTGTTCACCGGGGCCGAGACGCGGCCGGCGCCGCGCGCGACCTCATCGCAGAAATGCGTGCGTGCGGGCGGCAAGCACAACGACCTGGACAATGTCGGCTACACAGCCCGCCACCACACCTTCTTTGAGATGCTCGGCAATTTCTCGTTCGGCGACTATTTCAAGGACCGGGCCATCGAACTGGCCTGGACTCTGATCACCCGCGATTTTGGCCTGTCGCCCGACAAGCTTTTGGTGACGGTGTACGCCGAGGATGAAGACGCGGCGAGCCTGTGGCGCAAGATTTCCGGCCTGCCGGAGTCCAGGATCATCCGCATCGCGACGTCCGACAACTTCTGGTCGATGGGCGACACCGGCCCGTGCGGACCCTGTTCGGAAATCTTCTACGATCACGGCGAGGGCATCCCGGGCGGGCCGCCTGGGTCGGCCGATCAGGACGGCGACCGCTTCATCGAGATCTGGAACCTGGTGTTCATGCAGTTCGACCAGGCGGCGGACGGCTCGCGCACGGCCCTGCCCAAGCCGTCGATCGACACCGGCATGGGGCTGGAGCGCCTGGCGGCGGTGCTGCAGGGCGTGCACGACAATTACGATACCGACCTGTTTCGCGCCTTGATCGCGGCCTCCGAGGAAGCGACCGGGATCCGGGCGGTCGGGGACCGCGCGCCGTCGCACCGGGTGATCGCCGACCATCTGCGTTCAAGCGCCTTCCTCATCGCCGATGGCGTTTCGCCGTCCAACGAGGGCAGGGGCTATGTGCTGCGCCGGATCATGCGCCGGGCCATGCGCCACGCGCATCTGCTGGGCGCCGAGGAGCCGCTGATGCACCGACTGGTCCCCACCCTGGTGAGTGAGATGGGCGCGGCCTATCCGGAGCTGCGCCGGGCCGAGCCGGTGGTGGTGGAAACCCTGCGCCAGGAGGAGGAGCGTTTCCGCCGCACCCTGGGCCGAGGCATGTCCTTGCTTGAAGAGGCCACCAGCGGGCTCACCCATGGCGCGGTGCTGCCGGGCGAGACCGCGTTCAAGCTCTACGACACCTACGGCTTTCCCCTTGACCTGACCCAAGACGCGGTGCGCGCCATGGGCCTGACGGTGGACCTGGACGGGTTCGACCAGGCCATGGAGCGCCAGCGCCAGATGGCGCGCGAGAACTGGACCGGCTCGGGCCAGACCGCCCAGGCGGCCGAATGGTTCGCCCTTCTGGGGCGCCTGGGTCCCACCCAGTTCATCGGCTACGACGGCGTCGAGGCCGTCGCCGAGACCCTCGCCCTGGTCAAGGATGGTCTTGTGGTCGACGCCGCGCAGGCCGGCGAAACGGTCCAGGCGCTGTTCGATCATACGCCCTTCTACGGCGAGGGGGGCGGCCAGGCGGGCGATCGCGGCGAGATCGAATGGAGCGGCGGACGCGGCTTGGTGCTCGACACCCAAAAGCAGGCCGGCGAGCTTTACGTGCATCAGATCAAGGTGCTGGAAGGGCGCCTCGCGGAGGGCGAGCGCGTGCGGCTGTTGGTGGACGCCGAGCGGCGCCAGCGCACCCGCGCCAACCACTCCGCGGCCCACCTGGCGCACGCGGCCCTGCGCCATGTGCTGGGGCCGCACGTCTCGCAGAAGGGCCAGATGGTCGACGCCGAGCGCATGCGCTTCGACTTCAGTCACGGCGGACCGCTGACCCCCGACGAGCTCGATCGGATCGAGGCGGAGGTCAATGCGGTCATCCGCCAGAACGTGCCGGCCGTCACCCGCGTCATGACGCCCGAAGCGGCGATCGAGGCGGGCGCCATCGCCCTGTTCGGCGAAAAGTATGGCGATGAAGTGCGCGTCCTGGCCTTGGGTCAGGCCCTGTCCGGTAAAGGCGACTATTCGGTGGAGCTGTGCGGGGGCACCCATGTGGCGCGCACCGGCGATATCGCCCTGTTCAAGATCGTGTCGGAGGCGGGCGTGGCCGCGGGCATCCGCCGGATCGAAGCCCTGACGGGCGAGCCCGCGCGCCGCTGGCTGCTGGAGCAGGCCGCCGTGGCCAAGGCCCTGGCCGAGCAGTTCAAGGTTCCCGTGGCCGAACTGACCGGCCGCATCGACTCCCTGCAGGCCGAGCGCCGAGCGCTGGAAAAGGCCCTGTCTGACGCGAAGCGTCAGCTGGCGACCGGCGGGGGGGGCGGCGCCTCGGCCGTGGAGGAGATTGGCGGGATCAAGGTCATCGCCCGCGCGCTGGACGGGGTCGGCGGCAAGGAATTGCGGGGCGTGGCCGAGGACTTCAAGAAACAGATCGGCTCCGGCGTGGTGGCCCTGGTCGGCACGGCCGAGGGCAAGGCCGCGGTGACCGTGGCGGTCAGCGCTGACCTGGTCGGCCGCTTCAGCGCGGTGGACCTTGCCCGGGCCGCCGTCGCGGCCATGGGCGGCCAGGGCGCCGGCGGCAAGCCCGACTTCGCCCAAGGCGGCGCGCCGGACGCGGCGCGGGCCGAGGAGGGCCTGGCGGCGATCCGGGCGGGACTCGCGATCTAGGCGAGACGCAATAATCGGAACTCGGACTCGCAGTCGCGGCGTGCGCGGCCGCTCATGGTCCATTTGGCGAACGGTGATTTTCGACTAGGCTCCCCCATGGCCGAGACCCTCGGGAGCGCGGGCGGAAATCGAATGGACGGGAGTTCGTTATTCGGCCTTAAGGGCCGCATCAATCGCGCGCGATACTGGCTGTTCTTCCTCGTGGCCGTCCCCGTCATCGCGGCGCTCTTCGTCGCTTACTACGGCTATGCCATGTCGTTTCCCGGCGCTTACGAGAACGGGGGGCCGACACCCCTGCCGAGCACGCCGAGCGCCATTGCGGGCGCGGCGGTATGGTGGAGCGTTTTTGCGGCGCTCGTCCTGGCGTGGGCCGGGCTCACCGTCCGACGATTGCACGATCGCGACAGGCCCTGGTGGTGGCTGCTGGTCTTCTTCGTTTTTCCCAATTGTCTCGACGTCTTCAGCCGCTATGGGCTGCGAGCCCAGCTTGAGCCTAGTCCGGGCGCCGCGCTGATCATCGCCGGCTTCGCGTTCGCGCTGAACCTGTGGGGCGTGGTGGAAACGGGGTTTCTGCGGGGCACGCCAGGGGACAATCGATACGGTCCTAATCCTGCGAGGCCGAAAGCTTAGAGCTCGGCGTGCCGAGACACGCGCCACCGTTCTGATCGTCGGCGGGCGCGTCACGACAATCGTCAGTTTAGGGCCTTTACGGCTTCGGCGTCTGCGCCTTGCCCGGTGGCAGGTCGTTGATGGCCTTGGCGCAGGCGGGGCTGAGCTGGTCCATGATCTTGCGCATGCAGGCCAGTTGCTCGTGCGGGCTCGCGGCCGTGGGGCACAGCTTGTCCTGATCGGCGGCGCAGGCCTTGTGCATGGCGGCGGCGGCGGCCACCTGGGCGGGATCGCGTCCGCCGGCGGCGGGAGCGGGCTGGGCGTGAGCCGAGCCGAAGCCCACAAGGGCGACGGCAAGCGCCAAGGCTTTGAACTTCATTGTGTTTCCTCCCATTATGGCGCGGGCTCTGTGTCCCGGCTCGGTTGAACCGTAGCAGCAGCGCGTCGCGGCCGAAAGGCGCCTAAACCCTCACCCGGCGCTTGGGGGGAGAGGGTTCTACGGCGACGGCTACCCGTCGCCTGATCATGCCGTCTCGTCGTCTAGCTTCCCGCCAGCCGGATCTGGCTGAGTTTCCAAGTGTACCAGCCGCGCCGCTGGAAGGTGAGGAGGGTCTCGCGGCGCGGGTCGGCGGGGTCGACCACGGCCAGTCTGCACCGGTCAAAGCCCCAGTACCGCAGATTGGGCCAGGGATGTGCGCTGACCGGCTGGCCAGGCGCGCGGCCGTTGAGCTCGGCATTCAGCGCGTCAGGCGTCAGATAGCTTTCCACTCGGGGCGCGCTGACCATCGGGCTGGCCTGCAACGCCTGCCGCATGGCTTGCAGGGGATGCTGCCAGGGATCAATGGGGGCGGGGGCTGGGGCGCCGGACATCTGGGCGCTGAGACCCGCGCGCACGGCGTTGTAATCGACCAGGTCGTCCAGGGCCTGACTGTCGCGGCTTTCCGCCGCCGAGCGAACGGCCTGCAGGGCGAACCAGGGAGCGAGGAAGAAGCCGCCGGCGGCGATGAGAATCGCCGCCAGCACCAGCTTGGAGAACCAGCCGCCGCTTCGCCGATGACGCGGACGGCTGTATTCGGCCACGATGGGCGGCCGGTCGGAAGCGCGCCCGCCGCCGATTTTGATCCCGCCTAGGGGTCCGAGCTCGTCGTCGGCGGCCAAGCGTTCCTCCCGGCGTTACGCGTCGGTAGGATTAACCCCCTAGGCCATGGCCTTGTCCAGGTTCTCCGAAACCTTGTCCAGGAAGCCCTCGGTGCTCAGCCATCCCTGATGGGCGCCGACCAGCAGGGCCAGGTCCTTGGTCATGTCGCCGGATTCCACCGTGTCGATGGTGACTTTTTCCAAGGTGGCGGAGAAACGGGCCAGGGCCTCGTTGCCGTCCAGCTTGGCCCGGTGGGCCAGGCCGCGAGTCCAGGCGAAGATCGAAGCAATGGAGTTGGTGGAGGTGGATTCCCCGCGCTGGAACTGGCGGAAGTGGCGGGTGACGGTGCCGTGGGCGGCTTCCGCCTCCATGGTCTTGCCGTCGGGCGTCATCAGCACCGAGGTCATCAGGCCGAGCGAGCCGAAGCCCTGGGCCACGATGTCGGACTGCACGTCCCCGTCGTAGTTCTTGCAGGCCCACACATAGCCGCCCGACCACTTCAGGGCCGCCGCCACCATGTCGTCGATCAGCCGGTGCTCGTAGGTCAGGCCCGCCGCCTTGAACTTGTCGGCGTATTCGGCCTCGAAGATCTCCTGGAAGATGTCCTTGAAGCGGCCGTCGTAGCGCTTGAGAATGGTGTTCTTGGTCGACAGATAGAGGGGGAAGCCGCGGTTCAGGCTGTAGGCGAAGGAGGCGTGGGCGAAGTCGCGGATCGACTGGTCCAGGTTGTACATGGCCAGGGCGATGCCGGCGCCGGGGAAGTTGAACACCTCGCGCTCGATCTTGTCGCCGTTCTCGCCTTCCCAGGTCATGGTCAGCTTGCCCTTGCCGGGCACCAGGAAGTCGGTGGCGCGATATTGGTCGCCGTAAGCGTGGCGGCCGACCACGATGGGCTGGGTCCAGCCGGGCACCAGGCGCGGTACGTTCTTGCAGATGATCGGTTCGCGGAAGATCACCCCGCCCAGGATATTGCGGATGGTGCCGTTGGGCGACTTCCACATTTCCTTCAGGCCGAATTCCTTCACCCGCGCCTCGTCCGGGGTGATGGTGGCGCACTTGACGGCGACGCCGTACTTTTGCGTGGCGTGGGCCGCGTCGATGGTGATCTGGTCGTTGGTCTCGTCGCGCCGCTCCACGCTCAGGTCGTAGTAATCCAGCGTCAGATCGAGATAGGGAAAGATCAGCTTGTCCTTGATCAGCTTCCAGATAATCCGGGTCATTTCATCGCCGTCGATATCGACGACCGGATTGGCGACTTTGATTTTCGACATGGACAAGGCAGCTCCAACGGGGCCCGGGCAGGGCGTTAAGGCGCGGTCTCGCGAGGGGCGCACAGGGCCGCCCGCGGCGCAGCTAGGCTGCTATAGACGGTTGCGCCGCGTGGGGAAACCGTGCGGGCGCGTGGAATTACAGCGGGGCGGGAAAGTCCATCGATGACGCAGACAGCATCCGCCCCGTGCGTGATCCTCAGCCAGCCGCAACTGGCGGAGAACATCGGCGCGGTGGCGCGGGTCATGGCCAATTTCGGGCTTGAGGATCTGCGCCTGGTGGCGCCGCGCGACGGCTGGCCACAGGAGAGGGCCTGGGCCTGCGCGTCGGGCGCGGACTGGCCGCTGGACGGCGCCCGGGTGTTCGACACCTTGCAGGCGGCCTGCGCGGACTTGCAGCGCCTGTACGCCACCACGGCGCGGCCGCGCGAGGTCCAATTGCCGATCATCACCCCGCGCGAGGCGGCGGCCCAACTGCATGAGGCCGTGGACGAGGGATTGGCCACGGGCCTGCTGTTCGGCGGCGAGCGGGCCGGGCTGGAGACCCAGGACATCGCCCTGTGCCAGGCGATCGTCACCATCCCCATCGATCCGCGATTCCGCTCGCTCAACTTGGCTCAGGCGGTGGCCATCAACGCCTATGAGTGGCGCACCGCCTCGGCCGACCGTCCGCCGCCGGCCTTCCGCGAGGGCCCGCCCGCGGCGGATCAGGCCATGCTGGCGGGCCTTTATGGCCACCTTGAGGGCGAACTCGACACAGCCGGCTTCTTCCATCCCGAGGAGAAGCGCCCATCGATGGTCAGGAACCTGCGCGCCATCTTTGCTCGCGCCCTGCTCAACGATCAGGAGGTGCGCACCTTGAGGGGCGTGATCACCGCCCTCAGCAAGGGCCGGGGCCGCGTGCTGGAAAAATTGGCGGCCAAGGGCGCGGCGCCTAAGAGCTAGCCCTGTTCAAATTCGGCCGGGCGGGTTTAACTAGGTCGCAAATCAAAGGGAGGAAAGGCGGCGCGCCGGAAGAGAGCGATCGCCTTCCAGGGTGGACTTTCATGACTCCAGTAATGGGCGCTCTGTTGCGTCTATGGGCCGCCGCCGCGCTCGCCGTCCCGATGACGGCGGCCGCTCAGGACGCCCCGC
>Ga0302157_10003892_pt1 | contig 16567 bp, 15 predicted proteins | sample I_Bog_N3_3_FD_193502 | JGI IMG/M metagenome (GOLD analysis project Ga0302157, IMG submission 193502) | Peat permafrost microbial communities from Stordalen Mire near Abisko, Sweden - I_Bog_N3_3 | ecosystem: Environmental > Terrestrial > Soil > Wetlands > Peat | place: Sweden: Abisko, Stordalen...
ACAGGCCCTTGTCGGTCGTGATCACGATGAAGCCGACGTTGTGGCCGCGACCCCCCTGGTCCGTGATCTCGCGCATGTAGGGCGAGCGGTATTCCGGATTCGCCTTCGACAGGTTGCCCGTGATGCCGGCGATGCGTTCCGCGTAAGGCCGGGCCGCACGCATGCGTTCCTGCGCCTTGCGCATCTTGGACGCGGCGACCATCTCCATCGCCTTGGTGATCTTGCGGGTGTTCTCCACCGACTTGATCTTGCCGCGTATTTCCTTTCCTACCGCCATGACGGTTCTCCTTTGAAGAGGGTCGTGGTCGGGGGAATCAGGCGAACGACTTCTTGAACGCGGCGATCGCGTCGCGCAGCTCGGCTTCGGCAGCCTGGCATTGCTTGGCGAACTCGGCCTTCTCCGGGGAGTCGTCCTTGCTGGACTTCGTCTTCCACTTGGCGCCGTTCTTTTCGAGCGTCGCGAGCAGCGCGGCGTGGTTGGACTTCAGGTGCTGGTGCAGGCCGTGTTCGAACGGCAGCACTTGCTTGACTTCGAGCGAGTCCATGAAGTCGTTGTTGACGGCGTACAGCGTGGCGGCCATCAGGCTGATGGGCAGCGGCGAGTACTGGTTCTGCTTGAGCAGTTCCGTCACGCGGGCGCCGCGATCGAGCTGCTTGCGGGTGGACTCGTCCAGGTCGGAAGCGAACTGCGCGAACGCGGCCAGCTCGCGGTACTGCGCGAGGTTGGTACGGATGCCGCCCGACAGGCTCTTGATCAGGTTGGTCTGCGCAGCACCACCGACGCGCGACACCGAGATACCGGCGTTGATGGCGGGGCGGATGCCGGCGTTGAACAGCGCGGTTTCCAGGAAGATCTGGCCGTCGGTGATCGAGATCACGTTCGTCGGAACGAAGGCGGACACGTCGCCGGCTTGCGTCTCGATGATCGGCAGCGCGGTCAGCGAGCCGGTGCGGCCCTTGACTTCACCCTTGGTGAACGCTTCGACGTAGTCGGCGTTCACGCGGGCGGCACGCTCGAGCAGGCGGCTGTGCAAATAGAACACGTCGCCCGGGAAGGCTTCGCGACCCGGCGGGCGGCGCAGCAGCAGCGAGACCTGGCGGTAGGCGACGGCCTGCTTGGACAGGTCGTCATAGACGATCAGCGCATCCTGGCCGCGATCGCGGAAGTACTCGCCCATCGTGCAGCCCGAGTACGCCGAGACGTACTGCATGGCGGCCGATTCCGACGCGGTGGCCGCGACGACGATCGTGTATTCCAGCGCGCCGTTGGCTTCGAGAGCGCGCACGACGTTCTTGACCGTGGACGCCTTCTGCCCGATGGCGACGTACACGCAGGTCATGTTCTGACCCTTCTGGTTGATGATCGCGTCGATCGCCACCGCGGTCTTGCCGGTCTGGCGGTCGCCGATGATCAGCTCGCGCTGGCCACGGCCGACGGGCACCATCGAGTCGATCGACTTCAGGCCGGTCTGCACCGGCTGGTCGACGGACTGGCGTGCGATCACGCCCGGGGCGACCTTCTCGATGACGTCGGTCATCTTGGCGTTGATCGGGCCCTTGCCGTCGATCGGGTGACCGAGGGCGTTGACCACGCGGCCGATCAGCTCGGGGCCGACCGGCACTTCCAGGATGCGGCCCGTGCACTTGACGGTATCGCCTTCGGAGATGTGTTCGTATTCGCCCAGGATGACGACGCCGACGGAGTCGCGTTCGAGGTTCAGCGCCAGGCCGTAGGTCGGCTCGCCGTTCGCGGTGGCCGGGAACTCGAGCATTTCGCCCTGCATCGCGTCGGACAGGCCGTGCACGCGGCAGATACCGTCGGTGACGGAGACGACCGTGCCCTGGTTGCGGATGTCGGACGACGCTCCCAGGCCTTCGATGCGGCTCTTGATCAGTTCGGAAATTTCAGCGGGATTCAATTGCATGACTTATCTCCCAAAGGTGAGGCCCGAAGGCCGCCTGGGTTGAAGAACGATTCTGTGCGGGCGGGCCGGCTCTAGTGGGTCAGCGCGACGCGCATCTGCTCGAGGCGGGCGACGACGGAGGTGTCGAGCACCTCGTCGCCCACCGTCACGCGCACGCCACCGATCAGCGAGGCGTCGACCGTGACCGAGGTCTTCAGCTGGCGGCCGAAGCGCTTCTCGAGCACCTTGGCCAGATCGGCCTGCTGCGTCGCGTCGAGCGGAAACGCGCTGACGATGTGCGCGTCGGCAACGCCGCCGCGGTCGTTGACCAGCGTGCGGAACTGCGAGGCGATCTCGGGCAGCACGGCCAGGCGACCGTTGTCGATGACGACATCGAGCAGGTTGCGCAGCTTGGGGCTCAAGTCGCTGCCGGCGATGCCGGAGACCAGGCCGAAGACCTGTTCGTCGGTGACCTTCGGGTCCGCGGCGAACTGACGCAGGCCGGCGTCGTCGGCGATGCCGGCGAGCGTGTCCAGCTGTGCCACGAGCTGCGCGCTGTCGGCGGCGGTACTCGACTGGAACAGCGCCGCGGCGTACGGCCGCGCGATGGTGGAGGGCTCGGCCATGGTCTTACAGCTCGGTCTGCAGGCGGGCGAGCAGCTCGGCGTGGACGGCCGGGCTGACTTCGCGGCGCAGGATCTGCTCGGCGCCCTTGACGGCAAGAGCGGCGACCTGGTCGCGCAGCGCGTCACGCGCCTTGGCGGATTCCTGCTGCGCTTCGGCCTGGGCCTGTGCAACGATCTTCGCACCTTCTTCGGACGCCTTCGTCTTGGCTTCCTCGACGATCTGCAACGCCAGGCGTTCGGCGCTGGCGAGACGCTTGGCAGCGTCTTCGCGGGCGGCGCCGAGTTCGGCCTCGATGCGCTTGTTGGCGCTGGCGAGTTCGCTGCGGGCCTTGTCGGCGGCCGACAGACCTTCGGCGACCTTGCGCGCACGCTCGTCGAGCGCGGCCGTGATGGGCGGCCAAATGTATTTCATCGTGAACCCGACCAAGATCAGGAACACGATCATCTGGATGATCAGGGTTGCGGTGATGCTCACGTTATTGCCTCGAAAGCCGTTGTCGGGGTGCGACGCGTCGGTTCCACTTCAGTGGAGCCGATCGCGCCGACGACTTCACTCGCTGGCGAATTACTTCGCGAGCAGTTGCAGCTGGGCCAGGAACGGGTTGCTCGTGGTGAACCACAGGGCGATGCCGAGGCCGATGATGAACGACGCGTCGATCAGGCCGACCAGCAGGAACATCTTGGTCTGCAGTTCGCCCATCAGTTCCGGCTGGCGCGCAGCGGATTCGAGGTACTTGCTGCCCATGATGCCGATGCCGATGCAAGCGCCGCAAGCGCCCAGACCAATGATGATGCCGGCGGCCAGGGCGACGTAGCTGATGAGTTCCATGTTGACTCCAGTTGAAAAGTTGAAAGAAGAAACGTTGTTGTTGCGGACAGCGCAGACCGCGTCACCGGCGAGCCGGTGGCGCGCGGTTTTCAGTGCGAGTCGTGGGCTTGTCCGATGTAGACCAGGGTCAACATCATGAACACGAAGGCCTGCAGCGTGATGATCAGGATGTGGAAGATCGCCCACGCCGTGCCGGCAAAGATATGCAGCAGGGCCAGGCCGAAGCCGCCCGCGGTGAAGGTGAACGCGCCGCCGAGCAGGGCGATCAACAGGAAGATCAGTTCGCCGGCGTACATGTTGCCGTACAGCCGCATGCCGTGCGAGACGGTCTTGGCGACGAACTCGATCATCTGCATGCCGAAGTTGACGATGCCCAGCAGCACGGCCCACAGCGGGTTCTTGCTGGTGCCGAACGGCGCCACGACGAGCTCGTGCGCCCAGCCGGCGGCACCCTTGATCTTGATGTTGTAGTACAGGCAGCACAGCAGCACGCCCACCGACAGGCCCATCGTCACGGAGATGTCGGCCGTCGGCACGACGCGCAGGTGCGCCTCGGGGTTGCCCGAGGCGTGCTGGAACAGGAACGGCAGCAGGTCCACCGGCAGCAAGTCCATCGCGTTGAGCAGGAAGATCCAGACGAAGACCGTCAGCGCCATCGGCGCGACCATCTTGCGGCTGGTCGCGTTGTGGACGATGGCCTTGGCCTGGCTGTCCACCATCTCGATCATGAACTCCACGGCCGCCTGGAAGCGACCCGGCACGCCGGAGGTGGCGCGGCGCGCGGCCAGCAGCCCGAAGAACAGGAAGACGAGGCCGATCAGCGACGAGAACACCACGGAGTCCCAGTGGATCACGTGGAAATTCAGCGGCGACGCACTCTCGATGTTGGAGAGGTGGGTCAGGTGATGCTGGATGTATTCACCGGAGGTCGGTGCGTGTTCTTCTGCGGCCATGTGGTGTCCGTAGCTTCCCGATCAAGTCTTCAACGCGAGCGCCACGCGAGCGCCACCCAATACACAGTCAGACAAACCGCCAGAGCCAGCAACAACGCCGGGAACTGGATCGGATGCAAGACTTTCCCCGCGGCGAACAACATCGCCACAGTGCAGATCAATTTCACCGAAGTCCAACCAAGCAGATTGAGCACCGTCGCCATCGGCGAACGGCTATCGACCATCCGCGTCGCGCCGCGCGCCATCAACGCGCCCGGAACGATGACCACGGCCGAGCCATAAACGGCCGACCACAGCCACGACAGCCCGTCACCCCGATACAGCCCGACGAAACAGAGCAGCAGCGAAACAACAGCGCCGGCCTCCAGCTGAACCATCACCACCCGCCACGGAGACGGCGCGGTTCGCTGGTGGCGAAACGCTTCGGCCTCCGTTGCCGACAAGCGGCGCGGCAGCGGATCCTCGTCGTCCCAGTTCGCAGCGTTGCCTGCCGGCAGCCCGGCGACAGGGCCGGCTTGCTGGGCAGGTTTTTCTTGCTGCGGCGCGGAACTCGGAAGACTCATGGGTGTCGTACAAGGGTTGCGTTCACTCGGTCGTTCTTGAACGTGGCCCCAAGCACGGTGCCCAGCGGACTGCCCCCGATTTCTCGGGAAAACCCGCTTTAGTTGAACTAAGCCTGTCGATTCTAACCCGAAAGGGTGCGCCAACGCCACCCCGGTGCACTACGCACCTGGACCGCTCGCGCCCGGGCGTAGAGCGTTCTTGACGGCTTCGCAATCTGTCGAGCCGCTGAATCCCGTCGTGCCGATCAACCGGCCCAGCGCACCATTGCCCAGACCGCGGCGGCCGCCAGCGCAAGGATCGCGAGCGCCAGCAAACGGGTCGCCACGCCGTCCCGGCTGGCCCGCGTACCGAATGGCAGCACCTTGTCGCCGGACCACATCGCCCGCAGCAACGGCTCGTGTCGGCGCAGCGTGTACCAGCCGATGGCCACCACGTGCAGCGCGATCAGCGCCATGATCAGGTCGGCGCCCCAGCCGGCGTGCCAGCCGCTCGCGCGCTTCGCGAAGCGCGCGCCGACACGGGGGTTGAGCGGCCCGGTGGTGTCGATGTCGTCGTCGGCCACCAGGCCGGTGGCGACCTGTGCCGTCAGCAGCAGCAGGAAGGCCCACACCGACAGCGAGCCGAGCGTGTTGTGGCCAATGGCGTCGTCCGCGGCGGCGCGCCCGCGCAGGCTTCGCGCGAGACGCGCGGGCGTGGGCAGGAACGTGGCAAAGCGCGACCAGTGGCCGCCCACCAGGCCCCAGGCCCAGCGAAACGCCAGCAACGCCAGGACGGCCTCGCCGCAGCGCAGGTGCCAGGCCATCCACTCCCCACCCACCTTCGCGGTGACGATGGCGGCAATCACCAGCGAGGCGAGTGCCCAATGGAACAAACGGGTCGGCAGGTCCCAGATGCGAGTGGCGACAGGTTCGATCAAGGGTGAGGGGGGTGAGATATGAACAAGCTGGCAACGATACGCCACGCTTGAATCCGGTCTCGTACACTCGGCTGCAAACGGAGCGCACCAACGCCCCGACCCTTCCCGACTTCCGAGAACCGCCCCATGAAAATCTGGTCGCTCGCCGCATCCGCGGTCACCGCCCTCCTGGCCTGCGGCCAGGCGGCCGCGCAATTCAAGAACGCCGACGACGCGATCGAGTACCGCCAGGGCGCCCTCACCGTGATGGGCAACCACTTCGGCCGCATCGGCGCGATGACCAGCGGCAAGGTGCCGTTCGATGCCAAGGCGGTGCAGGCCAATGCCGACCTCGTCGCGACGCTCGCCAAGCTGCCCTGGAGCGCCTTCATCGAAGGCAGCGACAAGGGCGACACCAACGCGCGCCCGGAGGTCTGGTCGCAGGCCGACAAGTTCAAGGCGGCGTCGCAGAAGCTCGAAGATGCCACCGTGAAGCTGGCGGCCGCCGCGAAGACCGGCAACCAGGACGCGATCAAGGCGGCCTTCGGCGCCACGGGCGAGGCCTGCAAGGCCTGCCATGACGACTTCCGCAAGAAACATTGAGCTCGCGCACCATCGCGTTCGACCAGGCTCCCGACTCCATGCTTCACGCCCCCTCCCTCGTCACCGCCGCCGGCGGTCCCACCCTGTCGCGCATCGTCGCCGGCACCTGGCGCATGGGCGACTGGAACTTCAGCGTCGACGAGCGCGTGCGCTGGATCGAAGGCTGCCTCGACTTGGGGCTGACCACCTTCGATCACGCCGACATCTACGGTGGCTACAGCGTCGAGGCCTTGTTCGGCGAGGCGCTGGCCGCCGCGCCGCAGCTGCGCGAGCGCCTGCAGATCGTCACCAAGTGCGGCATCCGCATGGTGTCGCCGGCGCGTCCGGAGAACCGGCTCGGCCACTACGACACGTCGGCCGCGCACATCGAGCGCTCGGTCGACAACTCGCTGGCCAACCTGCGCACCGATCACCTCGACGTGCTGCTGATCCATCGTCCCGATGCGCTGATGGACGCCGACGCACTCGCCACCTGCTTCGGGCGCCTGCGTACGGCCGGCAAGGTGCGTCACTTCGGCGTCTCCAACTTCACGCCGTCGCAGTTCGCGCTCCTGAACAGTCGCATCGATCTCGTCACCAACCAGGTCGAGGCCTCGCCGCTGCACATCGCGCCGTTCCACGACGGCACGCTGGACCAGGCGCAGGATCTGGGCATCGCCCCGATGATCTGGTCCGCGCTCGCCGGCGGCCGCCTGTTCACGGGCAACAACGCCGATGCGCAACGCGTGCGCGCCGTCCTGGAACGCATCGCCGGCGAACGCGGCATCAGCGTGACGACGCTGGTCTACGCGTGGCTGCTGCGCCATCCCGCGCGCCTGATCCCGCTCACGGGTTCGCGCCGCCTCGACGCGATGCGCGAGGCCGTCGCTGCGCTGGGTGTGGAGATCGCCGCGCAGACCTGGTACGAGATCTGGGTAGCTGGCAACGGCGCCCCGGCGCCCTGACCTTCAGCCGGCCTTGAACGCGAGCACCACGCGCCGCGTCGATGCCGACTTCTTCTCGATCTTCCTGACGACCAACGCGCCGATCTCCGAGGTGTTGGCCACGTGCGTGCCGCCGCACGGCTGCAGGTCCACGCCTTCGATCTCGAGCAGGCGCACGCGTCCGCTGCCGCGCGGGGGCTGCACGCTCATGCTGCGCACGAGGCCGGGGTTGGCGTCGAGGTCGGCGTCGGTGATCCAGCGTTGGGTCACCGGATGGGCCTCGTTCACCAGCCGGTCGAGGCCGGCCTCGATGACGGCCTTGTCCAGCGGGTCCGTCATGTGGAAATCGAGGCGCGCGTACTCTGCGGTGATCGAGCAGCCGTCCACCGGATGCGGGATCAGCGCGCACAGCAGGTGCGTGGCCGTGTGGAAGCGCATGTGGGCGCGACGACGCTCGACGTCGATGCGTGCCGACACCGCCATGCCGACACTCAGCGCAGCCAGGTCGGCTGCGCTCGCCAGCACGTGCACGATGTCGCCGGGCTGCTCGCCCTTGCGCGTGTCGGCAATGGCGATCGCGCGACCGTCGGCCAGCACCAGCGTGCCTCGATCGCCGGCCTGGCCACCGCCGTGCGGATAGAACACCGTGCGATCGAGCTGCACGCCGCGTTCGTCGACGTGCGTGACGACGGCATCGCATTCGGTCTGCGTCGCATCGGAGCGGAACAGTTCTTCGGTCATCGTGGCCTCTCCGGACATCGGTTCAGAGCACCACCGTGCCGTCGACGCACGACGCCACGTCGCCGCCGATCCAGGTGCCGTCGGCGTCGCGCAGCACGTGGATGCGGCCGGCGCGACCCATCGCCGTGCCTTGCGCGGCCACGTAGCGGGCGGGGGCGCGTCCGCTGTCGATCAGCCAGCACGCGATGTTGGCGTTGAGGCTGCCGGTGACCGGATCTTCGTTGATGCCGATGGACGCGGCGAAGAAGCGGACTTCGAAGTCGAACTCGCTGCCGACCGGATGGGGGCCGACCACGCCGACGGCGCCGTATTGCTTCAGGGCCGCGTGGTCGGGCTTCAGCGCGAGCGCGGTGGCGGCGCTGTCCACCAGCAGCGTCAACTGGCGCGGCCCGTTGGTGAGCCAGGCGGCATCGCGCACGAGCGAGGGAGCCAATCCGAGCGCGGCATAGACGCGATGCAGCAGCTCGGCGTCCGCACGTTCGACCGTGGTGGGCGGCGCAGCGAACGCGAGGCGGTCGCCGCGGCGCAGGGGCACCAAGCCGATGCCGCACTCCTGGACGACGGTGTCGGGGCGCTTGGGCGCACCGCCGGCCTCGAGCCATACCTGGCACGAACCCAATGTCGGGTGGCCGGCGAACGGCAGTTCGCCGCCCGGCGTGAAGATGCGCACGCGGTAGTCGGCCTCCGGATGCGTTGGCGGCAGCAGGAACGTGGTCTCGGAGAGATTGGTCCAGCGCGCGAATGCCTGCATCCGCTCGGTGTCGAGACCGCGGCCGTCATGGACGACGGCCAGCGGGTTGCCCAGCAAGGCCGTGCCGGTGAAGACATCGACCTGGCTGAAATCGCGCCGGCGCGGCGCCTCGTTGCCAGTCATGCTCAGGCGGCGGCGAGTGCCGGTTGCGACGCCAGATGCGCCTTGACGACGTTGCCCAGGCGCTGCACGGCGTCGGCGATGTCGGCCGGCGCCAGCGTGACGAAGGACAGGCGCATCGTGCGCATGTCCGGATGATCGGCGTAGAACGCCGCACCCGGCACGTAGGCCACGCCGGCTTCCACCGCCTTGGGCAGCAGCGCCATCGCGTCGCAGCCCGCGGGCAGGCGCAGCCAGAAGAACATGCCGCCGCTGGGCTTGTGCCATTCGCAGCCGGCCGGCATCGAGGCCTTCAGTGCCGTCTCCATCGCGTCGCGGTGCGTGCGGTAGCGGTCGCGGATCGTCGGGATGTGGGTCTCGAGGAAGCCGTTCTTGATCACTTCGTAGACGACGCGCTGGCTGAACGAGCCGGTGTGCAGGTCGGCGGCCTGCTTCGATTGGAGCAGCTTCGGGAACAGCGTCTTCGGGCACACCATGAAGCCCAGGCGCAGGCCCGGCGCCAGCACCTTGGAGAACGAGCCCAGGTACAACGTGCCTTCCGGCCAGCGCGCGGCGAACGGCTTGGGCGGCGCTTCGTCGTACCAGAGGTCGCCGTACGGGTTGTCTTCGACCAGCGGGACGCTGGCGCGCTGCGCCGCGGCGACGATCTGGTCCCGGCGGTCCGCCGGAATCACGCGGCCGGTGGGGTTCTGGAAGTTGGGCAGCACGTACATGAAGCGCGTACCCAGCGGCAGCGCGGCCACGGCATCGGGCAGCGGGCCGTCGGCGTCACCGGCCACCGACGCGAACAGCGGCTCGTTCGGATTGAAGGCCTGCAGGGCGCCAAGGTAAGTGGGCGTCTCGACGGCCACCGTGTCGCCGGCATCCAGCATCACCTTGCCGATCAGGTCCAGGCCCTGCTGCGAGCCGTTGGTGATCAGCACGCGGTCGGCCGGCGCGTCGAGGCCTTGGGCGGCCAGCATGCCGGAGACCCAGTCGCGCAGCGGACCGAAGCCTTCGCTGGCGGCATATTGCAGCGCCTGGCGCGGGTTGTCGGACAGCACCCGGGCGCTGGCTTCGCGCATCGCCTCCACGGGGAAGGTGTCGGCCGACGGCAGGCCGCCGGCCAGCGAACGCACGCCCGGCAGCTCGGTGAGCTTGAGGATCTCGCGAATGACCGACGGGTTCATGCGATCGCAGCGCCGGGCCAGGTGCCAGGGCGAGTTGGTCGAGTCGGAGGGGGTGGTGAAACCGGTCATGGGAGAGCCTTCAAGGTGAAACGCACGGTCGGCGAAGACAGGCCGCGCAACGGGATTCGAACATCAAACAAGAGGTCGCGGGGCGCCGACCGACATCCGCCGGCCCAGATAGACGCACGCCATCACGGCGATGGAAAAGCCCAGCGTGGCCGGGCGCAGCCGTTCGCCCAGCAACGGCACGCTGAGCAGGATGGAGACGAAGGGCTGCAGCAACTGCACCTGGCTGACGCGCAGCGTGCCGCCCCAGGCCAGGCCGCGGTACCAGGCGAAGAAGCCCATCCACATCGAGAACACCGCCACGTAGCCGAAGCCGAACCAGGACGCGAGCCGCACCGGCGCTTCGGGCCACTGCGTGACCAGCACCGGCAACGTGACCGGCAGCGCCAGCACGAGCACCCACGAGATCGTCTGCTCCGGACTCATGGCGCGCGGGCCCGACGACACGCGCACGCCGCTGATGTAGCCGATGGACGAGGCGATCACCGCACCGAGCAGCAGCAGGTCGCCCAGTTGCGGAAGACCGGCGCCGCTCCACGCTGCGAAGGCCACCACCAGCGCCGCCCCGAGCAGCGCGAAACCCCAGAACCCGCGCGACGGCCGCTGGTGCAGCAGCACGGCGCCCACCGCAGCGGTGGCCAGCGGCATCAGGCCGGTGATGACCGCCGCGTGCATCGCGTCCACGCGGCGCACGGCCAGGCCCAGCAACAGCGGCCAGCCCAGCACGTTGCCGAACACGGTCAGCAGGAGCATCGGCCAGTGCTCGCGCCGCGGCCAGGGCGCGCGCGTGACCAGCAGGTAGATCATGGACAGCAACCCGGCCACGCCCGCGCGGCCGATGGCCACGAAGATGGCCGGCAACTGCGGCGCTTCGTTGCTGCCGGCGGCCAGGCGCGTCATCGGGATCGTGCCCGCGAAGATCAGCATGCCCACCAGGCCCAGCCAGAGGCCGCGGCGCGTGCGTCGCGCGTGCGCCGCCTGCAAGCCGTCCGCGCCGTCGGCCAGGACGGTGGGGACAGGCAGCGGCGTGGCGGACTGGGGCTCGAGGCGCATGGGCTCCGCGAAGGGGCCGGGCTTCGGACGAAGCGGATGAACGGCGTGCGGAAGGTGCCAGTCTAGGCCGATAATCAGTACACGAACAGTACAGTTGCCGGGTGCAGTTCGGTCATCTGTACTGACGACCCAGGCAATACAGATGGCTTCAACGCAAGAATGCCCGAGCGAGGCCGACCATGCACGACGACACCGTCCCGCCGCCTTCTTCCGACGCCACCCCGCAGGTGCGTCATGCCCCGGTGCGCCAGGGCGGCACCGCGTTGTCGACCGCGCCCGCCGCCGTGGCCGTCGGCGCGGCGGCGCTGGCGCGCAGCGCCTCGCAGACGCTGGCCGAGCAGCTGTCCGGCCATTACGCCGCCCGCATCCGCCAGCGACTGCTCTTGCCCGGCGCACGCCTGCCGTCCGTGCGCGAGAGCGCGCGCCGCCACCGCGTCAGCCCGTCGACCGTAGTCGCCGCCTATGACCAGTTGCTGGCGCAGGGCCTGGTGGAGGCCAAGCGCCAGCGTGGCTTCTTCGTGCGCGACGCCGACACGATGGCGCCACGCGCCGCAGGCGATCCGGCCACCGAAGCGCGGCCATCGGCCACGCGGCTGGAGGTCACCACCGAGACTCCCCTGCGCCCCGAAGCCCCGCCGCGCCCGCCGCCCGTCGATGCCACCGCGCTGATCCGCGGCATGTTCGCCGCCGACGCGCAGCACCCGGCGCCGGGCCTGGGCACGTTGCCGGCGGAGTGGCTGGACGCCGCCATGCTGCAGACGGCGCTGCGCCGCGTGATGGCGCCGGCGTCATCCACGCACGCCACGCACCTGCCGTCCAGCTACCTGAACTACGGCGAGCCGGCCGGCGACACGCGCCTGCGCCACGCCGTCGCGCATCGCCTGGCCGACTTCGGCGTGCCGGCCACGCCACAGCAGATCGTTACCGCCAACGGCGCCACGCACGCGCTCGACATCGTCTCGCGCGGCCTGCTCAGCCCGGGCGATGCGGTGCTGGTGGACGAGCCCGGCTGGTCGGTGGAGTACGCCCGGCTCACGCAACTGGGCATGCGTCTGCTGCCGGTGCCGCGCGGCGTGGACGGCCCCGACCTGGCCGCGATGGCCGCGCTCGCAGCGGCACACCATCCGCGGCTGTACGTCACCTGCTCGGTGCTGCACAACCCGACCGGCGTCTCGCTGAGCCTCGCGTCGGCGCACCAGGTGCTGCGGCTGGCCGAGCAGCACGATTTCCGCATCGTCGAGGACGACACCTACGCCCACCTTGCGCCCGCCCACGCGCCGCGCCTGTGTGCGCTCGACGGCCTGCGCCGCACGATCTATGTCTCGGGCTTCGCCAAGATCCTGGCGCCCGGCTGGCGCGTCGGCTTCATGGCGGCGCCGCCCGATCTCGTCGAGCGCCTCGTCGACGTGAAGCTGCTGGGCACGTTGACCACGCCCGCGCTGCTCGAGCAGGCCGTCGCCGTGTGCCTGGAGCAGGGCTGGCTGCGCCGCCACGCGGAGCGCGTGATCGCGCGCCTGGGCGCGGCGCGCACGCGCAGCGTGAAGCTGGCGCTGGCCGCCGGCTGCCGCTTCGTCACCCCGCCGGCCGGGCTGTTCGGCTGGGTCGATGCCGGCGTCGACACCGAACGCCTGGCCACCGACATGCTGGATGACGGCTGGCTGCTGGCCCCCGGAACCGTATTCCACGCCCACCGTCGGCCGTCCACGCTGATGCGGATCAACTTCGCGACGACGCAGGAGCCACGCTTCTGGGCGGCGTTCGAGAAGGCGCGCGCGGCTTAGTCAGGGCTTCATGCACCTCGCCGGTCGCGCGCCGGGCTGGCGATCAGTGCTGCGGCGACACCGGCAACGCGGTCGCCACGGGTTGCACGGGCTTCAGTCCCCGCGCCTGTTCCAGGTCGTGATCGCGAAACGAAAACCAGAGCACGCCAAGCAAGGCAGCCCCGGCGAGCAGCGGCAATGCGACTTTGGGTTTCTTCAAGGGGGCTCTTTTTGTCTGGGCGGTCTCAGAGTGTGCGCGCTTTGGGGCCTTGCTGTGCGGATTTCTCGCGAACGCACTTCGAACCGACGTCAACGCACCGAAACCCGCGAATCGTCCGTATTTGTCGTCAGGGACCCAGGCTTTGATCAGGGCTTTCGAGGTTCGATCACGGTCATCGCAACGGATCTGTCAAGGCGGCGTGGGCGTGCGCAGTTCTTCCTTCATGACCGCCAGTTCGCCAATCGTGCCGATGCGAACGAAGCGCTTCAGCATCTGGCGCTCGTCCTCGCAGGGCGAGAACCCGGTGGCCGGTTTCCAGTGATCGGCATATGCCCGTTGCTCCCTGTGAGCCTGGTCCAATCGACTCGGGTCGCCGGTCGCCAGCCTGTGGATCGAGCCTCCGATAGCTCGGGCAATCATTGTGTTTGAATGATTGAACAGTACCTCGCCAATGCTTTCGCAGACGGCGGCACGATCCTGATCGCCGCCGGCCCTGTCGCGGCAGCGCACGGTCAATGTCGAGTAAGGCGAGAAGTCGAACATTCCGACGGCTTGGACGAGCAGCGTCTGCTGCGCGGCGAGATCGGCGTCACCCATCTGCAGTTGAGCGACCGAGGCCGTCGCACCGGAGCGCACCTCGAACCTCGACGAAGACGCCATCTGCTGCAGGGCTTCGCGCTGCGCGGTCTGATCGCCAGTCTGGTCGGCCCGTTGCAGGACGGAGAGCCAGGGAACGCCATTGCCGGGGTCGCGACGCGCCCATTCGCTCGCATCCAATTGCCCACAGCTGGCGGGCGCCGCCGGCGGCGGCCCCTCGATCCGCTGCCTGGTCGACTGGTCGCACTGCCCGAACGCGAGCGCGTAGATACGCGGATCGCTGCTGGTCACGGCATCTTGCACCAGTGCGTCGACGCGTCCGGTCGGCGTGAGCACGTCGCCGATGTTCAATGCATCCGCCACGCTACGGTCGAACGGGTCGGCACTGGCACGAAGCGCCGCATCGATTCGTCGCATCGCACCCAGGTAGCCGACGCCGGCGGCCCGGGTCTCGACAGGTGCATTGCGCATCACGCCATCGGCGTCGGGAACCCCCTCGTACACCGGCGCCTGATCCTCTCCACAACGCGCTTTCGAAGCCGTGGCGTTGCTGGCGGCCGGCGCAACGGGAATTGATTCCGCGAACGTCCACGGATCGTCCGGCATCCGCGCCAGCGCCAGCGCCGCATCGAGGCGCGCGCGCCCAACCGGCGACTCGATGTCGATCGGCGGCTCCGTGCGGGCCGCCGTTTGCCGCGCCGGAGCGAGGACAACCCACCCACCGAAGGACAGTGCGCACAGGAGCAGCAAGACCAGCACGATGGTCCTGCGGGGCGAGGCGGTGGATCCGGGCGGGCGAACGGGTGTGGCCAAGGGCGTGCGCGCGTGCGGCGCGCGCGGGTGTCGAGTCAGCGCCGTTGTAGCACGCCGCTCGCGAATGCGTGCACCCCCGTTCAGGGTGGCGTGGCTCGCCGTCCACGCGTGAAAAAGCCCGCAGCAGCGGGCTTTCGGAGACGGGTCGTCGGGTCAGCGCTTGCCCAGCTCTTCCCAGCGTTCCAGCATCGTCAACAAATCCTCGTCGATCTTGGCAAACCGGGCCTGCGTCTCGGCGATCTTCTGCTTGGGCTGCGTGTACAGCTCGGTGCTGGCGAGCGCCGCTTCCAGCGTCTTCTGCTCGACTTCGAGCGCGGCCATCTTCGCGGGCAGTTCGTCGAGCTCGCGCTGCTCCTTGTAGCTGAGCTTGGCCTTCTTCGCCGGCGTGGCGACGGATGCGGCGGCGACGGCCGGCGCTGGAGTCGGAGCGGCAACCGGTGCCGCGGCCGACGAGAAGCCTTCCTTGCCGCGACTGCGCGCGCGCTGCGCCTGCCAGTCCTCGATGCCGCCTTCATATTCGCGCCACAGGCCCGGGCTGACGTCGCCTTCCCACACCAGCGTGCTGGTGACGACGTTGTCGACGAAGCGGCGATCGTGGCTCACCAGGAACACGGTGCCCGGGTAGTTGGCGAGCAGCTCCTCGAGCAGCTCCAGCGTGTCGATGTCCAGGTCGTTGGTGGGTTCGTCCAGCACCAGCACGTTGGCCGGGAGCGCGAACAGCCGGGCGAGCAGCAGGCGGTTGCGCTCGCCGCCGGACAGCGACGACACCTTGGCCATCGCGCGCTCCGGCGCGAACAGGAAGTCGCCCAGGTAGCTCATGATGTGCCGGCGCGAATTGCCGATCTCGATCCACTCGCTGCCCGGGCTGATCGTGTCGGCCAGCGTCGAGTCGAGCTTGAGCCCGGCGCGCATCTGGTCGAAGTAGGCCACGTTCATCTGCGTGCCGAGCTTGATGGTGCCGGACGTCGGTTGCAGCTGGCCCAGGATCAGCTTGAGCAGCGTCGTCTTGCCACAGCCGTTGGGGCCGATCAGGCCGATCTTGTCGCCGCGCAGCACGGTGGTGGTGAACTTGTCGATCAGCGTGCGCTCGCCGTAGCGCATCGTCACCTCCTCGAGGGCCGCGACGATCTTGCCGGACTGGCCGCCGGTGGCGACCTCCAGCCGCACCTGGCCGACCTGGTCGCGCCGCGCCACGCGCGTCGCGCGCAAGGCTTCGAGCCGGCCGATGCGGGCCGTGCTGCGCGTGCGGCGGGCTTCGACGCCCTTGCGGATCCAGATCTCTTCCTGGGCGAGCAGCTTGTCGGCGCGGGCGTTGGCCAACGCCTCGGATTCCATCTCGCGCGCCTTGGTCGCCTCATAGGTCGTGAAGTTGCCAGGATAGCTGCGCAGCTTGCCGCGATCGAGTTCCACGATGCGCGTGGCGGTGGCATCGATGAATGCGCGATCGTGCGAGATCAGGATCAGCGAGCCGCGGTAGTTCTTGAGCAGGTCCGCGAGCCAGTCGATCGCGTCCAGATCCAGGTGGTTGGTGGGCTCGTCCAGCAGCAGCACGTCCGGCGTGGCCACCAGCGCCTGCGCGAGCGCGACGCGCTTGCGCACGCCACCCGAGAGCTTTTCAACCAGGACCTGCGGGTCAAGATCGAGGCGGTGCAGCGTCTCGTCGACGCGGCGCTCCCAGTCCCAGCCGCCCAGCGCCTCCAGGCGCGTCTGCAGCCGATCCATGTCGTCGTGGTCGATGCCGTCGTGGTTCTCGAACTTCTCGCGCGTTTCCTTGGCCTCGCGCACGCCTTCGCTGACCGCGTCGAACACGGTGATGCCGGGCGCGAACTGCGGCTCCTGCGGCACGTAGGTGCGGCGCAGGCCGCGTTCGACCTGCAGCACGCCGTCGTCGGGCTTGTCGATGCCGGCCAGGATCTTGAGCATGCTCGACTTGCCGGTGCCGTTGCGCCCGATCAGGGAGACGCGCTCGGCGGTCTCGTG
>Ga0302157_10003893_pt1 | contig 16566 bp, 19 predicted proteins | sample I_Bog_N3_3_FD_193502 | JGI IMG/M metagenome (GOLD analysis project Ga0302157, IMG submission 193502) | Peat permafrost microbial communities from Stordalen Mire near Abisko, Sweden - I_Bog_N3_3 | ecosystem: Environmental > Terrestrial > Soil > Wetlands > Peat | place: Sweden: Abisko, Stordalen...
CCCCATCGAGATCATCCCAGGCCGGAGCAATTGCCAAAATGATCGCGATCGCCTCACCGACCGTCCAGATCCCCGCGCTTCGTCGCCTGGTCGTCCCCATACTCCTTGACGACGAACCACACCACGCCGACGATCGAAAGCAGCCCGCCGACGCTCATCTCGAGCTTGACGAAGACCTCGGGGCTCCAGGGTGCGAACCACAACTGTCCGAGTCCCAGCAACACGCCCAGGACGAACAGCCCCGTGCAGATGGACAGCCCGAGCTTCATCGCGGCCGCCTCAGCGTGCACGGACGACGACGGCGGTGCCGTAGCAGATGACCTCGGTGACGCCGCGCATCACTTCGGTCGCGTCGTAGCGCATCGCGACGATGGCCGTCGCGCCGTTCTTGCGCGCCTGGTCGGTCATCAGCGTGTACGCGTCCTTGCGTGCCTGCTCGCACATGTTGGTGTAGATCGTGATGTTGCCGCCGACGATCGTCTGCAGGCCGCCGAAGAACGAGCCCACGATCGAGCGCGATCGCACGACGATGCCGCGCACCACGCCGACGTTGCTCACGATGTCATGGCCAGGCAATTCCAGCGCCGTCGTCACCATCTTTGCATCCAAGGCAGCCTCCAATCCATGGGTCGTTCGAGCCAACGCGACCATTCGCGCTGCACCGACTGTACGCCGACGAAAGCTCCGCAGGCTGCGCTAGAGTCGCCGGGAACAACCGGAGTCTCGCTCATGATCCACGTCCTCGCCATCGTCACCGCCAGGCCCGGCACCCGCGCGCGGTTCCTGGAGGCTTGCCGCGCCAACCTGCCGGCCGTGCTGGCGGAGGAGGGCTGCCTGGCCTACGAGGCGGTCGTCGATGTCGCGCCGGGTTCACCCAGCTTCGCGAAGTTCGGTCCGGACGTCTTCGTGGTCGTGGAACGCTGGGCGTCGTTGGCGGCCTTGCAGGCGCACGCCGTCGCGCCGCACATGAAGGCCTACGCTGCCCAGGTGGAACCGTGGCGCGTCAGCACGGACGTCCACGTCCTCGAGGCGGCCTGAACTCGCCTACCTGCACGCCTGCTTGCTGCGCGGATCATCGAACAACGCCGCCAGGCCGCAGGCGGACCCCAGCATGCGGTCGCCATCGTGGCCCACGCCGTCGACCTCGTGAAGGGTCTGCGTCAAATCCGGATGGCGGTGCTGAAGATAAGTGAAATACGAATGCCCGCGGATCAGTCGGTACGCACCCTGCGCCTCGCCCGAGCATGACTTGTCCAGCGCAGGATGCTGGGGGTCGACGTCCAGGCTGCCGAGCAGATAGACGACGTCGCGCTTGACGTAGCGATCCTCGTAGGCCGCCGGCGACAGCTGTCGTGCGTAGGGAGGGGCATCGTTCCAGCCGTACTTCCATTGATCGAAGGCCGGGCAGACGCCCACGTCCGGCGGTGCGAAGCGGCCGTCGGCCAGAGGCCGGTCCGCGCTGAAGTACAGGTAGGACGACGGATTGGCCACCACGTATCGGACCTTGACGCCGACCTTCGCGAGCCGGGCCTCGCCCTGTCCGACGACCGCATAGCGCTGCACCACCTGGCCACCGCCGGAGTGGCCGGCGATGACGACCTGGGCCAGGTTGGGGAAGCGACGGCGATCGCCGAGCAACGCCAGCACCGCGTCGATGGCGTCGAAGGAGCTGATGGCCGCCGGTCCCACGGCGGCTTCGCCGCCCTCCCAGCCTTCGAGGCTCCAGCGCAGCGTGTCGGGCGTCAGCCCGTGCGGCGCCAGGTCGCGCTCGGCCAGGAACTGCGGCACGATCAGCAGGGTGTGCGGCGACTGCGCAGGAACGGCGCTCAGCGCCTTTTGCGCCGACTTCCAGTACACGTCGGCGTCGCGCAGGCGACCGTGGAAGACCAGCACCGCACGTTCGATCCCGGCTTGCACGGCACCATCGCCCAGCGGCAGCGATGCGTAGAGCGGCAAGGCACCCTCGCCTGCCGCCGTCCTGACTTCGAGGCGCTGGTCGCCCACGGCCTTCACGGGACGTCGATTCGGCGCCTTCTCGTCGGCTGCTTGAACCAGGCCGCTGCAGACGAGCAGCAGGAGGCACAGTCCGCTGCGAAGGAGACTCTTGATCGGACGAATATTCATGGGGTCGAGTTTCGTTCAATCCGAGGGTCGCGTCGGCCGTCCAGGCAGCCTTTACTTTCGCAGACAAGGCATCGGCGCTACGATCAATGCCCTCTCAAGGAGCCTCGCATGACCCGCTACGCCAACATCCTCGAAACCGTCGGCCGCACCCCGGTCGTGCGCATCAACAAGCTCGCGCCCGAGGGCGTCGAGCTATGGGTGAAGGTCGAAGCCTTCAACCCGCTCGGCTCGGTCAAGGATCGCCTGGCGCTGGGCGTCATCGAGGCGGCCGAGAAGAGCGGCGCGCTGAAGCCGGGCCAGACGGTGGTGGAGGCCACCAGCGGCAACACCGGCATCGGCCTGGCGATGGTGTGTGCCCAGAAGGGCTACCCGCTGGTGGTGACGATGGCCGAGAGCTTCAGCGTGGAGCGCCGCAAGCTGATGCGCTTCCTGGGCGCCAAGGTTGTCCTGACGCCGGCCGCCGAGCGCGGCACCGGCATGGTGAAGAAAGCCGCCGAGCTCGCCGCCGCACACGGCTGGTTCCTGACGCGACAGTTCGAGAACGAGGCCAACGCGGACATGCACTCGCGCACGACCGCGCGCGAGATCGTCGACGACTTCGCCGGCCAGCGGCTCGACTACTGGGTCACCGGCTTCGGCACCGGCGGCACGCTGCGCGGCGTCTCGCGCGTGCTCGCGCAGGAACGTCCGGACACGAAGATCGTCGTCTGCGAACCCGCCGACGCCCCGATGCTCACCAGCGGCCTGCCGCAGGTGACCGAACCCGACGGCAGCACCACCGTGAGCCACCCGTCCTGGAAGCCGCACCCGCTGCAAGGCTGGAGCCCCGACTTCATCGGCAAGCTGACGCGTGACGCGGTGGCCTCCGACCTGATCGAGCGCGTCGTCACCGTCACGGGCGCGGACGCCATGCACTGGAGTCGTCAACTCGCGCAGAAGGAAGGCATCTTCGTGGGGACGTCGAGTGGCGGCACGTTTGCTGCCGCGCTGGAAGTCTGCAAGACGGCGCCGAAGGGATCGGTGGTTCTGTGCATGCTGCCCGATACCGGAGAGCGCTATCTGAGCACGCCGTTGTTCGGCGACATAGCCGTCGACATGACGGAGGACGAGCTGGCGATCATGCGGTCGACGCCCGGGAGCCATCTGGCGCCGAAAGCCTGAGAATCTTTCGCCCGGAACCAACGAATTTCAATGCCGCTGAACCGTCTTGTAGATCCCGCAGCCCAACACAAGATCAGCGCTTACAGGCACCACGAAGGAAGTCTTCGGCGCGACCAGCCCCGTCGAAGGATTCAGGAAGTCGTAGTCCACCCATCCGCCACCGCGACCCGCCGCCGCCCACACGTCATGCGTCAGTTGCGACACGTCGGTCCCCAGGATCTGCGCCGCAGTCTTGCGCAAGTTCTGCGGCTTGCCGGCGAACGCGTGATAGACCAGCGAGCGGTCCCACGCGAACACATACATGTCGCGGTCCGCGAACCCATTGGCGATGTCGGTGATCTCGGAAAGGCACGAAACACCGCGGCGCTTGTAAAGCGCGGTCGCCTTCGTCACCAGCGCAAACGCCTCGTCGGCCGTGCCCTGGCGCAAACGGAAGGTACCCACCGTGCGCGCAAGCCGGTGCGCACGCTCGCCCAGGCCCGCGGACGCGGAGGACGTCTGTTCGACCATCGTCGCGTTCTCCTGCGTGATGTCGTCGAGGCCGCGGATGGCCTCGGACATCTGGCCGAGGCTGTTGCTCTGCTGTTCGGCCGCCGACGTGATCGCGCGCACGTTGCCCGCCACCTCGCCGATGCCCGAGACGACGTTGGCCAGCAGCGCGCCCACCTCGTCGATGCGCGAGGCGCCCGACGCCACCTGCTCGCTGGACGTGGCGATCAGCGACTTGATCTCCCGGGCGGCAGCGCTGCTGCGCAAGGCCAGCGTGCGCACTTCGGCGGCCACCACCGCGAAGCCGCGGCCGTTCTCGCCGGCGCGCGCCGCTTCCACGGCTGCGTTGAGCGCGAGGATGTTGGTCTGGAAGGCGATGCCGTCGATCACGCCGATGATGTCGTGCACGCGCTGCGAGCTGCTGCGGATGGCGTGCATCGTCGCGACGGCTTCGCGCATGCGGCTGCCGCCCGACTCGGCCAACTCGTGCACGCGGCTCGCGAGCTGTTCCACCGCGCGGGCATCGAGCGCGTTCTGCTTCACCGAGCCGCTCAGGTCCTGCACGCTGGCCGAGGTCTGCTCCAGGCTCGCGGCCTGGCGCTCGGTGCGTTGCGCGAGCTCGGTGGTGCCGGCGGCAAGCGACTCGCTGGCTTGCGACACGAAGGTCGCCTCGCTGCGGATGTCGGCCACCAGCGCCGACATGTTGGCGTTCATGTCGTCCAGCGACGCAGCGATGGCGCCGAACTCGTCGCGGCTCGCCGTGGCGATGCGGCCCGACAGGTCGCCGTCCTTCATCGCCAGGACGCCGGCCTGCAGCGGCTGCAAGGAACGCGCCAGGTAGCGGTGCAGCGAGAGGCTCAGAGCCGCCGCGACCACGCCCAGCACGATGCACACGATCGCGACCGCCGAGAAGCCTTCGAGCTGCACCAGGCGCACGCCGGCGCACAGCGCCAGCGCAACACAACTGGCGCCCAGCAAGGCGATACGGCGGCGCACGGAGGTCCCCGCCGTGACGTTCATTTTTTCCATCCCTGTTTTCTCCGAGCCACACGAGCGGCCTTGCGCGAATGCTAGTCACGTGAGCCGCGGCGAAACGGCGCATGAACGGGTGCAACACGCCGCATTTCCCACGCGAGCGCTACAGTGCCGCGATGCATTCGTCCCCTGACGCCGCCGTGCTGCGTATCGCCCACCTGAGCCTGCGCTGGCCAGACGGCAAGCCCTTGTTCACCGACCTGAGCCTGGACATCGGGCCCGGCGTGACGCTCCTGCGAGGCGACAGCGGCAGCGGCAAGACCTCGCTGCTGCGCCTGGTCGCCGGCAACCTGGTCGCGAAAGGCCGGATCGCGCTGCACGGCCGCACGCGCGAGGACGATCGTGCCGCCTGGGATCGCGATGTCGCGTTCAGCGATGCCGACGACCCCCGCCTGGACGCGCTGACAGCCGCCGGCGTGATGGCGGCGCTGCGCGAGCGCCACGGTGCGCTCGACGAGCCGGCCTGGCAGCGTCACCTGGACGGCTTCGCGCTGCAGCCGCACCTGGCCAAGGCGATGTTCCAGCTCTCCACCGGCACGCGCCGCAAGGTCGTGCTCGCCGCGGCGCTGGCAATGCATTGCCCGCTGACCTTGCTCGACGAGCCCGGCGCCGGCCTGGACGCCGCGTCGCTGCGCCACTTGCGCCAGGCGCTGACCGAGGCGGATCGCGACACGGTGCGCGCCGTCCTGGTCGTCGTCAGCTTCGGGCTCGACGGACTCGAATGCAACGCGACCGTGACGCTGCCCGGGCAGGAAAGCGCCTGATTCACCGCGTTCATCGGCCCGTCGGGGCCCGGCCGCGACCCTAGACTTCGAGCGCTGAAGGAGCGCTCTCATGCCCATGGTCACCCCCACCCTCAATCTGGCGCAGCCGCCGATCTCGTCTGCCGCATCGACGAAGGCTGCCGCGGCCGCGCTGCCACCCGCCGCAACGTCGGCGCCGGCGCCCGCCGATGTCCCCAGCACGACCGTGACGCTGAGCCCGCAGGCGATGAGCGCGATGGCCGCGGCGAGCCATCCCGCGCCGCCGCCATCCTCCTCCGCCGCCACGGCCCCGCCAGCACCCGCGCCGCACGACAGCTCGGTCTACGACTCGCTGAAGAACGGCATCGCGAGCGCCGTCGCCGACGTCGGCGATGCGATCGAAGGCAGCGCCCAGGCCGTCGTCGACGGCGTCGAGACCGTGGTGTCGACGGCCAACAAGACCGTGCAAGGCATTCTCGAGCTGCCGTTCGCGGCGGTCGCCAAGGTGTGCGATGCTGCAGGCGCGGTCATCGACGCGGTGTGAAGCTGCGCCAGAACAACACAAGGCGTCGTCGCATTTCCATCAAGTCAAGATACGCAAAGCGCCTTGACGCCTACAGACGCCACGGTTAAGTCGTGAAAAATGGACTCATCAATCCCTGACCAAGGAACAACGATGAAGCTCCAACGTGCCTCCACCCTCGTCGCCGCGCTCATGATCGCGGCCGTTCCGGCGCTCTCGATGGCCCAGGATCACCACGACAGGGCCCGCGCCGACTGGGACCACCCCGGCTATCGCCATGACGCCTATCGCGGCGCCGGTCCCAACCACGAATGGCAGCGCGGCGGTCGCCTGCCCAAGGAATATCGCGGCAACCAGTACGTCGTCGACGACTGGCGCGGCCACCACCTGAGCGCGCCCCCGCGCGGCTACCACTGGGTGCAGGCGGGCTCGGACTACGTGCTCGCGGCCGTGGCCACCGGCGTCATCCTCGACACCTTGCTGAGCCAGTAACGGCCCCGCGCGACGCGATCTGCGCGGCGCGTATCAGCCACCCATCGCGCCCAGACGCTCTTGCAGCCGGGCGCGATGGCGTTTGCTCAGCGGCAGTCTCGCGCCGCCCTTGAGCAACACCTGGGATTCGCCGTCGGCTCCGGTTTCGAGCGCGCTCACCCGCGCCAGATTGACGATCGCGCTGCGGTGCACGCGGCAGAAGCCCAGGGCTTGGAACTCGGATTCGACCGCGCTCATGCTGCGGCGAAGCAGGTGGGCCTTCGTGCCCACGTGCAGTTCCACGCAATAGTCGGCTGAACCGATCCAGTCGATGTCGGACACCTCCAGCAGCATCACCTGTCGACCGCTGCGCACCGCCACCCGCCGGACCTTCGCCAGTGCATCGTCGCGCAAGTCGAGGCGCGCCTTCACGCGCGCGAGCGCCTGCGCGAACCGGGCGTCGTCGAAGGGTTTGAGCAGATAGTCGAGCGCACCGGCGTCGAACGCGCGCAACGCGTACTGGTCGTAGGCGGTCACGAACACCACTGCCGGCGGCACCTCGGTGCCGAGCTGCTCGATCGCGTCGAAGCCGTCCACCTCGGGCATCTGTACGTCGATGAGCAGCAGGTCGGGGCGCTCGCGCCGCACCGTTTCGACAGCCTCGGCGCCGGAACCACAGTCGCCGACCAGGCGCAGGTCGGCGTCGCGCGCGATCAGCGCGCGCAGGTTGCTCAGCGCGAGCGGCTCGTCGTCGGCGATCACGACACGCAACAGGTGGCTCATGGCGTCTCGCGCCAGGGCACGGTGATCGTCACGCGCACCCCCCGCCCCGGCTCGTCGCGAATACACAGGTCGCCGCCGTCGCCGTGCAGGCCGCGCAGCCGGCTGCGCACGTTGGCGATGCCGATGGACGACGGGCTCGCCACGCCGTCGGGCGGCAACGGCGGGCCGTCGTTGCAGATCGTCAAGGCGAGGCGATCCGCGCTGCGCACGGCGGATATCTCGATGGCACCCGGTCGCGCCCGCTTGGCGATGCCGTGCTTGACGGCGTTCTCGACGACGGGTTGCAGGATCAGGCGCGGCACGATGGCGCGCTCCAGGCCCGGCGCCACGTCGACGGCGATGCGCAGGCGATCGCCGAAGCGGACCTTCTGGATGTCGAGGTACATCGTGGCGAACGTGAGCTCCTCGGCCAGCGTCACCTCCTGCGCGCCGGCTTCGTGCAGCGTGTGGCGCAGGAAGTCGCTGATTCGCGCGATCGTCTCCACCGCCTTGTCGTTGCGGCCCTCGCGCACCAGCCCGCTCACCGCATTGAGCGCATTGAACAGGAAGTGCGGCTCGACCTGGTGGCGCAGCGCATCGAGCTGCGCCTTGGCGAGCTGTTCGGCGAGTTGCGCTGCACCCACGCGCGAGCGCGCAAGAGACTCGCGCGACGCCAGCGCGTGGCCCGCCATCAGGATGCAGTAGTACAGGATCAGCGCCGACAGCAGTTGCTGGTGCGCCTTGTCGAGAAACAGCGGCCAGACGGACGGCGGCGGTGCCGTGGGGTTCCACGGATTGAGCAGCGATTCGAGGCCCGACATCCACAAGGCGGACAGCGCGCTCAGCACCAGCCAGGTGGCGCCGTGCACGGCGACCGCCCGCGCGCTGCTCGAACGCCGCAGGCTCAGCGGGTAGCGTGCGCCGAGCCGGAACACCATCGGCGTGGCGAGCATCCATGGCAGCCACGACAACGAGAGCAGCATGAACAGGTTCGCCCACGCGTGCTGCATGCCCTCGGCACGCATCACGACGACATTCTGCGTCGCGTCGAACAGGCCCACGCCGCTCCAGATCGCGATGATCCAGTGCCAGCGCAGCGGCGGCGGTTCGGTGGGTTCGATCTGCATGCCCGCATCGTATGCGCAGGGACGCTGAAAACAGCGCGCGCGGGCGACCCCGTGCAGCCAACGACGCTGCCGTTGCAGCGAACGCGCTGTCGCAGGCGGCGCCGGCGACGCACGATGGCGTCATGCGAAAACACCTCCTGCTCCCGGCCCTCGTCATTCTGGCCTGCGCCTTTCCGGCCCTGCCGGCCGCCTCTGCAGCCGACGCGGCCGCGTCGGCGCCCTCCTTCGTCGATGGCAAGCTCGAATTGCCGACGGACTACCGCCAATGGATCTACCTCACGTCCGGCTTCGACATGAGCTACAGCGCGGCGCGAACGGCCGATCACCACATGTTCGACAACGTGTTCGTCGACCCCTCCTCCTGGCGCGCCTTCCAGGCCACCGGCACCTGGCCCGACAAGACGGTGCTGGTGCTGGAGACGCGTGGCGCCCAAGGCCGCGGCTCGATCAACCAGGGCGGCCAGTTCCAGGACGGCGACGTCATGGGCCTCGAGGTGCACGTGAAGGACACGGCGCGCTTCGCCGGCCAGTGGGGATTCTTCGCCTTCAACGACAAGACCCCGGCCAAGCGCCTGCCCACCGGTTCGGATTGCTACTCGTGCCACGAGGCGCACGGGGCGGTCGACACCACCTTCGTGCAGTTCTACCCCACGCTGCTGCCGCTGGCCATTGCCAGGGGCACGCTGTCCGCGGCCTACACGGTCGAGGAAAAGAAGCCGTAGCAGCCTGCTACGGGCGGCGCGGCACGCGCTGCGCCGGATCGAAGAAGAAGGTTTCCTGGGCGATGCGCTCGCCCTCCCAGCGTTGCCACGCGAGCTCTTCCATGTGCGTGACGCTGCCGTCGCGCCACACGAAGTGGAAAATCCAGCGGATCACCACGTGGTCGCCGTTGACCAGCACCGGTCGCACGCACGTGGAGGTGATCGACTCGGCGCGCGCCATGACGTTGCGTTCGTTGTCGACGTGGGCGGTGCGCCCGACGCGCGCCACGCCCTGGTTTTCCTGCATCGTCGAGTGTTCGGCATAGAACTGCTCGCAGGCGACGTCGTGGGCGTTGCTCTCCACGAGCGCGATGAAGCGCTCCAGCGTGTCGGCGGTGGGCATCCTGGATCTCCTCGCGGGTACGAACTCCCGCGATGGTGTCACATCCCGGTGGGCCGCAACAGCGTCGCGATGACCGCGTGCTGGTACGACGTGATCTCCCACGGATTGCCGTCCGGATCGGCGAAATACAACGACCACGCCAACTGGTGATCCTCCGGTTCCACCGGCCGCTTGAGCTTGTCCACCAGGTGCTGGCGCCAGGCGACGAACTCCGCGGCGCCCACCGACAGCGCGATGACGGTGCGGCAGGGTTGCGCCGCAGCCTCGAACAGCGCGATGTGCACCGTGCCCGACGAGTTCGTCAGTGTCAACGGCCCGTTCTCGGCCCAGGATTCGAGCTCGGGCAGTCGCTGGAAACCCATCACGTCGGCGTACCACTGCTCCGCCTTGTTGCGATGGGTCGCGTAGACGTGGATATGGTCGATGCGGTCGTAGGCGGGGATCATGGCGGGGCTTCCAGACGGGTTGCGCGGTTCCGCTGTCGGGCAGCAATCGCCGCGCCCGCCATTCGACCAGCGGCGCGTGACCAGGTTGTTCAGCGCACCAGCGAGCGCATGCGCGTGGCCGCGCGGGCGCGCGACGTGGTGGCCGCGGCGAGCCACGCGCTCTGCATCACCTCGAGCTCGGCGAGCTTCGTCACGAGCCGCTTCGGGCCGGCGTAGGCCTGGAACACGGCGCGGTGGCCGGCGAGCGACATCGAGCCGTCCAGGTCGTAGTAGGAGCGTACCCAGCCGAGCAGGTCCTCGAGGTGGTCGTCCTGCTCCTGCTTGCTGCGGTACTTGTGCGGCTCCCACGGACGGGCACGGCAGTTGGCGACGCAGACGTCCTGGCCGGGCTGCAGGAAGATCAGCAGCGGCCCGTTGGGCAGCACGGCTTCCACCAGGTCGCCGTAGCAGCCGTCGATGACCCAGTCGTCCGACTCGCGGCAGAACTGCGCGAGGTCGGCGAACACCAGGACGTCGGGCCGCTCGACAGCCACCTGGTCGGGCTCCCACACCAGCGTATCGAGATCCAGCAACGGCACGCCCTGCGTGCGGGCGAGCGACTTCGCGAGCGTCGATTTGCCCGATCCGGCGTTGCCGAGGATGACGATTCGCATTCGTTGGAGTGTGGTGGCGACTTTCGCATTGTCCTCGACCGTGACGACTAAGTCATCCTGTTCGACCCCAGGGTTTGCCTGACGCGCCTCCCGGCACCTGCGCGCCGGGCCTTCGCCAGCCTGTCACCCCCTTGTCACACGCCCCCTCCACGATCCGCAGCTTGTCACAAGAAGAGGGATTCCCGCCATGAATACCATCGTCGGCTCCGCCACGCTGCCGGGCGGCGCGGCCGCTCCCAGCCGCCCGCGCCTCGATCACAAGGCCGGCAAGGGCACCTGGATCCTGTTCGCCGCGCTGCTGGTGATCGGCCTGGGCTACACCGCATACAGCATCGCCACCGACTACGCCGGCAGCGGCGAGACGGCCACCGCCATCTGGCCTTTCATCCTGCTGGGCCTCGCGCTGCTGATCGCGCTCGGCTTCGAGTTCGTCAACGGCTTCCACGACACCGCCAACGCGGTGGCCACGGTGATCTACACCAACTCGCTGCCGCCCCAGGTGGCCGTGGTGTGGTCGGGCCTGTTCAACTTCCTGGGCGTGCTGGTGTCCAGCGGCGCGGTGGCCTTCGGCATCATCTCGCTGCTGCCGGTGGAGCTGATCCTGCAGGTGGGTTCGGGCGCCGGCTTCGCGATGGTGTTCGCGCTGCTGATCGCCGCCATCGTGTGGAATCTCGGCACCTGGGCACTGGGCCTGCCGGCGTCGTCGTCGCACACGCTGATCGGCTCCATCATCGGCGTGGGCGTGGCCAATGCGCTGATGCACGGCCGCGACGGCACGAGCGGCGTGGACTGGTCGCAGGCGCTCAAGATCGGCTACTCGCTGCTGCTGTCGCCGCTGGTGGGCTTCGTCTGCTCGGCCCTGTTGCTGCTCGCATTGCGCGCGCTGGTGAAGAACAAGGCACTGTACGAGGCGCCCAAGGGCGCCGAGCCGCCGCCGTTGTGGATCCGTGCGCTGCTGATCCTCACCTGCACCGGCGTGTCGTTCTCGCACGGCTCCAACGACGGCCAGAAGGGCATGGGCCTGATCATGCTGATCCTGGTGGGCACGGTGCCGATCTCGTACGCGCTCAACCGCGCGATGCCGGCCGACCAGACCGCCCAGTTCGCCACCATCGCCCACGTGGCGCAGGCGTCGCTGGAACGCACTGCGCCGGGCGCAGTCCCCGCGGATGCACGCGCGATGTTGTCGCGCTACGTGCGCACCAAGGTCGTCGAGTCGACCACGCTGCCCGCCCTGGCGGCGATCGCCGGCAGCATCGGCGACCAGGTGCAGCAGCACGACACGCTGGCCAAGGTGCCGGCGGCCACCGTCGCCAACGTGCGCAACGACATGTACCTGGCCTCGGAGACGATCCGCCTGGTGGACAAGGACACGCACGTCACGCTCGACGCCGAGACGCACACGCACCTGATGGCGTTCAAGAAGCAGATCGACGCGGCGACCAAGTTCATCCCGTTGTGGGTGAAGGTGGCCGTGGCGATCGCGCTGGGGCTGGGCACGATGGTCGGCTGGAAGCGCATCGTCATCACCGTGGGCGAGAAGATCGGCAAGTCGCACCTGACGTACGCGCAAGGCATGTCGGCCGAGCTCGTCGCGATGGTCACGATCGGCGCTGCCGACGGCTTCGGCCTGCCGGTCTCGACCACGCACGTGCTGTCGTCGGGCGTGGCCGGCACGATGGCGGCCAACAGGTCGGGCCTGCAGTGGTCGACGATCCGCAACCTGGCCATGGCCTGGGTGCTGACGCTGCCCGCCGCCGTGTTGCTTTCAGGCAGCCTGTACTGGCTGTTCACCAAGATCTTCTGACCCCGGAGCGCGAAGAATGAACGCACTGTTCGACCAGGACGCGATGCGCCGCCGCATCGAGCGCGAGCTCGTCGACGGCTATGACGAAGAGATCGAGATGGAGATGGAAGACCGCCTCGTCGCCGACCCGCTGGACGCCAGCGGCGAGGACGCCAACGAACGCGTGCGCTACTTCCGCGAGCTGTTCCGCCTGCAGGGCGAACTGGTGAAGCTGCAGGACTGGGTGTCGAGCACGCGCCAGAAGGTGGTGATCCTGTTCGAGGGCCGCGACGCCGCCGGCAAGGGCGGCGTGATCAAGCGCATCACGCAGCGCCTGAACCCGCGCGTGTGCCGCACCGTCGCCCTGCCTGCGCCCAACGACCGCGAGCGCACGCAGTGGTACTTCCAGCGCTACGCCGCGCACCTGCCGGCCGCCGGCGAGATCGTGCTGTTCGACCGCAGCTGGTACAACCGCGCCGGCGTCGAACGCGTGATGGGCTTTTGCACCGACGAAGAATACGAGGAGTTCTTCCGCTCGGTGCCGGCCTTCGAGAGCATGCTGCAACGCTCGGGCATCAAGCTGATCAAGTACTGGTTCTCGATCACCGACGACGAACAGGAACTGCGCTTCCTGGGCCGCATCCACGACCCGCTCAAGCAATGGAAGCTGAGCCCGATGGACCTGGAGAGCCGACGCCTGTGGGAGGAGTACACCAAGGCCAAGGAAGTGATGCTGGAGCGCACGCACAGCGCCGAGTCGCCGTGGTGGGTCGTGCACGCCGTCGACAAGAAGCTGGCGCGCCTGAACTGCATCCATCACCTGCTGCAGCAATTCCCGTACACCGAGGTCGAGCACGCGGCCGTGCACCTGCCGGAACGCCTGCGCCACGAACACTATTCGCGCCAGGCCGTGCCCGACGAGATGATGGTGCCGGACGTCTACGGGAGCTGAAGGCCGCTCCCGGGATCGGGCAACGCGCGACTGCCCTGCGCCGACACCGCGCTCGCGCTGTGCATTGAATGCGACGCGACGATGCCGACGACCACGACGGCTTGCGGCGCCGTCGCCGTGCTGTCGCGGACCCGTTCCAAGGTATCGCACGCGAAGTGGTTGCAGACGTCCGAGCGCCGCTCGCGCGGCAGCGTGCAGCCGTGCGCGCCGTGGAAGAGGCAGGATCTGTCGAGGTGCTCGGGGCCGACGAAGCCCAGGTAGTGGTCGACCGCTTCCGCCCAGGTCGCGCCCGGCTGCTGCGCCAGCCAGGTGCGCAGCGGGCCGGCGCCGAGAAACGCCTTGCCGCGCAGGCCCAGCCGACAGCAGCGCCCTCGGCACAACGCGCAAAGATGGCCGCCGATGGCGGCCTGCGGGGTGCCGGGAACGGGTTCGGCGGCCCAGGTGTCGGGCAGCTCGTCAGCATCGCCTTCCAGCGCCATCAGGGACTCGCGCAGATCGGCGAGGTCCGCGGCCAGCGGCGGCGCGAGATCCTCCGCATGGTGCGTCAGCCAGACCACCGGCGCCGTCGTCAGCGCCGGAGCGTCCCAGGCCAGCGCGGCCGACGCCCGCGCGGCGTCGATGTTGGAGGCGCGCTGCGCACGCGTCATTTCATCGGCGGCGCGGCGCCGGCAATCCATCGCGTCGCAGACATCGCCACGAAATCGCTCGAGTGCGGAAAGCGCCCGCCCGCATAGCCGGCAGGCACCCTGCGCAGGCAGCACATGGGGCTGGCCCGGCAGGCCTTTCGCGGCCCATGGGACGGCGGCGGGCTTGACGGCATCGCTCATGCGCGGATATTAACCCCGCCAAACCGGCCAAAGCCATGACAGTGAATGGGGGCGGCGCCGACGCCCCTATCATCGGCACCGCCCTGTTGCGAATCTTCGTCGAACGACGCGCCCCCTCACCTGAAGGAACAAACCCCATGCTCTTCGACCCGATCCAGATCCGCACCCTGTCGCTCGCCAACCGCATGGTGATGTCGCCGATGACGCGCAGCCGAGCCGTCGAGGCCAACACGCCCAACGCGCTGATGGCCGAGTACTACGCACAACGCGCGTCGGCCGGACTGATCGTGACCGAGGGCACGTCGCCGTCGCCGAACGGCCTCGGCTACGCGCGCATTCCGGGCCTGTTCAACGCCGAGCAGGTGGCGGGCTGGAAGCTTGTCACGGACGCCGTGCACGCCAAGGGCGGCAAGATCGTCGTCCAGCTGATGCACACCGGCCGCGTGACGCAGGCGGGCAACCTGCCGGCCGGTGCCGAAGTGGTAGGGCCGGACGCGCGCGTCTGCCCGGGCGAGATGTACACCGATGCCAACGGCATGCTGCCGCACACCGCGCCGCGGCCGATGACCGAGGCCGACATCGCGCACGCGGTGGGCGAATACGCGAAGTCGGCCACGCTGGCGATCGAGGCCGGCTTCGACGGCATCGAGCTGCACGCGGCCAACGGCTACCTGATCGAACAGTTCCTGAACTCCAACGTGAACCAGCGCACCGACCGCTACGGCGGATCGCCGGAAAACCGCAACCGCTTCGCGCTGGAAGTGGCGCGCGCGACGACGGCGGCCATCGGCGCCGACAAGGTCGGGATCCGCCTGTCGCCGTACGGCGTGTTCAACGGCACCGGGCCGTTCGCGGACGTCGATGCCCAGTACAAGGCGCTGGCCGAAGGCCTGTCCGGCCTGGGACTGCTGTATGTGCACGTGCTCGACCACTCCGCGATGGGCGCGCCGGCCGTGCCGGCCGAGATCAAGACGGCGCTGCGCGCAGCCTTCGACGGCCCGTTCATCCTGGCCGGCGGCTTCGACCACGGCAGCGCCGAGAAGGCCTTGCAGGACAAGCAGGCCGATCTCATCGCGTTCGGTCGCCCGTTCCTGGCGAATCCGGACCTGGTGGCCCGCATGAAGACCGACGCGACCATGAACAAGCTGGACATGGACTCGTTCTACACGCCGGGTGCCAAAGGCTACACGGACTATCCGGCCCAGGCCTGAAGTCCGCGCTCGATCCCGGCGCCGGAATGCCCGCCATCCGGCGGGTCCCGTGAAGCCGATCACCAGCACGGCGATACACAGGAAGCTTACAGGCGCATGGCAAGATCGACGCCATCGGCACGTCCGTGCCAGCCCCGCACAATCCGCATGAATCCTTTCTTCCGAATGGCGAGCGCCCTGTTCGCGATGGCCCTGTGGCTGCAGGCCGGCGCCGCCGACGCGCCCGCCGCATCGCCGCCCATGCCGCCTTCCAGCGCGCCCGGCCAGTGCCTGGCGCCGACCACCGATCGCACCGCCAACCACGCCTGCGCGGTGGGCCTGGCCCGCCAGGCGGAGACCGAGCGGGCCGCGGGGCGCAACGACGCCGCCCTGGCCGCGCTCACGCGCGCCGATCAGTTCTCGCCCGAGGATCCGCGTTTCGCGATGGCGCGGGCCGGCCTCGCGCTGAAGCTCGCCAACCAGCTGACGCCTGCCGGCATCGAGGCGGCGGCCAAGGCCGCGCCCGACGATGTCGGCCTGGCGCTGATGCATGCGGAACTCTCCATGGCCAAGAAGGATTTCGCCGCCGCCGTGATCGACGCCGACCGCGTGATCGCCAGGCGACCCGACGTGGTCGCGGCCTACGAGATACGCGCCACCGCCAATGTGGCCCGCGCCGATTTCGACGCCGCGCGCGGCGACGTCGACCAGGTGCTGCGCCTCGAGCCCAAGTCGGCCGCCACGCTGCGCCTGCGCGGCATCCTGCGCAACAACAGCGGCGACTACGCCGGCGCCCTCGCCGACTACCAGGCCGCGCACACGCTCGCGCCGAACGCCGAGGATCCGTTCGTGATCGGCTCCACGCAGTTCCTGCAACACCAGTTCGACGACGCGGCCGCCTCGATGGCCACGCACGCGCCGCCGGCGCCCGACGGCATCTACTGGCGGCTGTGGCGCTACATGGCGCTGGCCCGGCTGGGCGGCGTCGAGCGCGCCAGCGGCAGCCTGGGCCCGGGCACGCAGCCGGGGCCAGGCCTGCCCTGGCCGGGGCCGGTCGTCGACTACTTCCACGGCAGCATCGACTCGGCCACGCTGTTGTCGGCGGCCAGGAAGTCGCAAGAAGCGCGCGACCTGTCGCAGGTCTGCGAGGCGCACTTCTACATGGCCGAGGAC
>Ga0302157_10003902_pt1 | contig 16552 bp, 21 predicted proteins | sample I_Bog_N3_3_FD_193502 | JGI IMG/M metagenome (GOLD analysis project Ga0302157, IMG submission 193502) | Peat permafrost microbial communities from Stordalen Mire near Abisko, Sweden - I_Bog_N3_3 | ecosystem: Environmental > Terrestrial > Soil > Wetlands > Peat | place: Sweden: Abisko, Stordalen...
GGGCGCCATGCGCAGCCGCAGTGGAGCCATGGTCGCCCGATCGGCCGCGTGTTCTCGTTTCGCGAGCTGAACCCGCATCGCGCCGGCGCGCCGCGCGAACCGGGCAACGACGGCATCGACCAGCTCACCCATCTGCCCAACCGCACCGGCTTCCTGCTGACGCTGGAGGACGCATTGCGTTCGAGTCGCCAGAGCGCCGGCTTCGCCGTGCTGTGCATCGAATTCAATCGCGACGCGCTGTTCGGCGAAGGCGGCGACAGCGCCGCCGGCACGCGCCGCCTGTCCGAACTGGCCGGCCACGTGCGTGGCTCGATGCGCCAGCCGCATCACTGCGCACGCCTGGGCGGCAGCCGTTTCGGCGTGCTGATCGACTACGCCAGCGAGGCCGGCGCCGAGGCTGCGGCGCGCCGGCTCATCGAATCGCAGGAGCGCGTGGCGGGCGTCCCGGTGGCGATCGGCATCGGCACCTATCCGGGCGCCGGGTTGTCGCCCGACGAGATCCTGCGTCACGTCGAGATCGCGATGCACCGCGCGCAACAGGCGAGCCGCTCGTCGTTCGCCGTGCACAAGTTCGGCTTCGAATCGTGGCAGCGCCGACGCGACCGCGTCGAGGCCGGCCTGCTGCGCGCTGCAGAGGAAGGGCGTTTTCGTCTCGCCGCGCAGCCGCGCTTCGACACCACCAGCGGCCTGGCCGTCGCGCTGGAGGTGGACCTGCGCTGGCGCGACCGCGAACTCGGCGAGGTGGCTGTCAGCCAGTTCATGGGCGTGGCGCAGGAGCGTGGCCTGGTGGGTGCGCTCGACGACTGGGTGCTCGAGCACGGCCTGTTGCAGCAGCGCCGCTGGCGCGCGGCGGGCCATCCGCTGCGCCTGAACATCAACGTCTCCGACTGGCAACTGACGCAACCGGGCTATGCCCGCCGCGTGGCTGCCGCCCTTGAGTCAGCGGACTGCGCGCCGGCCGACCTCGAGATCGATGTCGGCGAATCCGCGCTGCAGGCCGACCCGGACGCGGCGCTCGCCGCGGTGCGATCCCTCGCCCGCCAGGGCATCCGCGTGATGCTCGACGGCTTCGGCGCGGGCACCAGTTCGCTCGCGTCATTGCAGCGCCTGCCGTTCACCGGCGTGAAGCTGGCCGCCACGCTCGCGCAGGCCTGCGCCGGCGCGGGTGCCGAAGCGCGCTGGGTTCCGACGCTCGTGCAGTTCATGCACGCAATGCAGCTGGAGGTGCACGCCAACGGCGCCGACACCGAGCTGCAATGCACCGCGCTGCGCCAGGCCGGCTGCGACGGCCTGCAGGGGCGCCGCCTCGGCGCGTGGATGGAAGAGCGGGCGCTCGAGTCCTGGTTCAGCCTGCCGGCGTCGCAACGACGCCTGTGACGTGACGCCTCACGCGTCCTGCATCTGATCCTCGCCCCCCAGGTTGGGCGCGACGTCCTCTTCAAGGTCGAGATCCTCGGCGGCGGCCGGAGGCGCCAGCGGCTTGGGCGTGACGCGCGTGCCCACGGGCTCGGGCGACTTCTCGGGTGACGGGGCGGCGGTGGAGGTATTCATGGGAAACCTTTCTGCGGCCACGGGCCGCCGGCTGCGATTCTGAACCTTGCCTGGGCTGGCCGTGCAGACGCGTAGGACAGGCACTACAGGGCATCGGGACGCCGGCCGGCATCCATGAACGTTCGTTCGGCGCATTCTCGGGGTGTCCAGTCCCGAATCCGAAAGTCGTCCCCCATGTCCGTCCTCTCTGTCCGCAACGTGCGGCCCGTCGTCACCGCGCTGGCGGCCGTGCTGTTCCTCGCCACGGCCGTTCCGCACGACCTCGTGTCCGAAACGGCGGCAACACACGCCGCACCGGTGTCGCTTGCGCGCGCCGAAGTTCAGCGCTGCGTGGCTGACGGACGCGACGCCGACGCCTGCCTCGACGAGGCGGACGGCAAGGCCGTGATCGAGCGCGCCGAATGGCTGGCAGGCAGCGACAGCGCTTCTCGACGAGCGAGCGAGTGATGAACGCCCGGGGCGCGTTCGCCAACGCCGCAGGCGCCGCCCCGCTAGCCCACACGCAAGAGAGCTCGCCCGCGCGCTCTCTCGATGTCTACGTGGTCGAGGACAACGTGGTCGTGCTCGAGAACCTGATCGCCGCGCTGGAGGAGCTGGCGCCGATCCACGTGGTGGGCACCGCCGCCGACGAGAGCGTCGCCGTGGAATGGCTGCGCGCCCACGGCGAGCGCTGCGACCTGGTGATCATCGACATCTTCCTGCGCACGGGCTCCGGCCTGGGCGTGATCGCAGCGGCGCGGCGCAGGCGACCCGAGGCCGCGCTGGTCGTGCTCAGCAATTACGCTACCGACGAGATGCACGCGCGCTGCCTGGCCAGCGGGGCTGACCGCGTGTTCGACAAGTCGCGCGACATCGACCAGCTCGTCGCCTATTGCATCGCGCTGGCGTCGTGCACGCCGGGCGACCTGTCGCACTGAAAACCGTCATGCCGGGACGGTTTCTGCCCCCATTTGCCCAACAGGCGCGCATGCTGATGGCGCTGTAGTTCCTGTCCTACAGCGCTGCCCGTGGCTGCCCGACACGCAGGCACGCTCCAGCCCTACCAGGAACCGCAGGCCTGTCGCGCACACTGAAATCGTCTCTTCAAAGCCTGACCGCCTCACCCCGGCGGCGGCAACGAATTCCACCCCTCCAGGAGCCCACATGTCCGAAACCGCACTCTCCAACGCCACCTCGTCCGAACACTTCAATCGTGCTGCCGCCGCCCTCAAGGCCGCAGAACGTGACGCCCATGCCGCCATCGACAGCGCGGTCGACGGCCTGACCTCCGCCTACAGCGAAACCAAGCCGATGCTGTCGCGAGTGAGCCAGCGCGCCCGTGACGCCGCGTCCGATGGCTATGACGCCGCCCGCGAGCAGGCCGCCGCCCTGCGCGAGCGTGGTCAGAAGGCCGTCGATTCGACGCGCGGCTATGTGTCGGAAGAACCGATCAAGGCGCTGCTGATCGCCGCCGCTGTCGGCGCCGCGGTCATCGCGCTGGTCGAAGTCGTGCGCATCCGTCGCAATCGCTGATCACCCCTCGAAACGCTCGCGGTTCTGTTCGAACCGCCGGGCGGAAACGCGGACAATCGCGGCCAAGGCAATCCCTTGGCCGCTTTCACGTGGGGTACCACCATGATGTACAAATTCAAGACCCAGGCCGCCGGCGACCTGATCATGACGCAGCCCATCGGCGACCGCGTCCTGGCGCTGATCGGCAAGGCCGCCACGCCGCGAGGCATCATCGAAGTCGACGAGATGCCCGCCGCGATGAGCGCGCTGGCGGCCGCTGTCGACGCGGAGCGTCCGCAGGCCACGGCCGATGACGGCGAGGCCAAGGCCGGGAGCGGCTTCGGCGCCGACCCCGTCAGCCTGCGTCAACGCGTCTGGCCGATGGTGGAAATGATGAAGCTCGCGTCAGCCGCGAAGCAACCGATCGTCTGGGGCGTATGAAGCCGGAAAGTGCTGCGCAATGAGCCATGGGGAAGCGACGCGGCTGATCGCCGTACGACACGGCGAGACCGCCTGGAACGTGGAAGCCCGGCTGCAAGGCCAGCTCGATATCCCGCTCAACGACCGTGGCCAGGAGCAGGCGCGTCGGACGGCACATTGGCTGGCGGAGGATCACCCCGATGTCGTCGTGAGCAGCGATCTCGTGCGCGCGCGGGCCACCGCGCAGGCGATCGCCACGTTCAATCGTTGCCCGCTCGAACTCGACGCCGGTCTGCGCGAACGCAGCTTCGGCGGCTTCCAGGGCATGACGCACACCGAGGTGGCGGCGCGCTGGCCCGAGCAGTCGCTGCGCTGGAAGAGCCGGGACCCGGAGTTCGCGCCGGGCGACGGTGAATCGCTGACCGTGTTCTACGCGCGCTGCATAGCGGCCACGCTGCGCATCGCCGAACGCCATGCGGGCAAGACGGTGGTGCTGGTGGCGCACGGCGGCGTGATGGATTGTCTCTACCGCGCCGCCGCGCGCGTGCCGCTGGACGCCCCGCGCATCTGGTCGCTGGACAACGCCGCGATCAACCGCATGCTGCACACCAGCTCGGGCCTGACGCTGGTGGGCTGGAACGACACGAGTCATCTGGACATCGGGGCGCCCACGCTCGACGAATCGGCCGACCGGATGCCGGTCGCGGCAGCCCTGGCCGCGCGCACCGACTAGACCTGCGGCGGCATCCCGAACAGGTCGATGCCCGTGCGCACCGGTGGCGCCAGCCCCAGGTGCCGGTAGGCGGCAACGGTGGCGATGCGCCCGCGCGGCGTGCGCTGCAGGTAGCCTTGCTGGATCAGGTAGGGCTCGATCACATCCTCGATCGTGCCCGGCTCCTCGCCGATGGCCGCGGCCACGTTGTCCAGGCCCACCGGACCGCCGTCGAAGCGGTGCACGATGGCCTCGAGCAGCTTGCGGTCCATCACGTCGAAGCCTTGCGGGTCGACGTCCAGCATCGCCAGCGCCAGGTTGGCCACCGGCACGGTGATGCGGCCTTGCGCCTTCACGTCCGCGTAGTCGCGCACGCGGCGCAGCAGGCGATTGGCGATGCGCGGCGTGCCGCGCGAGCGGCGAGCGAGCTCCAGCGCGCCTTCGGGGTCGATCGGCACGCCCAGCAGGCCGGCCGATCGCGTGACGATGCGCGAGAGCTCCTCGGCGGTGTAGAACTCCAGTCGGGCGACGATGCCAAAGCGGTCGCGCAGCGGGTTCGTGAGCATGCCGGCGCGCGTGGTGGCGCCCACCAGCGTGAACGGCTGCAGGTCCAGCTTGATCGAGCGCGCGGCGGGGCCGTCGCCGATCATGATGTCGATCTGGAAATCCTCCAGCGCCGGGTAGAGGATCTCCTCGACGATCGGCGACAGGCGGTGGATCTCGTCGATGAACAGCACGTCGTTGCGTTCGAGGCCGGTGAGGATGGCTGCCAGATCCTTGGGCTTTTCCAGCACCGGGCCCGACGTCTGGCGCAGGTTGACGCCCAGTTCGGCCGCGATGATGTGGCTCAGCGTGGTCTTGCCCAGGCCCGGCGGCCCGAACAGCAGCACGTGATCCAGCGATTCGGAGCGCTTGCGGGCGGCGCCGATGAAGATGTCGAGCTGCTCGCGCGCCTTCACCTGGCCGACGTAGTCGTCCAGCCGCTTCGGGCGCAACGCGCGCTCCACCACCTCTTCGTTGGGCGACGCCGGTCCGGCGGCCACGACACGCGCCGGACGCGGATCGCGAGGCCCTGCGGCGCTGAAATCGTCGGTCTGTATGGACATGCAGTGATTATCCGCGGTTCCGGGGCGCGTACGATGACGTCCATCCACCGATCCCGATTCCTGCCATGAACAAATTCCACGCCTTCATCGCCAGCGCCTTGCTGGCCAGCGCTGCCGCCCACGCCCAGGTCGTCGTCGACAAGCCCTGGGTGCGCACGACCGTCGCCCAGCAGACGACCAGCGGCGCCTTCATGACCATCACGTCGAAGCAGGGCGGCAAGCTCGTCTCGGCGAGTTCGCCGATCGCCACCTCGGTGGAGGTGCACGAGATGAAGATGGACGGCGACATGATGAGGATGCGCCCGGTCGAGGCGCTGCCGCTGCCCGCGGGCAAGCCGGTGGAGCTCAAGGCCGGCGCGTTCCACATGATGCTGATGGGCCTGAAGGCGCCGGTGAAGGCCGGCGACGTGGTGCCGATCAAGCTGGTGGTCGAGGACGCGAAGGGCCGGCGCGAGACGGTCGACGTCAGCGCGATCGCCAGGCTCTACTAGGACAATGCCTTCATGGCCTGCTTGATGCCGTCGCTCACGCCGATGTCCTTGGGAAGCCCCTTGATCGCCATCGCCGCTTCCTTCTCGTTGTAGCCCAGCGCGATCAGCGCCTGCACGATGTCGCCCTGCGCGTCGCTGGCGATCGTCGCGCCGCTGGCGGCCAGCTCCGGGCCGAGTTTGCCCTTGAGCTCGAGCAACAGGCGTTCGGCCGTCTTCTTGCCGATGCCCGGCACCTTCTGCAGCCGGCCGCCTTCCTGGCGTGCCACCGCGCCGGCGAGGTCGCTCACCGACAGACCGGACAAGATGCCCAACGCCGTGCGGGGGCCCACGCCCGAGATCTTGATCAGCAGCCGGAAGGTGGTGCGTTCTTCGTCCGTGAGGAATGCGAACAGCTGGTGCGCGTCCTCGCGCACGATCAGGTGTGTCAGCAGCGTGGTTCGCTCGCCCAGGCCGGGAAGGTTGCAGAACGTGCTCATCGGCACGTCCACTTCGTAGCCGACACCTTGCACGTCGAGCAGAACCTGCGGGGGCGTTTTTTCCGCGACGATGCCCGTGAGACGACCGATCATGCGGCGATTATCCGTTCGACCGACAATCGCTGACATTTAACGAAGTGATTCAAGAACCACGTGATCGTCCGCCACAGCTTTTCCCCACCCGACAACGAACGCCTCGCCCATGTGTGCGGCGTCCTCGACGAGAACCTGCGGGCGATCGAGCAGGGCCTCAACGTGGTCGTCACGCGGCGCCAGGAGAACTTCCGCGTCGAGGGCGGCAAGCTGCAGGCGCCGCGTGCGCTGGCGTTGATCGAAGCGCTGTACGACCGCAGCGGCCGCCCGATCGACGAGGAGCAGTTGCAGCTGATGCTCCACGACGCGCAGCGCGACGTGATCCAGGGCCATGCGCAGCCGGTGGCTCCCACCGAGGCCGCGGCCGGTGGCGAGATCGTGCTGCACACGCGGCGCGCGAACCTGATCGGGCGCACGCCCAACCAGGTGCAGTACCTGCGCCAGATCCTGTCGCACGACATCACGCTGGGCCTGGGCCCGGCCGGCACCGGCAAGACCTTTCTGGCGGTGGCCTGCGCCGTCGACGCGCTGGAGCGCGCCAGCGTGCAGCGCATCGTGCTGACGCGTCCCGCGGTGGAGGCCGGCGAGCGCCTGGGTTTCCTGCCTGGCGACCTGTCGCAGAAGGTCGACCCGTACCTGCGCCCGCTGTACGACGCACTGCACGACCTGATGGGCTACGAACGCGTGACCAAGGCCTTCGAGCGCGGTGCGATCGAGATCGCCCCGCTCGCGTTCATGCGCGGGCGTACGCTGAACCACGCGTTCGTGATCCTGGACGAGGCGCAGAACACCACGCCCGAGCAGATGAAGATGTTCCTCACGCGCATCGGCTTCGGCACCAAGGCCGTGGTCACGGGCGACCTGACGCAGGTCGACCTGCCGCGCGGCGCGCGCAGCGGCCTGTCCGACGCCTCGGAGGTGCTGCGCGACGTGGCCGGCATCGCCGTGACGCAGTTCGGTTCGGCCGACGTCGTGCGCCATCCGCTGGTGGCCCGCATCGTCGAGGCCTATGAAGCCGCGGGCGCCCGCAACGGAGCAGTCGCACCGCCCGAACCCGCTGCGCCGCCACCGCCCGCGACCTTCCAGGAAGGCCGGCGCAGCCCGCGTGGAGGACGTTCCTGATGGCCCGCACGCCTTTGCCCGAACTGCAGCTGAGCCTGCAGTTCGCCGACGCCACGCACCGCGCACTGCTGCCGCGCCACAAGGTCGCGCGCTGGATCCGGGCCGGTCTCGAGCTGCCGGCGCAGATCACCGTGCGCATCGTCGGCGAGGAGGAGGGGCGTTCACTCAATCGCGACTATCGCCAGAAGGACTACGCCACCAACGTACTGACGTTCGACTACCTGCAGGAGCCCGAGATCGAGGCCGACCTGGTGCTGTGCGCGCCGGTGGTGGAGCGCGAGGCGAAGGAGCAACGGATCGATCTCGTGGCCCACTACGCGCACCTGCTCGTGCACGGCGCGCTGCATGCGCAGGGCTACGACCACGAGGACGACGGGCCCGAGGCGGCGTGCATGGAAGCGCGTGAAACCGAGGTGCTGGCGGGGCTGGGGTTCGCCGACCCTTACGCCTCATGAGCCGGCTTGCATCCGCGGGCAGTAACGAAGCCTTGCAATTTGCATGACGATCGGGCTCCCTGCGGCGAAAAAATTGACGATCATCAAGGTTAGCAAGCTGGACAGTCTGTGCGGTTGAGTCCGTCGCTGTACCCGGCCAGGTATCGCCACCACCGACTTGCGCCACACCGTTTTTTCCCCTGGGTCTCCGGATGCTCGCCTCCCATATCGCCCCTACCACCCGTTGCCGCGGCGGCTTGTTCGCCATCGATGGCCTGTGCAGCTTGGCGGCGCCGGGGCCGGTCGGCATCCGCGCGCCACGAAACGATGATCGGAGGCACCGGTCATGAGGCAGGCAACGAACCTCAAGGCAGCCACCGCGGCTGCGGCCGCCACTGAAGGCGTGCTGCTGCGTCTGCGCGGCCTGCTCACGCGTCCGATCCGGCTGGAACGGCACGGCATCGACTGGCACTTCGTGTTCGAACCGCTGCCGCGCGCCGCCGACAATCACCGTAGCGCGGTGCCGTCGCCGCGCAATCGCGGCGCGATGCCGTCGATGACGAACGACCAGGTGGCCGAAGTGTGCGCCAACCTGCGAGCGGTACTCGGCGGAGACACCGGACGGCACCCGCGCATGCCATCGCTGGCGCTGCTGGAGCGGGCCCTGCACAAGAACGGCATGCGCGGCATCGATGAAGTGCCGGCCTGCGTCCTGCGCCATGCCACGCAATCGCTGGACGCGATCGATCTGGACCAGTACGGCCCCGGCCTGGTGGTGCTGCGACGGCGCATCGGGCAGGTGCTGCGGCGCCGTCACGGCGATGGACGCCCGCGCGAAGCAATTCCACAGCCCGTCCTGCGACCCGTTGCGCCTGCTGCGACGGCGGACGGCCAGCGTGACTTCTCCGACAGCCTGACCGAATTCATCGACCTCGACAAGATGTTCGCCGACCACGGCAATTAGGGCCTTCTGCTGGGTCATCCTACGGGCCGCGGGCACGCTTTTAGTGTGAACAGGCCCTGATCGGTCGCGCCGTCCGGGTCACGGTGCGGCGGAAGTCTGCGCCGGCTACGACCGGTTGCGAGAGATTCAGCCCCGCCTGAGGACGCGTGCCGCTTCGAGTGCGAAGTAGCTCAACACGCCGTCGGCGCCGGCGCGCCGGAATGCCAGCAGCGACTCCATCATCACCGCCTCGCCGTCCATCCAGCCATTGAGTGCCGCGCCCTTGAGCATCGAGTATTCGCCGCTGACCTGGTAGACGTAGGTGGGCATGCGGAACTCGTCCTTCACTCGGCGCACGATGTCCAGGTATGGCATGCCGGGCTTGACCATCACCATGTCGGCGCCCTCGGCGATGTCCAGCGCCACCTCGCGCAGCGCCTCGTCGCTGTTGCCCGGGTCCATCTGGTAGACCCTCTTGTTGCTTTTGCCGAGGTTGGCCGCCGAGCCCACGGCATCGCGGAACGGGCCGTAGAAGGCGCTCGCGTACTTGGCGCTGTAGGCCATGATGCGCGTGTGCAGATGGCCGTCGGCCTCCAGCATCGCGCGGATCGCGCCGATGCGCCCGTCCATCATGTCGCTGGGCGCCACGATGTCGACGCCGGCCTCGGCCTGAACGCGCGCCTGGCGGGTCAGCATCGCCACGGTGGTGTCGTTGACGATGTAGCCGGTGTCGTCGAGCAGCCCGTCCTGGCCGTGCGAGGTGAACGGGTCCAGCGCCACGTCCGTCATCACGCCAAGCTCGGGAAAGTGCGCTTTCAGCGCGCGCACGGTGCGCGGAATCAGGCCGGCGGGGTTCAGTGCCTCGGCGCCGTCGGGCGTCTTCAGCGACGCTTCGATGGCAGGAAACAGCGCCAGCGCGGGCACGCCCAGCGCCATGCATTCCTCGGCCACGCCCAACAGGCGGTCGATGGTCATGCGCTGGACGCCCGGCATGCTGGGGATGTCCTGCACCTGGTTCTGGCCGTCGATCACGAACACGGGAAGGATGAGGTTTCCGGGACTGAGTCGGTGTTCGCGCATCAGTTCGCGGCTGAACGCGTCACGGCGCATCCGGCGCGGGCGGCTGGCGGGGAAGGGGGGCAGGAGCGACACGGGAAGGGGGACCTTTGACGTCAAGACTACGCATCGGGCCTGCAGATGCGATCAGTTTTTGCTGTCGCGCAGGCCGGATGTTCTGCTACATTCCGTTTCGGATGATGTCCGTGAGGACATTGTCCCCTGCTTTTCCTCCCTGAGCAGGTGCCTTGCGTGATGACAGCGTCAAGGCTTTGCAGCCTCGGTCGTCCCTCGTGGATGCCGGGGCTCTTTCTTTTGCGGCGCCGCGCGGGCCGTTCCGGGCCTTCGATGCAGGCTCCGCGCCAGGGTCGCCGCACATAATGGCCCGATGAGCGGATATCTCTGGGTCAAGGCCCTGCACATCGTCTTCGTGTCCAGCTGGTTCGCCGGCCTGTTCTACCTGCCACGGATCTTCGTCAACCTGGCGCAGGTGCCCAGCGACAGCCACGCCGAACGTGAGCGCCTGCTTTTGATGGCGCGCAAGCTGTACCGTTTTTCCAGCTTCCTGATGGTGGGCGCGATCGGCTTCGGCGCGTTGCTGCTGTGGATACGCTCCGATCTGCTGCACGGCCCGGGCAACTACTGGCTGCACGCGAAGATCGCGCTGGTGGTCGTGGCGATCGGCTATCACCACATGTGCCGGGGCATGCTGCGCAGCTTCGAGAAGCTCGAGAACCGCCGGCGCGAGCGCTGGTTGCGGGTGTTCAACGAGATGGCGGTGCTGCTGTTTGCGGCGATCGTCGTCCTCGTCGTCGTCAAGCCGTTCTGAGCGACGGCGCGCACGGGCACTCCTGACCATGGCCGAGCCCGCCCGCGCCCCTGCGCGCATCCCGCGCCTGCCTGCGCGGGCGCCCGTCCATCCGCGCGAGAGCTCCGCGCTGACGCTGACCTTCGTGTTCACGGGGCTGGTGATCTATGCCAGCCTGTACCCGTTCAGCGGCTGGTTCTGGCCGGCGGGCCAGCCGCTGTCTGCGCTGCTCGTACCGCCGTGGCCGCGGTACCACGGCGGTTTCGACGACTGGTCCAACTTCGTTGGCTACATGCCGCTGGGCGCCCTCCTGTATGCCAGCGCGTTGCGGCGCGGACGCAGTCCCGTGGTCGCCGGTCTCTTTGCCGGCGTGGCGGCGTCGGCGCTGTCGTGGGTGATGGAGTTCACCCAGCATTTCCTGCCCGGGCGCTATCCGTCGTTGATGGACTGGACGCTGAATTCGCTCGGCGCCGCCGCGGGCCTGTGCCTGGCCATCGCGGTCCACTCCGCGGGCGCGGGCGTGCGCTGGTCCACGCTGCGCGAACGCTGGTTCGTGCCGCACAGCGGAGCCACGCTGGCGCTGCTGATGCTGTGGCCAGTGGGCTTCCTGTATCCCCGCAACGTGCCGTTCGGCCAGGGCGTGACGTGGGAACGGCTGCAGGAGGCTGCGTACGACCTGCTCAGCGACCATCCGCTGGCACCCTGGTTCGACTGGCTGTGGGCCAGCCTGGGCGAGAACAGCCCGCCGATGTCCAAGGCCGCGGAAGGGTTCGCGGTGGCGCTGGGCCTGCTGGGCCCGTGCCTGGTCGCGTTCGCCATCGCGCGCCCAGGCTGGCGCCGCGCGGCCATCGTGCCGCTGGCCGTGGCGGTGGGCCTGGCGGCCAACACGCTGTCGGCGGCGCTCAATTTCGGCCCGGCGCATGCGCTGGGCTGGGTCACGCCCGCGGTGCCGATCGGTCTGGCCCTTGGCGCCGTGCTGGCTCTGGCTTGCGTCTTCCTCGGGCCGCGGGCGGCGGCGGCGCTGGGGTTGGTCGCGCTGTCGGTCAACGTGGCGATAGTGGCGCAGGCGCCGTCCGATCCCTATTACGCAGACAGTCTTCAGGCCTGGGAGCAAGGCCGCTTCATCCACTTCCACGGCCTGGCGCAATGGGTGGGCTGGCTGTGGCCCTTCGCGGCCGGGTTCGCGCTGTTCAGGCGGCTCGTGCGCAGCGACATCCCGCGCGCGGCCTGACCAACCCTGGGTCCGGCAAGGCCGCTTCGCGCGACTCCACCGTGAAGCCTTTCTACAATGCGTCCGATGTACTACAAACACCACATCTTCTTCTGCCTCAACGAGCGCAAGTCCGGCGAGGAAAGCTGTTCGCTGGTCGGGGCCCAGGCCGGGTTCGACCATTGCAAGTCGCGCATCAAGTCCGCGGGCCTGGCCGGCCCGGGCGGCATCCGCGTGAACAAGGCCGGTTGCCTCGATCGCTGCGCAGGCGGCCCGGTGGCCGTCGTCTACCCGGACGAGACCTGGTACACCTTCGTCGACAAGACGGACATCGACGAGATCGTCGATTCACACCTCGTCGGCGGCAAGCCGGTCGAACGGCTGCTGCTGCCGCCGGACATCGGCCGCTGAACTCCTCGTCATGAATACTTTCACGAAGCGCGGCGAGATCGCCGGGCCGGCCGGCCTATTGAGCGTTGCTGTCGACACCACCACCGACGTGCCGTCGCGCGGCCTGGCGGTCGTCTGCCACCCGCACCCGCTGCAGGGCGGCACGATGGACAACAAGGTGGTGACCACCATCGCCCGCGCGCTGACCCAGCGTGGCTGGCGCACGGTGCGTTTCAACTACCGTGGCGTCGGCCAGTCCGCAGGCACCTGGGACGAAGGCCGGGGCGAGGTCGACGATGCGCTGGCGGTGATCGCCGCCCATCGCGCGGCCGGCGAGCCGCTGGTGCTTGGCGGGTTTTCTTTCGGCGGTTACATCGCGGCCAGCGCCGCTGCGAAACTTCCCGAGGGGGAACAGGCTCAGAGACTCGTGCTCGTCGCGCCGTCCACCGTCAAACACCATGCGCCACCCGTTTCGGCGGACACCTTGCTGATCCACGGCGAGGCCGACGACGTGGTTCCGCTCTCGGCCACGATGGACTGGGCGCGCCCGCAGGCGCTGCCCGTCGTCGTCGTGCCCGGCGCGGGGCATTTCTTCCATGGCCAGCTGATGCTCCTGAAGGCGCTGGTTCTTCGCAATTTTGCCGAGTGACGTCGGCGCCCCATGAAAAAACTACTCACCCTCCTGAGCCTGGCCACCGCCGGGTTTGCGGCCTTCGGCCAGGCCCTTCCGGCACCCGAGATCGCGGCGCGTGACTACCTGCTGATCGACATGAACGCGGGGCAGGTGCTGGCCGAGCGCGGCGCCGACACGTCGGCCGACCCGGCCTCGCTCACCAAGCTGATGACGGCCTACCTCGTGTTCGTCGCGCTGAAGGAACACAAGCTGACGCTGGAGCAGAAGCTGCCGGTCTCGCTGCGCGCCTGGGCCGAGCGCAAGGGCGGCGGCTCGCTGATGTTCATCGACACCACGATGACGCCCACGGTCGACGAACTGCTGCAAGGCCTGATCGTCGACTCCGGCAACGACGCCGCGGTGGCGCTCGCCGAAAACGTGGGCGGCAGCCTCGACGCCTTCGTGGCGACGATGAACCGCCAAGCGCAGGCCTGGGGCCTGAAGAACACCACGTTCAAGAACGCCTCGGGCCTCACCGAGGCCGGCCACCGCAGCACGCCGCGCGACATGACGGTGATCGCGCAGCACATCATTCGCGACTTCCCGGAGTACTACCACTACTACTCGCAGCGCGAGTACAAGTTCAACAACATCCGCCAGGACAACCGCAACCTGCTGCTCAAGCGCGACCCGAGTGTCGACGGCATGAAGACCGGCTTCACCGATGCCGCCGGCTACTGCCTGCTGGCCAGTGCGCAGCGTGACTTCCCGAACGGCAAGCGCCGCCTGATCGCGATCGTGATGGGCGCCGACTCGATGCAGGGCCGCGCCAACGAGACGCAGAAGCTGCTCAACTGGGGCTTCACCGCGTTCGACGACGTTCGCCTGGTCGAAGCCGGCAAACCCGTCGGCGCGCCTGTGCCGGTGTGGAAGGGCAGGCAGGCCACGGTGGGCCTGGGCAGCGCCGACGCCATCTATGTGGCCGTGCCAAAGGGCGAGGGCGACCGGTTGAAGACGCAGATCGAGCGCACCGACCCGCTGGTGGCGCCGCTGACCAAGGGCCAGCGCGTCGGCTCGCTGAAGGTGGCCACGGCTTCCGGCACCGCGATTGCCACGATTCCACTCACGGTCCTCGAAGAAGTGCCCCAGTCCGGCCTGTTCGGTCGCGCATGGGATGCCATCCGGCTCTGGATCAAGTAGTCTTGTGACCTGAGCGGGGGCAACGTCGAATCGACATTTGCCGCCGCTCGTGATTCCAGTGCCGCAGCGCCACCCGTGCCGCGGCTCGCCCAGGAGCACCGACCATGACCGCCTTGCCCGACACGCTGTGCTATCTCGACGGAGAGTTCCTGCCGTTGAACCAGGCCAAGGTCTCGGTGATGGATCGCGGGTTCCTGTTCGGCGACGGCGCTTACGAGTCGATTCCGGTCTACAAGCGCCGCATGTTCCGCTTCGACGACCACATGGCGCGTTTCGAGCGCAGTCTGGCCAAGCTGGAGATCGAGGCCGACCTGGATCGCGAAACCTGGCTGGATCGCCTGCGCCAGGTGATCGCCGCCTGTCCGGCCGACGATCAACTGCTGTACCTGCAGGTGACCCGCGGCGTCGCGCCGCGTTCCCACCTGATGCCCACCGGGTTGAAACCCACCGTGTTCGTCACGTCCAGTGAGCGGTCGCTCCCCACGCCGGCGCAGCGGGTGCAAGGCCTGGCCTGCATCACGGCGCGCGATTTCCGCTGGCAGCGCGGCGACATCAAGAGCACGTCGCTGCTGGGCAACGTGCTCGCGCGCAAGATCTCCGCCGACCAGGACGCCGACGAAACCATCCTGCTGCGCGACGACGAACCGGGTGGCCCGTGGCTGACCGAAGGCGCGTCCAGCAATGTCTGGGTGGTGCACGAAGGCGCCCTGCTGGGGCCGGCGCCCGACGAACACGTGCTCGCCGGCGTGCGCATCGAGCTGCTGCGCGAGTTGTGCGAAAAGACGGGAACAGCGTTCAACCTGCGCCCGGTGAGCGAGGCCGATGTGCGGTCGGCCGACGAGGTGCTCCTGAGTTCCGCCTCGAAAGAAGTCATCGCCGTCACGCGTCTCGACGGCGAGCAAGTGGGCCACGGCGCCTTGCGCGGTCGACCGGGTCCGGTTTATGCCCGTCTACACGAGGCTTACCAACGTGCGATCCAATCGCAATCCATTTGAACGGTTCAGCCGCCATGCACGAGATTCCTCACGAACAATCGCTGATCGTCTACCCGAGCGAGTTTCCCATCAAGGTGATGGGCCCGCACGCGGACGGCTTCGTCGATGCGATCGTGCAAGTGGCCAGGCAGTTCGATCCTGATTTCGATCACGCGACAGTGGAGACCAGACCCAGCAAGGGGGGTAATTACCTGGGCATCACGATCACGATCACAGCCACCAGCCGTCCGCAGCTGGATGAGTTGTATCGAACATTGACCGCACATCCGATGGTCAAGATCGTTCTGTGATGGACAGGCGGGGAAGCGACTCTCAGAGGCTTCATGCATCTCACCAGAAACGAGACCGAAAAGTGCGTCATGGCGCGCATCGTTCGGCAGAAAAAGCTGCACCAGAAAAACTTCACGCTGAAACAGTTCGGCACCTGGAACAAGGCTGAAACCGCGGCCCGGAAGTGGGTCAAGGTGACCCTGGCCGATCTTCCGCCGCCCATCGGCATGAAGAACCGGATGACCAGCCGCAACACCTCCGGCGTTGTGGGCGTGCGCCTGGTTCATGCGGTGCGTCGGCGCGAGGACAAGGAATATCCGGACTGGCGCTGGATCGCCTTCTGGCCCGGCTGCCCCAACTCGGGCGGCATCGGCTGGTCTGTGAACAAGTACGGCGACGAACACGCGTTCGTGCTGGCCTGCCTCGCGCGCAAGCTCGAGTCGGTGGATCGCGACACGATCGATGCGGAGTTCGAGGCGTTCAAGGCGACGCGCGACTACAAGCGGCTGCTCAAGCTGAAGCAGATCACCCCCGCCTGAGCCCTGGAGTCACCGGCGTCCTAAAATCGGGCGTCCGGCGCACTCCTGCGCCTCAGGAAAGCGTTCGCCGCATGACCTCCACGCCGGCCGAGAGCCAGCCGATCCCGCCGTTGCTGCGTGCCCTGGGCCGCGCGCCTTACGAGGCGACGGTGGACGCGATGAAGTCGTTCACCGCCGAACGCGGCCCGCAGACGACCGACGAGATCTGGGTGGTGGAGCACGCGAGCGTCTTCACGCAAGGTCTCGCCGGCAAGTCGGAGCATCTGCTGGATGCCGGGGACGTGCCGGTGGTGCAGACCAACCGGGGCGGCCAGGTGACGTATCACGGCCCCGGCCAGGTGGTCGCCTATCCCATGGTGGACCTGCGCCGCCAGGGCATCTACGTCAAGGAATTCGTGTTCCGGCTCGAGGAAGCCGTGCTGCGCACGCTGGCCGATTTCGACGTCACCGGCCACCGCGTTCCGGGTGCGCCAGGCATCTATGTGAAGCTGGCCGACCCGTTCGGCCACGGCGCTCTCGGTGCCGATCGGCCGGTTGCCGACCCGTTCCAGGGGCTCGGCAAGATCGCTGCATTGGGGGTGAAAGTAAGCAACCACTGCACTTATCACGGCGTCGCACTGAACGTCGCGATG
>Ga0302157_10003910_pt1 | contig 16522 bp, 15 predicted proteins | sample I_Bog_N3_3_FD_193502 | JGI IMG/M metagenome (GOLD analysis project Ga0302157, IMG submission 193502) | Peat permafrost microbial communities from Stordalen Mire near Abisko, Sweden - I_Bog_N3_3 | ecosystem: Environmental > Terrestrial > Soil > Wetlands > Peat | place: Sweden: Abisko, Stordalen...
CGTGCCTTCCGGGTGGTATCCGGACCCGGCCGACGCGACGCGCCTTCGTCGTTGGGACGGCACGCAGTGGACCCAGGATGTCGTGCTCGATCCCGACCGGGTGGCACCGCTCCCGGAGGCTCCCCCGGCAGCGACCTTTGCGTTCGAGCCCGCACCGACCTACCAATCCGGTCCGGCACCGACCTACCAATCCGGTCCGGCACCGACCTACCAATCCGGTCCGGCACCGACCTACACACCGGTGCAGAACCAGGCACCACAGCATTCGACTGCGGCTGCACCAGCGCCGGTCGGGTCGCCGCTGGGCGGGTCGCCAACCGGCCAGCCGCCGCTGGGCCAGCCCGTCCCAGCCTCGCCCGCCCCGACCACGCCGCCGCCGGGGTATGCAGCACCTGTTGCCCCGGCTCCGACCTACGTGCAGTCGGCAGCGCCGTCTCCCACTGTGCCCGAGCCCATCGTCCCGCCCGCGTCAATGGTGCCACCGGAGCGAGCGCCGTCGCCCGAGCCGATCGTGCAGGCCGAGCCGATCGTGCAGCCCGAGCCGATCGTGCAGCCCGAGCCGATCGTGCAGCCCGAGCCAACGTTGCCGCGCCCGTCGCCGGCGGTTAACCAGCATCCGAATCCTCCGTCCGGTCCCGTCTCGCTGCCGGAATGGGCGAACCTCCCCGGCCTGACGCTGCCGCCCGACCTTAGTTCCATCCCCGGGATGGGCACGGATTCCGTGCTGCCAGCACCCACGTTTGTCGAGTCGGAGCAGAGGGAAGTGCGGGAACTCCCCACGCTTCCTGTCTTCGAGCCTCCTTACATACCGCAGCGCCCCGATGTGCAGAACCGCGAGCCAGGGCACAGCGCCGAGCGCACTGTGCCACCGTCGCGGGATACCCTTCCCCCGCTCCCACCGGTCAATTCGACCGCACCCACACCCGTCGGTACGACCGTCCCCACCCCGGCCCCCACCCCATATGCACCCCCGCCTGTAGGTGCGCAGTACGACGTACCCCCGCCCCCCGGGATGGCCCACGTCCCCTCGTCCGGACTCGTGCTTCCGCCATCGGCATTCGTTGCTCCCGCACCGCTCACCGCCGGCACAGCATCCCTCCCGCCAGTGGGTTCCGTGCCACCCGCAGCACTGGCGCCCGCGGTCGATGAGTCGGCACCGCCAGCCCCGACGAGTCGCAGGGCAGCCGCGGTTCAGACAGAATCCGCGGTGACAGTCTCGGTGTGGTTGATCGCCGTATTGCCGCTCCTTCAGTTCGCAGTGATCTACCTGCTGTTTAAAACCTTGGGACTTGAACTTGCACCGGGTATGCAGTGGGGCATCCTCGCCGCGCCCGCCGCGTTCTCCCTGCTGTTCGCCAACTCGGATCGGAAAAAGCTCACCGAGCGGGGCCTGCGCTCACCGAACCTCGCCCTCGCGATCATCCCGCCGGTCTACCTGGTCGTCCGATGCATCACCACGGGTCGCAGTGCGGTGCTACCACTGGTCACGTGGGTCGTTCTGCAAGCCGCGGCGGCGGCCGGGGTCTATCTCCTGCTGCCGTCCGTCCTCTCCGCTGCGATTCGGGCCATCGGCTGAGAGTCTTCGCCGGGCGCCCCGCCCGGCGGCCCGCACCACCGCGCGGGTAGAATCAGGGTCATGGCGGTCATCTCGGTGGTCATTCCCGCGCTTAATGATTCGATCATGCTGGCGCGTTGCCTGGAGGCTTTGGGCGTACAGACCCGGCTCCCTGACGAAATCATCGTCGTCGACAACGGAAGCACCGACGACACGGCGGACGTCGCACGCCGGGCCGGTGCACACGTGGTCACCGAGCCCACGCGAGGCATACCTGCGGCCACCGCAGCAGGGTTCGATGCCGCGCGCGGCACGATCCTCGGAAGGCTTGATGCGGACTCCGTTCCGGCAACCGATTGGGTCGAGCAGCTCGAGCGTCGGTTTGACAACGATCCCACTCTCTCGGCGCTGACCGGCCCCGGCGAGTTTTACGGCTCCAATCGGCTCGTGCGCGGCGCCGGCGAATTTCTCTACATTGGCGGGTATTTCTGGTCGATGGGGTGGCTGCTCGGGCATCCGCCGCTGTTCGGATCGAACTTCGCGATTCGCACGGCTGCCTGGCATCGGATTCGCGAATCCTGCCACCGGGACGTGCGGGAGCTGCACGACGACCTCGACCTGAGCTTCCAGTTCACCGCAGGGATGCGCGTCGAGTTCGACCGCAACCTGAAAGTCGGCGTCTCGTCACGGCCGTTCGGCACATTCCGGGGTCTTGGTCGAAGGCTGTACTGGGCATACACGACGATCGCGACGAACGCCCGCGAACAGTCGCTCCTCGAGCGGCGTGCGGAGCGCCTCCGGTGGGCGCGGGAGCACGAGGTGGTCGCACCCACCTTCCTCGGTGTCGACCACAATGCCGAATACGGGCCGGAAGAACTCGGCGAGGGCCTCGGCGCCGAATAATTAGCGCCGACCAATCAACGAGCGCGTTGGTATAGCGCGAGCAGGTCTCGTACGAGTTGGTGCGGAGACGTCTCACAGGGGCTATGCCCAGTCGGGTAAACCGCAAGCGTCGCGCCAATCGACTGAGCGAACGCAGCGTGCAGTTCCACCGGCCAGAGATCATGCTCACCGACCGCAACAAGCTTGGGAATGGGGGACGCGGCGAGAACCTCATCCACGTTGGGCGCGCGCTTCATCAGGCTGATGATGTCACTCACGCTGCTGCGGCGCGTCGATTTCAGGCGATGGCGCACGAACGCAGCCCGCAGTGGGGGCACCTTCACGACGTTGAGCTGCAACCCCCAGATCATGAATGCCGCGCCGACACGCCCCGTCGCCAGCCCGGAGAAGGGGCCAATGCGTTTGACTCCGCGGAACCCCTGCCCCGACTGCGGTGGCGCGCTCAGCAGGGTGAGGCTCAGGAACAGGTCCGGTCGCTGGCTGAGGCCAAGCTGGGCGACAGTGCCCGCAAACGAATAGCCGAGCACATGCGCCGCGCCCGGCGCGGATTCGAGCACCGCGAGCAGGTCGCGCACGAAGAGATCGTGGTCGTAGTGGCGAGCGGGCGGGGTGAGATTCTGCGGACCCGCGTCGTGCGACTCATACTGGCCGGCCATGTCGTAGGCGAGTGCATGGAAACCCGCGTCCGCCAGCATCGGCAGCATGAGAACGAAGTCCTCCTTCGACCCGGTTACACCAGGTACAAGAACGATCCGAGGATCGCCAGGCTGCCCCGCCTCGATTGCAGCGAGGCTACCGCTGAGAGCCGTGATGCGCCTCGCGTGCACGCCCGGCGGAAGGATCGTCCAGTCGAGATCCGGGATTGCCGCATCCAGGGCGAACGCCTCATCGACGACATCCTCCGGCACGACATCAACAATACGCCAGCTCACGAAATGAGAGTTGGTGAGGCCAGGTCATAAGTCGAGACACTCGCCGGCCAGCGCAGAAATTGTCTTCTGCTCAGGTAAGGTCGGTGCGGCGGTAGAACGAGGGGTACACGATGACAAACACTGCTGGTCCGATCCCCGCGGGGTGGTACAACGATCCGGGTGGCTCCGGGCACCTCCGCTGGTGGGACGGAAGCGCCTGGTCCGCGCACCTCGCGCCCCAGCCCGAATCAGTGCCGAATCCGGTCGCGCCGGGTCAGGTAGCGCCGACTCCGGTCGCGCCGAGTCCGGTCGGGCCTGCGCCGGTCGCGCATGCGCCGGTCGAGCAGCCGCCGGTTTTCCAGCAACCGGTTTTCCAGCAGCCGCAGGCTTCACCGCAAACCCAGGACACTGTGCAAGCGCAGTATCCCGTTCAGGCGCAGTACCCCCCGCAGGCGCAACCCTGGCAGCAAACCCAACCCCCACTGCAGGAACAACCCCCTCAGCAACTGCAGACCATTCCCGCGCTTCAGGATGCCCCATACGTTCCCTTCCAGAACTCATGGGACGCCGGGGGCCAGGCGGGAGGTTACGCCAACGGGTATCCCGGCCAGTACGTCGGGCCCACGGTGTGGAACACAGCCTGGGGGTGGATTCTTGCCCTCTCCCCGGTCTATTTCTTCGGCCTGTTCGTGGCCAGCGTGCTCCTGATCATCAACAGAACTTCGACGGCCTCGCCGCTGAATTCATCGCCCGGCGCTGTCGCCCTCGGTGGTCTCATCATTCTCGGGGCCATCCTGCTTATCGTGTTTGCGGTGCTCGACTACCTCCGGCTTAAGGCCCTCGGCTACACCCGGACCGCGAGTTGGGGCTGGGTCTTCCTCACGCCGCTCGTCTACCTGATCATCCGGACGGTCAGGGTGTACGGGGAGACGAGACGTGGGATTGCGCCGGTGATCGTCCATGGGATCGCCGGAGTCGTGGGATTTGTGGCCTATCTTGTGGTCTCGGCGGTGGTCGCATTGTCGCTGTCTGGCGGTGCCGGCGCGCTCGGTACTTCGAGCCAGTTCTCCGCCGGGCTGGTCAGGGGCCTCGATGAGAAGGGCGGCAGCTACAGTGCAACCTGCCCGCCCATCATCCCGTCTGTGGTCGGCAGCACCTTTTCCTGTACCGCGACCGACACGACGACCAACACGGTTCACACGCTCAACCTCGAGGTTGTCACGGGCACCAACGGCAAGCCGACCGTACGGCTGGTCTCGGTCGTGCCTCCGATCTCCCCTTAGACGAACTACCCCGGTCCGCCTGCTGTCGCCGCTAACTGCTTGGCGCCCCTGACTGTTAGCGCCCTGACTGCTACTTCTGGGAGTTCAGGGCGGCCAGAATCGCTGTGCCGTTGGGAGTGCCAAGGCCAGTGCAGGCGTCCCAGCCGGCTCCGGCCTCGTACGCCCCGTTGCTGCCGGATGTGATGTCGTGCAATGCCGCGTGCAACGGGTACAGCCTGGGCTGCAGGAGCCCGAGCGGCTGTCCCAGCGCCTGCGCGAGCCGGGCGACCAGGGCGGCCCACAGAGGTGCCACCGCGCTGGTGCCGCCGTACACCGCCTGTTTGCCGTCGACGAGCACCTGGTATCCCGTCTCCGGATCGGCGTTCCCCGCCACATCAGGCACTCCGCGACCGCCGGGCGAAGCGACTACAGGGACTCCAACTCCCTTCTGCCAGGAGGGCAGGGGAAACACGTCACTGACACCACCGCCCGTCGCGCCGCCCCCCGATCCGTCATTCCAGACCGTCTCTGTCGTGATCGTGGTGCCGTTTGCGCGAAGGCTGGTGCCCCCGCAAGCCAACGCATGAGGGCTGGATGCCGGGAAATCAGCGTGATTCGTGCCATCCGTACTGCCGTCGGAGCTTCCATTGTCGCCCGCGGCTACCGTGACTGTTGCGCCAAGGACGCCAGCATCGAGGAGGGCGTCGTCGAGGGCAATGCGAGCCTGCGCGGTCCACTGGTCTTCGCTCTGGCCCCAGCTGATGCTGATCGCAGTCGGTGTGGGGTTGGCGTGGGCGGCCTGGGACACCGCGTCTACGAAACCGTCATCGGTATTGGGCGCGAAATACACCAGGATCTGCGCTTCCGGGCTGAGCGCGCCGATCACCTCGATGTCGAGCAGCACCTCCCCATCTGCCCCGGAGGGATCTTTGCCTGGCACGTTCACAGCACCGTCGACTCCGATCGCCGTAACCGAGGGGCTTCCTACTCCGAGGTTGCCGAAATAGGTATTGAGGTCGGCGGTCTCAAATCCCCCGCCCAGCTCGATGACGGCGATGGTTTGCCCGGAGCCGTCCGTGCCCTCCGGAAACGAATACAGCGCCCCCAGTTGCAGCGGTGTGTAGCTCGTCGTTGCAGCACTGGCGCGTGAAACACGGAATTGGGCGCGCGCCTGCGGCCGATTGTCGAGCCCGAGCACAGCCGTGATGACCCCGTCGAGCTGGGCGGGAATGCTGAGCCCGCCCTCACGAAGTCGGTGCGTCGTCGTTGCCCCTGCGCTTACGGCCTGGCCCGCCCACAGCGAAGTGCCAAACACGCGGCTCACCGCGGCAACCGTGCCCTGCACCCGAATGCGGCGGGAGGCGAGGTCGGTGCCGATGACGGTCAGACCCTGCTGCTGGAGTGTCGAGGTCACGAGCTCGGCGTCAGCCGGATCCGCGCCGAATTTCTCTGCGAACTGGTCGTTCGTCAGGGGCGCCCCCGTCGCGTCTTCGGTCGTGAGCGCGGAGCGACGTCGCAGGATGACCGTCGCCTCGACCGTGCTGTCGTGGCCGAGTTCCACAGCGGCCGGGGTTATGCCGGTCGCCGGTGGCTTCTCGCTGCCCGGCAGCGGAACGAGTTCGAGAGGGACGGATGACGGATCTTGGGCGAATTCACTCATACCTACCGGTCTACTCCCCCTCACTGACAGGGGCCATAATTTATCCCCAGGACGTCGGCAGATGACGTCGCGTGAGGTCGACCCGTATCGAAAGTGCTCGTTTCATTCCAGCTCATTTCCAGGCATCCACGGGCCCGCAACGCAGGTGACGCTCCCGGAATTCTTCAGGGTTTCCGCGTAGCGTTGCCGGTATGGAGCTCACCGACATTCCCGTAAAAACCATCGACGGCGCCGAGACCACTCTCGCCCCATACAAGGGCAAGGTCATGCTGATCGTGAACGTCGCATCCCGCTGCGGGCTCGCCCCGCAGTACGAGAAGCTTGAGGCGCTTCAAAAGCAGTACGGCGACTCCGGCTTCACCGTGCTCGGCTTCCCCAGTAACCAGTTCCTGCAGGAGCTGGGCAAGAACGACGACATCAAGGAATACTGCTCGACCACGTGGGGTGTGACCTTCCCGATGTACGACCGGGTACGCCTCAACGGAAAGAAGGCGCATCCGCTCTATGCCGAGCTCACCAAGACGCCCGACGCCGACGGCAAAGCCGGCAAGGTCACCTGGAATTTCGAGAAGTTTGTGGTGACCCCTGATGGCAGCGTTCACCGGTTCCGCCCGAGGACCGAGCCCGATGCGCCCGAAATCATCGAGCTCATCGAGTCGTCGCTTCCCGGCAAATAGGACCGCGCATGGCCAAGACGTTCGAACATGAAGCCGACGCCAGCCGGTACGTGTTGAAGATCGACGATGAACTCGTCGCCGTCGCTGACTACCGCATCAACGGCGACGCGGTCTCCTTCAATCACACATTCACCAACCCCAGGCTGCGGGGACACGGGTATGCGGGCGAGATCGTCGAATTTGCCATCAACGATGTCGAGAAGTCGAGCGAACGGCACGTAGTGCCAATGTGCTGGTATGTCGCGAAGTGGTTCGACGAACATCCGGAGCGCGCCGGGCTACTGACCAGGGGCCAGCCCGCCTGACGCTCGGCGCCCTATTCCGGCTGTTGGAACCAGGGCGGATACACCGAGATCTTGGGCGTGAAATCCGAACCGGTGAGCAGGTCGCGCACGCGCTGCCTCACGCGATCGTTGGCGACGCCGACCAGGGTGATGGACTCGAGCGGAAGCCGGTCCGCGACCAGCAGTTCCGCGTCGAGAAGTTGCTCGCCGCCATTATCGGAGTGCAGCCGGTGAACCATGTGTTCGGCGTCCTCCCTGGTGCTTGCAAACCTGGTGGCGGGGCCATCCGCGTTTCGGTCGGCGACCACGAACGACGCGCCGGAGCCGACGATGTGCTTGACCGTGCTGACCAGGAACACGAAGTCGTACAGATCTGCCTCGCGAGCACCGGCCGACAGGCGCGGATGGCGCTCCCCCGCCCGGAGGGCGTGCCACAGCAGGGCATCCGGGGAGAGGAAGAACGGCACGTACTCCGCGAGAGTGCCGGCGCTGGCTCCAGGGATCGGGATGTCGGCGTGCTCGGAGCGCAACTCCTCGGGCAGAAGCCCGAGCACCGGGACCGAGGCAGCCAGGATGGCGCGATCGCGCAGGATTCCCGGCAGGTTACTCACGTGGGTCACGTGATAGATACGCTGCTCGAGCAGGGTGTCAGCCGGGGCCTTGCCAGCGGGGATCCTCGCGGCCGCTCGCAGGCTCCGAACGGTCGCGCGCGGAGCGGTCGCCACTCGAGCGCGAGTTGCCGGTCGTGTCGACGCTGGCGATTCCGCCACTGGCTTTGGGTTGCACGTCGCACACAGCCCGTCCACGAAGCCGTGGATACATTCGTCGCTCACGCGAAACCTTCCCTGCCGGCGCACGTCGCCCAGGATCGGCGACACGCACACATCCAAGGTTACGTGGTCTGGCGGCGAGGGTCGTCCTATTGTCGTACTGCCGGGATGTAGCGCACGCGAAACCCGCCCCAGCGCGAAGGAGTCCGGATGTCGGGTGACGGCACGATTCATCCGGCGGCTTCCGGCGCGATTCCGCCCGGCTGGTACCCGGACCCCGCAGGCAGCGACAGTAAACGCTGGTGGGACGGCATTCACTGGACCGACCAGCTGCAGGAGCCCGTGCCGCCGCCTCCCCCGCCCTCGTTCGGCAACTACGTTCACCCCGCGGATCGCACTGTGGCCCCCTTGCCCACAGTGGAGCCGGGAATCGCCTACACACGGTCGTCGTGGTGGCTGGCAAGCTCGCCCCTCTGGATCCTCGTGCCGGTGGCTGCGGTAGTCGAGGTCTTCAACGCCCTCGCGCCGCCGCCGCTGCCGTCACTGGTTCTCGGTATTGCGCTGCTCACGCTGCTCGCGCTGGCCATCCTCGTGCGACTGGCCTTCGCCGACCGCACGGCGCTGATCAACGGTGGCAACAACACCGCGGCCTCACCCTGGTGGACGCTGCTCACCCCGCTCGCCTACCTGATCGTGCGCGCGCGGGAGGTGGAACGATATGCGACCGGGGGCTGGGCCTCCGTGCTGTGGTGGTGCATCGCCGCCTTTGTTGCACCGGGCATCGCCGTTCTTGCGCTCTTCGCGGTCTATGGACTTGTCGCGAACTAGGGCCGCAGCCTCGCTCGACAGACCGGTGCCGGGCTCACCCAGTACTGGGAGTGTCCAGCGCTAGACGAACCGGACGACCGCCTGCAGCCGGGTACGAAGCTCGAACAATTCGGACCCGCCCACCGGGGGGCTGCCAGGAATTCCGTCTCGCATGAGCTCGGGCAGTCTCGACCGCGCGACAAGGGCTGTCGGCATCCCCCTCATCCTGCCGGCAAGAGTGAGTGCGGCATCCGTGGCATCGTCGGGGACAACGATGACGAGCGCATCGAATCGGATTCGCGCCGCTCGTCCCACCTCCCGGGCCCGACGCGCGAGAGACGCGAACGGATGCTCCCCCTCATCCAGCGAATCGCCGATCAGTTCTCCCTTGCGTACCCTGACGTTGCCGCCCCAGTCCTCGGAGAGGACAGCGAAGAGACCGGACGGCCCGAGCACGATGTGATCGATCTTCTCGTCCGGGCCGCCGGATGTCGCGACGTCATGCCAGATCGTGAAGGCGATACCGAGCTGTGCGAGCTCACGCGCGCTCGCCTCCTCGGCGAGGGCGTCCGCGAGGATGTGACGGATGTCGCGCGGTGCGGAACGAACGAGCACCGGGTCGTACGGGTTCTCCAGTTCCGCGCCCCGGCCCGCCCACTCCCTGATGAGGGCGAGGTAACGCTCGCGGCGCCAGCCGCCGGGGTGACCGTGCGATCGCGCGGTCGGGCGGGAGTCGCGCCGAGGCGCAGCCGCCTGCGCCTCGAACGCCGCACGCGGCACAGTTCGTCCACTGTCGTATTCGGCCCTCGCCTCAGGTGTGCCGACCTTTTCCCAGGCGAGCTGCACCGCCGTGAACTCGCTCGCCAGCCCGCCCGTATCGGGGTGAGTCTCACGCAGTCGCCGCCGGTAGGCGCGGCGCAACTCGTCCTCGCTCGACGTCGCGGCGACGCCCAGCACCTCATATGCATCGGCGGCTACCGGACTATTGTGCACCCGGTCGAGAATACTGGCTGGGAGCTATGAATCGGCTGTGGCATCGTCCGTGCGTGCCTGGCCCGACAGCAACCCGCGTGGGCACCGACGATCCGGGTTACACCAGCACGACGTTGCCAGCGGTCGCTGCAACGATTCCGACGCAGATCACGCCGACAAGAGCGATCCCGATCATGAAAGCGGCGAGCCATGCGAGCATCCCACGCCCGGGCCTGGCGTTCAAGCGAACCACGACCATAGCCGCGTACAGCGCGACGATCACACAGATGCCGAACAGTGCGACCCCCGCAGGCTGCTGCGAGAGCAGTGGCACCAGCACGGCGACCGCAATGAGCGACAGCAGGCCACCGAGGATGAGCCAGCTCTTGCCTGTCGAGGTGGTCAGCGAGGGCTGGTCGCGCACCCGCGTTGAGGTTCCGATGGGCTCCTCGGGTTTCTTCTCAGCCATGAATCCCACGGTACGCCTCGAGCAGCGGGTGCGAGCACACAGAAAGGTCCCCGCCGCCAACCGGCAACGGGGACCACACTCCGCAGTGGTTAGCCTGTGAAGGCATCCTTGACATGCTCGGCAGCCTGCCCGAGGTGTGCCTTGGTCTGGTCGGCCCGGCCCTCGGCTTCAAGCTTCGGGTTGTCTGTTGCCTTACCCGCAGCTTCCTTGACGTGGCCAGCCACGTCGTCTACTGCGTTGTGGGCCTTGTCGTCGGTTCCCATTGGATCCTCCATCGATATCGAACGTGCGATATCTCCAGCTAACGCTGTCGCGGGCGAAAGCGGGAGGCGGTTGCCAGGGAGATGCCAGCGGTGTACCGTTGCGCCGCTCGTCGGCTTCGCCTGGGTAGGGGTTGGGGGATCGCCGGCGTGTCCAGTCGACTGCGCCTAGCTTGACTCGCGCGCCGCTTTGCGCTTGGCGTCGCGGTCCCGCACCCGTCGCTGCTCTTCGCGGACGGCCGCCTGCGTCGCACGCTCGCGCACCAGCCACTCGGGTGGCTCCTCGAGCAGTTCCTTGATCTCCTGGGTCGTGAGCGCCTCGGTGATTCCGGCTCGCGCCAGCCCCGATGCGGAGACGCCGAGCTTGCCAGCGACAATAAGTCGCGGATGCGGTCCGTGCAGTCGAAGATCGGTGAGCCACTCGGGCGGCGCTGCGAGCAGCTGGTTCAGCTGCTCACGAGTCAGCGGGGTGGACTGGAACTCCTTCGGCGTGGCAGGCAGGTAGACGCCGAGCTTTTGAGCTGCTGTCGCGGGCTTCAGCAATTGCGGGGACTTCGTGGGACTCACCCAGACAGCGTAGCCTGAGCGACGTGACCGCCGACCAGCCCGCGTTGCGTATCGCCTTCGCACCGGGCGTCACGACAGCCAAGTGGACCAGGAGCTGGACGGAACGGCATCCGGAGATTTCGATCGAAGTATTCCCGGTTGCCCAGCCCGACGGGGTCGCCGTACTTCATGAACGTCGCGCCGATGTGAGCTTCGTGAGGCTGCCGGTTGAGCGCGACGGACTGAATGTCATCCCCCTGTATCGCGAAGTCGCAGTACTTGTGGTGCCCCGTGACTCAGAGCACGCCGCGAGCCCGGTGCTGACCGAAGCGCAGGTGACCGGCCTGGGCAACGTCGCAGAGTTCTCACCTGAGGGGTCAGTCAAGGACGCTGTCGCGCTCGTCGCGGCGGGGGTTGGGGCACTGCGGCTGCCGCATTCGATCGCCCGGCTGCACGCACGAAAGGATGTTGTCGCCGTCCCGATCGAGGATGCAGCGGAAACAGAGATTGCGCTTACCTGGCTGCAGGATGAGCGCAGCGACCTGATCGACGAATTCGTGGGCATTGTGCGTGGGCGCACCGCAGCCAGTTCCCGCGCTGTACCGACGCCGCCGACTGCGAAGGTGCGACCCACGCGCGAGCCGAGGAAGCCTACGAAGCGCTCGGCGCCTGGCGGTGGTCGGTCCGGCCGTGGTCGCCCTGCAGGCAAGCGCGGCCGCTGAACCCCAGATTGATTGTTGCCCGACAATGAGTGTGCGCGACTGAGGAAGAATTCGCCGACACACCGGCCGAGGATCCCCGGTCACGGCGCGTCGCGAAGATCCCCTCGATTGTGCGTGTCTCGCGCAGTCGTAATGAACAGCAACTCGGGCACCAGCGCGTCGATCTGCGAGCTCCACTCCGCCGGGGTGCGACGCGAAGCACGACTGGGGCCGGCTTCGGAGAGAAAATCGATGAGCGAACGGATGCCTGACTCCCCCAGTTCACGACTCTCTCGAGGGTCGATTCGATCCAGCCAGCGGTCGCGTGCGGCCCGCCATTCGGCCGCTGAGCCACTCGCACCAGAAGGATGATCTGCGGCGCGCAGAAGGCCTCTGATGCGCGTTGCGAGGTGTTCTGAGAGAGCTGCAGCCACTCTTCGAGGGTACCGGTGGCTAACCCGCAGGCGACACGCCGTCGAATGTCCCCGGCAATTGACACACTCGAACATATGTTCGAATATGGGAGCATGACCCCGGCGGCAGCAGCGACCCTTGCCGAGGAGTCACCTGCCGCTTTCAGGCCCGTTATCGACGAGTTGCAACAGCGTATCCGGGCAATGCAGGCTACCAAGCTCGACAGTCGGCTGATACCGACGCATCCCGCCCTCGCGGAGCTGCTGCCCGGCGGCGGACTCAAGCAGGGTGCCATGTATTCGGTCGAGAGCTCAGCGACCCTCCTGCTGGCGCTGCTTGCCGGTCCCTCCGCAGCAGGCTCCTGGTGCGGCGTGGTCGGTGTTCCGGAATTCGGGATCGAGGCAGCGGCATCCTTCGGTATCGACCTGGAAAGGCTGGTGCTCGTGCCCCATCCCGGCGACCAGTGGCTGGCCGTTACGGCCGCAATAGCAGACGTCTTGTCGGTCGTGGTCGCAAAGCCGCCGCGGCAGGCATCGGAGGGAAGCCTTGCGAGGCTTGCTGCGCGATTGCGGCAGCGCGGATCGACTCTCATCGTGGTGGGTTCCTGGCCACAGACCGAAGCCATGCTGAGCCTCTCGCAAAGCAGTTGGACCGGCATCGGCGAAGGATTCGGGCACCTGGCCGCACGACAGGTCACAGTGACGGTAACAACCCGGCTGGGCGGCAGGCCCCGCAGCGCACGGATGTGGCTGCCCGACCCGGAGCTGCAGTTCGCGCGAGTCGAGACCGAGACATCCGATCACCGGGCCAGCCGACAGTTGAGGGCCGTAGGGTGAGCGCCGTCACACGCAGTTTTTGGGTCCCGGGGTGGGTAGGGTGAGCCCGGTCACGCGGAGTTTTTGGGTCCCGGGGTGGGTAGGGTGAGCCCGGTCACGCGGAGTTTGGTGGTTTGGGTGCCGGACTGGCCCATTCTCGCTTCGCTGCGGGTCACTCCCCTGCAGTCGTCAGCGATGGATGCACCGGTCGCCCTCATCGATAAGGGTTTGGTCTTCGCCTGCTCTGCTTCAGCCCGGATCGAGGGCGTGCAGCGTGGGCTACGGGTTCGTGAGGCACAGGCGCGATGCACCGACCTTGTGGTTCGTCCCTACGAGCAGCAACTCGATTCACGAACCTTCGAGACCGTTGTGACGGCCATCGAGGAGCTCATGCCGGGAGTCCAGCTGGTGCGCCCCGGTATTGCTGCCGTGCGCTCCCGTGGTCCGGCACGCTATTACGGGGGCGAGCAGCCGGCAGGGCTCGCCCTCGTCGCGCTGCTCGACGGACTGGGTGTTCCCGGTGCCCGCGTCGGGATTGCCGATGGCCCTTTCACCGCGGAGCAGGCGGCCCGCACCTCGACGACGACGCGACGGGTCCGCGTCGTGTCCGAGGGGGCATCGGCCGAGTTCCTCTCCGGGCTGCCCGTGAGCCTCGTCGACGATCCTGTGCTCATTACGCTGTTGAAGCGGCTCGGCATCGTCTCGCTGGGTGAGTTCGCCGCACTGCCCGCAGCGGATGTGCTCGGCCGGTTCGGACCCGGGGGCGCCCACCTGCACGCCCTGGCCGGTGGTCTCGACTCGCGGCCGATCATCGCCCACCAGCCGCCCGACGAGCTCGATGTGACTGTCGCCTTTGAACCCGCGCTCGACAGGGTCGACCAGGTGACCTTCGGTGTGCGGGCATCCGCGGACGACTTCGTGCAGCGACTCGTCGCAGCGAAGCTGGTCTGCACAACCTTGCGGGTCGAAATCGAGACCGAACTGGGTGACTACTCGGAGCGCAGCTGGCTGCACCCGAGGTCCTTCACCGCAGCCGATGTCGTCGACCGGGTGCGCTGGCAACTGCAGGGCAGCGGCGAGGTGGACTCCGGGCTGCGGTCCGGCGTCAGTGCGGTACGCATCGTGCCGGAGACCGTCGATGCGATCGGCAACCACGAGGTCGGACTGTTCGGTGCGGGCCCGGACGAACGCATCCACAACGGGCTGGCCAGGGTGCAGAGCATGCTCGGGCACGAGGGTGTTCTCACGGCTGTCGTGAGCGGAGGCCGCACACTCGCCGACCGGGCGAAGACCGTGCCCTGGGGAGACCGCCCCCTGCTCCCCCGGTCCCCGCTGCTGCCGTGGCCGGGGCAGCTGCCGAAGCCACTGCCCGCCACCGTCTTTACAGCACCGCACCCCGTCTTCGTCTATGGGGCTGACGGGTCAGACGTCGTGATCGACGAACGCGGAAAGTTCTCTGCTGCTCCGGCCCGGTTCTCACCGGCGTCGGGCAAAGACCTGCGACAGATCACCGCCTGGGCGGGACCATGGCCGATCACGGAGCGCTGGTGGGATGCGGATGCAGCACTCAGCGCATCCCGCTTCCAGGTTGTCGACGACCGGGGTGTCGCCTGGCTGCTCGTGCTGACGCGCCGTGCGACGGGCTCCAGCTGGGCCGTAGAGGCACGGTACGACTGATGGGCACGAGAGCTCATGGGCTATAGCAACCCGCCGATCCCCTGGTCGGAGTTCGAGCGTGCCCTCTCCACCGGCCGCCCGGGTGCGCCACCGGTCGGGGCAGATGGCGGTGACAGCCCGGCCTGGTCGAACAAGCGGATGCCCTATGTGCCACCACCGCCTGTGACCGACCCCAGCAGAACCGCACCCACGGCACCCGCCCGCCTGGAGCAGGTGGTGCCATATGCGGAACTGCACGCGCACTCCAACTTCAGTTTTCTCGACGGTGCATCCTCGCCGGAACAGCTGCTCGAGGAAGCCCACCGCCTGGGGCTGCATGCTCTGGGGCTCACCGATCACGATGGCTTCTATGGCATCGTTCGCATGGCTGAGGCGGCAGAGAGTTACGACATCAAGACCGTCTTCGGCGCCGAACTGTCGCTGGGTTTGCGTAAGCCGCAGAACGGCGAAGCCGACCCCGAGGGCAGCCATCTCGTGGTTCTCGCCCGCGGCGAGGAGGGCTACCACCGACTGGCGGGAGCACTGACGTCTGCGCAGCTGGCCGGAAAGGAGAAAGGGCGACCGCTCTACGACCTCGGTGAGCTGTCCGACCGTGCGGGCGGATACCTCACCGTGCTGACCGGCTGCCGAAAGGGCCGGGTGCGGCAGGCGCTGGCCGGGGGCGGCCTGGCAGCCGGGGGTGGCCTGGCAGCCGGGGGTGGCTCCACGACCGAGCATGCGGCACGTGAGGTCGATGCCCTGGTTGACCTGTTCGGTCACGACAACGTTCTCGTGGAGCTGTTCGACCACGGCGACCCTCTCGCAAGCAGCTACAACGATGCGCTGGCGGCCATCGCCCGAAGTCGCGGCCTGCCGCTGGTTGCCACCGGCAACGTGCACTATGCCACCCCCGATCGATACCGGCTGGCTACCGCGGTCGCTGCGGTGCGTGCCCGGAGGAGCCTCGACGAACTGGATGGCTGGCTCCCCGCATCCGGGAGCGCCCACCTTCACAGCGGTGCCGAGATGGCGGCACGGTTCGGGCGCTACCCGGGCGCAGTCGAAAACACGGTCGGGATTGCCGACGCGCATGCCTTCGAACTACGCCGGGCCCGGCCGGGCCTTCCCAAACAGGATGTGCCAGAAGGCCACACACCGATGAGCTGGCTGCGCAAGCTGGTCTGGGATGGCGCGGCGGAACGATACCCGAACCTGAAGGAGAAAGATCGGCAACGCATCGAACAGGAGCTGCGGGTCATCGAGCAGAAAAACTTTCCCGGCTACTTCCTGATCGTGTGGGACATCGTGCGTTATGCCAGGAGCCTGGGCATCCTCTGCCAGGGGCGCGGTTCGGCAGCGAATTCGGCTGTCTGCTTCCTGCTGAAGATCACGGCGGTCGACGCGATCTACTACGACCTGCCGTTCGAGAGGTTCCTGTCGAGCATGCGCGACGAAGAACCCGACATCGATGTCGACTTCGATTCGGACCGTCGTGAGGAGGTCATCCAGTATGTCTATGCGAAGTATGGACGGCAGAATGCGGCACAGGTAGCGAATGTCATCAGCTACCGGCCGAAGAATGCCGTACGCGACATGGCGAAAGCGCTGGGGCACAGCCCCGGCCAGCAGGATGCCTGGTCGAAACAGGTGGAACGCTGGGGTGCCCTCACCGAGAGTCACGACCACGACATCCCCGCTGCGGTGGTCGACCTGGCGCACGAAATCCTGAAGTTTCCCCGGCACCTGGGCATCCATTCCGGTGGAATGGTGCTCACCGATCGCCCTGTCGGCGAGGTGTGCCCGATCGAGCACGGCCGAATGGATGGGCGCACCGTGCTGCAGTGGGACAAAGACGACTGC
>Ga0302157_10003914_pt1 | contig 16517 bp, 12 predicted proteins | sample I_Bog_N3_3_FD_193502 | JGI IMG/M metagenome (GOLD analysis project Ga0302157, IMG submission 193502) | Peat permafrost microbial communities from Stordalen Mire near Abisko, Sweden - I_Bog_N3_3 | ecosystem: Environmental > Terrestrial > Soil > Wetlands > Peat | place: Sweden: Abisko, Stordalen...
CCCTTCCCTGAGCTTGACCTGGATGTCGCCGTCCTGCGGACCGATCACACCGGTATTGTTATAGGTCATGTTGATGCCGCTGATCGGCATGCCGATGTTGTCGGCGAGGGTGTCGATTTCCGACGCTGGAATGATCCTGCGAATCGTCTTTTGCACATCGGCGAACTGGTTGGCGCTTTCCTCGACGCGGGTGCCGATCTGGGTGCGGACGTGCATCAGGATGGATCCGGTATCGACCGCCGGAAAGAAATTGCTACCGATATACGGCACCAGCAGGAACGAAAGCCCGACGAAGGCGAGGAAACCGGCCACGAACACCGCCCGTCCCCGCATCGCCAGCATGAGCAGGTCGCGATAGCTGCCGCGGACACGCTCGAAGCCCGCCTCGAAACCGCGCTGAAACCGCACCAGCGGATTGCGCGTCGGCGGCGGCCCGCCCTCATGATGCTCGTGCTGGTGCAACAGGTATTTCGCCATGGTCGGCACCAGCGTGCGCGACAGGATGAACGACCACAGCATCGCGAACATCACCGCTTCGGCCAGTGGCACGAACAGAAATCGGGCGATGCCGGTGAGAAAGAACATCGGCACGAACACGATGCAGATGCACGACAGCGAGACGAAGGCCGGGATCACGATCTGGTTGGCGCCGTCCATGATCGACGCTTCTACCGGCTTGCCCTGCTCCAGATGCCAATTGATGTTTTCGATCGTGACGGTCGCCTCATCGACCAGGATGCCGACCGCGAGCGCCAGGCCGCCCAGCGTCATGATGTTCAGGGTCTCTCCGATCGCCCACAGCATCATGATCGCGCCGAACACCGAAAGCGGGATCGAGACCGCGATGATCAGCGTCGAGCGCCAGCTTCCCAGGAACAGCAGGATCATCACGCTGGTCAGCAAGGCCGCGATGACCCCTTCATTGGCCACACCGGTGATGGCGCTGCGCACGAATACCGATTGATCGCCGATGAAGCCGATCTTGAGCGCATCGGGCAACTGGTCCTTGACCTCGATGACCTTCCGCTTGATGCCGGCGATGATATCCAGGGTCGAGATCGAGCCGGCCTTCAGCACCATCATCAGAACCGAGCGGTTGCCGTCGACGTGGACGATATTGGTCTGCGGCGGGTTGCCGTCGCGCACGCTGGCGATGTCGCGGACATAGACCATCGCGCCGTTGACGACCTTGATCGGCAGGTCGCCGAGTTCCTCCATCCGCAGCGGCGAGTTGTTGAGCTGGATGTTGTATTCGAAACCGCCGATTTTCTGGGTCCCGACCGGCGTGATGAGATTTTGTGCAGCGAGCGCGTTGGCGACGTCCTGTCCGGACAGCCCGCGGGACTGCAGCGCCTGTGGATCGAGGTCGATCTGGATCTGCCGCTGCTTGCCGCCATAGGGATAGGGAATCGCCGCGCCCGGCACCGTGATGAGCGGCGTACGCAGCTGATTGATGCCGATATCGGCGAGGTTCTGCTCGGTGAGGCCGTCGCCGGACAAGGCGACCTGGATGATCGGCACGGTGGAGGCATAATAATTGAGAATCAGCGGCGGCGTGGCGCCGGGCGGCATCGCCTTGATCAGCGTCTGTGAAATCGCGGTGACCTGGGCGTTTGCGGTGCGGATATCCACGTTCGGCTGGAAGAATATCTTGATGATGCCGAAGCCGTTATAGGAATTGGAGACGACGTGTTCGATATCGTTGACCGTCGTCGTCAGCGCGCGTTCGAACGGTGTGACGATGCGTCCCGACATCTGATCCGGCGGCAGGCCGGTGTACTGCCAGACCACGCCGATCACGGGGATGCGAATATCCGGGAAAATGTCGGTCGGCGTGCGCAGCGCCGCGAGCGGTCCGATGATCAAGAGAAGCAGCGCGAGCACGACGAAAGTGTAGGGCCGGCTCAGCGCAATGCGCACCAGTGCGATCATAAAGCGCGAATTCCCCGGTTCAAGCGGATGGGCGTGGAATCCGCCCTCCAGAAGCTGCTTCGTTGGCCTGATTTACCCGAACTGCGGCGGAATACCAACCGTCGGAGCGCCGGCCGCCATCACTTCCGTGATACCTGCCCGCCGCGGACCCCGGTGCTTCGGAATTCGACACGGCAGGCCCGGTCAGGCCGCCCTTATCGAGCTCAGGAATTTGCCGACCTCGAGCTTGAGCCGGTTGGAGTCGGCGGCCAGCGACTGCGCCGCCGACAGCACCTGCGAGGAGGCCGAACCGGTCTCGCCGGCGCCGCGCTGCACGTCGGTGATGTTGGAGGAGACCTGCTGGGTGCCCAGCGCGGCCTGCTGGACGTTGCGGGAGATCTCCTGGGTCGCCGCGCCCTGCTCTTCCACCGCAGCGGCGATGGTCGAGGAAATCTCCGATAGTCTTTCGATCGTGCCGCTGATTTCCCTGATGGCGTTCACCGATTCCTGGGTCGCCGCCTGAATGCCGGCGATCTGCTGGCCGATTTCGCCGGTCGCCTTGGCGGTCTGCTCCGCCAGCGCCTTCACTTCGGACGCCACCACGGCAAAGCCGCGGCCGGCCTCGCCGGCGCGCGCCGCCTCGATGGTGGCGTTCAGGGCCAACAGGTTGGTCTGGCCCGCGATGGTGTTGATCAGTTCGACGACGTCGCCGATCCGGGCGGCGGCCTTCGACAATTCGCCGACGCGATCGTTGGTGGTGCGAGCCTGGTCGACAGCCTCATTGGCCATCCGCGCCGATGCCTGCACCTGACGGCTGATCTCGTTGACGGAAGAGGACATCTCCTCGGTCGCCGAGGCCACCGACTGCACGTTGGTGGAAGCCTCTTCGGAGGCGGCGGCAACCATGGTGCTGAGCTCATTCGCGCGGACCGCGGTCGATGTGAGGGTGCCGGCCGAAGCCTCGAGCTCGGTCGCGGCCGACGACACGGTTTCGATGATTTCGCCGACCGCGCCCTCGAATCCGTCGGCGAGCCTGACCATGTCGGCCTTGCGCTGGGCCGCCGAACGCAGTTCGGTTGCCTTCAATTCCTGGCGGTCGAAGCGCACGAGTGTCTGCAGCGTCTGCAGATTGCGCAATGCCCGGCCGATTTCGTCGTCGCGCGCGACAAAAACCCGGTTGTCGAGCTTGCCTTCCGAGATGTTCAACATCTCGCCGATCAGATGCCGCATCGGCCCGTTGATCGCGCGCAGCGCCTGCACGCCGATCAGACCCGCGAGGACAGCGCCGAGCAGCGAAGCGGCGAGCACGATCCCGTTGGCGGCGGGACCGAATTGCGCGAGCACGCCGACGCCGACGAAGAACATCGCCTGCACCGCGATCAGCGTGATCAGACGGGCGTTCAGTGTGCCGTTGAAAAGCGCAAAGTGATCCGGCAACGAGCGCCGGCGGACGATGCCGGCATCGATCTTGTACCCGTGCGCCTTCTTCTGGCGCAGCGCGGCGTAGACCTGTTCGGCTTCCGCGCGCTGGTCGGCGGGTAGTTTGGTGCGGATCGAGGTGTAGCCGGTGACCTGGCCGTTCTCGCGGATCGGAGACGCCGTTGCCAGAACCCAGTAGAAATCGCCGTTCTTGCGCCGGTTCTTGACCGCGCCGACCCAGGGCTTGCCGGCCTTCAACGTATCCCAGAGGTTTTCGAAGGCTTCCGGCGGCATGTCCGGATGACGGATGATGTTGTGCGGTTGGCCCATCAACTCCGCTTCGGTGAAACCGGCGGCAGCGACGAACTCGTCGTTGAAGTAGCTCAGCCTTCCCTTGAGGTCGGTCCGGGAAACGATCAGCGTTTGATCGGTGATGGGATATTCGACGGTCGTGACCGGAAGGTTCGTGCGCATGGAAATGTCCTGGCTTTCAAACGCGACCGACCGTCGAATGACGAGCGTCGTCTGGCCGACATTGCGCTTAACCCTACTACTTGCCGTTAACTTGGGGAGCCGTGAAATTACGGAAAAAGCACGGTATCAGGTATAGCAGCCTGCGCTTTCCGGCGATCGGAGGCGGAAGCCGGTCAGGCCGCCCGCACCGAGTTCAGGAACTTGCCGACTTCCAGCTTGAGGCGGTTGCTCTCGCCCGACAGCGACTGCGCCGCCGACAGCACCTGCGAGGAGGCCGAACCGGTCTCGCCGGCGCCGCGCTGCACGTCGGTGATGTTGGACGACACCTGCATGGTGCCCTGCGCCGCCTGCTGCACGTTGCGGGAAATCTCCTGCGTCGCCGCGCCCTGCTCTTCCACGGCCGCCGCGATGGTCGAGGAAATCTCCGACAGCTTCTCGATGGTGCCGCTGATCTCCTTGATCGCGCCGACCGACTCCTGGGTCGCGGCCTGGATACCGGCGATCTGCTGGCCGATCTCGCCGGTCGCCTTCGCGGTCTGCTCGGCCAGCGCCTTCACTTCCGACGCCACCACGGCAAAGCCGCGGCCGGCCTCGCCGGCACGCGCCGCCTCGATGGTGGCGTTGAGCGCCAAGAGGTTGGTCTGGCCCGCGATGGTATTGATCAGCTCGACGACGTCGCCGATGCGGGCGGCCGCCTTCGACAATTCGCTGACGCGATCGTTGGTCTTGCGCGCCTGATCCACCGCCTCGCCGGCCATCCGCGCCGATTCCTGCACCTGACGGCTGATTTCGTTGACGGAAGAGGCCATTTCCTCGGTCGCCGAGGCCACCGATTGCACGTTGGTGGAGGCCTCTTCGGAGGCGGCGGCAACCACCGTGGTCAATTCACGCGAGCGCTCGGCGGTGGCCGTCAGCGTGCCGGCCGACGCTTCGAGCTGGGTCGAGGCGGTGGATACGGTCTCGACGATTTCGCCGATCATCGATTCGAACTCGCGGGTGATGCCGTCGACCCGGCGGCCGCGCTCGATCTTGGCTTCGGCGTCCTGCGCCGCCGCCTCGTCGGCGGCCTTCTTGGCGATCAGCGCTTCCTTGAACACCTGCAGCGAGTCCGCCATCGCGCCCATCTCGGTCTTCTCGCCCCGGTGCGGGATCTGCGCGGCCAGATCGCCCTGGCCCAACGCCTGCATCGGCGTGACAATGGAGGTGATGCCGCTGGAGACGTCGCGAACCACATAGAAGCTGACGCCGATGCCGACGAGGATGGCGACGCCAAGGATGACGGCGAGCATCGCGAAGGCGAACGCGTAATTGTCGGCCGCGCCCTGGCCTGCCTTGTCGGCGCCGGCGTTGTTGAGGTCGATGGCCTTCTTCAGCACGACATCGGCTTCAAGCCCGATCTTGTTCACTGTGGTCGTATTCAATTCATGCGCCTCATGGGGGATCCTGCCGACGCTCTTGCGCGACAGCGCCATGACCTCCTCGGTACCCTTCTGGTAGCGCCCCCAGATCTGGACCCATTCGTTGTAGATTGCGCGTTCTTCCGCGGACGTGATCAAGGGCTCGTAGGTCTGGCGGATTTTCGTGTTGGCCTCGACGACGCCCGCCAGGGTCTTTTCCGCCGCGGCCTTGTCCTCGGCGCTCTCGGCCAGCATGTGCTCCCGGATCACGTTACGATAGGTGATGATACCGGCGCGCAATTCACCCAGCACGCGGACGCTCGGTAGCCAGCTTCCGGTGATTTCCACGGTGCTACCGTTGAGCGAGCGCATGTTCATGACCGCCAGCAGGCCCATGCCTGTGATCGCGACCAGCAGGAACGCGACGACGGCGGTAATCTTGGCGCGGATGGAGTATTTGGCGAACATGGGCGGAAATCTCTCGGTTTTGAGCGCGCTGGGATCCACAGGCGATCGAGCGGGGGCAGGCTGGGCGGCAATATTACGTCGCATTATCAAAGCCGGAGCTTGCTGCGTTTACGTTAATGCTCCTCCGTAGGACTACTGATGTGTGCGGCAGAAATCGGCCTGCGCGACACAAATCGAGCGGTGCGGTCAGCGCATCAGCGCGAGCGCATCGGAGAAAAACCCGGGCCCGCCGAAATTTCCGGATTTCAGCGCCAGCAGCATCGCGCCATCTTTGGCGCCGACCGCGCGCAGCACCGGCACGCCGGCGGCGATCTCCGCGCCCACCAGAAATCCGGGAATTCCCAGCCGGTCCACCACCGCGCCGGAGGTTTCGCCGCCCGCCACCACCAGCCGCCGCACCCCGGATCGCACCAATCCTTCGGCGATGTCGGCCATCGCCTGTTCGATGGCATGGCCGGCGGCATCGCGGCCATGACGGGCCTGCAATGCCGCGACCTGGTCCGGGGTCGAACTGGAGGCGATCAGCACCGGACCATCCCCGAGCCGGTCATTCGCCCAGGCCAGCGCGCGCCGCGCTTCGTCCCTGCCCGCGACCACCTGCTCGGGATCGAGGTGCAGCACCGGCATGGCCGCTTCTGCGCTCGCGATCTGCCGCAAGGTGGCCTGCGAGCAGCTGCCGGCAAGGCACGCCGCCGGCCCGCCGACGGGAGCATCGGAGATCGCGTCCGGCGCATTCGCCGTGATCCCGCCCGAAGCAACCAGTGCACGGGCCAGACCGAGGCCGATGCCGGAGGCACCGACCGACAGGCGATGACCCAGCGCGACCGCCCCGATCGTTTCGAGATCACTGGCAAATACCGCGTCGACCACGGCGGCACCAAAACCCTTGCCGGCAAGACCGGCGAGATGCGCTACCACGGCGTCCGGCCCGCCTGCGACGACGCCAAGATCGACCAGCCCGATTTTGGTCCGGCTCTGGCGCCCCAGCACCCGCACCAGGTTGGAATCATGCATCGGATTGAGCGGATGATCCTTCAGGGGGCTTTCGTTGAGCGGTACGGAGCCGACGAAGAGATTGCCCATATAGACGGTGCGGCCGGTCTCCGGAAAAGCCGGCGTCACCAGCACGATCGCATCGCCGCAATCGGCGCGCAGCGCATCCATCACCGGGCCGATATTGCCGGCATCGGTGGAATCGAAGGTCGAGCAGATCTTGAACAGCACGTGGTCGGCGCCCCGTTCGCGCAGCCATTTTTCGGCCGAACGCGAGCGCGACACCGCAAGGCCGGCGTCGATCGAGCGGCTCTTCAGCGACACCACCACGGCATCGACCTCCGGCAGCGCCAGATCCTCCGCGGGCACGCCGATGGTCTGCACCGTGCGCAGACCGCAACGGGTCAGCGTGTTGGCGAGATCGGAGGCGCCGGTATAGTCGTCGGCGATGCAGCCCAGGGATATCTTTCCGGCCGATGTCACGGCTTCACTCCGGCATAGGGCTTGAACCAGCCGAGGCCGTCGGTGGTGTTGCCGCGCGGGTTGTATTCGCAGCCGACGAAGCCGCCATAGCCGAGCCGGTCGAGCTCGGCGAACAGGAACGGATAATTCAGTTCCTCACCGTTCGGCTCGTGGCGCGAGGGAATGCTGGCGATCTGGACATGGCCTGTTATCGGCATCATCTCGCGCAGCCGCATGGTGACGTCGCCGTGGATGATCTGGCAGTGATAGATATCGAACTGAAGTTTCAAATTCGGGATTTTCAGCTCATTGATCAGTTCGCTCGCGAAGTTGAAATCGTTGAGGAAGTAGCCGGGCACGTTGCGCGGATTGATCGGCTCGATCACCACATCGAGGCCGTGGGGCGCGAAGAACTCGGCCGCCCACGCCACCGACTTGTAAAACGCCTCCACCGCCTTGCGGTCGTCGCGCTCGGCGATCCCCGCCATCAGGTGCACGCGCTTGACGGCGGTCGCCTGCGCATAAGGCAGCGCGGTGCGCAGGCTCTGCTGCAAATCGGCAAAGCGATCCGGCAGCGCCGCAAACCCCTTTTCGCCGGCCTCCCAGTTGCCCGGCGGCAAGTTGAACAGCGCCTGAGTCAGCCCGTTGGCGCGCAGACGCTTGCCGATCTCTTCGGCCGGATGCGCGTAGGGGAACAGGAATTCGACCGCGGTGAAGCCGGCCTTCGCGGCGGCCTCGAAACGGTCGAGGAACGGCACCTCGTTGAACATCATGGTGAGATTGGCGGCGAAGCGGGGCATCAAATGTCCTCTTGTTCGTTGAACTCTACTTCGTTGAATTCTACTTCGTTGAATTCTGAGCGGGCTCGCCGGGCAGCTGCGTGCCGGTGACGCGGGCATACATCCGCGCCACCGAGGCGTCGTCGTCGCGGCCCATGCCGGAGGCGGCCGTCATCAGGAACATCTGCAGCGCGGCGGCGGCCACCGGCACCGGAAATCTGGCCGTGCGCGCCATGTCCTGGATGATGCCGAGGTCCTTTACGAATATTTCCACGGCACTGCGCGGGCTGTAGTCGCCGTCGAGCACATGCGGCATGCGGTTTTCGAACATCCAGGAATTGCCGGCGGACGCCGTGATCACCTCATAGACCTTGCGGATGTCGAGGCCCTGCTTGGCGGCGAAGGTGATCGCCTCGGAGGCGGCGGCGATATGCACACCGGCGAGCAGCTGGTTGATCATCTTGAAGGCCGCGCCCTGGCCTGCGGCATCGCCGAGCTCGTAGAGTTTGGCCGCCATGGCATCGAGCGCGGGCCGCGCCTTGGCAAAGGCCGCAGGGCTCCCCGAGGCCAGAATGGTCAGTTCGCCCTGCGCCGCGCGCTGCGCGCCGCCCGAGATCGGGGCATCCAGATAATGCCGGCCGGTGGATTCAAGTTGCTTCGCAAGCCGCCGGGCGACGTCCGGGTCCATGGTGGCGGAAGAGACGAACACCGCATCATTCGGCAGGGTTTCGGCGACGCCGTCCTTGCCGAACAGGATGGTCTCGGTCTGCGCGGCATTGACGACAACGCTGACCACGATGTCGGCGCCCTTGGCCGCCTCTGCCGGCGTGCCGGCCCCTTTGCCGCCGTCGGCGACGAACCGCGCCACCGCGTCAGCCGAGACGTCGCAACCGGTGACGCCAAAACCCGCCCGCTTGAGCGAAGTCGCCATGCCGAACCCCATCGAGCCCAGCCCGATTACGGCGACGCGCGTGGTGTGAGAGGCGGATGAAGGCATGCGACAATTTCCTCGGGGTTTTTCACGGGCCGACATTCACGGTCGGCTTTGACTTCTCGGTATCACGGCTTGGCCGCGCTGCCAAAGCCCCCTATTCCTGCACAGCCCGAGCGGTGAAGCCGGCCCAGGTGAGGTAGAGGCCGATCACCAGGGAAGGCGCGAGATAGAGATAAAAATGCTCGCGATATTGCATCCGGTCGGCCATCCCAGTCAGCGCGTCCGGCGCCAGCAACAGCATCAGGCCTTTGGCGAGGATCAGCCAGCCGACCAGGCTGACCACCGCCGGCAGCACGCCGCCCGACCAGACATTGTGCCCGAGCACCATGGCAACGCCGAGGCCGAGGCTGATGACGGCATAGGTGAACATCAGCGGCTTGTCGGCGACTGCGGCTTCGACCGTGGCGCTGCCCTGCATCAGCATGGCGCCGATCAGCAGCACCGTGAACAGGCCGATCAGCCGCGCGAGGTAGACCGTGAGACGGGGCATGCGATCCTCCCTTTGTCGAACGACTGCCCCCAGACTATCGGTGTTTGCCGCCCTGCTCCAGCGGCATCCGTCAAATCGGACATTTGCCGCCACGCCGAAGCGTGAGAAAAGGAAGCCGGGAGGACGCCATGACCGAAACCAGGATTCGCGAGGAAATCTGCCGGCTCGGCCGCTCGCTGTTCGAGCGCGGACTGACTCCGGGCTCCTCGGGCAATATCAGCGTGCGGCTCGACGACGGCGGCTGGATGGTGACGCCGACCAACGCCTCGCTCGGCTCGCTGGACCCGGCGCGGCTGTCGCGCCTCGATGCCGATGGCAGGCTCGCCTCCGGCGACGCCCCGACCAAGGAAGTGCCGCTGCACACCGCGCTATATGACACCCGCCGAACCGCCCGCGCGGTGGTGCACCTGCATTCGACCCATTCGGTGGCGCTCTCGATGCTGCCGGAGATCGACCCGCGCGCAGCATTGCCGCCGATGACGGCCTATTACCTGATGAAATGCGGCGCCACCGCCCTGGTGCCGTATTATCGACCGGGCGATCCCGCGGTCGCCGACGCCATCAAGGGTCTGGCCGGCAAATATTCGTCGGTGCTGCTCGCCAATCACGGCCCGGTGGTCTGCGGCGAGTCGCTGGAAGCCGCGGTATTCGCGATCGAGGAGCTGGAAGAAACCGCAAAGCTCTATCTGCTGCTGCGCGGGCTGAACCCGCGCTATCTGACGCCGGCGCAGATCGCGGATTTGTCGAAGACGTTCGGGTTGGCGCCGCCGGAGCATGGGCACGATTAGCCGCTTCTCGTCATGGCCGGGCTTGTCCCGGCCATCCACGTCTTCTCTCTCATCGAAGTAAAAAGACGTGGATGCCCGGGACAAGCCCGGGCATGACGGAGAAATTCGTAACACGTTCCCTCCCCGTCATTGCGAGCGAAGCGAAGCAATCCATTGTGCAACAAAAGAAGTTTGGATTGCTTCGTCGCTACGCTCCTCGCAATGACGGCGGAGCATCTACCACACGCTCCGGCCTCATCCTGAGGAGCCATGCGCAGCATGGCGTCTCGAAGGATGGCGACACGCGCCGCCATCCTGGCTGCCATCCTTCGAGACGCCGCTTGCGCGGCTCCTCAGGATGAGGACCGCATGTGCGGAGATGGCGTAGCCATCACAATCCCAGATACGCCTTCCTTACATCGGGATTGCCGCTGATCTCGGCTGCGGTGCCCTGCATCAGCAGCCGGCCGGTTTGCAGGATGTAGGCGCGGTCGGCGATCTCCAGGCATTCGGCGATGCGCTGCTCGACGATCAGGACGGTCATGCCGGCGTCGCGGATGCGTTTGACCGCCTGAAAGATCTCGTCGACCAGTTTCGGCATAATGCCCTGCGACGGCTCGTCCAGCATCAACAGCCGCGGCCGCGTCATCAGCGCGCGGCCGATCGCCAGCATCTGCTGCTCGCCGCCGGAAAGGGTTTCGGCGCGTTGATCGAGGCGCTCGGACAGCCGCGGAAACAGCTCGAACACCAGCTTTAGTGGCGCGTCGCGGTCCGCTTCGCCGCGATAGAGATAGCTGCCGAGCCTTAAATTGTCGCGCACCGACAGCCGCGGAAACAGCCGGCGGTTTTCCGGCACATAGGCGATGCCGCGCGCGGTGATCACATGCTGGGACAGGCCGTCGATGCGGTTGCCGTCGAAGGTCACGCTGCCCGAGCGCGGACGCTCGGCGCCGGCGATCGATTTGACCAGCGTCGACTTGCCGGCGCCGTTGGCACCGGCGACCAGCACGATCTCGCCCTTGGCGACCTCGATCGTGACCGCTGAGATCGCGACCAGCCCCTGATAGGCGGTGGTGACTTCATGCACCGACAGCATGACGATCCCCAAGGTAGGCCTTAATGACTTTCGGATCGCGGACGATGTCGGCGGGTTTTCCCTCGACCAGCACCTTGCCGAGGTCGAGCACGATGGCGCGGTCGACCAGCGGCATCACGATCTCCATGACGTGCTCGACCATCAGCACGGTGACGCCGGTGGCGCGCACCTTGCGCACCAGTTCGACGCCGGTCTGCGCCTCGATCGGCGTCAGGCCCGTGAGCACTTCATCGAGCAGCAGCAGTTTCGGTTCGGTGGCGAGCGCGCGCGCAACCTCGAGTCTGCGCTTTTCCGACGGGATCAATTCGCTGGCCAGCACCTCGGCGCGGCCGGCCAGACCGCAAAATTCCAGCACCGCATAGGCCTTGCGGCGTGCCTCGCGCATCACTGTATTGCGCACCAGTGCGCCGACGATGACGTTGTCGATCACGGTCATGGTCTCGAAGCTTTTCACGACCTGGAAGGTGCGCGCGATACCGCGCTGACAGCGCTCCGCCGCCGGCAGCGCGGTGACGTCCTCGCCGTCGAAGATCAGCGTGCCCTGCGTCGGCGGCAGCACGCCCGCGATCAGGTTGAACAGCGTCGACTTGCCGGCGCCGTTGGGACCGATCAGGCCGACGATCTCGCCGCGACCGACCGATATTGAGATGTCGCTGTTGGCGATCAGGCCGCCGAAGCGCTGCCAGACGCCGCGGGTTTCCAGCAGCGGCGTCATTGCGCGGCTCCCTTGCGCCGCCGCGAGAACAGTCCGACCAGCCCCTCGGGACGCGCCAGCGAGATCAGCACGATCACCGTGCCGTAGACGATCAGGTCGACGCCGCGCCCCGAACCGCCGATGAAGGATCGGGTCAGTTCGGTGAGCGGGATCAGGATCACGGCCCCCAGCACCGGTCCCCACAAGGTGCCGATGCCGCCGATCACGGCCGGCAGCGCCATCAGCAGCGAGAACTGGAAGCCCATCACGCTTTCCGGATCGATATAGGACACGAACTGCGCGTAGAAAGCGCCGCCGACCGCGGTGAGGAAGGCGGAAACCGCCGCAGCCCCCATCTTGGAGTTGAACACGACCACGCCGAGGCTCTCGGCGGCGTCCGGATTGTCCTTCACCGCGCGCCACCAAAAACCCCATTTGGAATCTTCCAGCCACCAGGTCACCAGCCAGGCGACGCAGGCCAGCGCCAGCGCGAAATAGAAATAGGGCAGCTTGCTCCGGGTGAACTGGAATTTGAGCCAGCTGTCGCCGCGCACGGGAATGTCGATGCCGAGCGCCGCCCCGGCCCAGTCCCAGTTCTGGAACAGCAGCAGCGCGATTTCGGCGATCACGATGGTGGCGATGACGAAGTAATGCCCGCGCAGCCGGAAACAGGGATAGCCGAGCGCCATCGCGATCACGGCCGAGATCAGCCCGCCGCCGAGCATGCCGAACCACGGCAGCACGCCGAACTTTGTGAACAGGAGCGCCGTGGTGTAGGCGCCGAGCCCGAAATACAGCGCGTGGCCGAGCGAGATCTGCCCGCAATAGCCGGACAGGATGTTCCAGCTCTGCGACAGCGCCGCATACATCAGGGTCAGCACCATGATGTTCTGGACGTAGACGTCCTTGACGAACAGCGGCACCAGGGCGGCGACCGCCGCAAGGCAGAAGGCGACGATCAGGTCGCGGCGGCGGCGTTGGGCGAAAGTCGTATCCATCAGATCGACCCGAACAGGCCGCGCGGCCGGATGAACACGACAAGCAGATAGACCGCGTAGATGCCGACCGACTTCAGGGACGGCGGCAGGATCAATGCGGTGGAGGCTTCGACCAGGCCGACGATGATGCCGCCGGCGAAGGCGCCGAACACGCTGCCGAAACCGCCGAGCGCCACCGTGACATAGGCGATCAGGGCGAAGGAAGCGCCGACGTCGGGATAGACATAGAAGAACATCGCCATGATCGCCCCGGCGAGGCCGACCAGCGCCGCTCCAAGGCCCCAGCCGAGCGCGAACACCCGATTCTTGTCGATGCCGACCAGCGCCACCGCGCCGGCGTCCTCACGGGTGGCTTCCAGCGCGCGGCCGAAATCGGTGCGGTTGATGAAAAAATAGAGCGCCGCGAACGCGGTGATCGACACCCCCGCGCCGGCCAGTTGCGGCACCGGCAGGAAGATGCCCGAGATCGAGATGGTCCTGCCGCCCAGCAAGGAGTGGGTGATGCTGCGATAGTCCGGGGTGAAGAAGAACTGCGCCAGTCCGCGCATCACGATGGCGAGCCCGAAGGTCGAGAAGATCTGCACCATGCCGGCGTTGGCCTTGGCGCGGACCGCGAACCGCACCACCAAAAGATAGACCAGCGCGCCGAACACGAATAGCGCCGCCGCGACCAGGGGTGCCGCCAGCAGCGGATCGATGGCGAAGAACGCGAACAGGAAGAAGGTCGCGTACATCGCGATCATCAGGAATTCGCCGTGGGCGAAGTTCACCACGTCCATCAGGCCGAAGATCAGGGCCAGCCCCGCGGCGATCAGGCCGTAGAGCAGCCCCATCAGCAGGCCTGAGGCAAGAGACTGGATGATGGTTTCGGCGGTCACGGATGCTGCTCCAGGCACAAGGCGCTGCTTTCAAAGCCCGTCATTGCCTGCGACAAACGCGTAGCGTTTGTGCAAGGGAGCGCAGCGACGAAGCAATCCATTCTTTCTTGTTGTCGCGCGATGGATTGCTTCGCTTCGCTCGCAATGACGAAATGACCGGTGAAAGTAACTCCGCCCTCATCCCTGCGTAACGGCTTCGCCGTTATCGCTGGAGGAGCGCGCCTTGCGCGCGTCTCGAAGGATGGCCGCGAGTCCGTGCCTTGCATCCATCCTTCGAGACGCGGGCGGAGTTTATCATCGGGCCGCGCTTTGCGCGGACCCGGTGGCCCGCTCCTCAGGATGTGGGCGCCGGATGCTGTGAGACGCAGTTGTCGCATCCTACTTCATCGGCCAGGTGGCGTCGGCGACCGCGGCCTGCGGCGGGAAGATGGTGACGAACTTGCCACCGATATATTGCAGCAGCACCGGATCGGCGTCGTTGTTCTGGCCCATCTCGTCGAACTTGACGCGCTTCCACGGCATGATGGTCTGCTCGCCCGGCATGTCGGTGGCGACCAGCGCTTCGCGGATCTTGTCGCCGTCGACGGACTTGGCGCGGTTGATGGCGTCCGCCATCACGATCAGGCCCATGAATTGCCGCGAGGAGAAGTCGTTGAGGTCCTTGCCCGACTTTTCCTTGAACATGGCGTTGATCTTGCCGACCATCGGCCGCTTGGCGGCCAGATCGAGCGAGAAGCTGCCGCGCGAGATCACGCCTTCCAGCTTGTCGCCGACGGCGTCGTACAGCGCCTTTTCGGAGAAGCCGGCGTCCTGCGCCACGATTGCCGGCGGCTTGTAGCCGAGTTCGGCCATGGTCTTCACCAGGAGGATGCCGTCGGTGGTGTAGCTCGACGGCATCAGCACGTCGGCATTCGCCGCCTTGAGCTGCTGCACCTCGGCCGACAGCGACGGCGAGTTGGCGCGGTATTTGATGTCGGCCAGCACCTTGTAACCGCGCTCTCCGGCGATCTTGAGCTGGGCGTTGCCGGAATCGGTGCCGAAGATGGTGTCCTCGTGGAACAGCGACAGCGTGTCGATCTTGGTGCCCTTCTTCTTCATGGCGTCGAAGAAGTCGAACATCGCGGCCGAGAACATCTCGTCGTGCGGCGAGGCGCGGAAATAGAACTTCAGGCCGCGGCGATGCAGGCTGGGCGAGGAGTTGTCGGCCGAGATGAACGGGATCTGGTAGCGCTCGCAGATCTGGCTGACGGTGACGGCGACCGCGCTCTGATAGGTGCCGATGATGGCGCAGACCTTTTCCTGGGTGATCAGGCGCTCGGCCTCGGCGCGGCCCTTCTGCGGATCGGCCTGGTGATCGGCGAACACCAGTTGCACCTTGGCGCCGCCGAGCCCGGGCAGGCCCTCGCCGCGCGCCAGCGGCAGGTCGTAATCGTAATTACCGTTGATGATCTCGGCCGCGGTCTCGAACGACTTCTGCGCATCGACGCCGATCTGCGCACTGGCGCCGGACAAGGGATAGATGACGCCGATCTTGACCTCGGGGACATCCGCGCGGGCCGCCATCGGCAACAGAGCGGCGGCGGCGGTGGCTCCAAGCAGGACGTTTCGGCGCGTGATGGTCATCGCAAGATCCTCTGTTGATCGGCAGCTATCGATGAAACGATCGAAGGCTTCGGTAAAGCCTGAATGAGCGGCAACGGCTGCCCATTAAAGCACGGCAAGTTGTTTGTTCCTGAGATCCGTCACCAGCATCAGGCCGGGAGCGTGGGTGATGGCGAATGGCAGCTTCGCGGCCGCGATCACCGCTTGCGGGGTGACGCCGCAGGCCCAGAACACGGGAATCTCGTCGGGCTCGACCGGCACCGGATCGCCGTAATCGGGCTTGGCGATATCGGCGATGCCGATCGAATGCGGATGGCCGAGATGAACCGGCGCGCCATGCACCGCCGGAAAGCGCGAGGTGATCTGCACCGCGCGGATGGCGTCGGCCGGCTTGAACGGCCGCATCGACACCACCATGGGACCGGCGAACGGTCCCGACGGCTGGCAGGCGATATTGGTGCGGTACATCGGCACGCGCACCTTGCGCTCGATGTGGCGGATCGGCAGGTCGTCGGCCAGCAGCGCTTCCTCGAACGAGAACGAGCAGCCGAGCACGAAGGCGACGAGATCGTCGCGCCAGTACGACATGATATCGGTCGGCTCTTCCACCACCTCGCCGTCGCGCCAGACCCGGTAGCGCGGCACGTCGGTGCGGATATCGAGATCGATGCCGAGCGAGGGAATGCGGGGGTCGCCGACGTCGGACATGCCGATCACCGGACACGGTTTCGGGTTGAGCTGGCAGAACCGGTGAAACGACGCCGCCAGCTTCTCCGGCAGGATCGCCAGATTGCCCTGCACGAAACCGTTGGCGACGCCGGCCGTCGTGGTGGACATGCCGGCCCGGCACGCCAGCCGCGCCTGAAGGCTCGGAAGCACCGGACTATCGCCGCGAAACTGCTGGTCTGCCGCTAAAACGGTCATCGTACCGCCCTGCCTATAATCTCGACAAACAGTGAAACCCAAGGCTACTATAAAGTCTAATCGTCGTTTCTGATAGGAAGCGATAAATTTTATTTATCGAAAGTTTTTCCGAATGGTGGACTTCAAGTCGATCGAGACGTTCCTCTGGGTGGTGACGCTGGGCAGCTTTCG
>Ga0302157_10003916_pt1 | contig 16508 bp, 17 predicted proteins | sample I_Bog_N3_3_FD_193502 | JGI IMG/M metagenome (GOLD analysis project Ga0302157, IMG submission 193502) | Peat permafrost microbial communities from Stordalen Mire near Abisko, Sweden - I_Bog_N3_3 | ecosystem: Environmental > Terrestrial > Soil > Wetlands > Peat | place: Sweden: Abisko, Stordalen...
TGGCGTTCAGTATTAGGATAATTGTCCTAATTTCCCTTTAAGGAACGATCGCCGTTGCTTTATTATGGTCGATGAGTTGGCGTCATTTTGACGCAACACTTCTTCGTCGGGGCTTCCGATTAATTCCCCGGAACCGACGGCTTTGTCTTCGGCCACCAGGGATTGGTTTGCCGAAGACGTTCACTGAGACTGAAACGACGCCCGTCAGCGTCCGCTGATCAGATCCAGATTCACCGCGTCCGCCATGGCGGCGTATCCGGCGTCGGTGGGGTGAAGGTGATCGAACCCGGTGAGGCCTTCGCGGAATGCCTTCGGATCGGCCGGATCGCGCACGATGGCTTCAAAGTCGACCGTCCCGTCGAACTGGTCGGTCGTCCGGATCCATTGGTTAACCGCCTCTCGAATGGCTTCCTTGGCGGGCGTATAGGTGCCGGCGCCCTCGAACGGGGTCAGGGTGGCGCCGATCACGCGGACGCCCTGGGCGTGGGCCCGGGCGATGATCTGCTTGTATGCGAAGATGATGTCATCAGCGGTGACGGACTCCGCGGCCGCTGTGTCATTGGGCGCGACCGCGCCGGCGTCCACCGTGCGCTGGATGTCGTTGATGCCTTCCAGCAGGATGATCGCCTTGACGCCGGGCACGCTCAAGACGTCGCGGTCCAGGCGTGACAGCGCGCTGGGGCCGGTGATGTTGTGCAGCAGCCGGTTGCCGCCGATGCCCGCGTTGACCACGGCCCACGGCTTGTGCGCGGCGGCCAGCCGTTCGGCCAAGCGGTCGGGCCAGCTTCGAAAGGCGTTGGAGGTGGACAGGGCGCCCTCGGTGATGGAGTCGCCCAGAGCGACGACGGTTGCGCGCGCCTCGGTCGCCTCCACGTCAACGCGGGTGGCGAACACGGGCAGGCGAATGAGCTTCTCCGGCTGGGCCGGCGCGGCGCCGACATCGGGGCCCGGGCTGACGAACTGCCAGGCGGTGTGGCCGAGCCGGGGCACTGAGGAGCCCGGCAGATAAACGGAGACGATCAAGGTCTCGAGCGCGCGCGCGGGCATATCGACCGGATCGCTCAGCAGAGGCGCGCCGGAGGGCACGATCACGCTGGTGCGGCCTCCGAAGGTGACCGCATGATTGTCGCTCGCCACGATCGCCCCATCCTCGCCGGCCTCGCCGACGTGGACGGAGCCGACGACCAGCGGCGTGTCTCCGGCCTCGTTTGACAGCCGGATGCGTACGCGCTTGCCGGCGGCCGAGACGCGCACAAGTTCGCGAACGGTCACGTTTGACAGGTCCGGCGTCTGGAAGCTCGGCACCGCGGGCACCCGAGAGGTCAGCAGTTCCGGCGGCATGCCGGGGTAAGGCTTGCCGTTCAGCAGCGGGGGCGGCGGGGGCACGATAGGATCGGGGCGCCCGGGCGGCGAGGGCGACGGCGGATAGCCCCAGGCGCCGAGCCAGACCGGCTTTTGCGCGGAAGGCGGTTGGGCCAGACCCGGGCCCGCGAACACCAGCGCCGCCAATCCCGCGCCCAAGGCAGTTCGCAAAATCCTCATATCGTCCTCCCATCGCACCACGCCGGATCAGGCCGACGGTTGATCCGTCGATCCGACGCCACACGAGCAGGCGTCCGGTCACCGCATTCCAGCAGGTTCCGCGGTCTTATCCAAGCCTCCGGTGATCCCGATCACAGGGAGCCCCTGAGCACCGCCCAGACCAGCCGCACCTGTTTCTCCAACAAACCGGGTGTGCGTCCCTTGGCGTAGGCGGGCGCGAGGCAACCGTAGGCCACGGCCGGGAAGGCCTGCACGGGCAGGGCTTTCAGGGCCATGCGGGCGGAGCGCATGGTCTGGCGCGTCAGGCGCCGCATGCGTTCGGACGACAAGCTCTGTGGCAGCCGGCCAGGCGTAATCAGGCGCCGCGCGGTCGCGAGGCCCCAGGCGCGCCCCGCGGCCTGTATGGCCAGGGGATCGGAAGGCCCGCCGAGCAGGGCCACGGCGCACTGCATCAGGGCGCCGCAGACATCGTCCAAATAGGCGAAAAGTTCGCCCTCATCCGTGAACGGCGCTTGATGGGCGTCCTGCTCGCGTGCGCGTATCAGGCGGTCCAGCGCCGACCGTTCCAATCGGCCTTTGCGGACGGCCATGGCCAGCCCCTCGGCGACCGGATGAGCGCGCGCGGGTCGGCCGTCAAACATGTCATCCAGAGCCTCGGACCACCATGCCAAGCGAATCTCCGCCATCAGAGGCTCGGACGCGACCTGGGGCGCGCGCGCCAACTCATGATCGAAAGCATAGAGCGCGATCACATCGGCCCTGGCCTCGGCATTCTCGATGAAGCGGCTGGCCAGCCAGCGGTCGGGATCGGCTTTGCGGACGGTCTGATCCAGATCCAAGGCGGGCGCGTGCGGCATGGGCCTTGGCATAGAACGCCGAAAAAAGGGCGCAAGAAAAAAGGCCCGCCCCCGCGGACGGGCCTCCTATTTTCCGCCTAGACCCTCAGCCGAAGATGGTCTGGCTCATGGTCATGGCCACCAGCATGGGCAGCGAGAGCAGGGTGTTGGTGCGGCTGGCAAGTGTGGCGATCTTGCCGGCCTTCGCCTTGGCGTCTGCGTCGGCTTCCTTGATCCCCAGGGCGATTTTCTGATTGGGCCAGATGATGCCCCAGACATTGAGGAACATGATGATGGCCAGCCACATGCCTGTGCCCAGCAGCGAGTAGTGCACGTCAACCGCCGCGCCCGAGGTGTTGCCCAAAAAGCCCAAGCTCAGCGCCTGCAGGGTGTAGTGGCGGATGCCGGCGATGGCCAGGCCGGCCAGGACGGTGACCAGTGCGGCCCAACGGAACCAGAACAGGGCTTCAGGTGCGATGTACTTGGTCACCGCCGGCTTCAGCTCGGCCGGGATGTCCGGCATCTTCCGAATCTGCACGAAGTTGAAATAGTACAAAAGGCCGATCCATAGGATTCCCGCCAGGACGTGGACCCAGCGCAGAACCGCTTGCCAGAAGATTTCGTCAAAGCCGCCCGGGGCGTGAACGCCAAATCCTATGATCATGATAAGCGCCAGGAAGGCGCTCAGGATCATCGTGTTGCGGAAATTCAGAAGTAACGCGGACATGGCTGGCCCCTTTTTGGATACGTTCGCAGGATTTTCAGTCCCTTCCCAGACCGGGACCGGCGGCAAAGTGCAGCCAGAGCATGGCTCCGGCAAGCCCTAAATGGCGATCAAGGCGCAGGCCAGACGCCGGCCTTCGGCGGCAAGGACGTTATAGGTTCGCGCCGCGGTGGGCGTGTCCATCACTTCCAATCCTATGCCCGCGGCCTGCAGGGCCTGTCGCACGGCCGGCGGCGGCGGCGCGGGCTTGACGCCCACGCCGAGCAGTACGAACTCCACCTCGCGCGGACCCAGTTCGATTACCGACCCCAGATGCTCCTGGGTCAGGTCGGCCAAGGACCTGGGCGGCCAGCTCAAGACCTCGTCGCGCAGTATCAGCAGGGAGCCTTCCCATCGCCGGCCGGAAACGCGAAATCCGCCTCCGCCATAAGCGTCGAGCGAAGGCGGCTGGCGTAGGGCGGCCATGTCGTCAGGGCCGGGGGACGGCCGCGGCGCCGGGCGCGGTCTCCGCATCGTCTCCGCGCTTGACGCCCCACACCAGAATGATCGGCAAGGCGACGTAGATCGAGGAATAGGTGCCGACGACGATGCCGAACACCATGGCGAACACGAGGGGGAACAGGGTCGGGCCGCCCATGAAGAGCATGCCGGCCAGGGCCAGCAACGCCGTCGAGCCGGTGATTAGGGTCCGCGACAACCGCTCGTTTTCCGACAGGTCGATGATCTCGCGCAGGGGCGTGCGCTTGTACTTGCGCAGGTTTTCCCGCAGCCGGTCGAAGGTGATGACCTTTTCGTTCATCGAATAGCCGATGATGGTCAGAAGGGCCGCGATCGAGGTCATGGAAAACTCGATGTGCAAGGCCGACAGCATCCCCACGGTCAAGATCAGATCGTGGAAGATGGCGATCACCGCGCCCAGGCCGAACTGCAACTGGAAGCGGAACCAGATGTAGAGGAGCATCAGCCCTATGGCCAAGGCCAGCGCCATCACGCCAGACGCCATAAGCTCGCTCGACACCTTGGGGCCGACCACCTCGACCCGGGTGAACTGGATGCCGGGGAAGGTCTTGGCGAGGTCCGTCTTGACGGTGTTCGCCGCCTGCATGGCGTCCGCGCCATCGGGCGTCTTGAAGCGCAGCAGCGCGGCATTGGGCGAACCGAAGCCCTGCACTTGGGCGTCTTTGACTCCGCTGCGGCCCAGTTCCGCGCGTAGCTGGGCGAGCGGCGCGGGACCGGAGGTGGCTGTCTCAATCACTGTGCCGCCGGCGAAGTCCGTGCCGAGATTCAGACCCGTCGTGGCCACGCTTCCCACCGAGGCCAGCACGAGCGCGCCCGAAACCACGGCCGCGATGGGCGCCAAGCGGGTGAACTTGAAATGGGTCTGGGCCGGCACGAACTTGATCAGCGGCCAGCCTTGTCGGCGCCCTTGCGGATCGATGATCGGCAGGGCCTTGGGCTTGGCGCGTTTGAACCACAGCCCGAGCAGCACCTGGCTGACCACGATGGCGCTGAACACCGACGTGAACACGCCGATGGACAGGGACCAGGCGAAACCGCGCACTGGACCCGCGCCGAACTGGAACATGATGGCGCCGGCGATCAGGGTCGTGACGTTGGCGTCCATGATCGACACCATGGCCCGTCGAAAGCCGTGGTCGGCGGCCAGCATGGGCGCCGCGCCAGCGCGCGACTCATCGCGGATCCGTTCGTAGATCAGCACGCTGGCGTCCACTGCCAGGGCTAGGGACAGGATCATGCCCGCCACGCCCGGCAGGGTCAGGGTCGCCTGGGTCAGGGACATGGCCGCGATGAGCAATAGGCCATTGACTGTCAGGGCGGCCACGGCAACGCCGCCGAACAGCAGTCCATAGGCCAGCACGATGAAGGCCAGGATCACCAGGAAGCCGAGCACGGCCGATATTTGGCCCGCGCGCACCGCATCGGCGCCCAGTTCGGCGCCCACGCTGCGCTGCTCCTCCACCTTCAGCGGGGCCGGCAAGGCGCCGGCGCGCAGCACGATCGCCAGCTGATTGGCGCTGTCGGGGGTGAAATTGCCCGAGATCTGGCCCGAGCCGCCGGGAATGGCGCCCTGGATCACGGGGGCGGACACAATTTTATTGTCGAGCACGATGGCGAAGCGCTTACCGATGTTCTCGGCCGTCACCTCAGCGAAGCGGCGTGTGCCGACCCCGTTGAAGCGGAAATTGACCACCGGCTGGCCGGACTGTTGGTCAAAGCCCTGGCTGGCGTCGGTCAGCATCTCGCCCGTCACAACCGAACGCCGCTTGACCACCTGGGGCGCGCCGCCTTCCTGGCTCGGCAAGGCGATGTCGTCGGGCGGTATGCGCCCGGCGGCGAGATCCTCCGGACTGACCTGTTCGTCGACCATCTGGAAGGTGAGCTTGGCCGTCTGGCCGATCACCGCCTTCAGCTTTTCCGGATCGCTCTCGCCCGGCGCCTCGACCACGATGCGATTGACGCCCTGGCGGGTGATGCTGGGCTCGCGCGTGCCGAGCGCGTCGACGCGGCGGCGAATGATCTCGATGGACTGGTCGACGGCCTTTGACGACTCCAGCGCCATGGCCTGATCGGACAGGGCTAGGTTCACCCCGCCCGGTTGGCTGCGCACCACCACGTCACGCGCGCCATTGGGCTGTAGCTGGCCGAGCGTGGCTAGGGCTTGGAAGGCGCTGTCGGCCTGCGCCGGATTGGCCAGGATCGCTGTGACCACGCCGTTGGACAGGCCAAGGGCGGTCGTGGCGATCGACTTGCCCGCCAGTGTGGTGCGGGTGTCCTCAAGCAGGTTGTTGAGCTTTTCCGACTTTAGGGCGTCGGTATCGACTTCCAGCAGCAAATAGGAGCCGCCCTGCAGGTCAAGGCCCAGATTCAGCTTGGCCTTGGGCAGCCAGCCGGGCAGCGAGTCCAGCGTCTGTTGCGGGATCAGGTTCGGCGCGGTGAACACCAGGCCGAAAAGCACCGCGACGATGCAGAGAATGACCTTCCAGCGTGGCAGTGCGAGCATGGCGGAGTCTTAGGAGGTCTTGGAGTCGTTGGCGATCACGGGCTCGCCGCGCGTGCGCACTTCGGACACCATTGAGCGCACCACCTTGATGGTCACGCCCGTGGCGATCTCCACGCCCAGTTCGGCGTCCTCGACCTTGGTCACCTTGCCGATGACGCCGCTGTTGAGCACCACCGTATCGCCGCGCTTGAGCGCCGCGACCATGGACTGATGCTGCTTCACGCGCTGCTGCTGCGGGCGCAGGAGAAGGAAATAAAACAGGACGCCCATGACCGCCAGCATGGGCAGCGGCCCGGCGAGCAGGTCGGTGAGACCGCCCGACGAGGCGTTGGCGGCGGCGGTTTGGGCGTAAGCCGGGGTCCCGAACATGCGGTCTCCGTTGGGGGTTGGTTTAAAGTCGGCGGAAGCTAGGCGTTGATCTGATCTTTTGCAATGCGTTGCGGCTCTGGGTAGGAGCTTGGGGATGAGCGAAGACCTGACACCCCTGATCCGCCGTATCGTCGAGGCCCTCGAACGCTTGGCCCCGGCGCGCCCCGCCGAGCCCGAGTTTTCCGGCGCGCGCCTCTATCGCTACGCGGCCGATCGCGACCTGTTCATTCCCGCAGTCGACTACGCCCTGCCGGTGGATATGCTGGTCGGGGTGGAGCGCCAGAAGCAACGTTTCAGCGAGAACCTTTCCCGCTTCGCCGCCGGTCTGCCCAGCAATCACGCCCTGCTATGGGGCGTGCGCGGCACGGGCAAGAGCTCCCTGGCCAAGGCCGCCTTCATGGCCATGACCGCGGATCACCCTTTCCTGCGGCTGGTCGAGCTGGACCGCGACCAAATCGGCGCCCTGCCCGAGCTGTTCTCACGCCTGCGCGGCCGGCCCGAACGCTTCGTGGTGCTGTGCGACGATCTGTCGTTCGAGGATGGCGCGGCGGCGGCCAAGACGCTCAAGTCCGCCCTGGAGGGCGGCGTCGAGGGTCCGCCAGCCAATGTGCTGTTTGTCGCCACGTCAAACCGACGCCATCTGATGCCGCGCGGCCATGACGAGGGCAAGGGGCTGATCGCCGCCGCCGAGGACGCGGAGGAGGAGGTGTCCGTCTCCGACCGTTTCGGCCTGTGGCTGGGCTTTCCGCCGATGGACCAGATCGCCTATCTGGACGCGATCCGCGCATACGCCGGCCGCTTCGGCCTGGAGGCCCCGGATCTAGAATTACGCGCCCTGCAGTGGTCCCAGCTGCGCGGTTCGCGTTCTGGTCGCGTAGCCTGGCAGTTCATCCGCGACCTGGCGGGGGAACTCGGCAAGCCGCTGCCGCTCTGATCACTTCACCGGCAGGACCAGCATCGGATCGATCGGGCGGGCTTTGTCCTTGGGCGTGGGCGCATAGCGGATTTCGAAATGCAGCTGCGGGCGGTCCACCCCGCCGGTCTGGCCCACCAGGCCGATCTCCTGGCCCTGGGTGACCTGCTGGCGCATCTTGACCTCGATGGACGCCAGATGGGCGTAGGCCGTCACCCAGCCGCCGGCGTGCTTGATCAGCACCAGATTACCGAAACCCTGCACGGCGTTGCCGGCGTAGACCACCTCGCCGTCGGCGGCCGAACGCACGCTGTCGCCTTGGGTGTCGCCGATGTCTATGCCGTCGCTGCGCACCGCGCCCTTCTGGCCAAAGGTGTTGATCAGTTCACCGCGCACCGGCCATTGGAACAGGCCCCGTCCGGCGGCCGCCACCTCGGAATCGCCCAGGGGCCCCGTGGACGGTTCGGTTGAAACGGCCGGCGCCGCCGAAGGCGCGGGCTTGGCCGGAGCGACGGCGGGCGCTGCGGGCGTGGGCGTCGTCGGGGCGACCGGAACGACACGCGTCGGCGTCGGCGCCGGCGTCGGCGGAGGCGCAGTATAGGCCGGCTCGGGCGTGTAGTAAGCTGGCGGCGGGCTGCACGCGGCATCAGGCGTCACGCGCGGACGCGGAGCGGCGACCATGGTGGGTTTGGGAACGCCCTTGTCCTTGGCGTCCTCGGGCAAGTCGATTTTCTGGCCTGGGCGGACGCCTTTGTCGGCGTCGAATTTGTTGAATTCCGCCAGTGCCTTGGGCTCCAGCCCGAAACGCCGCGCGACTGAGTAAAGGGTGTCGCCGCTCTCGACTTCGTAATAGCGCGTGGAGGGCAGCTTGATTTCCGAGCCCAGCTTCAGGCGATAGGGCTTTTTCAGCCCGTTCAACTCGGCCAGATCGGCCACGTAGATCTTGGTCCGGTGGGAAATAGCCACCAGGGTGTCGCCCTTCTTCACCTTGATCGGTTCGGGCGTGTCCGTGTGCACCTTGCCCGACCCTGGCGCTTTCTGAGCGACCATGTGGACCGGCGCCGGGGGCGGTGGAACGCAGGCCGCCTCGGCACGCGGCGCGGGGGCCTGCTGGGCGCCCGGCGGTGGGGCCAGGGGCGAAGCCTCCACCGGCTTGGTCGGAGCGGCCTGGGGTGCATTGTCCTGCGGCGGCGGAGGGGCCGGAGGAGGAGGCGGCGGCGGCGGCGGCTGCGCCGGCGCTGGGGGCATCGTCGTGGGGTATTGCGGCGTCGCCGTTTCGCACGCGCTGAGCAGGGCGCACAGGGCTGTGGCGGTCAAGGCCGCGGTCTTGAAGTTCTTCATCGTCGCTCCCACGGCAAGCGCCGGAATCGCGTCAGCCCCGCCGTCAGTTTCGGCGGCGCGGAGCGTGGCGCCAAGAGCGGGAAGCGAAAAAGTGACCACCGGCTTTTCTCGCGGATCCCGCCTTAACTATCAGACTCAATTACGTTTTATGATTCTGGATTAAATCCATCCAAATTCATCGTGATCTCGTGTCAAAGTTCCCGCGCCACCCCGTCCAGAAGGGGCACGAATCGCACATCGCACAGGGCCTCGACCTTGAAGCCGCCTTGGCCGTCGCCGACGTAGCGTTTCAGAGTTTGCACGGGGCCTCGCCCGATCGGGGCGACAAGCACCCCGTTAGGTTTCAGTTGTCCTAACAGGGTCTTAGGTTCACCTGGCGCCGCCGCTGTGACCAAAATGCGGTCGAACGGCGCCTGCTCGGTCCAACCCTCCCCGCCGTCGCCGAAACGGGTGAACACATTGGCCAGGCCCAGGATCCTGATCCGCTCCTCGGCCTCCGCCAACAGGGTGCGATAGCGTTCCACGCTGTAAACAAATCGCGCCAAGCGGGCGAGCACCGCCGTCTGATAGCCGGAGCCCGTGCCGATCTCCAGCACCCGCGAACGCGCCTCCAGCTGAAGCGCCTGGGTCATCAACCCGACGATGAATGGCTGGCTGATGGTCTGGCCGCAGGCGATGGGAAGGGCAGAGTCCTCGAAGGACCGCTCGCGGAACAGATCCGGCACGAACATGTCGCGGGGCGTGGCCTCGATGGCCGACAGCACCTTGGAATCGGTCACGCCCTGGGAACGCAGGCCGAGCACCAGCCGCGCCAGTCGCGTTTCCGCCGAGTCTTCGTCCTGGGCCATGGGCTGCAGTCTCAGGCCTTGGGAGGCGCGCCGCCCAGCACCCCCTTCAGGGCGTGCAGGGTCGGACGGTGGGTGAGGTCGATATGCAGGGGCGTAACCGATATGCGCCCGTGACGCACGGCGTAAAGGTCGGTGCCCTCCGGAGATTCGTCCTGAAAGCCGCGAAAGCCCACCCAATAGTAGTCGCGCCCGCGCAGATCGGTGCGCCTTTCGGCATGTGCGTCATGAATCTCGCGCCGTCCCTGGGCGGTGACTTCCACCGATTCGATCTGTTCAGGCTCCAGGTCCGGGAAGTTGATGTTGATGATCACGTCCTTGGGCCAGCCGGCCTTCAGCAGAGCGCGGATGATGCCCGGGGCATGTGTTTCAGCCGTGTGGTAGAGCGCCCGCTCGCTGTCGTGGAACACCCGGAGAGACTGGCTGAGCGCGATGGACGGGCAGCCCAGGGCCATCCCCTGCATGGCCCCGGCCACCGTGCCCGAGACGGTCACGTCCTCACCCAGGTTCTGGCCCCGGTTGACGCCGGACAGCACCAGGTCCGGCTTGGCGCCCTGGACCAGATCCTGAAACGCCAGCATCACGCAGTCGGTGGGCGTGCCGAACACTGAAAACCGCCGCTCGCTGACCGGGCGCACCCGCAGGGGCGCGGTCAAGGTCATGGCCCGGCTGGCGCCCGACTGCTCCATCTCCGGCGCCACGGTCCACACGTCGTCGCTCAGCTGGGCCGCGATGCGCTCCAGCGCCCTCAGCCCCTCGGCATGGATACCGTCGTCGTTGGTGACCAGGATACGCATTAAAGCTCCTCTCCCCCTCGAGGGGGAGGGGTCCGAGCCTTGATCATGTCCCGCCCCCGATATGCGTCAGCCCGCCCATGTAGGGCTGCAGGGCCTGGGGAATACTGATGCGGCCGCCCTCGTCCTGATAATTCTCCAGCACGGCCACCAGAGTCCGTCCCACCGCCAGGCCGGAGCCGTTCAGGGTATGGACATGGCGTGTCCCCTTCTCGCCCGCCGTCTTGCAGCGGGCGTCCATGCGCCGGGCCTGGAAGTCGCCGCAGTTGGAGCAGGAGGAAATCTCGCGATAGACGCCCTGGCTCGGCATCCAAACCTCGAGATCGTAGGTCTTGCGCGCGCCAAAGCCCATGTCGCCGGTGCACAGCAGCATGGTGCGGAACGGCAGCTCCAGCCGCTTGAGCACCTTTTCGGCGCACTCGGTCATACGCTCGTGCTCGGCCTGCGATTGCTCGGGGGCGGTGATCGACACCAGCTCGACCTTGTAGAACTGATGCTGGCGGATCATGCCGCGGGTGTCTCGTCCCGAGGCGCCGGCCTCAGAGCGGAAACAGGGCGTCAGCGCCGTGAGCCGCATGGGCAGCTCGGCCTCATCGACGATCTGGCCCAGGACCAAGTTGGTCAGTGACACCTCGGCGGTGGGGATCAGCCAGCGGCCGTCGGTGGTGCGAAACAGGTCCTCGGCGAACTTGGGCAGTTGGCCGGTGCCGAACACCGCCTCGTCACGCACAAGCAGCGGCGGAGAGACCTCCAGGTAGGCGTGCTCGCGGGTCTGGATGTCGAGCATGAACGCGCCCAGCGCCCGCTCCAGCCGCGCCAACTCGCCCTTGAGAAACACGAAACGCGCGCCCGAGGTGCGGGCCGCCGCCTCGAAATCCATCAGGCCCATTCCCTCGCCCAGCGCGACGTGATCCTTGGGATTGGCGATCAGCGGCGCATGACCCCAGCGGCGCTGCTCCACATTGCCGTGCTCATCCTCGCCGACCGGAACGTCATCGGCCGGCAGGTTCGGCAGTGCGGCGAGCAGGGCGTCCAACTCCGCGCCGAGGGATTTTTCCGCCTCGCCGTGGGCCGTCATGGCGCCCTTCAGCGCTTCGACCTCGACCATCAGGCGCTGGGCCTCGGCTTCGTCCTTGCGACCCTTGGCCTGGCCGATCAGCTTGGAGGCTTCATTGCGGCGGCCTTGCGCCTCCTGCAGCGCGGTCTGGGCGGCGCGTAGTTTGCGGTCGATCTCCAGGATCGCCGGCGTTTGCGGCGGCAATCCACGCAGCGCCCAGGCGGCGTCATAGGCGGCGGGGTCGGCGCGAAGGGCCCGGATGTCGTGCATGGCGGCTGGCCTGGACGGAGAAAGAGCCGCTTCCTTTAAGGCGCGTCGTCAGGAAGCACTAGCCCCTCTCCCCCTCGAGGGGGAGAGGCCGGGAGTGGGGGTATGATGCACATCGCGGAAAACTTGGCGCAGGAGGAGGCGCGCCTCCATCACCGCCTTACACGGCGGCGCGAACACCCCATCCCTGCCCTTCCCCCCTTTGATGGGGAAGGACGCCTTGTCCGTTTTAGCTCTGCGCCGCCTCTTCCTTGCCGCGCCTCAACTCGATCAGGCGCACGCACCAGATCGACACCTCGTAGAGCAGGCAGATGGGGATGGCCAAGGAGATCATGCTGATCGGGTCGGGCGGGGTGACCACCGCGGCCAGGGCGAACACGCCGACGATGGCGTAGCGCCGCCCCCCGGCCAGCATCTTGGAGGTCACCAGCTCGGCCAGTCCCAGCAAAGCCAGCACCACCGGCAGCTGGAAGCACAGTCCGAAGGCCAGCAGCAGCGTCGTCACGAGTGTCAGATAATCCGACACCTTGGGCAGCAGCTCCACCGACACATTGCCCGCGCCGACGATCTGTTGGTTCAGCGAGAACCACAGAACGAAGGGCAGCATGATGTAATAGACCAACGCCGCCCCCAGCAGGAACAGGAAGGGCGAGGCGATGAGGAATGGCAGGAAGGCGTAGCGCTCGCGCTTGTAAAGCCCCGGCGCCACGAACCGATAAAGTTGCCAGGCCATCACCGGAAAAGCCACGACCAAGGCGGCGATGCCCGCCAGCTTGACCTTGGTGAAGAAGAACTCCAGCGGCGCGGTGAACACCATCTTCAGGGGTCCCGCCGCGGGCATGGGCAACACGCCGACCAGCGTCAGGAGCATGTCGAAAGGCCCGTGTTTGCCGCTGTTGGCCTTCTGCTCGGCCAGCAGTCCACCGGCCACCTCGAAGGGATGCAGCAGGAACACGTAGATGTTCTGGGAGAAGAAGAAGCAGACGAAGAAGGCCAGGACCAGGGCGGCCATGCTGTAGATCAGTCGCTGCCGCAGTTCGACCAGATGCGACATTAGCGGAGCGCGCGAGGCCTCGATCTCGGATTCGTCGGGATCATGGGTCATTGGCCCGGCTCCGTCGGCGGCGAGGCCTTAGGCTTGGCCTTCTTGGGCGCCGATTTTGCCGGCGAGCGCTTGGCGGCGGACGCGTTGGCTTTCGGCGCCGACTTGGGGGGCTTGGACTTGGCCGCCTGCGGTTTGGCCGTCTTGGGCTTTGTCGTCTTGGGCTTGGCGCTTTCAAGCGGCAGCAGGATCGTCAACTCGGGCTCCGCCGCGTCGGCGGCGACCGTTGGCGCGGATTGAGCCGCCGCGTCGTGATCAAGGCTGACCGTGGACTGCTCCATCAGGGTGGAGACGTGATCCTTCAGCTCGTTGACCGGCTTGGCGGCCGCCGCGCGCATGGCCTCGACCTCCTTGCGCAGCTCATCCAGTTCAGACTGGCGGGCCATCTCGTCGAAGCTGGCGCGGAACTCGTTGGCCATGCCGCGCAGCCGGGCCATGAACTGGCCGATCTTGCGCAGCAGGCCGGGCAGATCCTTGGGGCCGACCACGACCAGGGCCACCACCACAAGCAGCATGATGTGGGTTGCGCTCAGATCAGGCAGCATGAGACCTCAGGCCGGGCCGACCGGGCGCCGGCGGATTCGGATTGTTATAGAACGCAGAACACCGAGGCCGACGCCTCAATGCTGGACGTCTTGCTTTTCGGCTTCCGCGTGCGGCAGGGGCTGGGATGCGGCGGGCTTGGGCGCTTCATCTTCGCCCTTCAAGCCATCCTTGAAAGCGCGAATGCCCTTGGCCGCGTCGCCCATGATGCCGGAAATCTTGCCCTTTCCGCCAAACAGCAGAAGGGCGACCACGCCGAGGATCAGCCAGTGGATTGGTCCGAACGTACCCATCGAGGTTTCTACTCCGCTTGTCGGCGCTCTACGGCGCCGGCCGAATGTCGTTTGTCACGCTAATATAGGCCATCGCAAGCCGCCCCGCCAAGGAACCGCGTCAGCAATTGCGTTCGCCCCTATCCTTACTCGCCCTCGCCCAGGAAATCCTGATGGAATTCCGTCTCCTCGCCCGGCTCTAGCGGGTCTTCGTCGTCCACAGGGCGCGTGGGGTCGGGCATGGCGAAGCCAGCCGGCGCGTTCAGGTCCAAAAGGCCAGCGGCCTTCATGTCCGCCGCGCCGGGCAGATCGGCCAGGCTGGGCAGGCCGAAGTGCTCGAGAAAGGCGTCGGTGGTGCCAAAGGTGACCGGCCGACCCGGCGTGCGGCGGCGGCCGCGCATGCGCACCAAGCCCAACTCCAGCAGCACGTCCAGCGAGCCGCGGCTGGTCTGAACCCCGCGGATCATCTCCATCTCGGCGCGGGTGACCGGCTGGTGATAGGCGATGATGGCGAGAATTTCCTGAGCGGCCCTGGACAGACGACGCGGCTCCTCGCGCTCCTCGGTCATGAGATAGGCCAGATCCTCGGCGGTCTGGAAACGCCAGCGCCCCGCCACGCAGGACAGTTCAACGCCGCGCCCGGAATAGCGATCGCCCAGGGCCGCAATCGCGCCCTCCACGTCCGCGCCCTCTGGCAGGCGGCGCGCGAGATCGGCGACGCTCAAGGGCTCCGCCGCCGCGAACAACAGGGCCTCGATCGATCGCTGCAACGCTTCCTCGCTCAAAGTTCCGCCTCCAGACGCAGGCGCGAGCGCAGATAGAGCTCGGCGAAGGCCTCCGCCTGGCGTGCTTCCAGCACGCCTTCCTTGACCAGTTCAAGACTGGCCGAAAGCGTCGAGGCCAGGAACGACGCGCGACTCGGCTCGCCCACGTCGCGCCCAGGCATCGGCGCGATTCCGGCGAGCGGCCGCCAGGCCTTCATCTGCGGCATGAGGGTCCGCAGCCGGACGCGGGCGTCCTCCAGGGGATAGGCCTGAGGCGGCGCGGGACGATAATGGCGATCGGCGTGGCTTTTGCGCTGGTCCGCGTAGGCCCGCATCAGCCCGTAAAGATCCCCCTCCAGACCGTGAGAGGAGACGATGCGGATGGCCTGGGGATCGCCGCGGGTGAACACGTCCCGTCCAAGCTGCGGGCGCGAGGCCAGGGCTTCGGAGGCGCGGCGCATGACGTCCAGTTTGGCCAAGCGGAAGGCCAGGCCCTTGGCCGCCTCTTCCGCCGGAATTTCCTCGGGCGGCGCGCGCTCGGGCTTGGGCAGCAAAAGGCGCGACTTCAGATAGGTCAGCCAGGCCGCCATCACCAGATAATCAGCGGCCAAGGAGAACCGTTGCCGACGGGCGCTGTGCACGAAGGCCAGATATTGCTCGGCCAGCTTGAGGATCGAAAGCTTAAGCAGGTCCACCTTCTGGCTGCGCGCCAGGGCCAACAGCACATGCAGCGGGCCCTCGTAGCCGTCCAGATCGATGATCAGGGCGTCGCCGTCCTCGGCCGCCGCGCCAGCGGCGGCGAAGTCGAACCGCTGCTGAAAGGGCTCCTTGCTCATGCCGTCGCCCTGCCCCCGAGCCCCAGATTGGCCAGATGCGCCTCGGCCGCCTCGACGTCGAACGGCTGAACCCGCCGGGCGCTGGCGCGGGCGCTCGAGGCGCGCTCGGCCGCGCGGCCGACCAGCGGACCGGTCCCCTCGGCGACGGCGACCATCTCCGCCATATCGCCGTTGCAGTGCAGGATTACATCGCAGCCGGCCTCCAAGGCCCGCCGCGCCCGCTCGTCGAAGTCCCCGCCCAGCGCTTTCATCGACAGGTCGTCGCTCATCAGAAGGCCGTCGAAGCCGATGCCCCCGCGGATCACCGTGCCGATGGCCCTGTGCGACAGGGTCACGCAGGCGTCGGGATCGATATCGGTGAAGGTCACGTGGGCGGTCATGGCCATGGGCGCATCGGCCAGGGCGCGGAAGGGCTGGAAATCGGTGGCCTCGAGCACACCCAGAGGCGTGCGAACGATCGGCAGCTCCAGATGGCTGTCGGCCCGCGCGCGTCCGTGGCCGGGGATGTGCTTGATCACCGGCGCCACCCCGCCGGCCATCAGCCCGTCCAGCGCCGCGCGCCCCAGCATGGAGACTTCCGGCGGCTGGGCCCCGAACGCACGATCGCCGATCACGCCGTGCGTCTCTGGCAAGCGCAGGTCCAGGCAGGGCGCGCAATCCGCGTCAAACCCGAGGGCCATCAGCTCGTGGGCGATCAGGCGATGGTTCAGCTTCACGGCCTCGGCCGCGCTCTGGGGGTCCTGAGCGTACAGCGCGCCGAAGGCTTCGGCGGGACGACGCAGGCGCGCCAGGGGCGGCTTGAGCCGCTGCACTCGCCCGCCCTCCTGATCAACGAACACCAGCGTCCTGTCGTCACCCACGCAGGCCCGTAGGGAGTCGATCAAGTCGCGGGTCTGATCGGCGGTGTCGATATTGCGGGCGAACAGGATGAAGCCCCAGGGCCTGACCTCGCTGAAGAAGGCTTGCTCATCGGGGGTAAGACGCATGCCCGAGCAGCCGAAAATGCCCGCCAGATGGCTCAAGCCCGCGCCCTCGCCTGAATGCCGGACCTCACTTCACGATGCAGGCGTGGCCGGCGGCTTTCAGCTTGCCGCAAAAGGCCGAAGCCTGGGCCTTGGAGCTGAATCCCGTCACCGCAGCGCGGTAGAGCGTTTTGCCGTCCTTGGTCACGGGCTCGAAATGCTTGCCCTTGCCTGACATGTCGGCGGCGAAGGCCCCCGCCAGGTCGCTCCATCCCTTGGCGGCCAGGGTCTCGGAGGAATAGGCGCCGATCTGGACCGA
>Ga0302157_10003917_pt1 | contig 16507 bp, 8 predicted proteins | sample I_Bog_N3_3_FD_193502 | JGI IMG/M metagenome (GOLD analysis project Ga0302157, IMG submission 193502) | Peat permafrost microbial communities from Stordalen Mire near Abisko, Sweden - I_Bog_N3_3 | ecosystem: Environmental > Terrestrial > Soil > Wetlands > Peat | place: Sweden: Abisko, Stordalen...
CCTCCACCGTGGCGACCGCTACGCCCTGCGCGTCAAGGATGCGCTCTCCCCGGCGCGCACCGGCTACAAGAGCCTGCGCTGGTTTCCGCTCGAATCGACCGCCCGCGTTACCGCTCGCTGGATTCCTTTTTCGCCAGCGCACACAGAAAAGATCCCCACCGTCATCGGCACCACGCTCGAACTGCCCGCGCCCGGTCTGGCGGAGTTCAAGCTTCACGGCAAAACTCTGCAACTGGAGCCGGTGCTGGAGTCGCCCGACGCGAAAGAGCTGTTTTTCATCCTGCGCGACTCTACGAGTCACGAGCAAACCTACGGCGCGGGCCGCTTTCTCTATGCGGATTTTCCCGACCACGGCCTCGACAAGCCGGGGTCCATCGTCCTCGACTTCAACCGGCTCCAGAATCCACCCTGCGCGTACACTCCCTACGCCACCTGCCCGCTCCCTCCCTACGCCAACCGGCTCGCCGTCGCCATTGAGGCGGGTGAGCGGCGGTATACGCCCTAAGTTCACCGTTTCCTCCAAGAGGCTCCGGCACTGTATAACTTCTGGCGTATGCAATTCAAGCCCGCCGGCCGCGCCGAAAGCCGCCGGTGCGCGGGAGCCTTGGTGAAAACAAAATCGATTTTGCGAATCTTGTTTCTCTTGTTGCCGCTCGCCTTGGCCTTTTCCGCTCCCGGCGTGGCCCAGGACACAATTCAACTCACCGCCGACGCCTCCGCGGCCGGCGCGCCCCTCGTCCACTTCTGGAGCAAAGTCGTCGGCGCTGGCCGCGCGAACGAAGGCTTGCGCGCCACCTGGCAGGAGGAGCTGACCACCGCCGTCAAGTACGGCGGCTTCCAGTACGTCCGCTTCCACGGCATCTTCCACAACGACATGTTCCTCTACCGCGAAGACGAACACGGCAACCCTGTCTACAACTTCCAGTACGTCGACGACCTCTTCGACCGCATGCTCGCGACCGGCGCGCGCCCGTTTGTCGAGCTGAGCTTCGTCCCCGACGAGCTGGCCAAGGTCAAGGGCACCACCTTCTGGTGGAAGGCCAACGGCAGCCCGCCCACCGACTACAACAAGTGGGCCGATATGGTGCGCCACCTCGTCGAGCACTGCGTGGCCCGCTACGGGCAGCGCGAGGTCGAGAGCTGGTACTTCGAAGTCTGGAACGAGCCCAACCTCTACGGCTTTTTCGCAGGCACCCAGCAGCAGTACTTTGAGCTCTACAAGCTCACTGCGGAGACCATCAAGAAAATCGACCCCGCGCTGCGCGTCGGCGGTCCCACCACCAGCAATTTCAACTTGGATGAAGCCGCCCTCAAGCAGGCGCAAGCCAGCGGCAAACCGTTCGACCCGCTCGATATTCCCTGGAAGCCGGTCTGGGTGGAAGACTTCCTCACCTGGTGCCAGCAGAACAAGCTTCCCGTGGACTTCGTCTCCACCCACCCTTATCCCCAGGATTTTGCAATCGACGAGCCAGGCAAGCCGCGCGGCGGCAAGTATCGGCGCAGCATCGACGCCACGCGCGACGACCTGCGTCTGCTGCGCAAGATGATCGACGCGAGCGCCTATCCCAAGGCTGGAATCGAGCTCACCGAATGGAACTCGAGCCCCTCGCCCACCGACCACTCCCACGACTCGCTGGCCGCCGCCGCCTTCATCGCCAAGACCAATCTCGAATCGATCGGCAACGTCGATTCGCTCTCCTACTGGGTGTTTACCGACGTCTTCGAGGAAAACCGTCTCACCGACTCCATCTTTCACGGCGGCTTCGGCCTCATCAACTACCAGCAGATCGTCAAACCCGCTTTTCACGCCTACCGCTTCATGAACCAGTTGGGCGACACCACGCTGGCTCAGACCGTGGGCGCGCTCGTTTCGCGCGACAGCAAGAGCGGCAAAGTGAGCGCCGTCGCCTACAACTACCCCAAAGAGATGCGCGTTTCGCTGCCGCTCACCGATACCATAGCCGACGCGGACAAGATCGACTCCACCGGCTCGCCGCGCGAGTTCAATCTGACGCTTACTCACCTGGCATCCAACGCCGCGTTCGAAATTGAAACTCTCGACCGCGCCCACGGCGACGCCGTAGCCGCGTGGGAGCAGATGGGCAGCCCCGAACCGCCGACGCGGGAGCAGACCGAACTGCTGCGCAAGCTGGCCTGGGCCACGAACAAGGAGATCGTTCGCGCCGATGCAAGCGGCAGGCTGGAAATCAAGGCAACGCTGCCCGCGTGGGCCGTGGTCCTTGTGAGGGAATTATGATTCGGAGTTTCAGAACCGATGGGATCGTACTACTGGCAATTGCATGGACGCTGGCGTCCTGGGCGGCGACAGTCGCCGCCCAGGATAAGCCGAACATTGCCGGCGACTACGACAGCCAGATCGGCTCCCAGTCGGTCACCCTGCACCTGAGGGTTGACCCGCAGGGGGCGCTCAGCTGCACCCTCGACCACCTCGAGCTGGCGGCGCCGTGGATGTTCTATTGCTCCAATGTGCGTTTTGACGGACGCGTCTTGAGCTTCAACGTCGCCTCGGCGAACGCCACCTGGAAGGGTGCGCTGAGCAAGAGCGGAGCGGCGCTGGAGGGCACCTGGACGCAGAAACAGGGCTCGTGGTTCGTCGACTTCACCCGCAGTAAATTCACCCCGGCCGCAAAGCCTTCGCCGGTGGACGGCATCTGGCTGGGGATGCAGAAGTTCTCGGCGGCTTCTTCTTCGCGGTACCAGATCGTGTTCAAGAGCGACAGCGAAGGGCGCGAGTATTGCACCATGGATGGCCTCGAGATTTACACCATGGGGATGGAGTGCGCCAACATCGCCTTGAAGGGAGACGAGCTTTCGTTTGACGTCCCGTCCACGGGAGCGCACTGGAGCGGCAAGCTTTCCCCCGATGGAAATGCGCTTACCGGAACCCTCACCGCGATTTACCTGAAAGACGGCACGCAGCAGCTTCTCTCCTATGCATTGAATCTCACCCGCCAAGCCGCCCTGACGCCGGAAAAACCCATCCCTCCGGCCACCTACGACGCAGCCATGCCCCCAGTGGCGGCGGCCGACCTGGAAGCGGTGCTGGGCCGCGACCTGGCTGTGGCGCTCAAGGGCGGGGAACTCGCTCCTCAATTTGGCGAGGGCGTGTCCATTGCGGTTTATCGGCAAGGGGTGAGCCGGGTCTTCAGCATTGGCAACGCCAAGCCCGACTCCATCTTCGAAATCGGCTCGCTGACCAAGACCTTCACCGGCCTGCTGCTGGCGCAGATGGCCGCTGAGGGCAAGGTGAAGTTGGACGAGCCGGTGCGCGAGCTGCTGCCCCCCGGCACGGTGGCCAAGCCAGCGGGAGGGGAGATTACGCTCGTCGACCTGGCCACGCGCCGCTCCGGCCTGCCACCCATGCCGGACAATATCCGGATCGACAAAATCGACCAGCCCTACGCCGATTACCACCCCGCTGACTTGCTGGCCTGGCTCAGCAAGCACGGCGTGGCCAATCCCAACCGCGCGCCTTCCAACTTCGGCAGCCTCGGCTTCAGCCTGCTGGGTGTGGCGCTGGCCAACCGCGCCGGTGTGGGCTACGGGGCGCTGTTCCAGCAGCAGATCGCCGGCCCGCTTGGCTTGACGGACACGGCGCTCGCTCTCACGCCTGAGCAACAAGCCCGTCTCCTCCCCGGCCACGACCAGTTCCGCCAGGTGTCGCAGGTTTGGCAGTCGGACGCGCTCTCTGGAGCCATCGGCCTGCGCTCAACCGCGGGCGATCTGCTCAAATTCCTCGTGGCCAATCTGCATGCGGAGAGCTGCAAGCCTGCTCCCGGATTTGCCGGTTCTTCTACGCTCGTCGCCGCCCTCGCTCTCGCGCGCCAGCCTCAGGCCGAGGTGGGCACGGGGATGCGCATCGCCCTTGGCTGGCTCTATCAGGAGGAAACGGGCAACTACTGGCACAACGGAGCAACGGCGGCCCACAGCGCCTACGCCTTCTTCAACCCAGCCGGCGATTATGCCGCCGTGGTCCTGCTCGACGCCTCACCCGGTTTGGAGGGCAGCTTCGCCGAACAACTCGGACGGCACATCAGCCAGCGGCTCGCGGGGAAGCCGGCGATTTCGATAGGGATTAGGGAATAGGGAACAGGGAATAGGGATTAGGGACTGGAGGCAGCGCTTGAGCGAATCGTTCAAAGATCTGCTGGTTTGGCAGCGGGCAGTGCAACTGGCTCTCGCGGTCTATCGGATGACTTCTTGGTTCCCAGTTTCCGAACGGTTCGGGCTAACGAATCAGATGCGGCGGGCATCCGTCTCCGTGGCCAGCAACATCGCGGAGGGCTATGGCCGATCAACGACGGGAGAGTATCGACAGTTTCTCGGTCACGCAAGAGGCTCAAATTGCGAGTTGGAGACCCAGCTTGTGATTTCTCACGGACTCGGCTTCGGCGCTGGGCCAGCGAGGCAAGAAGTCGAGGGACTTTGCGGCGAGGTGAGCCGGATGCTCGTCGCAATCTTAAAGAAACTCGAGAACTGAGCCGCCGCGCCACGCTATTCCCTATTCCCTATTCCCTAATCCCCGTTCTTAGCTTATTTCGATGACCTCGCTGCTCTTCGCCGCCGCCGCTTCCGCGCGCTCGATCACATTCCGCGCGATGGTGTAGAACTCCTTCGCCTCGTCCGACTCGGGCCCGGCGAGCGCAATCGGCAATCCCCGGTCGCCGCCCTCGCGAATCGCCGGCACCAGCTCGATCGAGCCCAGAAACGGCACGCGGAACTGTGCCGCCGTCCGCTCCGCGCCGCCTTTGGAGAAGATGTCGATGATCTGGCTGCAGTGCGGGCAGGTGAAGTGGCTCATATTCTCCACAATCCCCAGCACCTCCACATTGACCTGCGCGAACATCTCCAGCGCCTTGCGGGCATCTTGCAGGGCCACGTCGCTGGGCGTCGAAACCACGATGGCCCCGGTCAGCGGCACCGTCTGCACCAGGGAAATCACCACGTCGCCCGTCCCCGGCGGCAGATCGACTACCAGGTAGTCCAGCTCACCCCACTCCACTTGCTGCAGAAACTGCCGGATGATCTGGTGCAGCATCGGCCCACGCATCACCAGCGGTTTGTCGCCGGGCGAGATGTAGCCGATCGAGATCGTCTTCACCCCGTGCGTCATGTTGGGCTCAATCTGGTTGCTGGGACCGACCTTGGGCTGCTTGCTCGAGCCCATCATCAGCGGCACGTTGGGCCCGTAAATGTCGGCGTCGATGAGACCCACCTTATTGCCCATGCGCGCCAGCGCAATGGCCAGATTGACGGCCACGGTGGTTTTGCCCACGCCGCCTTTGCCCGACCCGACCGCGATAATCTTGCCTACACCCGGCAGCGGAAGCGGTGCCGGAGGAATGGAGTGTCCTGCATGACCCATAGTGATATTTCCCTTCGTTTTCTGAGCTTTCCTGAATGTGTCTGAAACGTTTTAGGCAGGCCTAGCTTTCGCCCGCCGGAACGCTGCCAACGCCCTCCGGCTCTTCTTTGGCGCTGCGCCGCCGCTCCACCTCGGTCTGGCGATTTTCCCGGCGCCGCTGGGCACCTTCAAAGCGCCGGTGCTCCGCGGCGGTTTCCGGCACCAGCTCCGGCACCCGAACCGGGTTTCCCTTCACGTCGATGGCCACAAACACCAGGTAGGCGCTCGCCACGTGCCGGTTTCTGCCCGCGATCGTGTTTTCCGTCCAAACCTTCACACCCACTTCCATTGAGGAAGTGAATGCCCGGTTGACGCTCGATTTCAGGATCAGCAGATCGCCCACATGCACTGGCTGAATAAAATCGATGTGATCCATGGACGCCGTCACCACGTGGCTGCGCGAGTGCCGGTAAGCGGCCATCGCGCCCACCAGGTCGATAAAATGCATCAGCCGGCCGCCCAGCAAACTGCCCAGCGTATTGGTGTCGTTGGGCAGAATCAGCTCCGTCATCTGCGACTGCGATTCGCTCGGCTTCCTCGGACTCAGATCGCGCGGAACTGCCGGCGCCCCATTGGCGAACCTGTCTTTCTGTGCCATCACGAGTGGCCTTCCTTGCACTTCCGCGAACCGCGGCGCATTCAACCCCTTAAAATGGGCAGGTAGGCTCCAGATTTCCCTACCTGCCTTATCCAGTTTCGGCAATTGAGCGGCTTTTCGCAAATGCCAGAATGAGACAGCCGCCAGCGAGCTGCACAATGTTGGATGAACCAAAAGCAAACGAGGTTCCAGTGGACAAAATTGCAGGGCTCAAAGAGATTCTCGCGCTCGACCCCAACAACGCCTTTGCCCAATATGGGCTGGCCATGGAGTACGTCAGCCGCGGCGAGATACCGGCCGGCCTGGCCGCGTTTGAAGCGTTGCTCACGGCCCACCCCGATTACACCGCTGGCTACTTCATGGCCGCGCAGACCCTGGCCAGGGAAGAGCGCGTTCCTGAAGCCATCGAGCAGCTCAAGCAGGGAATCTCGAGCGCCCGCCGCACCGGCAACAACCACGCCCTGAGCGAGATGCAGGGGATGCTGGATGAGATTGGCTGAGCTGGACCGGTAGCGTCTCCGATGGATCGCCATATCCTGGATCTGGCGGAATTCTCCCGGGGAAATAATTACGCCAAGGTTTTGAGCGAGTCGAATGAAGGTACGCGACGTTCTGAAGCGGCTCAAGGACGATGGCTGGTATCAAGTGGCGCAAAACGGAAGCCCCCCCCAGTTTAAGCACCCGATAAAAGCCGGACGCACCACAGTGGCCGGTCACCCTTCGCAGGAAATGAAGGAAGGAACATACAACAGCATTCTGAAACAGGCGGGATTGAAATCAAGGAATATGTGGTCGTCCTGGAAAAAACGTCGAACGGCTGGAGCGCCTACGTTCCAGACTTGCCCGGTCTAGGCGTGGCGGCGGCTACGGCCGAGGAAACCGAGTCGTTGATTCGAGAGGGAATCGAGTTCCATCTTGACGGGATGTGCGAAGATGGGCTGCCCATTCCAGAGCCGACGGCCCGCGCCCTTCAGATGGCGGTTTCAGCCTAAGTGCGCTTCGAGGAGATTGGCAGGTTGGGCGGTGCCGCTTCCTACGGCAGCAGCGCCGAAGCCGGCAGCGTGACCGAACCCATCCTCCCCGAGTTGCCGTCCACCACAATCACCCGCACCGAGCCCAGCTTCGACTTCACCTCGACCGCGCGCTGGTACGGGATGCCCGCCGGCATCCCGGTATCGTACGTCGCTTGCCGCAGCGAGAGCCGCAGCGTGTCCCCCGAAACTGCCGCCTGTTGGGTTGCATCATCCCGCTCTGCGACAAAAATGTAGAACTCGTCCGTCCAGCGGCCGCCCTTTTGTTCGAGCGCCAGTCCGGGAAAGTTGATCCGCAGCTTCACCGCGCTGCGGCTAGGGGAGCCATCGGGGCCAACGGGCCCGCGCGTAACCTCGGCCGTCAACCCGACCGCAGTTGCATCCTGCGGGCTCCAGACAGCCTGCTGGAACCGCTGCTGGGTGCTGGCGGTCTCCTCGCTGTAAAGGTAGCCGGTCCGGTAACGGAGAACAACGTCCTTGCGTCCGGGAAGTTTGACCTCAAGCGTGTGGAATTTACCATCCGCCGTACTGTCGGGATCGAAGCCAATCTCGTAGAGTGAGTTCGAATCCCGGTCGATGCCGTCCAGTGTGGCCTTCAGGTCGTTGCCTTTGTTCACCGCGCGACCTCCAGTCGCCTCGGCCAGCTGCCGCACCGGCCCCTGAATGAGCTGGAGCGCCGGCCCGATCGACGCCTGTTCCGGCGAACTGGCGCGCGGCGCCAACGGTCCATTCTGGATCGCCGCCTGCGCCCCATTCGGATTCGCGACCGTCGAGTCGAAGCCCCCAATGCCCAGACTCGGAATCGAGGCATCCACGGCATAGAGGGTAATCTGCGCTTCGTTAAGCGCCTCTTTAGCGTGCTCAAAAGCGGCGTCGGTCTCTTTTTGCAACGGCTTCGTGGCCGGCGTCCCGTCTCTCCAGCCCGTCAGCACCTTATCGCCGGAGATCCAGACCAGGCTCTTGTGACCCGGAACCGAGGCGAAGTGCCGCGCCAGCGCGGTCATCACCTCCAGCGCATAGCGCAACGGGTTCGTTCCCATCTGCCGCAACTCGGCGTCCGAGGTTTGGATAATGTCCGGAGGGCTCCGGTGATACGCGCCCATTTCCTTCACTTCCACGCTCGCCGGGTCGGGGGGCCCACCTGTCTGCTTGCCTTCTTCACGGGCATTCTTGCGATCCTGATCCTTGCCCTGGGCCACCGAATCGGCGTCCGGAATCCAGTCGGCGAGCACTTTCGCGATCAGCACATGGTCGCCGGTCACGTCCTGAATCACCCGGAAGCCGTGCTCATTCAGCGAGTAAAGGGCAATCCGCGAGGTCGGCCGGGTGGCGGCGAGGAAGTGCTGCACCGCGCTTCGGGCGCGATTGAGATCGAGATTCCCAAGATGACTGTCGTCTAGCAGCAGAATCAGGAGACCGGGCGCGTCCTCCTGGGCGGCTGTGATCGCGGCGTTGGAAAATGTCCCCGGGGCGGCCGCCCGTTGAGTGGATTCGGCCGGCGCGGCAGCCGCAACAGCGCCCGCCGTCGCATGATGGAAGGAGCGTATCTGCTGCCGGTGGCCATTGTCGTAAATCTCGATCTGCTCCGGCGTCAGGCCTCCGATAGGCTTTCCATGCTTGTCCTCGGCGATCATGCCTACTTCCACAGAGCGCGTGGTGACCTGCAGCGTAAAGTTGGCCGCATCCGCGCTCCCGGCCAAATTCCTCCCGGCGCCCGTATCGGTGGCCGTGAAGCCGGGTAATCCCTCAAGCGGGTTGATCTGTATCTCCTTTTCGGCCTCCATCTCGCCGGGAGTTGGAGGCGCGGGTTGAGCTGGAGCCGCCGGCGGTGCGATTGCCACTTCCACAGGAGCAGGCTCAATCACTGGCTCCCCTGAAGACGGCGGTTCCGAAGCGGGCGGCAGCTCGGCGACCAGGGTGGCCTCCGAGCCAAACCGCCGGTAGTCGGTGAATTGAACGTCGTTCAGGCTCAATCGGTTGATCGTCCCGATCGCTCCGTAAGCACCGGCAAAGTCAGACGGGGACACGGAGATGGCGACGCTGCGCGTGGGACAAACCCGGACAGTCTCCCCAATCTTTACTGGACCGTACTCCACCATCACCGAAGCTCGACGCATCGTCTCATCTGTACCCAGGTCAGCCTCCACCGTAATCCGCAGAATCGTTCCGGTCTCCGGGTCCACTTCAAAAAGGCCGTGATACGCCGGCTTGATGGTGATCTTCGCTCCATCCGTCAGCACTTCCGGGTACCCCTCGGACCAATACTTCCGGCAGCAGTAGCTCAGAGTGTAGCTGGAGGCCGAGCGCTTTACCGAAAACTGGAAGACCGCCACCGGCTTGCCATCCTCCAACTCCCAGCGCGCCCAGCTCATACTGCCTTTAGCCGCATCCAGCAGCACCACTCCAAGAATTGGGCCGAACTCTCCCCACGACGACAGCCCAGGCACCGCTTCCTGCGGCGCCCGACCAGCCGCGCCTTTCACAGGACGTTTTTTCCCTGGGGCTGCGAGGCTCGCCATCAGAACGGGATCGTCCGTCTCCCGGCCATCCCGAAATCCGATCGGAGCGCGGTAGACGTCGAGCAGGAAGAGGTTCGCCCGCGGTTGTGCCGGACCAGGTTCCGATGTCCCCTTCAAGGTGTCCACATAGTGCTCGCTGACCCGAGTCGCCAGGAAATTTGGCAGAGTCGGCAACACATGCGCTCCGTAATCGATCATGCGGCCAACAATAGCTCGCTGCGTGGCCAGGTCTGGAGCGGGCGTTTGCGGCAGTTGCGCCCGCGGCGGATCGAGAAAGGCCGATGTGTCGGCGATTACATGAAGGACCTGGGTGGTCTTCGGTCCAGGGCTCAGAGCGGTCAGCTCCGCGAGCGCCGCTCCGGTCAGCCGCGCGTCCAGCCGGGTTTCGCCCAGTTGCCGTGCCACGGCATCGTCGGCCAGGTGCGTGGCATGGGCCGCGTCCAGAATCTGCCGGAATTGCTCGATGCTTATCGGCTTCGCCGCGGGGGCGGCGGCTGGTATCGCCGCCAGCAGTGCGAAGCAAATCAGTGTATTGCGCAATTCAAGACCTCACTTGTGTCTGGAGTCGGGCCGCATCTTAATCGCTATGAAGTCACGGATGCAGCGCGGCAGCCGGCAGCGTCACCGAGCCCATCTTGCCGGAGTTGCCATCGACCACAATCACCCGCACCGAACCGAGCTTCGATTTGGCCTCGAGCGCCCGTGTGTAGGGAATCGGCGACCCCGCGTCGTAGGTGGCCTGTTTCAGCGATAGCCGAAGCGTATCGCCCGAAACGTCCGCTTTCTGGGCCGCGTCGTCCCGCTGCGCGATGAAGATGTACAACTGGTCCGTCCAGCGGCCGGCCTTCTGCTCCAGCGCGATGCCCGGGAAACCAATCTTCAATTTCACGGCGCTGTTCGCCGCGCCCTCGGCGGGCTTCAGCGCCTCGGCCGTCAGCTCCAGCTCCGTCGCGTCCTGCGGGCTCCAGATTGCCTGCTGAAAACGCTGCTTCGCCGTCGCGGATTCCTCCTGGTACAGATAACCGGTGCGATAGCGCAGCTTCACGTCCTTGCGGTTGGGTATCTTGACCAGCAGGCTGTGAAACTTGCCGTCCGCGGCGGTGTCGGGCGCAAAGGCGAGCTCATACCGGGCCTTTGAGTCTTCGTCGATGCCATCCAGAATCTCCTTCAGGTCGCTCCCCTTTCTTACCGCGCGCCCGCCGGTCGATTCGGCAAGGTCCCGGACCGGCCCTTGAATCCCCCGCAGATCCTGTTGCATCTCGCCCGTGATGCGCCCAGCGGTGCTGTTGCGCGGGCCGCCGCCGCCCAGCAGGGCGGTGTTGTCTTTCGCCGCCTGGTTGAGCTCCACGTTGCGAAACTCCAGTGACGGATCAATCCCATCTCCCGTCACCCCCGAGGCATCCACCACATAGAGCGCAATCTGCCCCTCGTTCAGCGACTCTTTTGTGCGCTGCAACGCCGCGCCCATCTGCGAAACGGTCTTTTCCATCCCCACCGCCTGGTCTTCCCAGTTGGCCAGCGCACTGTCTCCCGTGATCCAGGCCATGCACTTGTGGCCCGGCACCGGAGCGAAGTGCCGCGACAATGCCAGCATCCCCTCCAGCGCCGCGCGCAGCGGGTTCTGGCCCATCTGGCGCAACTCCGGATCGATGGAGGTGACGGCATCCGGCGTCTCCGTGTAGTTGCCATTGACGCTGTTCAGGTCCTGCTGGGTATGAACCGTGTCGAATTGCTGCCGGAGCCGGCGATCCACCGCCTGTCCCGCGGCAACCGACTGCGCATCGGGCACCCAGGCGCCGAGTTTCTTCGTCGCCAGCGCGTGGTCCTGCGTCACATCCTGGATCACACGGAATCCACCCTCCCCAGTCGCATAAATAGCAATCCGGGAGGTCGGCCGGGTAGCGGCCAGGAAGCGCAAGACCTCGCTCCGCGCCCGGTTCAGATCCTGATAGGCGAGGTGGTTTTCGTCCAGCAGTAGGATCAGCAGATCGGGAGCATCCTGCCCGTCGATCTTGCGCGTTGCGGCGTTGGTGAATGTATCCGCCGCCAGCGCGGGTTGCGGCGGCAAAGACGGAGCCGCCGGCTCTGGTTCGGCATGGTGGAAGGCGCTCATCTGTTGTTTCCGCCCGTTGTCATACACCTCAATGTCCGCCTGCCGCAGGTCGGTGATGGGCTTGCCATGCTTGTCCAAGGCCACCAATCCGATGCTCACCAGGCGTGAAGTGCTCTTGAAGGTCAAAGAATTGGTTTTGCCTCCGCCTCCGGAGCTATCGTCCGCCGGCTCATCCTCTTCGCCCGGCATACTCTCCACCGCGCGGATCAGGATCTCCTGATCGGCCTCTTCCTCCGCGGGAGAAATCGGCGCCTCCGCGGCCGCGGGTGGGGCGCCGGCAACCTCGCCTGAGGGTACTGTAGCCGAGGCCGCGGCCGGGGTCTCGGACGCGCTCAGCGATCCCGTCGCCGGCGCGGCGCTGGCGCTGGCCACAGGCCGCCCGGATTCCTCGCTCGCCGCGGCAAACGTCGCCTCCGAGCCGAACTGATGGTATCCCGTAAATGTGCTCTCATTGACTTGAGACTCCACCAAGTCCTCAAACGGGCTTTGCGACGTGGCCTGAAAAACCTCGTCTGAAGCGGAAACGGCGATACTCCGCACCGGGCACGTGCAGACGCGGGGCCCGATGTTGACCGGCGCGTATTCGACCAGCATCGAGGCGCGATAAACGGGGCTGCCCTGCTCCATGTCGGCGTCAATGATCACCCGCAGGACCGCGCCAGTCTCCGGATCCACAACGAGCTGGCCGTGATACCCGCTTGTCTGGTGGAAGAAATAGGGCGATGCGGCCTTGTCTGCGCTCCGCTTGCCGGAGCCCGTCGTGCTCAGGCTCCGCGAAAACCGCACATCGTAGTGGGAGACGCCCCGCTCAACTTGAAACTGAAACACCGCCGCATTCGCTTCGCCCACGCGCTCCCATCGCCGCCAGCTCACCTTGCCCTTCGCTGAATCCACCAGCACAATGCCCAGGAGCGTACGGATCTCTCCCCAGGAATTCAATCCGGAGCTCCTTTGCTGCAGCGTCGCGCCGCCGGACGGCCTCACCGCGCTCACCTTTTGCACCGTTCCCGTTGTTGCGGAGGGCGCGGTCATCCCTCCGCCCTCCCCGCCATCCATGAATGAAACGAGCGAATCGAAGCTGCCCGCCAGGTGCATTCCAGCCCGGACTGGCCAGCCGCCCGGCTCCAGCGCCGCTGGGCCGTCGTCGTAGTGCCGCGTCGCCCGGGTCGCCATGAAATTCGGCAGGGATGGAAGAACCCGCGCCACGTAATGGATCGTCCTCGCCAGAATCGCCCGCTGCGTGGTGAAGTCGGGCTGCGCCGCCGCGGGAATCTCGCTCACCGGGGGCTCCGCGAAGAGCGAAGCATCGGCAAGCGCGCGCAACACCTCTGTTGTTCGAGGTCCCGGGCTCGCGGCGGTAAGCTGGCTCAGCAACGCCAGCCCAAGCCGCTCGTCCAGCTCCACGTTCGCCAGCCTTCGCACCGTTTCGCCGTCCGACAGGCGAGCCCGCTGTGCGTCCTGAAGAGTCTGCTTCAGTTGCTCCACGCTGGTGTGCTCTGCCGCCAGCGCGGGCAACGAAACGGCCGCCAGAAGGAGAAGCATTATTCTCTTGCAGTGCATCGATCCACCTCGCCGGTCCATGAGACAGGGCTTTATGGCGCGCGGTTAGGGAAGAATTGCGGCGACCGCCTTCGGCTGAGCCTGCGGGTTCTCCCCATGAGCGCTGGGTTTTGCCGGCGTTGTTGTCGGCGCGGCTGGAGACGGCTCCGCGGCCGGCGCGGGGTTTGGAGATTTCCCCGTCTGGCCGCCCTCCTCCGGAATCTCCGTAATCAGCGTCGCCTCCGAGCCGAATCGATGATAGTCGGCGAACTCCACGTCGTTGAGCAGCATCCGTTTGGCGGTGTCCAGTTCGCCGTGCGACTCAAATCTGGCGTTTGAAATCGATACCGCGACGCTGCGCTTCGGGCAAATGTGGAGATCGTCGCCAATCTTGACCGGGCCGTATTCGACCATCATCGAGGCCTGCTTGATCTCGTCGGAGGGGTCGAGGTCGGCCTCGATCGTCAGCCGAAGAATTGTCCCGGTATCGCGGTCCAGTTCAAGCGTGCCGTGGTAGCCAGCCTGGCGAAATACCGACTTCGAGACGACATCTGGAATGCCGATGCTGGTGTTGGTGAAATCCGCCGTCGTCTCACAGCAAAAATTCACGCCATAATGGGAGATCGACCGGTCGATCGCGAATCGCAGGACGCCCACCGTCTTGCCATCTTCCACTTCCCAGCGAGCCCAGCTCAACTTGCCCTTGATCGAGTCGCCCAGCACCACCTTGAGAATCGGCCCGAATTCTCCCCACGACGAAAGCCCACGGTTGGCCCCAGCGTCGGCTTTGGCGTCTTTGCCGCGGCCTTTCGCTTGCGAACCAGGAAGCGAAGCCAGAACCGAAGGGTCATCCGTCTCCCGGCCGGCCCTGAGCGCAATCGGCGTCCGGTATGTACCCAGCAAGTACAGGCCTCCGCGCTGCACCGATTCAGAGTCGATGCCCCGCATCGTGTCCACATAGTGCTCGGTGACCCGGGTGGCCAGGAAGTTGGGCAGCGTGGGCAGCACATGCACAGCGTAGCGAAGAGCCTGACTGAACATCGCCGATTGCTCCTGAGCGCTCGGCGCGGGCCGGTCCGGAATCTCGCTGGGCGCGGGATCCAGAAAAGCGGATGAATCCGCGATTGCATGCAGCGCCTGGGCCGTCTTCGGTCCGGGGCTCATCGCCACCAACTGACGCAGCGGAGTTCCAGTGAGACGCGCGCTGAGCCGGACTTCGGCCAGTTGCTGGGCCACAGCTTCATCGGTGCTCTTCGCCGATTGCACCGCCTGAAGCGCCTGCCGCAGTTCGTCGGGAGTCATCGTTTTTGGGCCAATCGCCGCGACCGGGATTGCCGTAAAAATTGCGAAAACAACGGAAAGAACAGTCCGCTTGCTGTGCATCTCCCAACCTCCAAACCGCTTCGGAGCAAGCCGGCTCGCCGGGCGTCCGCGCACAAGAGGCTAAGGCATCAGCGCCGAGGCTGGCAAGGTCACCGAGCCCATCCGCCCCGTGCTTCCGTCCACCACAATCACCCGCACGGTCCCGAGCCGGGACTTGACCTCAACCGATCGCTGATACGGAATGCCCGCCGGCATCCCAGAGTCGTACGTCCCCTGCTTCAGAGAGAGCCGCAGCGTGTCCCCGGAGACCTCCGCCTTCTGCGTCGCGTCGTTCCGCTGCGCGACAAAGATGAACAGGTTGTCGGTCCACCGCGGCTGCCCTGTCTTCACGTCCGGCTTCTGCTGCAGACCCACGTCCTTGAATGCGATGCGCAGCTTTACCCTGGCCGGAGTGTCTTTGTCGACCGCGGGTACAGCCTCGGCGGTCAGCCCGATACCCGCGGCGTCCTGCGGGCTCCAGACCGTCTGCTGGAAGCGCTCCCGGTTCCCCGCCTGCTCCTCGGTGTAAACGTAGCCGGTGCGATAGCGGAGCTTCGCATCCTTGTGGCCGGGAATCTTCAACTCCAGCGTGTGGAATTTGCCGTCGGCAGCGGTATTGGGTTCAAAACCCACCTCGTAAAGCGCCTGCGAATCTTGCTCGATCGTTCCCAGCGTTGCCGCCAGATCGCTGCCCTTGCGGATCGCCCGCCCTCCCGTCGCCTCGGCGAGCTGCCGCACCGGACCCTGAATGCCGTGCAGATCCTGCTCCATCGCCGCTTGAACCCGCCCGCCGGCGCTGTTTCGCGCGGGGCCCGGGCCATTCAGGCTGGCGTTGTCCGCCGCCGCTTGATTGAGCTGCACGTTCCTGTTTTCGAGCGCTGCGTCGATCTGGCCGCCCTCCACCGCCGAGGCGTCCACCGCATACAGCGCAATGTGCGCCTCGTTCAGCGCCTCGCGGGTGTGTACGATGGCCGCTTCAAGATACTTGCTGCCCTTTTCCATCCCCACCGCCTGATCTTCCCAATCGCCCAGCGCGCTGTCGCCCGAGATCCAGGCCAGGCTCTTGTGTCCGGGTACCGAGCCGAAGTGCCGCGCCAGCGCCGTCATCCCTTCGAGCGCCTGCCGCAGCGGATTGTCCCCCATCTGCCGCAGCTCCGGGTCGGTCGTCTGCATCGTGTCCGGCACCTCGGTATAGTTGCCGTTCACGCTGTTCAGATCCTGCGCGCTGTGCACCGTGTCGAACTGCTGCCGGGTCCGCCGGTCCAGCTCCTGCGCCTGCGCCACCGACGCCGCGCTCGGCATCCATTTGGACAGCTTGGAGATCACCAGCTCGTGGTCCTGGGTCACATCCTGGATGACATGAAAGCCGTGCTCGCCGATCGAGTAGAGCGCCACGCGCGAAGTGGGCCGGGTCGCCCGCAGAAAGCGCAGCACCTCGTCCTTGGCGCGGGTCAGGTCCTGGAAAGCCAGATGGCTTTCGTCCATCAGCAAGATCAGCAGGTCCGGAACGTCCTGAACCGCGACGGTCACCGGCGTCTCATTGGTAAATGTGTCCTCAGGCTCCGTTGGAGCAGGCGCTGGCGCGGCGGGCGCGGGAGCCGCCGCCGGGTTGGCATGGCGGAATGCATGCACCTGCTGCTTCTTCCCGTTGTCGTAGATCTCCACATCTTCCAGCTTCAGGTCGGTGATCGGTTTGCCGCGCTTGTCAAAGGCCAGCAGGCTCACGTCGACCAGGCGCGTGGTCGTCTTCAGAGTGAACTCGCCCCCGCTCTGGCTCGCGCTTCCACCGGAAAACGGCATCTCCTTTGTCTCAGCGACCAGCATCTCCTGTTCTTCCACTGCGGAGTTGGTTGCCGCCACGCTGACCGCGGGCGCCGGAGCTGGAGCTGGCGCCGGTGCTGCCTCGGCAACCGCGGCGGG
>Ga0302157_10003920_pt1 | contig 16493 bp, 15 predicted proteins | sample I_Bog_N3_3_FD_193502 | JGI IMG/M metagenome (GOLD analysis project Ga0302157, IMG submission 193502) | Peat permafrost microbial communities from Stordalen Mire near Abisko, Sweden - I_Bog_N3_3 | ecosystem: Environmental > Terrestrial > Soil > Wetlands > Peat | place: Sweden: Abisko, Stordalen...
TGAGGATCAAGCCGCCGAGGATCATCCGCCGCTCGATGTCGCCAATGGCGCGCGGAAAAGTCGCGTCAAGCGGGTTGTCGAAGCTGGCCTCGCCGCTTTCGCCGTCGAGCGCGCCGAGCGGCAGGATTCTTGGAAGCAGCACGGCAGGATTTTTTACGCGCCGAGCCAGTTCCGTCGCCAGCGCGCGGCCCGCGCGACGGGTAGGCACATAAATTTTTGCTCGCGCCAACGCCAGTGGGCCGGAAGCGCGGCTGAGTCCGGGAATCACGCGCCCATCGAGCAGCGCATCCGCGAATGTCGCCAGAAAGGGCGCGGCGGGCGGGATGGTGAAAACGCGTGGCGACACTATCGAGTCCTCGAATGACAGGAACGCGATGAACGCCCTATGCGGGCCTCAGGCGTCGGCCATCGCGTAAATTTTTTCGGCCTCTTCGATCACCTCCGGCGAGCCGACATGCAGCCAGCGGCCTTCGAGCGTCAGGCCGAACAGGCGGCCCTTTTCCGCCGCCGCGAAAAATGTCGGCGCGAGGCGGAAAGGCTCAACCGGACAATCTTCGAACAGCGACGATTTGATGATCCCCACGCCGGAATAGACATAAGGCGCCGCTTCGCCCGGCGCCGGACGGCTCAACCGTCCCTGCCCGTCGCGGAAGAAATCGCCGCGTCCTTCGACGCCTACGCTGGTCTTCATGTCAGCGAGCAGCAGCAGCACATCCATTTTCGCGCCGTCCCAGGCGCGCGCCAGACGCGCGACCTGCGGCTCCGGATCGTCGATCCACAGGGCGTCGGTATTGCAGATGAAAAACGGCTTTCCGGCGAATTCAGGCAACACCTTGGCGATGCCGCCGCCCTGGTCGAGCAGCAGTTCCCGCTCATCCGAAATTTTTACGCGCGGAGTCCCGCGATCCTGCACATGATCTTCGATCTGGTCGGCCAGCCAATGCACGTTGACGATGGCCTCGTCGATCCCCGATTCCGCCAGCCGGTCGAGCATGTGATCGAGCATGGTCGTTCCGCCGATGCGCACCAGCGGTTTTGGCAATGTCAGGGTGATCGGCCGCATGCGCGTGCCAAACCCGGCGGCGAAGACGATTGCTTTTTCCGGCCCGGCGCTCACGCGGAGGCTCCTTCGGTTTGATCCGCGGAATCCTGCACGAAGATTTGCGGCAGGTTGAGGTCGAACCAGGCTTTGAGATCGGCCAGGGCCGGATGGCCGAGATTCTTGCGCAGGTAATTTTTTACGCGCGGAATATGGGCGATGTAGATCGGCTTGCCGTCGCGCTTGTCGAGGCGCGCGAAAATGCCGAGAATTTTGCTCGAACGCTGCGCGCCCATAAGGGCATAGGCGCCGGCGAAGGCGGCCAGATCGAAATCCGGCTCGAACTGCTTGCGCGCCCGCGCATAATGGCTGAGCAGCTTCATTTCCAGCTCGTCCGACACCGTGACACGCGCGTCCTGCAACAGGGAGACCACGTCATAGGCGGGCGGCCCCAGCACGGCATCCTGGAAATCCAGCAGGCCGACGCGCTTCACGCCCTCGCGCTCGGCCAGCCAGAGCACGTTGGGCGAATGCACGTCGCGCAAGGTCCAGGTCCGGCGCTCGGCCAGCAGCGGCGCCAGCAGACTGCGCCAGATGTTTTCATATTGCGCCCGCGCGCCGGAGGCGAGCTGCACGCCGACGATATGCGGCGCATACCAATCGACCAGAAGGTCGGCCTCGATCAGCATGGCTTCCAGGTCATAGGGCGGGATGCGATAGGTCCCGCCATCGATCGGCAAGTCTCGTGGCAGATCGCGCGCGTGCAAGGTAGCCAGCAGCGCAGCCGCCTGAGCGTAGCGATCCGGAATCGGCCCCTCGTCGTTGACGATCCCCTCCGTGCCGAAATATTCGAGCACCGCGAAGCCCGTCTGGAGGTCCGCGGCATAAATTTCCGGCGCCGACAGCTTTTCCGCGCGCAATGCGGCGTCCACCGCGACGAAGGGGCGGATGTTTTCGGCCAGATGGGCGATGGCGCTATAGGGCTTGCCGTTGCGCACCGCAGGTCCGTCCGGACGCTGCGGCGCAATCATCAACACCGCTTTTTCGCCATCCGGCTTGACGAGAAGCTCATAGGCCCGGGTGGAGGCGTCGCCCTGCATATGCTGGCGCTCGGCCTCGTCCCAGCCCGCGCGCTCCAGCACATTCTGCGCCCCGCGTGTGCGCCACAGCCTTTGCGCCAGCGCCCCGTGCCCGGTGATTTCGGCGCGGCGATAGTCCGGCCCGCGCCTGGTGTCGGTGAAAAGCGCGATGTCGAGCCTGTCACCGGTCAGGGCGGAGCCGGCGCGCTCGGCCCATTCGACCAGCACCAACGCCCCGTCCGCCGCTTCGTCCCAGCCAAGTTCGGCCAGTTCGGAGGGGTCTTTCACCCGGTAGAGATCGGCGTGGACGATGGGAAAGTCCGGCGTCTCGTAAACCTGCATCAGGGTGAAGGTCGGGCTGGGCGTCTCCAGTTCGGGGTCGTCCGCCAGACAGCGGATCAGCGCCCGCGCGAAAGTGGTCTTGCCCGCGCCGAGGTCGCCGGAAAGCGTCACCAGATCGTCGGCCCCGACAAAGCTCGCGACGTCCCGCGCCAGCGCCTGGGTCGCCGTTTCGTCGGGCAGTTCGGCGCGCCAGACTGGCGCGGGGTGAGCCGTCATGCTTCGTCCTTCTTGTTTTCGTTTTGCGGCGGCAGGAATTGAGACCCTTCAGATTCAATCCCTGCCGCCAATAAAGGGAACCGGCAGGTCACCACCGTGCCCTCGCCCGGCGCCGATTCGATATGCACCTCTCCGCCATGCAACTCGACAAAGGCGCGGACGATCGACAGGCCGAGGCCGACGCCGCGATGGCGCGAATTGAGCGTATGCGACTCGAAACGGTCGAAAACCTTGTCCAGCACCTCGGGTGGAATGCCCCGCCCCTTGTCCGAAACCTTAAACACGATTTCGGTGTCGCGGCGCAAGGCGGCGAGCGTAACCGTCTGGCCCGGCTCGGAAAAGCCGATGGCGTTGGACAGCAGCGCGAACAGCACCTGCCGGACGCGCTTGGCGTCGGCGCGGAAGGCGCCGATGCTCGGGGTGGTGACGATCAGCAGCTCCACCTGCGAATCCGCCAGCCGGTCTTGCACGCCTTCCGCAGCCTCGCGGATCGACAGCTCGATATCGACATCGCCGAGCTGCAATTCCATGGCGTCGCGATCAATGCTGGCGAGATCGAGAATGTCGTTGATAATCGCCAGCAAGGCCGCCGAGGATTTTTGCACATAGCCGGCGTATTCGCGCTGCTTGTCATTGAGCGGACCGACGCTGTCGGCGCCGAGCATATGGATGAAACCGATGATATTGGTCAGCGGCGAGCGCAGTTCATAGGAAACATGATGGACGAAATCATTGCGCAAATGCTCGGCGGCGAGCAGCGCCTGATTGCGTTCGGTCAGCGCGCGCTCGACATTGACGCCGTCGGTCACGTCGATGAAGGTTAAAAGCGTGCCGCCGTCAGGCAAGGGCGCCGCGGCGCAATCGACAATCGCGCCATCGGTGCGCGCCATTCGGCGCTGGAAGCCCATGCGCGCGTCATGCAGGCCCGCCACCACCGAGCGCAAGTCGACCCAGGCGGCGTCATCGGGCAGAAGGGGTTTGCAGGCCGCCGCCACCGCGTCGATATGCGGCTTGCCGGCCAGTTGGGCCAGCGTCAGGCGCCAGATGCTGCCGAAGGCCGGATTGAACAGCTTGAGGCGACCGTCGGCGCCGAACACCGCAACACCTTCCTGCAAAGCTTCCAGCGTCTCGCTTTGCAGCCGCGCCAGCGCGTTATATTGCGATTCCAGGGTGAAGCGCTCGGTGACATCGTCGAAAATATAGGTGATCCCGCCCTGCGGGTTGGAATCGAAGCCGACGCGCAAGGTGCGCCCGTCCGGCAGGTGCCACACCTGGGGCGCCGGATCGAGGGTGTGATAGAGATCGAGCAGGGCGTTTTTCCAGGCGCGGTAATCGGCCTGTTCGGGCAGGCGGCGCGCGGCGCGCAGCCGGTCGAGAATCTCCGAATCGCTGGGACGCTGGTCGAGAAAGGCCACGTCCAGCGACCAAAGCTGGCGATAGGCGGCGTTGGCGAAAACCAGCTTTTTGGCATGGTCGAAGATCGCCACCCCGGTGGCAAGTTGATCAAGCGTGCGGATATGCGATTCCATCTGCCGCGCGTGATTGGCGCGCAGGGTCTCCAGTTCCGACAGGTCGGTGGCGACTCCGCCCGCCCCGACCGGCAACGAGGTCTCGAATGCGTCCATCAGCCGTCTTTCGCCCGCCACCACCAGATGCTGCCGCTGCCGCCAGACCTTGCCGACCTCGCGCGCCCGCGTCACGGCGTCCAGCGCCTGACGGTCGAGCAATTCGAGCTGGCGGGCCACCGCGTCGCGGGGATTTTTGGCGTCCACCGCATGCGCATAGGCCGCATTGACCCAGACCAGATTTTGTTCCGGCCCGCGCGTCCACACAGCCTGCGACGATAGATCAAGCAGAGCGCGGAGGTTTTCGAGCTGCGCCGTCTGCCGCGATTGGTTTTCGCGCAGCCGCACCAGTTCGAGCCGGTCGCCCGACACGTCGCGCATGCGCAAAACCACCTTGCCGCCGATGGCGCGGCCCTCGGCCTCCAGATGGCGGCCGCCGAGGCTGATCAGATCCTGGTGAAAGCTTTGGCCGCGCTCGCGCAATAATGCGACATGGGCAGCGAGCGCCTCGGCCTGATCCGCGGGCAGCCAGACGAAGAAATCCAGCACCCGGGATGGGGACGGGGTCGCGGGCGGCAGGGTCGCGTCGACAAGGCCTACGTCGCCCTCGATCTCGGGTTCGCCGCGCGCGCCGCTCCACACCACAACGAATTGCGTCTCGGCGGCCAGAAAGGCGCGCGCCCGCTCGGCCTGCTGGCGCAGATGTTCGGTTTCGGCCAGTAGCTCCGCCTCGCGCCGTGACCAGCGTTGGCGGCCGACCAGATGGATAACGCCGGTCAGGGCGGCGAAAGCCGCCAGTCCGCAGCCGAGCGACAAGCCGATCAGCCCCGGCGCCTCTTCGGCTTGCGCGAGCGCGGCCAGCGATTGTCCGCGCGCGGAATTACCCAGAAGCAGAGCCGGGGTCACGAAAGACACAGCAAGACGCAGACGCGCGAAACCGCGCAATCCTGTCTGGCTGTTTCGCTTGGGCATAGAGTCCGGCCTCTCCAACTTTATTCTCTCGGACTCGCCCGGCGCCGCCTGCGAATCACCACACCTATTTACCCTCTGGATTCACGGTTAAGAAAGAGGAACGAAATGGAAAACGCCTCCGTGAAAAGACACGGAGGCGTGAAATATGTGCGGCCAAGTTCGCGCTTAAAGCGAGAAGCGCGAATCAGATCAATCAGTAGCGGTAGGTTTCCGGCTTGAACGGACCCGCGACCGGCACCGAAAGATAATCGGATTGCGCCTGCGACAGGGTGGTCAGCTTCACGCCGATCTTGGCGAGATGCAGGCGGGCGACCTTTTCGTCGAGGTGCTTGGGCAGGGTGGTGACGGTTTTGCCGTATTGGCCCTGCTTGGTCCACAATTCGATCTGCGCCAGCGTCTGGTTGGTGAAGGAGGCCGACATCACGAATGAGGGGTGGCCCGTGGCGTTGCCGAGGTTCACCAGACGGCCTTCCGACAGCAGGATGATGCGCTTGCCGTCGGCGAATTCGATCTCGTCGACCTGCGGCTTGACATTGTGCCACCTGAGGTTCTTCAGGCTCGCGACTTGAATTTCCGAGTCGAAATGGCCGATGTTGCAGACGATGGCGCGATCCTTCATCGCGCGCATGTGGTCGAGGGTGATGACGTCGATATTGCCGGTCGTGGTGACGAAGATATCGGCGCGGGTCGCGGCGTCTTCCATCGTGGTGACTTCATAGCCTTCCATCGCCGCCTGCAAGGCGCAGATCGGGTCGACTTCGGAGACCATGACGCGGCAACCGGCGTTGCGCAGCGAAGCGGCCGAGCCCTTGCCGACGTCGCCGAAGCCCGCGACCATGCCGACCTTGCCGGCCATCATCACGTCGGTGCCGCGGCGGATGCCGTCAACCAGCGACTCGCGGCAGCCGTAAAGGTTGTCGAACTTGGACTTGGTCACGGAATCATTGACGTTGATCGCCGGCCACAGCAGTTTGCCCTCTTTCTCCATCAGATAGAGACGGTGCACGCCCGTGGTGGTTTCTTCGGTCACGCCCTTGATCGACATGGCGCAGCGGGCATAGAAGCCCGGGTTGCCCTTGAGGCGCTTCTTGATCGCGGCGTAGAGGACTTCTTCTTCTTCATTGGAGGCGGTTTCGAGGAAAGCGACATCGCCCTGTTCGGCGCGCAGGCCGAGGTGGATCAGCAGGGTGGCGTCGCCACCGTCGTCGAGGATCATGTTCGGCGCGCCGCCGTCGCTCCACTCGAAAATGCGGTGGGTATAATCCCAATATTCCTCAAGGCTCTCGCCCTTGACGGCGAAAACCGGGGTGCCGGTGGCGGCGATGGCCGCGGCGGCGTGATCCTGGGTCGAATAGATGTTGCAGGAAGCCCAGCGCACGTCTGCGCCCAGCGCCTTCAGGGTTTCGATCAGCACCGCCGTCTGGATGGTCATGTGCAGCGAACCGGCGACGCGCGCGCCCTTGAGCGGCTGGCTCGCGCCAAATTCGGCGCGGGTCGCCATCAGGCCCGGCATTTCCGTTTCGGCGATGGCGATTTCCTTGCGGCCCCAATCGGCGAGTCCGATGTCGGCGATCACATAATCATGCGTGAGATGAGCGTTCATTTTGTCCCGATCCCGTTTGGGCTGGTGAAAAGCTGGCGTCTCTATAACAGCCGGAAACCCGACAGGCAATAAAGATATAAACAACTCTTTATGTGCCCCGCTCCGGATGTGACCGTCATTCCGGCTCGCGCCGGCGCTGGGCCGCGCGGAAATCCACCGCCTTGTCGCCAATGTTCAGACCGAGCTGAAAGCTCTCGGCGATGCGATGGGCTCGGGCGATGAAATAATCTGCGCCATCGGGCGGGAGCACTTTTCGCGCTGTCTCCTCGAACAGGGCGAGCCAGATCGTGAAATGCGCGGGATCGAGACCGAGCGATGCGTGGGCAGGCAGCGGCCGGCCCTCGTAACGGCCGGTGCGCAGGCCGATCTGCGACCAGAAATCGGTCAGCTTGGCGATATGCTCTTCCCAATGGCCGTCCAGCCGCTGGGCGAAAATCGGACCGAGCAGCGGATTCTTTCGCGCGGCGCCGTAGAATTCGCGCACCAGTCGCTCCATCATCTCTTCCGTGAGCCCGGCGGGGGGCTCCAGATTGTTCGACGCCGCGCGCAGGCTCAAGGGATGCGGCATGATCTCCTCCGATGATAAAAGGGCCGGAAAGCGCGGGTTATAGCTCGGGCTGAAAAATTTGTCTTGGTTCCCTGCCGAACACTTTGCTACATGGTGTCCCGGCCGGGATTTTCATTTGCGACCCCCGGCGACGTCGACTCGCGCGAAAAACCTGCGCGTAAAGACGCAGCTTGAAGCCGGAACGCAATAGGGGTGCGCCAGTGGAATCGGGTTCGAACGACCAGCAGACGATGGTCAACGAGATTGTCGATGTGATCGCGACGGAGGGCATGATCCCCCGCGAAAAGCTCCAGGACGACGCCACGATCGAAAGCCTCGGACTGAAGTCCATCGACATCGTCATGATCTTGACCGCCATCGAGGAAAAATTCGACGTCTATATTCCGATGGACGGCTCTTTCCAGGAGGCCAAGGACCTCAAGGGGCTGGTCGATGCGATCAGCGCCCATATCGTCAAGGAAAAAGCCGCAAAATGAAAGCCAGACGGGTTGTCGTGACCGGCATGGGCGCCGTCTCCTCCGCGGGGCTGGGCGCGGAGCCGCTGTGGCGCGCCGCCCGCGACGGTAAATCCTGCGTCGGCCCGCTGGACGTGCGCCAGCCATATGGCGGGCGCATAAAAATTTCCGCCCAAGTGCGCGACTTCGACATCGAGGCGCTGCTCGGCCCCAAGATCGCGCCCTTTTCCGACGCCTTCACCGCTTACGCGCTTGTCGCCGCCGACGAGGCCATGGCCCAGGCCGGGCTCGATCCTGACGTTCGCCAGGGGACGCGCTGCGCCGCCCTGCTCGGCACCGGCGTAGGCGGGTTGCGCACCATCGATGACGGCATTTACAACGTTTATATGGCCAACAAGCGCCCCGACGCGCTGACCGTGCCGCGACTTATTCCCAGCGCCGGGCCATCGCAGATGTCGATGCGCTATGGCGCCACCGGCCCCTGTTTCGCCGTGGCCAGCGCCTGCTCCTCCGGCAGCCAGGCCATTGGCCTCGCGACCCAGATGATCCGCGCCGGCATGATCGACCGCGCCATCGTCGGCGGCTCGGAAGCCTGCGCCACCAACGGTTCGATGCGCGCCTGGGAAAGCCTGCGTGTTCTGACTCCCGATTTTTGCCGGCCCTTCGCCAAGAACCGCAACGGCATGGTGCTCGGCGAAGGCGCGGCCATTTTCGTGCTCGAAGCCGAGGAGATCGCCTTGGCGCGCGGCGCCCGGCCTTTGGCGGTGCTTGCCGGCTACGGCACCAACAGCGACGCACTCGACCCCGTGCGGCCTGACGCCGCCAGCGCCTCGGCCTGCATGAATATGGCGCTGGAAGACGCCGGGCTCCAGCCGGACGACATCGATTACGTCAACGCCCATGGCACCGCCACGGTGATGAATGACGTCAACGAGGCGGACGCGCTCAACCGCACCTTTGGCGCGTGGATTGATAAATTGCTCGTCTCTTCGACCAAGCCGGTGCATGGCCATGCCCTCGGGGCCGGCGGCGCGCTGGAATTGGTGATTTCGATCATGGCCCTGCGCGAAAACATCGCGCCCCCCAACCTCAATGCCGAGATCCAAGATCCGCAATGCGCGATCCGTCTGGTGGGCCCCGAGGCGGTGAAATTGCAGATGCGCGCCGTGCTGTCCAATTCCTTCGCCTTCGGCGGGATCAACGCCTCGCTGATCGTGACGCCCTTCGCTTCGGCTTGACCGGGAACTTGACCAACTTCGGCCCGCCGATCCAGCGCGCCGGTCCGCTGCGGGTCTCCGCCTCGCCCGAGGCGATCCGAGCCTTTCGCCGCCAAACTGGCTGGGGCGAGGCCGAAGAACTCGATCTCTTGCCGCCGCCCGCCGCTTTTCCCGTGGTCTGGATGCGTCTGCCGGAAATCGGCGACCCGATCCGCGCGGCCGCGCAGGAAGTGGGCCTGCCGGTGCATGAAGCGCAGCATTTCGAGTATGTCCAGCCGCTGGAGGCGGGGCGCGACTATGACCTGATGCTGGAGTTGCGGCGCGAGAACCAGCCCGCGCGCCTGATCGCCACGGCGGAGGTTTTCGATCTAGACGGCGTTTTCGTGGCCCGCATCGTTTCGACCCTGCGGCTGATCGATCCTAACGCCCTTCCCGCGCCTCATGTGAGGAAAACGCCTTGAGCAAGCGTCCCGCGCCGCAGCCCGGCGAAAAATTGCCGCCCCGGACCATTGGCCCTTTCAGCGCCGCCGAACTGGCCGATTACGCCGAGGCTTCCGGCGACTCCAATCCGCTGCACCTCGACCTCGCCTTTGCGCGCGGCTTCGGCTTTGCGGCGCGGCCGGTGCATGGGATGCGGTTGCTTGCGGGTTTCGAGCCCCTGTTGCGCGACTGGCGCCCGGATCTGGCGACGCTCGGCCTGAGCGGCCAGTTCCTCACCCCGGTGCTGGAGGATCAAACCGCCATTTTAAGCGCACGAGTTGCGAAAATCGAAACTGCCGACAATGGATTTGTCGCGGTTCTGCGCCTGATGGCGCATACCGAAACCGGCGCCCCCGCCCTGGTCGGCGAAGCTCGGCTCACGCCCGCCCGCTAAAAGGCTTATTCGTCCTCGCCGAAGCGATTGGCGACCAGCGCGGCGATGGCGTCTACCGCCGCCTGCGCCTGAGCGCCTGTGGCGGCGATCAGGATCGTCGAGCCGATGCCGGCGCCGAGCGTCAATATGCCCATGATCGACTGGCCGCCCACGGTCTCCCCACAGCGCGACACCGTCACGTCGGCGTCGAATTGCTCGACGCAATGCACGAATTTCGCGGTGGCGCGGGCGTGCAGCCCCTTGCGGTTGATAATCGGCAATTCGCGCGTGATGGCGCCGTCGGCCGTGGGAGCGTTGGGCGGGCAATCGCAGGGGTTGGTCTCGTCCAATTTCATTTTCCACACAGGATTTTGCTGGCTACGTAAATATATTTGCGACCGGCCTCCGCCGCCTGGGTCACCGCCTGCTCAAGCGAGGCTTCGTCCCGCACCGAGGCGAGTTTGATCAGCATGGGCAGGTTGGCCCCCGCCACCACTTCGACATGCGCGCCGTCCATCACCGAAATCGCGAGATTCGACGGCGTGCCGCCGAACATGTCGGTCAGAACCACCACGCCGGATCCCGATTCGACCGTCGCGATCGCGGCGATAATATCCTTGCGTCGGCTTTCCATGTCATCGTCGGGACCAATGGTGATGGTCGCCAACTGGGACTGTGGCCCGCAAACATGTTCGAGCGCCGCGCGGAATTCGGTCGCCAAATGGCCATGCGTCACAAGCACTATGCCAATCATCGGCAGTTACCGTCCTGTTTTCGTCCATGGAAGACTTGGCGCGCCAAGGCGCCAAATCTTGAGGCGCAAAGCCTTAAGCCGCAAAGCCCTTCCTGCCGGAAATTGTCGAGGCCGTCCCGGAAGCGCGCGGCGGAACGGCCATGAAACCGCCGAATTTCAGACGGGCCATTTTGGTGTTTGCGGCCGACTTGGCAAGCGAAATGCGCGAAGCCGCTCATTTTGATCCAACATTGTGCAAAAATGCCATAATCGTCGCCACCGATCTCGAGGTCTTCCGAGCCGGCAGCCGCAGCAGGGCCAACTCCCGCAGACCAAGAAATTCGCCTTTCAAATCATCCGGTTCCGGCAAGCGCGGGCGCTCTGCGTAAGAGTTCGTCGATTCGAGATCGACAATCAGGGCGAGCACGGCGCAGCCTTCGAATTCCTGTGCGATCAGTCCGAGGCCGCGCCATTCCGCCAGCCCGGCGATGGCGCGATGAGAACTGAGCAGCGCCCGCCCCCCGCAAACGCGCGCGCAAATCCGGTCGTCGCCGACCAGTTGGGCGAAATCACCCCTCAGGCTCCACGCCTCGATCAGGGCGAGCGCCAGACTCGACTTTCCCGTTCCGGAGGCGCCGCGAATCAGGACCCCCTTTTCGCCCAGCACAACGGCGACGCCAGCACTCTGTACGGAGGGGGCGAGCGCCGGTTTCATTCGGACGCCGCCACCGGAAGAAAGACCACAAATCGCGCGCCGAGAATATTCTCTTCTCCGTCGAGCCGATTGGTCGCGCTGATGGAGCCGCCATGCGCCTCGACGATCTGGCGCGAAATCGACAGTCCGAGGCCGGAATTCTGGCCAAAACTCTGGGTGGGACGGTCGGTATAGAAACGTTCGAAAATCCGCTCGAAGGCATGGGCGGGAATGCCCGGCCCATCGTCGTCGACCCAGATCTCGAACCCACGGCGGGACGGCTGGCCCTCCGGCGCCCCGGCGCGCCCCCGCCGGGGCGGCTGGCTCTCCGGCGCCCCGACACGCACCCGGCGCAGCGTCACTCGCACCTGCCCGCCCGGCTCGGAAAAGCTGCGGGCGTTGTCGATCAGATTGTTGATCACCTGGCCGAGCCGCGAATCATGACCGAAGGCGATCCAGTCACGGGATTGCCAATCCCCGATCTGCACGCCTTTTTCGATGGTCAGAGCGACCGTAACGCCATCCTCCCGTGGAGCCTGCCGGGCGACGTCAACCAACGCGCGCAAAAGCTTGGCCAGATCCACGGCGTCCATGTCGCCGCGCGCCAATTCGGCGTCGAGACGCGACGCGTCGGAAATATCGGAAATCAGCCGGTCCAGCCGCCGCACGTCATGCTGGATCACTTCCAGCAGCCTCCCGCGTGAAACGTCGTTCCGGGCGATCGGCAAGGTTTCGACGGCGCTGCGCAGAGAAGTGAGCGGATTCTTCAATTCATGCGCGACGTCGGCGGCGAAGCGTTCGGTCGCCTCCATGCGGCTGAACAGGGCGCGGGTCATGTCGCGCAGGGCGCCGGACAAATGGCCGATTTCATCGTTGCGGTCGGTGAAGTCGGGAATTTCCTGCCGCTGCTTGACGCCGCGCCGCACACGGTCGGCGGCTTCCGCCAGCTTGCGCATGGGTTCGGCGATGGTGCCCGCCAGCGCGGCGGACAAAAGGAACATCACGCCGGCGGACACCAGGAAGATGCGAAAGATCGCCCGCCGCTCCGAGGCGATGATGCCGTCAATGTCCTGGCCCTGGGTTGAAAGCAGCAGCACGCCGCGCACCGAGCGGAAGCGCTGGATCGGCGTGGCGACGGAGATCACCGTCTCGCCGCGCGCATTGAGCCGCACGAGGGACTTCGACTTGCCCTCCAGCGCGCTGACCACTTCCGGATAGCCGCGTCCGTTAGCGACGCCGATATCCTCGTAAAGCGGCAATTGCTGGGTGTTGAACCGGCCGTGGATAAAATTGCGCAGCCCGTCCAGCCAATGCGGTCCCTCCTCTTGACCCGGCGGCGGCAGATCGTTGCGCAGAATGTTGGCGCGCGCCGCGATCGAGCGGGAATCGAGCAGCATATAGCCGTCGCCGTCGTAGATGCGGGCGCTCGTGCGGGTGGGCGAAACCAGCAGGCGCAGCAGTGGGCCGACCCGGTCGGGATTGATCGAAAACTCCAGCCCCGGCTTGGTCTCTTCGTCAACGCCGTAGGATTGGCCCGGCGCGAGCTTGAGCAGCTTTTCCGGATCGACGGTGATGGCGTCGGTGTCCACCGTCGCGGAGGAAGCGATGGCCGAGGCGATGATCTCGCTCTGCGTCTCCAGGCTTTGGATGCGGGCGTCGATCAGGCCTTCGCGGAACTGGTTGAGATAGAGAAAGCCGATTAGCAGGGCGAAAAGGCCGCCGAGATTGAGCAGGATGATGCGCCGCGTCAAGGGCGAGGCGAAGCGCGAGACGGCGCCACGCCAGAAAGCGCGCAACGCCACCGCCCGCCTTTTTCCGCGGGGGCTGGCAGGCAATGAGCGAAAGGCCGACCACGGCCAGCGGCGCGGCGCGCCGCCGGTTCCAGCCTGTTCCGCGCCTACGCGCCTGTCCAAGAGAGTTTCCTCCATCTTTTAGGGCGGGCGTCTGGCCCGCACCGCTCGGCGTCGCATTCGCTCCTGGCCCGCTTCGCGGGTTCTTTTAGAGGCGGGCCTCCGGCCCGCATCCCTCGCGTAAGCTCGGCGTCGCATTCGCTCCTGGCCCGCTTCGCGGGCATCGGCCGGCGACAAGCTTCGGCGCGGTCAGGCTTCCTTGAAGCGGTAGCCGACGCCGTAGAGCGTTTCGATCATTTCGAAATCGTCGTCCACCAGCTTGAACTTCTTGCGCAGCCGTTTGATGTGGCTGTCGATGGTGCGGTCGTCAACATAGACCTGGTCGTCATAGGCCGCGTCCATCAGGGCGTTGCGGCTCTTGACCACGCCGGGCCGGGTCGCCAGCGCCTGAAGGATCAGGAATTCGGTGACGGTGAGAATGACCGCCTCGTTCTTCCAGGTGCAGGCGTGGCGCTCCGGGTCCATCTTGAGCTGGCCGCGTTCGAGGATCTTCGCCTCGGACTCCTTCTGCGCCGCCGCCTCCTTGGGATTGGAGCGGCGGAGGATGGCCTTGACCCGCTCGACCAGCAGGCGCTGGGAGAAGGGTTTGCGGATAAAATCGTCGGCGCCCATTTTCAGGCCGAATAATTCGTCAATCTCCTCGTCCTTTGAGGTGAGGAAGATCACCGGCAGATCGGACTTCTGGCGCAACCGCCGCAACAGCTCCATACCGTCCATGCGCGGCATCTTGATGTCGAAGATCGCCATGTCGGGCGGATTGGTCTTCAACCCGTCCAGCGCAGCCATCCCGTCGGTATAGGTCTGGACGCGATAGCCCTCGCCCTCCAGAGCAATGGAGACCGAGGTGAGAATATTGCGATCGTCGTCGACGAGGGCGATGGTCGGCATGACAAACCTCTTTTGACCCGAAGGCGCTGAAAATCACGGCGCCGTAACAACCATATAATAGTGACCGCATCAAATTCACGCCGTTTTCGCTGAATGGGCCATGAACGTGACCAAAGAAGGGGGCAAGGACCGATCCGGCCCCGATCCGCCTCATCCTTCAGCCCTATGACAAAATGTCGCACTTGTGGGCAACCCGCGCCGGCATCGAGAGTTTGTTGCTGTTGCGATCAATCGCTTTTGCGGCTTTCCACCCGTGGCGCGTGACCCAAAAAAATCATTATTTGATGGCCTGCTGGGGCTTTATACCTTTTTCGGGGCTTGCATGGCTCAGGTCCGGCGCGTAAACGGACCCAGAAATGTTATGTGGATTTTGGCCCGCCTGAAACGAGCGGCGCATTTGGGAGAGAGAGATGGCTCAGTCGGGCGTGTTTAATTCGGCCAATCCGGTCGAAACCTTCGGTTTCAAAAACCTCAAGAACGTCTTTTACAACCTGACCGCTCCCAAGCTCTACGAGGAATCCCTGCGCCGCAACGAGTCGGTGCTTGCCGCCGGCGGCGCTCTGGTCGCCGAGACCGGCGCCCATACCGGCCGCTCCGCCAAGGACAAGTTCGTCGTGCGCGACGAAACCACCGAAAACACCGTGTGGTGGGACAATAACGGCGCCATCACCCCGGCCAATTTCGAAGCCCTCTACGCCGATTTCCTCGCCCATGCCGAAGGCAAGGATCTGTTCGTGCAGGACCTGTTCGCCGGCGCCGAGCCGGCCGCCCGCATCAAGGCCCGCGTCGTCACCGAATATGCCTGGCATTCGCTGTTCATCCAGAACCTGCTGATCCAGCCGTCGCAGGAAGAAATCCTGAGCCATCTCGCCGACCTGACCATCATCGATCTCCCCTCTTTCCGCGCCGACACCAAGCGTCACGGCGGCCGTAGCGAGACCATCGTCGCGGTGAATTTCGCGAAAAAAATCGTGCTGATCGGCGGCACCAGCTACGCCGGCGAGATCAAGAAGTCGGTCTTCACCTATCTCAACTACGTCCTGCCGCCCCAGGGCACGATGCCGATGCACTGCTCGGCCAATGTCGGCGACAACAATGACTCGGCGGTCTTCTTCGGCCTTTCGGGCACCGGCAAGACCACCCTTTCGGCCGACGCATCGCGCACCCTGATCGGCGATGACGAGCATGGCTGGTCGAAGGAAGGCGTGTTCAATTTTGAGGGCGGCTGCTACGCCAAGGCGATCAAGCTGTCGCGCGAAGCCGAGCCGGAAATTTTCGCGACCACCGAGCGTTTCGGCACGGTGATGGAAAATGTGGTGCTCGATCCCGAGACCCGCGTTCCCGATCTCGATGACGGCTCCAAGACCGAAAACACCCGCATCGCCTATCCGCTCGACTTCATCCCCAATGCTTCGGCGACGGGTCGCGCGCCCCATCCGAAGAATATCGTGCTGCTGACCTGCGACGCCTTCGGCGTGTTGCCGCCGATTTCGAAACTCGACGCCTCCCAGGCGATGTATCACTTCCTGTCCGGCTATACCGCCAAGGTCGCCGGCACGGAAAAGGGCGTCACCGAGCCGTCCGCCACCTTCTCGACCTGCTTCGGCGCGCCCTTCATGCCGCGTCATCCCTCGGAATACGGCAACCTGCTCCGCGACCTGATCGCCAAGCATCACGTCGATTGCTGGCTGGTCAACACCGGCTGGACCGGCGGCAAATACGGCGTCGGCCGTCGCATGCCGATCCGCGTCACCCGCCGCCTGCTTGCCGCCGCCCTCGACGGTTCGCTCAACAAGGCCGAGTTCCGCACCGACCCCTATTTCGGCCTCGCGGTCCCCACCTCAGTGCCCGGCGTAGAACCCCACATCCTGAACCCGGCCAAGACCTGGGCCTCGCAGGCTGAATTCGCGGAAACCGCGAAAAAGCTGGTGAAATTGTTCCGCGACAATTTCGTCACCTTCGAGCCGCATGTCGACGCCAAGGTCAAGGAAGCCGCTCCGGCGGTGCAGATCGCCGCCGAGTAAGCTCTCCTTCGGCCCTTCATTCGAGAAAGCCCCGCCTGGCGACAGGCGGGGCTTTTTTTATGCCCTGTTCATCTCCGGTTCACGTTGCTTAACGGCCGATTAATATAGATGAACATCCGTTAAGGTTTGCGGCTTAAAAATATAAGTTTTTGCATTGTAAGGTCTTAATGCAGCCATTAACGAATCCGAAATATTGGACTGTTGTTATCAACCAACAGAAGAAAATGCAGAGAGAGTTCAAATGCGTATAGGCTCATCGAAGGAAATGGACAGCGAGACCGTGACGCCGCTCGGCACGATCAGCGCCGCCTCCGAATGGCATGGGGCGAGCGACC
>Ga0302157_10003929_pt1 | contig 16471 bp, 14 predicted proteins | sample I_Bog_N3_3_FD_193502 | JGI IMG/M metagenome (GOLD analysis project Ga0302157, IMG submission 193502) | Peat permafrost microbial communities from Stordalen Mire near Abisko, Sweden - I_Bog_N3_3 | ecosystem: Environmental > Terrestrial > Soil > Wetlands > Peat | place: Sweden: Abisko, Stordalen...
CTCGAGAAGAAGGCGCCGGTGGCGGAAGCGGATCTGGCCGACGTCGAGCAATACGCGACCGGCGATTTCCTGCGCGACTGGCTGCGCGGGCCGCGCGACGCCGACGCACTGAACCGGCGCGTGCAACGCGTCGCTGAATTGACCGGCCTCGATCCCGCCGTGGTGCGGCGTTACGGCGGACAGATCGCGGAATGGGATTTCCTGCGCGAATTCGAGCGCGCGCAAGGCAAGGCGCTCGCCTTCTATGACGCTTCGATCGACGCCGACACGCCGTTTCCCACGAGCTACCGTAACGACTGGCTCGATCCGGTGCTGCCCGGCTTCGTCGCGCCGTTCACCAGCGCGATCGAGACGCTGTATCAGCAGAAACTCGGCTGGAAGATCGACGATCGCTACGAGTTGCTGAACGAAGCGGTGGAGAACGGCTGGAATTGGGGCAAGCGCATCTCGCCGCCGAGCGCGCTCGAGGCCTTGCGGCAGATGCTCGCGCTCGATCCGCATTTTCGCGTGCTGATCAGCCATGGCCTCACCGACGTGCAGACGCCCTATTTCGCCACCAAGCTGCAGCTCGCGCAAATCCCCGACATCGGCGTTCCGGGTCGCCTGACGCTCACCGTCCACCCGGGCGGACACATGCATTACAGCCGCGACGAGACCCGCAAGACGCTGCGTGACGAAGCGCGACGGTTGATCAAGCAAGAGCCGTGAGCTTTAGCGCGGAGGCGCGGAACGTCGCCGGGCCTCGCCCGACTCGGCCCGATTTTGTTAGTTACAATTTACAATTTTTGTCATTTGCGTGGTGAAGTTTTCGGCCCTGACCGGCTCTCCCACGCGGCGCGTATCCTCACAACGCATTGATCGTGATAGCGAAACAGAAACTGCCGCGCGACACTCGCTTCGACCACCCGCGCCTGAGCCGAAAGTTCGGCTTGATCCACGCGCGCTATAGGACGATAGCGTCGCACCCACTGGCGCCGCTCTTTGACGCGGCCCTAAACGCAAGGATGGACGAGGCCCATGGCTCGTAAGAAAATTGCTTTGATCGGGGCAGGACAGATCGGCGGCACTTTGGCCCATTTGGCCGCGCTGAAGGAATTGGGCGACATCGTCCTGTTCGACATCGTCGATGGCGTTCCCCAGGGCAAGGCGCTGGACCTGGCCGAATCCGGCCCGGTCGACGGTTTCAACGCCAAGCTGACAGGCACGAGCTCGTACGCCGACATCGCGGGCGCGGACGTCATCATCGTCACCGCCGGCGTGCCGCGCAAGCCCGGCATGAGCCGCGACGACCTGCTCGGCATCAACCTGAAGGTCATGGAAGCCGTCGGCGCCGGCATCAAGGCCAACGCCCCCAACGCCTTCGTCATCTGCATTACCAACCCGCTCGACGCGATGGTCTGGGCGTTGCAGAAGTTCTCCGGTCTTCCGGCCAAGCAGATCGTCGGCATGGCCGGCGTGCTCGACAGCGCCCGCTTCCGCTTCTTCCTCTCCGAGGAATTCAATGTCTCGGTCGAGGACGTCACCGCCTTCGTGCTCGGCGGCCACGGCGACGACATGGTGCCTTCGGTGCGCTACTCCACCGTCGCCGGCATCCCGCTGCCCGACCTCGTCAAGATGGGCTGGACGACGCAAGCCAAGCTCGACGCCATCGTCGACCGCACCCGCAAGGGCGGCGGCGAAATCGTCGCGTTGCTCAAGACCGGCTCGGCGTTCTACGCCCCCGCAGCCTCCGCGATCTCGATGGCCGAGTCCTATCTCAAGGATCAGCGCCGCGTGCTCCCCGCCGCCGCCCACCTGACCGGCCAGTATGGCGTGACCAACTCTTATATCGGCGTGCCCGTCGTGATCGGCGCCAACGGCGTCGAGCGGATCGTCGAGATCGAACTCGACGAAGCCGAGAAGGCGATGTTCGCCAAGTCGGTCGCTTCCGTTTCGGGCCTGATCGAGGCCTGCAAGGTCATCAATCCCGCTCTGGCGTGATCAACCTTCGACGCGGGCGGTCCGCCGCCCGCGTCGGCTTTCGCCGCTCCCTTTCCCTCGCGAGCCCGTCCCATGAACATCCATGAATATCAGGCCAAGGCGGTTCTTCGCGCCTTCTCCGCGCCGGTGTCGAACGGTCGCGCCGCCTTCACGCCCGACGAGGCGGAAGCCGCCGCCAAGGAACTCGGCGGCCCACTCTGGGTCGTCAAATCGCAGATCCACGCGGGCGGCCGCGGCAAGGGCAGGTTCAAGGAGGCTTCGGCCGGCGACAAGGGCGGCGTGCGCCTCGCCAAGTCGGTCGAGGAAGTCCGCCAGTTCGCCGAGCAGATGCTCGGCGCGACGCTGGTGACGGTGCAGACCGGCCCCGCCGGCAAGCAGGTCAACCGGCTCTATATCGAGGACGGCTCGTCTATCGACAAGGAATTCTATCTCTCCGCGCTGGTTGATCGGAGCACCGCGCGCGTCGCGTTCGTGCTCTCGACCGAGGGCGGCGTCAACATCGAGGACGTCGCGCATCATACCCCCGAGAAGATCCACACCTTCTCCATCGATCCCGCGACCGGCGTCATGCCGCATCATGGCCGCACCGCCGCGCGCGCGCTCGGCCTCAAGGGCGATCTCGCCAAACAACTGGAAAGCCTGATCGTCAAGCTCTACACCGCCTTCGTCGCCAAGGACATGTCGATGCTGGAGATCAACCCGCTGGTCGTGACGACCGGCGGCCAGCTCAAGGTGCTCGACGCCAAGGTGTCCTTCGACAGCAACGCGCTCTATCGTCACCCGGACATGGTCGCGCTGCGCGACGAAACCGAGGAAGACGCCAAGGAGATCGAGGCCTCCCGGCACGACCTCAACTACGTCGCGCTCGACGGCTCGATCGGCTGCATGGTCAACGGCGCCGGCCTCGCGATGGCGACGATGGACATCATCAAGCTCTACGGCGAAAGCCCTGCCAACTTCCTCGACGTCGGCGGCGGCGCCTCGAAGGACAAGGTCACCGCGGCGTTCAAGATCATCACCGCCGACCCGAACGTGAAGGGCATCCTGGTCAACATCTTCGGCGGCATCATGAAGTGCGACGTCATCGCGGAAGGCGTCATCGCCGCCGTGAAGGAGATCGGGCTCACGGTTCCGCTGGTGGTGCGGCTCGAGGGGACCAACGTCGAACTCGGCAAGAAGATCATTCGCGAGTCGGGCCTCAACGTGATCCCGGCCGACGATCTCGACGACGCCGCGCAGAAGATCGTGGACGCGGTGAAGAAGGGCTGAGCGCCCCCTCGCCCCCAGCTTTCCTACTCATTCGAGGAACTCGCCTTGTCCGTTCTCATCACCTCACAAACCAAAGTCATAACCCAGGGCTTCACCGGCAAGAATGGCACCTTCCATTCCGAGCAGGCGATCGCCTATGGCACCAAGGTCGTCGGCGGCACATCGCCGGGCAAAGGCGGCTCCACGCATCTCGGCCTGCCGGTGTTCGACACCGTCGCCGAAGCGCGTGAACAGACCGGCGCCGACGCCTCCGTGATCTACGTCCCGCCGCCGGGCGCGGCCGACGCGATCTGCGAGGCGATCTCGGCGGAAATTCCGCTCATCGTCTGCATCACCGAGGGCATCCCGGTGCTCGACATGGTGCGCGTCAAGCGCGCGCTCGGCGGCTCGAAGTCGATCCTCGTCGGCCCCAACTGCCCCGGCGTGGTGACGGCGGGCGAATGCAAGATCGGCATCATGCCGGGCAACATCTTCAAGCGCGGCAGCGTCGGCATCGTTTCGCGCTCGGGCACGCTCACCTATGAAGCCGTATTCCAGACCACCCGCGAAGGCCTCGGCCAGACGACGGCGGTCGGCATCGGCGGCGATCCGGTCAAGGGCATGGACTTCATCGAAGCGCTCGAACTCTTCCTCGCCGATCCCGACACGCACTCGATCATCATGATCGGCGAGATCGGCGGCTCGGCCGAGGAGGACGCCTCGCAATTCCTGAAAGACGAAGCCAAGAAGGGGCGCTCCAAGCCGATCGTCGGCTTCATCGCCGGACGCACGGCGCCGGCGGGACGCCGCATGGGCCATGCCGGCGCGATCATCGCGGGCGGCAAGGGCGGCGCGGAAGACAAGATCGCCGCCATGGAATCGGCGGCCATCCGCGTCTCGCCCTCCCCGGCGCGGCTCGGCAAGACGCTGGTCGACGTTTTGAACGGCAAATAAGAGCAGTCAAAGGGAGGTCGCGCGATGACCCGTCAGGACATCAATCAAGCCTTGCTGCAATCCTCGTTCCTCGATGGCGCGAACGCGACCTACATCGAGGCGTTGCAGGCTCAGTACGAGAAGGACCCCAACTCGGTGGAATTGGGTTGGCGCGAGTTTTTCGACGCGCTCGGCGACGATCCCGCCAGCGTGGAGAAGACCTCCACCGGGCCGTCTTGGGAGCGGCCGAACTGGCCGCCGACGCCCAAAAGCGATCTGATCAACGCGCTCGACGGCGACTGGCCGGCGGTTGAGAAGGTGATCGGCGCCAAGCTGAAATCCCGGTCCGTATCCGATCCCGCCTTCGAGGCGCCCAGCCTCGAATCCATCCATCGCGCGACGCGCGATTCGGTGCGCGCGTTGATGATGATCCGCGCCTACCGGATGCGCGGCCATTTGCACGCCAACCTCGACCCGCTCGGCCTCGAGCCGCGCAAGGATCACGAGGAGCTGCATCCCGGCAATTACGGCTTCGACGAAGCCGACTACGACCGCAAGATCTTCATCGACCATGTGCTCGGGCTCGAGTTCGCGACGATCCGCGAGATGCTCTTGATCCTGCGCCGCACCTATTGCGGTACGATCGGCTTCGAGTTCATCCACATCTCCGACCCCGCCGAGAAGGCCTGGATTCAGGAGCGCGTCGAAGGTCCGAACAAAGAAGTCCAGTTCACCAAGGAAGGCAAGCGCGCCATCCTGAGCAAGCTGGTCGAGGCCGAGGGCTTCGAGAACTTCTTCGACGTCAAATATCCCGGCGGCAAGCGCTTCGGCCTTGACGGCGCCGAGGCGATGATCCCGGCGCTGGAGCAGATCATCAAGCGCGGCGGTCAGCTCGGCTTGAAGGAAATCTCGTTCGGCATGGCGCATCGCGGCCGCCTGAACGTGCTCAGTCAGGTCATGGGCAAGCCGCATCGCGTGATCTTCCACGAGTTCAAGGGCGGCTCGTCCTCGCCCGACGAAGTCGAGGGTTCGGGCGACGTCAAATATCATCTGGGCGCCTCGTCGGACCGCGAGTTCGACGGCAACAGTGTGCATCTGTCGCTCACCGCCAACCCCTCGCATCTCGAGATCGTCGATCCCGTCGTGCTCGGCAAGGTGCGCGCCAAGCAGGACCAGCTCAACGACTACATCGAGCGCGTGAAGGTGCTGCCGCTGCTCATCCACGGCGACGCGGCTTTCGCCGGCCAGGGCGTGGTGGCGGAATGTTTCGGGCTTTCGGGGCTGCGCGGCCATCGCACCGGCGGCTCGCTGCATTTCATCGTCAACAATCAAATCGGCTTCACCACCTATCCCCGCTATTCGCGTTCGTCGCCCTACCCTTCCGACGTCGCCAAGTTGATCGAGGCGCCGATCTTCCACGCCAACGGCGATGATCCCGAGGCGGTGGTGTTCTGCGCCAAGATCGCGACCGAGTACCGGCAGAAGTTCCATAAGCCCGTCGTCATCGACATGTTCTGCTACCGGCGCTTCGGCCACAACGAAGGCGACGAGCCGTCGTTCACGCAGCCGCTGATGTACCGCAACATCCGCTCGCATCAGACGACCCTGCAGATCTACGCGCAAAAGTTGATCGAGGAAGGCGTCGTCACGCAAGGCGAAGTCGACAAGATGCGCGGCGATTGGCGTCACCGTCTGGAGGCCGAATTCCAGGCGGGTCAGGCCTATGTCGCCAACAAGGCCGATTGGCTCGACGGCCGCTGGGCGGGCTTCAAGCCGGCGCAGGACGTCTCGGACGACGATCGGCGCGGCGAAACCGCCGTCGATGCGGAAAAGTTGAAGGCGATCGCCGAACGCATCACCGCCGTGCCCGAGGGCTTCAGCGTCCACAAGACGATCCAGCGCTTCCTCGACAACCGCCGCGCGACCATCCAGGCGGGCGACGGCATCGACTGGGCGACCGGTGAAGCGCTGGCGTTTGCTTCCTTGCTCGACGAAGGGCTGCCCGTCCGCCTGTCGGGCCAGGACTCGGAGCGCGGCACCTTCTCGCAGCGCCATTCCGTGCTGATCGATCAGCAGACCGAAGCGCGCTACATTCCGTTCAACCATATCCGCGACGGACAGGCGCGTTATGAGGTCATCAACTCGATGCTCTCGGAAGAAGCGGTGCTCGGCTTCGAATACGGCTATTCGCTCGCCGAGCCGAACGCGCTGACGCTGTGGGAAGCGCAGTTCGGCGATTTCGCCAATGGCGCGCAGGTGGTGTTCGATCAGTTCATCTCGGCGGGCGAGCGCAAGTGGCTGCGCATGTCCGGCTTGGTCTGCCTGTTGCCGCACGGCTACGAGGGTCAGGGTCCCGAGCATTCCTCGGCGCGTCTGGAGCGTTTCCTGCAGATGTGCGGCGAGGACAACATGCAGGTCGTCGCCTGCACGACGCCGGCGAATTTCTTCCATCTGCTGCGGCGCCAGTTGAAGCGCTCGTTCCGCAAGCCGTTGATCGCGATGACGCCCAAGTCCATGCTGCGCAACAAGCGCGCGGTGTCGGCTTTGACCGCCTTTTCGACGGGGTCGTCGTTCCATCGCTTGCTTTGGGATCACGCGGAGACGCACAAGGGCGAGAAGATCAAGCTCGCGCGCGACGAGAAGATCCGTCGCGTGGTTATCTGCTCGGGCAAGGTCTATTACGATCTCTACGAGGATCGCGAGAAGCGCGGCATCGACGACGTCTATCTGCTGCGCATCGAGCAGCTCTATCCGTTCCCGCTGAAGGCGCTGGTCAAGGAGCTCTCGCGCTTCAAGAAGGCCGAGATCGTCTGGTGTCAGGAGGAGCCCAAGAACATGGGCCCGTGGACCTTCGTCGAGCCTTATCTCGAATGGGTGCTCGCGCAGGTCGGCGGCAAGTCGAAGCGTCCGCGCTACGCCGGCCGTCCCGCCGCCGCGGCGACCGCGACCGGCCTGATGTCCAAACATCTGGCGCAGTTGAAGGCGTTCCTCGACGAGTGTTTCATGGAATAGAGGCCGCGACAGTCATGCCGCATTTCCTCTGCAAGCTGCTGCCGCCGCGCAAGACCTTCGCCGTCGACATGACGGCCGAGGAGCGCGACGTGATGCTGGCCCATCAAGATTACTGGCTCCCTCGCCTCAACGAGGGATCGGTGATCGCGATGGGAGAGGTCGCCGACCCCGAGGGACTTTGGGGCGTCGCGATCGTCAACGTCACCTCGCTCGCGCTGCTGCAAGCCTGGCAATCCCAGGACCCTGCCGTGCTGGCGGGCCGCGGCTTCGCCTACGAGAATTTTTCGATGCCGGCGATCCGCCTGTGTCCAATCCAACCCCTGGCGCCGGTATTCTCCGTCACCCCATAACAGAAGGGCGCCAAGCGCGGCGCGATAGACGATGGCCACTGAAATCCGCGTTCCGACCCTCGGCGAGTCGATCTCCGAAGCGACGGTCGGCAAATGGTTCAAGCAACTCGGCGACAGCGTGAAGGCCGACGAGCCGTTGGTTGAACTGGAAACCGAGAAGGTCACGCTCGAAGTCAATTCGCCGGGCGCCGGCACCCTATCCGAGATCACGGCGCGGACCGGCGACACGGTGTCGATCGGCGCGTTGCTGGGTTCGCTCGGCGGCGCCGGCGCCATCGCCGCTCCCGCGGCCAAGAGCGACGCGCCCGCGCCCGCCGCCAAGCCCGCGGCGCCTTCGTCCATGCCCGCCGCCCCGTCGGCCGCGAAGATCGCGACCGAGAACGGCCTCGACCTCAACGGCGTCGCCGGCAGCGGCAAGCGCGGCCAGGTGCTCAAGGGCGACGTGCTCGAAGCGCTCGCCAAGCCCGCGCCCGCCCCGATCGCCGCCCCGGCTCCGGTTCCCGCCGCTCCGGTCGCGGTGCGCGCGCCCGCCGCTCCCGACGACGCCTCGCGCGAGGAGCGCGTGCGCCTGACCAAGCTGCGCCAGACCATCGCGCGCCGCCTCAAGGACGCGCAGAACACCGCCGCGATGCTGACGACGTTCAACGACGTCGACATGTCCGAGGTGATGGCGATGCGCGCCAAGTACAAGGACGCTTTCGAGAAGAAGCACGGCGGCAAGCTCGGCTTCATGGGCTTCTTCGTGAAGGCCTGCGTGCAGGCGCTGAAAGACATCCCGGCGGTCAACGCGGAAATCGACGGCGCCGATCTCGTGTTCAAGAACTATTACCATCTCGGCATCGCCGTCGGCACCGAGAAGGGCCTCGTCGTGCCGGTGGTGCGCGACGCCGATAGGCTGTCGATCGCCGGCATCGAGAAATCGATCGCCGATTACGGCAAGCGCGCGCGCGACGGCCAGTTGAAGATCGAGGAGATGCAGGGCGGCACGTTCACCATCACCAACGGCGGCATCTACGGTTCGCTGATGTCGACGCCGATCCTGAACGCGCCGCAGTCCGGCATCCTGGGCATGCACAAGATCCAGGACCGCCCCGTCGCGATCGCCGGCAAGGTGGAAATCCGGCCGATGATGTATCTGGCGCTGAGCTACGACCATCGCGTCGTCGACGGCAAGGAGGCGGTGACCTTCCTGGTGCGCGTGAAAGAGGCCCTCGAAGACCCGGCCCGGCTCGTGCTAGACTTGTGAGGCGCATCACGCGCTTGCAGGGGGGAAATCATGAGCGAACTCTTATGTCTCGAGCTGAGCATCCTGCTCTGGGTCGCGCATATCGCGACCCAGGGCTTTTTCGCCAACGCGGCTGTCGGTTCGCAATATCTGACCAGCGCGCGCGATGACGCGGTGAAGCCGAGCGGGGTCGAATATCCGCGCGCGACCCGGGCGTTGGGCAACTACCTCGAGAACTTCGCACCGTTCATCGCCGCCGATCTCGGCCTCATCGCCACCAACCACACCGGCGGTTGGGGCGCGACGATCTGGATCATCGCGCGGATCGTCTATCTCCCGCTCTATGTCATGGGCGTGCCCAATATCCGCTCCGCCGCCTGGGCCATTTCGGTGGTGGGATTGTTGATGATGCTGGCGCGACTCGCGGGAGTCTGAATCTTCGACTCCCGCGTTTTTCTCGCGCGGGAGTCGGACCAACTGAGGAAGAGGAGGTTCATCATGGGTAACAGCGCTTATGAAACCGACTTCTACGGCTGGGCGAACCAGCAGGCGGCGTTGCTGCGTTCCGGACATCTTTCGGCCGCCGATGTCGAGAACATCGCCGAGGAGATCGAGAGCATGGGTCGCTCGGAAAAGCGCGAGCTCGTCAGCCGGTTGACCTTGCTACTGCTGCATCTTTTGAAATGGAAATTTCAGCCCAAAGGACGATGTTTGAGCTGGACGGCGAGCATTAAGGTGCAACTCAATGGCGTTGTCGATCATCTGAGCGACAACCCGAGTTTGAAGTCGCTCATACCCGACGCAGTCGCACGCGCTTATCGCGACGCGGTCCTCAGGGCGGCGGATGAAACGAAATTGTCTGAGACTGTATTCCCCGCGTCTTGCGCTTGGTCGTTCGAGCAAATCATGGACCCGGATTTCTGGCCGGAATGATCCGGGTTTCCCGCGCGGGAGAACGGACTGAACAAGAGAAGAGCTCTTCATGCCTTATGACGTCATCATCATCGGCGCCGGTCCCGGCGGATATGTCTGCGCGATCCGCTCGGCTCAACTCGGCATGAAGGTCGCCGTGGTCGAGAAGCGTCCGAAGCTCGGAGGCACCTGCCTCAACGTCGGCTGCATCCCGTCCAAGGCTTTGCTCTACGCCTCCGAGATGTTCGAGGAGGCCGGCCACGGAATGGCGCCGCTGGGCGTGGTCGTCAACCCGCCCGAGCTCGATTTCCCCGCGATGATGAAGCACAAGGACGAAACCGTCGCCGCCAATGTCAACGGCGTCGCGTTCCTGTTCAAGAAGAATAAGATCGACTGGATCGTCGGCGAGGCGCGGATCGCCGCGCCCGGTCAGGTCGCGGTCAAAGGGGCAGACGGCGCAGAGGCCACGCACGAAGCTAAACATATCGTCATCGCCACCGGCTCGGATGTAGCTCGGCTTCCGGGCGTCGAGATCGACGAGAGCGTGATCGTTTCCTCCACCGGCGCCTTGTCGCTGACCGCGCCGCCGAAGAAGCTGCTGGTCGTCGGCGCCGGCGTCATCGGGCTCGAACTGGGGTCCGTCTGGGGTCGACTCGGGGCTCAGGTAACTGTCGTCGAATATCTCGACCGCATCCTGCCCGGCATGGATTCGGAAGTCACCAAGCAGTTCCAGCGGATGCTGGAGAAGCAGGGCTTCAAGTTCCACCTCAGCCATAAGGTCGCGAGCGTCGCAAAAAACCAGGAGGGCGCCGTCGTGTCGATCGAGCCCTCCGCCGGCGGCGAGGCGATCACGCTCGACGCCGATGTCGTGCTGGTGGCGATCGGACGCCGTCCGTACACGGAGGGGCTCGGCCTCGAGGCGCTCGGCGTCGCGACGGAGCGCGGGCAAGTCGTCATCGACGGCCATTTCGCGACCAACGTGCCCGGCGTCTACGCCATCGGCGACGTCGTGCGCGGCCCGATGCTCGCCCACAAGGCCGAGGACGAAGGCGTCGCGCTGGCCGAGATTCTGGCGGGTCAGGCCGGCCATGTGAACTACGACGTCATTCCCGGCGTCGTCTACACGAGCCCCGAGGTCGCGGTCGTCGGCAAGTCCGAGGACGATCTGAAGGCGGCGGGGATCGCCTACAACGTCGGCAAGTTCCCGTTCACCGCCAACGGCCGCGCGCGCGCGATGCGCCACACCGAGGGCTTCGTGAAGATCCTCGCGGACGCCGCCACCGACCGCGTGCTCGGCGCGCACATCGTCGGCTTCGGCGCCGGCGAGATGATTCATGAGGTGGTGGTGCTGATGGAGTTCGGCGGCTCGGCCGAAGATCTCGCGCGCACCTGCCACGCGCATCCCACCATGTCGGAAGCGATCAAGGAAGCCGCGATGGCGGTGGCGAAGCGGGCGATCCATGTATAGCTTGAAATGTCTCCGAGTTGAGAATTTGGGGGTTCGCGATGCCTCTGACCCGCGCCTTCAAGTTCGGCGATAGCCAAGCCATCCTTATTCCGGAGGAACTGGCATACGATGACGTGAGCATGGAGTTGAACATCTCGCGTCACGGCGACGTCATCGTCATCTCGCCCGTGCGGCCCTCCGCGCAACAAATGGTCGCGGAGTTGCGCGCGATGCGGAAACGGACACTTTCAAGGTTTACGAGCCAATCGAGTTGCCGGATCGCGAGTGATCTGGACTTTGGGCTTTCTCGTCGACACGAATATCGCGATCCAGGGGTACATGATTGATGGATTTCTCGGTTCTGGGCCGCGGCGCCATCTGTGCTTTGCTCGTGGTGATCGCCTCCCCAGCCCACGCCGACCGCATGGCGTTATGGACGATCGTGCATGACCAATGCGTTCCGCATCTCAGCGCGGGCGAAGCGCCCAAGCCCTGTGACGAAGTCGACCTCTCCGCCGGCGTGGCATATTTGAAAGACCTCAACGGCGTCGCGCAGATGCTCGCCATCCCCACGAACCGCGTCACCGGCATCGAGGATCCCGCGCTGCTCGCGCCCGACGCGCCGAATTATTTCGCGACGGCCTGGAACGCGCGTAGGGATGTCGAGGCGCATCTGGGGCGTCCACTGGCGCGCGAGGCCGTCGCGATCACCATCAACTCGATGTTCTCGCGCAGTCAGGACCAGTTGCATCTACATGTCGATTGCCTCGACAAATCCGTCGCCGCCGCGCTCGCCGAGGATCAAGCGTCTATCGACGCGAAGTGGCGAGTGATGACGACGGCGTTGAACGGCCGCCGCTACTGGGCGCGGCGCGCGGATTCGGCTGGCCTCGCCGACATCTCGCCCTTCAAGTCGATCGCCGACGAAATCCCGGGCGCCAGGGAGGAGATGGGTCTTTGGTCGCTCGCCGCTGTCGGCGCCAGCTTCGCCGGCAAACCGGGGTTCATTCTTCTGGCCGACCACGCCGAACTGACGGCGGGCGGCCACGCCGAGGACATACAGGATCATGCGTGCGCGATCGCGGGCCCCAAGTCCTGATCATTGCGCATAGCGCACGGGATCGCTGAACGTCGTCTTCAGCGACGGCAGCGTCTTGGCGTAATCCTCCAGGCTCTTGATGTCGTCGATCTTCCAGACGCCGCCCTCGCGCTTGACCTGAAACAACGAGTGGCCGCCTTCCTTGGGCTCGGTCTTGGGATCGTCGGTGGTGCCGATCGAGGCGTCCACCGTCGCGGCGTCGCCGGCGGATGTCGTCACCGTCGCGCCGAACAAACGCGCATGCTCTACCATCTGCGCGCCGGTGAAGATGTCGCCGTCCCAGATGTTGAGTTGCTTCTTCGCCGCGATCTTGCCGCCCTTCGCCAAGATGGCGAACAACTCGCTCGTCACGTAGGGCCGCGCCTTGACGAAGAAAGCCGGCTCGCTCCAACTCGGCAGTCCGTGATGGTCGGTCAGTTCAATCACGGTTTGCACCACGGATCGCGGGTCCGAGGCGGGAAAGGTTTCGAGCGCGAACGCGGACGACGCCACGCCGGCCAGCAAAACGGACACGAATCCAAGAGTGGCGGATTTCATCGACGCGAGCCCTCCTTGCCGGGGGACGGAGCGCCCCCGCGCCAAAGGAATAGCAGATCTGGCCGGGAGATGCGACCTCGATGGGTATATTCCGTCCCCTTACGCGGTCGCGAGGTTTGAATAGGCTGCGTTCGTGGCGCTATTTATTTGGAGTGAAACGAATGCGAAAATATGCCCTTTTGTTCGCGGCCCTCGCGGGCCTGTCCATCGCGGCGCTGTCGCCGGTGAGCGCCGAGGCGGGATGCATTCGCATGGGCGAAACCGGATATCATTGGTATCGCTATTGCGCCGGTCCGGCTTTCCTTTATCCGCACCGCCGCGTTTGCCATCACGGATATTGCTATCTCCGCTGACGCGGTCCTTTGACCTGTGATTTGTCGGGGCGGGGCGCGGAGCCTCGCCCCGAATCGTGTTAGCGTCGCGGCCCGCAAGCTTATTATTTCGCGAGTCGCCGCTGTCCCCCAAGGTCTTCACGCTTCCCGCCGGCGCGCCTTTTCTGGCGACGCTGGCGCGCGCGTTGCTGGGCGGAGACCTGATAGCGGGCTTTCCCTCGGGCGGCCCGCTCGATCTCGCCGAGGCGACGATTTACGTGCCGACGCAACGCGCCGCGACCGCGCTCGCGGGTGAACTCGTCAAGGCGAGCCGCAGCGCTTGCGTCATCTTGCCGCGTATCGCGCCGCTCGGCGCCTTCGAGCCGACGACAGACCTCGGCGATTTCGAGACGCCCGAGCACGCGCGCGACGCGCTTCCCGCCGTCGGCGAACTCACGCGGCGCATGACGTTGTCTCGGCTGACGCGCGCCTGGGGCGAGGCGTTGCGCGGCGCGATCCGCGGCGTCGATGCGCAAGGCCTTATGACCTTCGACGCCAGCCAACCGCCGCTGGTGGCCTCCAGCCCCGCGCAGGCCCTGGCGCTCGCGGGCGATCTGGCGGCGCTGATCGACGACATGATCATCGAGGGCGTCGCCTGGGAGCGGCTCGACAGATTGGTCGCCGATACGTTCGACCCCTATTGGCGCATCACGCTCGACTTTCTCAAGATCGCGGTGTCCGCCTGGCCGCGCTGGCTCGACGAGCGCGGCCTCGTCGATCGCGCGACCCGCGCGGCGCTGTCGGTCGAGCGCGAGATCGAGGCGCTCGCGACGGGCGCGGCGCGCGGGCCCACCATCATCGCCGGCTCGACCGGCACCAATCGCGCGACCGCGCGGCTGATCGGCGCCATCGCGCGCGCCTCCCTGGGCGCCGTCGTGCTGCCCGATCTCGATCTCCATCTCGACGACGCGTCGTGGGAAATGATCGGCGCCGACGACGAGAGCGCGGTCGCGGGCCATCCGCAGGCGGCGCTGCGCCGGTTGTTGGCGCAGATCAACGTCGCGCGTGACGAGGTCAGAACGCTCGGAGCGACGTCGCCGGCATTGACGACACGCGCGCGATTCCTGAGCGAGGCGCTGCGGCCGGCGGAATCCACGCACGTCTGGCGGCGCGAGCGCGATGGGCCGAGCGCGGACTCGATCGCGCGCGGCCTCGACGACATCGCGCTCGTCGTCGCGCGCGACGAAGCGGAAGAAGCGCTCGCGCTCGCCATCGCGATGCGCGAGGCGCTGGAGACGCCGAACAAGACCGCCGCGCTGATCACGCCCGACCCGGCCATCGCGCGCCGCGTCGCCGCCGAACTCGCGCGCTGGGACATCGAGGTGGAAAACTCCGCCGGCGGCGCGCTCGGGGATACGCCCGCCGGCGCTTTCGCGCGGCTCGCGCTCGCCGCCGCGCTCGATTTCAAACCGCTGCCGGTCGCCGCGCTGCTCGGGCATCCCGCTATGCGGCTGGGACGGACGGCCGCGTTGTTCGCGGCGCAGGCGAGCGCGCTGGAACTCGGCGTGTTGCGGACCGCGCTGCCGCCGTCCGGGCTCGAAGATCTCGACGCGGCCTTCGCGGCGGCGCGCGAAGCGGCCGGAGACAGACACGCGCATCGCGCGCTCAAATCAGCGCGCGAAAATCTCGGCGGCGCGGAAACGCTGCTGCGCGATTTCGCGACCGCGCTGGCGCCGCTACGCGAGCTCGCGACCGCTCCGCTCGGGGCCGTGATAGCCATCCACCGCGCCGCGTTGCAGGCTTTGGCCGCGCCCGACGACATCGCGTTTCTCCCCGGCGGCGAGTCGCTCGACGCGTTGTTCGACGAATGGGCTGAAGCGAGCGAGGAAGGCTTTCCCGTCACGCTCGCCGATTACGCCGCGCTGTGCGAAACCCTGCTCGCCGGTCAGCGCGCGCCGCCCGCGCCGCGCGGCCATCCCCGGCTCGCGATCCTCGGTCTGCTGGAAGCGCGCCTGCTGAGCTTCAATCTCGCCATTGTCGCCGGATTGGACGAGACGGTGTGGCCGCCCGCGGCGAGCACGGACGCGTTCCTCAATCGGCCGATGCGCGCCGGGCTCGGCCTCTCCTCGCCCGAGCGACGCATCGGCCAGACCGCGCATGATTTCACCGCCGCGCTCGGCGCGCCCGAGGTCATTCTTTCGCGCTCGACCAAACGCGGCGGCTCGCCGACCGTCGCCTCGCGGTTTCTGCAACGCATCGGCGCCGTCGCGAGCGAAAAGGCGATGGACGCAACGCGCGAACGCGGCGACAGGTTCTTGGGGCTCGCGCGCGAACTCGATCGTCCCGCCCCCTCGCCGCCGCTGAAGCGGCCGGAGCCGCGGCCGCCGCGCGCGCTCAGGCCCAACCAACTCAGCGTGACGCGGATCGAGACGTTGCGCCGCGACCCTTACGCGATCTACGCCGAGCACATCCTGGAGCTGGAGCCGCTGAATCCGATCGGTCCCGAGGTCGGACCGATAGAGATCGGCAACGTCTGGCACGCCGCTTTGGAGGCCTTCGCCAAGGGCGCTGTCGCGGGTGAGGCGCCGGACATCGCCCGCGCGCGCCTGCTCGCCATCGCCGAGGAAAAGTTCTCGCCGCTAAATGCCGACCCGGCGTTTCGGATCTTGCGCTGGCCGCGCATCCTCGATGGGCTCGAAACGTTCCTATCCTTCGACGCCGAGCATCGCGAACTCGCGGCGAATATCTGGATCGAACTCGGCGGCCGGCTCGAAATTCCGCTGCGCGACAGCGCGATATTCACGCTCACCGCGCGCGCCGACCGCATCGAGCAATGGCATGACGGCGGCGCGGCGTTGATTGATTACAAGACCGGCGCGCCGCCCGGCGTGCCCGAGGTTCAGGTCGGCTTCGCGCCGCAATTGACGCTGGAAGCGGCGATGCTCGCGCGCGGCGGCTTCAAGGACATAGGCCCTCTGGAAGCCTCGACCGCGTTCTATCTCAAGCTCGGCGGCGCCGACGGCGGGTTCACGCGCGAGCTCAAATTCAAGGACGAGAGCTTTCACGACGTCGTCGAGCGGCATTTCGCCGGACTGAAGGCCCTGGTCGAGCAATTCGCCGACGAGACAACGCCCTACCTTTCGCGCCCGTTCGCGAAATTCGCCGGTCGCGGCGACGACTACGATCATCTGGCGCGGGTCAAGGAATGGTCGGCGACCGGCGGCGCGGGAGACGAGCCTTGAGCGCCCTCCGCCGCGAGGCTCCCGCCTCGACCCGCGAAGCGCAGCGGCGCGCGTCCGACCCCGGCGGCTCGGCCTGGGTCTCCGCCAACGCGGGCTCGGGCAAGACGCATGTGCTGGTGCAGCGCGTGCTGCGCCTGCTGCTCGCCGGCGCGCCGCCCTCGCGCATTCTTTGTTT
>Ga0302157_10003930_pt1 | contig 16468 bp, 14 predicted proteins | sample I_Bog_N3_3_FD_193502 | JGI IMG/M metagenome (GOLD analysis project Ga0302157, IMG submission 193502) | Peat permafrost microbial communities from Stordalen Mire near Abisko, Sweden - I_Bog_N3_3 | ecosystem: Environmental > Terrestrial > Soil > Wetlands > Peat | place: Sweden: Abisko, Stordalen...
TCGCACACGGTGTCGGCCTACGATGCGGCTCGTGGATTTCGAGCTGTCCGAGGATCAACAGGCGCTGCAGGGCGCGGCCCGTGCCCTGCTCGACGACCGTTCCGATCACGATCACGTCCGGGCCCACGTGGCCTCGGACCGGCCCTACGACACCGAGCTGTGGCGGTCGATGGCCGAGCAGGGCTGGCTGGCGGTGACCCTGGACGAGGACCGGGGCGGGCTGGGTGCCGGGTGGGTGGAGGCCGCCGTCCTCCTCGAGGAGGTGGGTCGTCACACCGCTCCCGTCCCGTTCCTGCCCAGCCTGGTGGCACTGGATGTGCTGGCCGCCTCGGACCGGGCCCCCGACGGCTGGGTGGAGGCCCTGTCCGGGGGCGAGCGGGTCGGCTGTGTCGGGTGGAGCCGCCCCGGGTCGGGACTGGAGGCGGTGTCCTCCGGCGACGGATGGCAGCTGTCCGGGCGTGTCGGCCCGGTGGAGGGTGCGGCGGTGGCCGATGTCGCCGTGGTGGTGGCATCGGGCCGCGTGTTCGCCGTCGACCTCGAGCAGGCCGGCCGCCCCGCCCGCGAGCCGGCCATGGACGTGACCCGGGCGCTGTCCTGGCTCTCCTTCGACCGGACGCCCGCCGTCCCCCTCGGCGACGGCGACCTGGCCGACGCGCTGCTCGACCGGGGCGCGGTGGGGGCGTCCGCCGAGATGCTGGGCGGTGCCGGCCGCGTCCTCGAGATGGCCGTGCAGTACGCCAAGGACCGGATCCAGTTCGACCAGCCCATCGGCAGCTTCCAGGCCATCAAGCACCGGTGCGCCGACATGGTGGTCGACGTGGAGGGGATGCGCTCGAGCACCTGGTACGCGGCCTGGGCCCTGTCGGCCGGCGAGGAGGACGCCTCGATTGCCGCCTCGACGGCCAAGGTGTGGGGGAGCGAGGCGGCCAAGCGGGTGATGGCCTCGGGACTGCAGGTCCACGGGGGGATCGGCTTCACGTGGGAGCACGACCTCCACCTCTACATGAAGCGCTCGCAGTTCGACCGGATCAGCTACGGCGACGCGTCGTTCCATCGCCAGCGGCTGACCGGACTGCTCCGGGCCCGGATGGCCGAGGCGTCAGGCCTCTTCTGACCGAACGGGGACCAAGGGGGACACCGTGCAGGACCACCAGTTCGATTTCACGGTCGAGGGGACGCCCGAGGAGGTGTGGGACGCCCTGTGGGCCTACACCCGACGGGACATCGCCACCGACTCGGTGACGATCGAGATCCTCCACCCCGGGGACGAGGCGGGCAACGGGCTGGTCCGCCACTGCACGTTCCCGGTCCCCAAGTACCTGCTGTCCGGTGGGGTGGCCCACTCGTGGGAGTGGATCACCCAGGCCGTTCGCCCGGTCAGCTGGCGCTACGACGCCATCGGCAAGCCGCTGTGGTCGGCGGCCACCGGCGTGACCCGCCTGGAGGACGCCGGCGACGGCCGGACCCGGGTGTTCTTCCGCGAGACCTACGAGGCGAAGCACCCGTTGATGCGCCTGCTCCTCGAGAAGCGGGTGCACCACTTCATCTCCAAGGACAACGACGCGCTCATCGAGGCGTCGCTGGTGCGGACCCTGGAGCGCCGCCGGGCCCGACGCAGCAGCGCGGGCTGACCCCCGGCCGGCGGGGCTACCCCTCCGACAGCCGGGCCACCACGGTGCGCCGGAGCAGCTTGCCGGTGTCGGTCCGGGGTAGCTCGGGCCAGAACTCGATGACCTCGGGGGTCTTGGACGAGCGCAGTCGGCCGCGCACCAGCTGGCGCAGCTCCTCCTCGTCGGCCCCCGCACCCGGGCCGGCCACCACCACGGCCACCAGCCGCTGGCCCCACCGGTCGTCGGGCAGCCCGACCACCACGGCGTCCACGATGCCCTCGTGGGACAGCAGCACGTCCTCGATCTCGGCGGGGGCGATGTTCTCGCCGCCCCGGATGATGGTGTCGTCGGCCCGGCCTTCGATGAAGACGTAGCCGTCCTCGTCGACCCAGCCGCGGTCCCGGGTCGGGAACCAGCCGTCCTCCCCGACCAGGGCGACCCCGGCGTACTCCCCGGAGATCTGCTCACCCCGCAGGAACACCAGCCCGGGCCGGCCCACACCGAGCACCCCACCCTCGTCGTCGCGGACCTCGATCTCGACCCCGGGCACCAGACGTCCCACCGACCCCAGCCGCGCCCGGGCCACGGGGTCGTCGGAGTCGAAGGCGGCACGGTGCTCGTCCGGGCCGAGCAGGGCGATGGTCGAGCTCGTCTCGGTGAGCCCGTAGGCGTTGACGAACCCGGTGGTCGGGAACAGCTCCAGCGCCCGGTGCAGTACCGGTTCGGGCATCCGCGCCCCGCCGTAGGAGAGGGTCCGGAGGCTCGGCGTGTCGGCGTCGTCGGCGCCGCGCAGGTGGTCGACGATCTGGGCCAGCATGGTCGGCACCACCATGGCCTGGGTCACCTTCTCGTCCCGCACGATGCCCAGCCACACCTCGGGGTCGAACCGGTCGATGTAGATGATGCGGCGTCCGGCGTACAGGTTGCTCAGCAGGTTGGCCACCCCGGCGACGTGGTAGGGCGGGACCGACACCAGTGAGACCTCGTCCTCGTCGGCGCTGGCGAACTCCACCGTGCCCAGGAGGTACGACATGAGGTGCCGGTGGCGGAGGACCGCGGCCTTGGGCGCCGCCGTCGTGCCGCTGGTGTAGAGCAGCAGGCAGGTGGCGTCGGGGTCGGGCGGAAGGGGTGGCTCGGCGCCGGCCGGATCGAGGGAGTCGAGGAAGGCCTGGCGCTCGGCCCACCTTCCCGGTGCCGCCTGAGCCGGCGGGTCACCCTCGCAGATCACGAAGGCCCCGGGGTGGGCGTCGAGCTGGGCGGCCAGCTGGTCGGGTCCCAGCCGGTAGTTGAGTGGGATGAACGGAATCCCGGCTCCGGCCGCCCCGAACAGGGCCACCGGGTAGGCGATGTGGTTGGTGCCGAGGTAGACGACCGACGGCACGCCGAGCTCGAGGAAGCGGGCCGAGGCGGCCCACGAGCGCTCGGCCAGCTCGGTGTGGTCGACGGTGAGGCCGTCGACGGTGATGGCGTCCCGGTCGCCCAGCCCGCTGTGGGCCATGTCCAGGATCAGCCCCAGGTACACGGGAGCAGCTCAGTCCGACGAGGGGAGGGGCTTGGCGCTCTTGACCTCCAGCGGCTCGCCGTCGAGGGCCAGCGCACCGTCGCCCGGCTTGGTGCACAGCACCTCGACCGAGCCCGCCGCGTCCACGTAGCGCTTGCCCAACAGGACGGTCCCCTCGGACCCGGACCGGACCTCGCCGGCCGCGGCATCGTCGTCCCGTCCCACCATGGGCTCGCCACCGGAGGTGAGGGTGCCCGGGTGGTCCGGGGCCCGGATCACCACGACCTCGGTGGTCCCGACCACGCTCTTCAGCTGCATCCCGGCCTTCAACTCCATCGACCCACTCTCCTCTCCGTGCGGCGCTCCGGCCGGCACGGGCTCCTGGGGACCGCGGTCAGTGCTGCCGGGAACGGTCCGTCCCCCCCTTGGCCCCCGTGCGGGTGGCGGCCTGCGGCGTGCGGACCGCACACCGTCAGATCGGCCCCGGCTGGCCGCCCCGTCAGCCGGGGGCGGCTGTTTTCGGCGTGATGCTACACCGGTTCGCCGTGGGTCCCACGGTGCGATCAGCGGCCCACCGGCGCCAGCTCGTCGACCAGACCCCACCGGCGCGCGGTGTCCGCCCCGAGTGCCGACCCGCTGATGGCGAGGTAGGCCGTGCGGTGGCGGCCGATCCGGCGCGGCAGGCTGACCGTCCCCCCGGCCCCCGGCACCAGGCCCATCCCGACCTCGGGCAGCCGGAACTCGGTGGCGGGATCGGCCACCACCCGACGGGCGAAGGCGGTCAGCTCCATGCCGGCGCCGATGCAGGCACCGTGCACCTCCACCACCGTCCGGTCGGCGCATCGGTGGACCCACAGCGCCGCGCCGCGGCCGACCCGGACGGCGTGGGCCGTGGCCGGGTCGAGCGACGTGCCGAACTCGGTGAGGTCGCCTCCGCTGCAGAACGACGGCCCCTGTCCGGTGATCCGCACCTCGTCGATGCCCGGGTCGACGTCGGCCACCTGGAGCGCGGCCACCAGGCCGTCGCGCATGGCCGAGTCGTAGGCGTTGTGGACCTCGGGGCGGGTCAACCGGATCGCCAGGACGGGACCGGCCCGGGCCACGGCGACCGGGTCGGATGGGGGCCCCGAGCCGGCGGGCGGCCCGGTCGTGCGGGTCGGGCGCCCCGCCAGCCAGGCCCGGTGCTCGGGTCCCGACTGCAGCATCGAGTAGACGAACGACTCGGCCACCAGTGCGTCGGCGACCGCCAGGTCGGAGGACAGCCGGAGCAGCTGGGCCAGGGCGATGGCCGCGTGCGGGGCGGCACGGCAGGCGGCGTCGAGGGACCCGAGGGCCGCCGGGAGATCGGGGCAGCTGACCCAGGGCCGTGGGGCCGACGGGTCGTCGGTGAGCAGGATGTCCACCCCGACGGGGCCCGGACCGGTGACCGGCCCGGCCGCCACCCCGGCCATCACGCAGGGGAGGACACGCGCCAGGGGACCGACGTCGAGCCGCCCGCCCACCTCCACCACGCACAGGGGTCGGTCGGCGAACAGGCCGAAGGCGTCGGGCCCGGCCGCCTCCGGCAGGAGCGAGGCGAACTCGTCGGCCCGGAGGACGGGCACCGGCGTGGCCGTCGGGACCGGTCCCGGATCGCCCACTCGTGCCACGGCGTGAGCGTAGCGCCGACCCCTTCGGCCCACCCCCGGGACACCCGGCCGGGACCGCCGCCCCCGGGCCGAGCACGCCTGTTCACCCCCGAGGGGTGCGGGCTACTATGCGATCAGAGGGCCGCACGATCCGGCGGCCAGGGGAGGATGCCATGACGACGACCGGTGACGCGCCTGTCGCCCAGCGCGGCGAAGAGCGGATGTTGATCGACGGCAAGCTGACCGAGGCCCGGTCGGGGGCGGTGTTCGCCAACATCAACCCGGCCACCGAGGAGGTCCTGGGCCACGTCGCCGATGCCGGGCACGAGGACATGGCCGACGCCATCGCCTCGGCACGCCGGGCCTTCGACGAGTCGTCGTGGGCCACCGACGGCGCGCTCCGCCAGCGGTGCCTGCGCCAGCTCCAGAGCGCGCTGGAAGAGGAGCAGGAGCTCCTCCGGGCCGAGTTGGTGGCCGAAGTCGGTACCCCGGTCCTCCTCACCTACGGACCCCAGCTCGACACGCCCCTGTCGGACGGGCTGCTCTGGCCGGCCAACTACATCGATGAGTTCGAGTGGGAGCGGGACCTGCCGGTCGGGACGGCGTTCGGGTCGCGCAGCTGGCGGAAGGTCACCAAGGAGGCGGTGGGCGTGGTGGGGGCCATCGTCCCCTGGAACTTCCCGTTCGAGGTCACCGTGGGCAAGTTGGGCCAGGGCCTGGCCACCGGGAACACCGTCATATTGAAGGCCGCCCCCAACACCCCGTGGAACGCCACCCGCATCGGCCGCCTGGTGGCCGAGCGCACCGACTTCCCGCCCGGGGTGCTCCAGGTGGTGACCACGTCCGACAACGCCGTGGCCGAGGACCTGATCACCGACCCCCGCGTGGACCTGATCTCGTTCACCGGCTCGACCGGGGTGGGCCGGCGGATCATGGAGCGGGGCGCCCCCTCGCTCAAGCGGCTCTTCCTCGAGCTGGGCGGCAAGTCGGCCGACATCGTGCTGGAGGACGCCGACTTCGAGGCGAAGCTGTCGTTCGCCTGGGCCGTGTGCACCCACGCCGGGCAGGGCTGCGTCATGCTGACCCGGATGCTCCTGCCCCGGTCCCGCTATGAAGAGGGCATGGCCATCATCGAGGCCGGCTTCCGGACCGTGCCCTACGGCGACCCCACCGACCCGGCCAACATGCAGGGCCCGCAGATCAGCGCCGTCCAGCGTGACCGGGTCCTCGGGTACATCGAACGGGGGGTGGAGGAAGGGGCCCGTCTGGTGGTCGGCGGCGGCCGGCCGGCCCACCTGGACACCGGCTACTACGTCGAGCCCACCCTCTTCGCCGACGTGGACAACTCCATGAGCATCGCCCGTGAGGAGATCTTCGGGCCCGTGCTGGTGGTGGTGCCCTTCGACGACGACGACGACGCCGTGCGGCTGGCCAACGAGAACGACTACGGCCTCGGCGTCGGCGTCACTGCCGGCTCCGAGGAGCGGGCCCTGGCCGTGGCGCGGCGGGTGCGGGCCGGCACGGTGTCCATCAACGGGGGCATCTGGTACGGGCCCGATGCGCCCTTCGGCGGCTACAAGGCCAGCGGGATCGGCCGCCAGAACGGTCGCGAGGGATTCGAGCAGTACCTCGAGACCAAGACCTACGCCGGAGCCCTGCCCCCCGAGGCGTAGTCCGACGGGGCGGCCGGGTGGCGGCGCCCCGACGACCGGGGCCACACGGCGTTCAGCGCGGCGTTCAGCTCGGCGTTCAGCGCGGGAGGCCGAGCCCGTGCTCGGCCAGGATGTTGCGGTTGATCTCGGTGGTGCCGCCGGCGATGGAGGTCTGGCGCGAGGCGGCCAGGTTCCTCGCCCACGGGCCGAGCAGCGCCTCCATGCCCAGCAGGTCGACTGCCAGCTCGGCCAGGTCCTGCTCGATGCCGGACCACATCAGCTTGGCCACGGCCCCCATGCTGGCCGACGGCTGGCGGCCGAGCCCGATGGCCTCGAGCTCGCGGGTGGTGGTCCAGCGCATGCAGGCCACGCGGGCGTACACGTCCATCAGGCGGTCGCGGATCACCGGGTCGGCGATGGCGGCCGAGCCCTTGGCGTCGTCCAGCAGCTTGTCCAGGCGGGCGCTGATGGAGAGGTGGAGCCGGGCCACGCCGGCCCGCTCGTGGCTCAGCGTCGTCATGGCCACCCCCCAGCCCCCGTGCAGGGGGCCGAGCAGGTTCTGGGCCGGGATCTCGACGTCGGTGAAGAACAATTCGGAGAACGTCTGCTCGCCGGCCATGGTCGTGAGGGGGCGCACCTCGATGCCCGGGGTCCGCATGTCGACCAGCAGGCAGCTCAGGCCCTTGTGCTTGGGGGCCTCGGGGTCGGTGCGGACGTAGAGCTGGCACCAGTCGGCGTGACGGCCCAGGCTGTTCCACGTCTTCTGGCCGTTCACCACGAATACGTCGCCCTCCAGGCGCGCCGCCGTGCGCAGCGAGGCCAGGTCGCTGCCGGCGTCGGGCTCGGACATGCCCTGGCTCCAGATCTCCTCGCCCCGGAGCATGGGGCCGAGGAACCGCTCCTGCTGTTCGGGCGTGCCGAGGGCCATGATGGCCGGGGCGATGTTGGAGACCCCGATGACGTTGACGGCGCCGGGGGCACCGGCTGCCGACATCTCCTCCAGCCACGCCAGCTGTTCGGCGATGGACGCGTCCCGGCCGCCGAACTCCTTCGGCCAGGCCGGTGCGGCCCACCCGGCGTCGGCCAGGGTGGCGTTCCAGCGGCGGAGGATCTCGAGGTTGCCGTCCACGTCGGGCCCGCTCCGGCCGGCGTCGACGACGTCGGGTGTCAGATGGGCGTCCAACCAGGCGGCCAGCTCCGCCCGGAACTCCCGTACCTGGTCGTCGTTGTCGGTCGGCTCTGTGTCCATGTCCCCGTGCTCCCTCGTTCCTCGGACCAGCGTCATTCCTCGATGGCCAGGCAACCCTCGGGGCAGTTCTGCACCGCCGTCCACGCCTGCCCCTCGAGGCCCGGCGGCACCTCGGGGTGCAAGAGGACGCTGTGGCCCTCGTCGTCGCTGTCGAAGAGCTCGGGGGCCAGCGAGTAGCAGCGGCCGTGGCCGGTGCAGCGCTCGGAGTCCAGGGTGACCTTCACGGCCGCCACCCTACCCGTGGAGAACGGCTGTGGTCGCACCGGCCCGCCATCCGCACCGCGCCGCCCCTCACGCCGCCGGGGTCACCGGGTGGGCGCTGATGTCCGCCAGGGTCTCCTCGGCGAAGCGCCTGATGCCGTCGACGGCGTCCTTGGTGCTCGTCCACGGCCTGACCAGGGCCCGACCCACGCCGGCGTCGGCGTACCGGCGCAGCGAGTCGAGGTCGGTCCCGGCCGCGCCCAGTGTGATCTCGACGGCACCGGTCCGTCCGGCGGCCTCCCGGATGGCGGCGATCCGGGCGGCGTCGGCCGGGATCTGCTCGATGGTGTGGTTCATGGGGATCCAGCCGTCGCCGACCGTGCCGGCCCGGCGCAGGGCGGCCGGCCCGTCGCCGCCGATGTGGAGCGGGGGCCACGGGCGCTGGACCGGCTTGGGCTCGAACATCACCGGCCCGAAGTCGAAGCAGGCGCCGTGGTGCTCCACGACCTCCTCGCCCCACAGCCGTTGGCAGACCTCGATGGACTCGTCGACCCGAGGGCCCCGCCGGTCGAAGTCCAAGCCGGCCGCCTCCCATTCGGCCCGCAGCCAACTGGCCCCGATCCCGAACTCCACCCGGCCCTCCGAGATCACGTCGAGCGTGGTGACGGACCGGGCCACCGTGAAGGGATGGCGCAACCCGATGTTGTAGACCTGGGTGCCCAGGTGGATCTGGTTCGTCCTGGCGGCCAGGAATCCCAGAAAGGCGAAGGCGTCGAACACGGGCACGTCGGGCGGGATGGGGGGATGGTCGGCCCCGGCGAAGGGGCTGCCCGCCGATTCCACGGGGATCACCAGGTGCTCGGGCATCCATACCGACTCGAATCCCAGGCGGTCGGCCTCGACGGTCACCTCGGTCCAGGCCGACGGCCGCAGGGCCCCCAGCGAGAGTCCGATCTTCATCGCACGACCTCACACCGGTCGGCACGGGCGACGGCGACGGAACGGGTGCCGCCCCGGATCCGTCGGGCCACGCTCAGCGTCCCCCGTCGTCGGGATAGGGCTCTTCGAATCCGGCCCGGGGCACCGACACCAGCCCGTTGAGCAGCTCCACCGGCGGTGCCTCGGTGGCCGGCGCGGTGCTCCGGGTGGGCATGATGCCCTCCCGCGCACGGAGCGCGAACATGCTCTCGCGCCGGCCCGAGTACCCGACGGGCTGGCGGAGCATCCACAGGATGCCCTCGGCCGCCACCTCGGACGGCTCCCAGGTCGAGTGGTCGACCCCGGGCGTGTTGGCCACAAATCCCTCCGAGGCCACCGCCACGTCGATCCGGAAGCAGTTGACGGCGATGTTGTCCGGTGCCAGCTGCACGGCGGCATCGACGGTGAGCCGTTCGAGGCCGATCTTCGAGATGCCGTAGGCCATCAGCGCGTCGTGGGGGAACATGGCGGCGACCGAGGACACGTTCACGATGGCGCCGCCGCCGACGGCGCGCATGGCCGGCGCGGCCTGGCGGATGGCGATCAGCGGGGCCCGCAGGTTGACCTGCATCACCAGGTCGTACCGGTGGAGTGGGATGTCGAGGTCGCCGATGAAGGTGATGGCGGCGTTGTTGACCAGGATGTCGAGCCGCCCGAAGTGGTCCACGGTGGTGGCCACCATGGCCTCGACCTCCTCGTCGACGGCCAGGTTGGTCGGGACGGCCAGGCCCCGGCGTCCGGTCCGGGTGACCCGGTCCACCGTCTCGTCCAGGGTGCCGGCCGTCCGCTGGGGCTGGGACCGGGTGGAGCGGGCGGCACAGGCCACGTCGCAGCCGGCCTCGGCCAGGGCTACCGCGGTGGCGGCGCCCACCCCCCGGCTGGCCCCGGTGACCAGGGCAACCTTGCCCTCGAGCTCGTCCATCCACTGCCTCCCCCGTTGTCGGCACGGGCCGTCCGCTCCCGATGCTGCCCTTGCGGATGCCGCCGTGGCAAACAGTATGTATGTTGGATACGTGGTGGATCAAGGCGTGGCGAACAAGTCGGTGGTGCCCGAGGCTCCCCGGGCCGGTGGGCTGCGGGCCGCCCATGTGCGCGACACCCGGCGCGCCCTGCTGGCGACGGCCCGCGAGCTCTTCGCCACCAACGGCTTCCAGGCCACCCGCACCGAGGAGATCGTCCAGCGGGCCGGGTTGACCCGGGGGGCGCTCTACCACCACTTCCGTGACAAGGAGGAGCTGTTCCGGGCGGTGCTGGACGAGGTCAGCAGCGAGGTCGACCGCTCACTGCAGCGGCGCTCGGGGGAGCGGCCGACCGATGCCTGGAGCCTCTTCCGTGCCAACAGCGAGGTCTATCTCGAGGCGGCCTCGACCAACCGGGCCTACCGGCAGATCGTGCTCATCGACGGTCCCGCCGTCCTCGGGTGGAGTGCCTGGTCCGAGCGCGGGGACGGGCCGACGGGCAAGATCATCGAGTACCTGCGGGACGCCATCGCCGAGGGCGTGCTCGAGCCCCAACCCGTCGAGCCGCTGGCCCACCTGCTGTCGGCCCTCGGGGTGGGATCGGCCATGTACGTGGCCCAGTCGGAGGACCCCGGAGAGGCCCGCGCCGAGGTCGGGCGATGTTACGAGCGACTGCTCTCGGGCCTCGGCGTCCAGCCGGCCGGGCCCAGCGGGGACTGAGCGCCACCCGCCGGCCCGCGCCGCCCTACCACCACCGCCCGAGCTGCGACCACCACCACACGACCCCCGCCACACGACCATCACACCGAGGACCACGAGGAAGGAACCGATATGGCCTGGGATTTCTCCACCGAACCGGAGTTCCAAGCGAAGTTGGACTGGGCACGCCAGTTCGTGACCGAGCGGGTCGAGCCACTCGACATCCTGTACCCGCACCGCCAGTTCCACCCCCTCGACGACGAGCTGCGGCCGATCGTCGACCCGATGAAACAGGAGGTCCGTGACCACGATCTGTGGGCCGCTCACCTCGGCCCCGAGCTCGGGGGGAAGGGCTACGGACAGGTCAAGCTGGCCCTGCTGAACGAGATCCTGGGGGTGTCGCAGTGGGCCCCGATCGTCTTCGGGACCCAGGCCCCCGACACCGGGAACGCCGAGATCATCGCCCACTACGGGACCGAGGAGCAGAAGGCCCTGTACCTGCAGCCCCTCCTCAACGGCGAGGTGTTCTCCTGCTACTCGATGACCGAGCCCCAGGCCGGCTCGGACCCCCAGCAGTTCACCACCCGGGCGGTGCGGGACGGCGACGAGTGGGTCATCAACGGGTGGAAGTTCTTCTCCTCCAACGCCCGGACCGCGGCGTTCCTCATCGTCATGGCGGTGACCGACCCGGACGTCAGCGTCTACCAGGGCGCGTCCATGTTTCTGGTGCCGACCGACACCCCCGGGGTGGACATGGTCCGCCACGTGGGCCTGGCCGGCGAGTCCGAGGACGAGGGGATGCATGCCCTCATCCACTACGAGGACGTGCGGGTGCCCCACGAGAACCTGCTCGGCGGCGAGGGTCAGGCCTTCGCCATCGCCCAGACCCGCCTGGGCGGTGGGCGGGTCCACCACGCCATGCGCACGGTGGCCACCTGTCAGCGTGCGCTCGACCTCCTGTGCGAGCGGGTGCTGAGCCGCGAGACCCAGGGCAGCCTGCTCGCCCGCAAGGAGTTCATCCAGGGGGACATCGCCGACTCGTACGCCGAGCTGGCCCAGTTCAGACTGCTGGTCCTCTACACGGCGTGGGAGATCGACCAGTACAAGGACTACCGGCGCACCCGCAAGAACATCGCCGCCATCAAGGCGCTGACCCCCAAGGTGGTGCACGATGCCGTCTGGCGCTCGATGCACGCCCACGGCGCGCTGGGCGTGTCCAACGAGATGCCGTTCGGGGGCATGTGGATGATGGCCCCGATCATGAGCGTCGTCGACGGGCCCACCGAGGTCCACAAGGTCACCGTGGCCCGCGAGGTCCTGAAGGGGTACGAGCCGGCACCGGGGCTGTGGCCCACCGCCCATCTGCCCGCCCAGCGGGAGCTGGCCCGGGAGAAGCTGGCGGCGTGGGTGGAGCACGTCGTCGGCAACGCCTGAGTCCGGCCGTGCGCGCTGCCCGCTGCGTCGAGTACGGGCCCCCGTCCTCCGTCGTGGTCCTCGACGTGCCCGATCCGGAGCCGGCGGCCGGCCAGGTGGTGGTGGACGTGGCCTACGCGGCGGTCAACTTCCCCGACGTCCTGCTGGTGGCGGACCGGTATCAGGTCCACCTCCCCGTCCCCTTCACGGTGGGCAGTGAGTTCGCCGGGACCGTGCGGTCGGTCGGCCCCGGGGTGGACGGCACCACCGTCGGCGACCGCGTCATGGGGTCGGCCCTCTGCGGGGCCTTCGCCGAGCAGGTCGCCGTGCCCGCCACCTCGCTGCAGGCTGTCGACCCGGCCGTCGACCTCGCCGTCGCGGCGGCCTCCGGCGTGGCCCATCAGACCGCCTACCACGCCCTCCGCAGCGTGGCCCGGGTGCAGCCGGGGGAGTGGGTGGTGGTGCTCGGCGCCGCCGGCGGCGTGGGCCTGGCCACCGTGCAGCTGGGCGCGGCCCTCGGAGCCAGGGTGGTGGCGGTGGCATCGACACGCGCCAAGGTGGACCTGTGCACCCGGCGGGGGGCCGAGGTCGGGGTGGACTACGCCACCGAGGACCTCAAGGCGAGGATCAAGGAGGTGAGTGGCGGCGGTGCCGACGTGGTGGTGGACCCGGTGGGCGGCCCGGCGTCCGAGGAGGCGCTGCGGGCGCTGTCCTGGGGCGGCCGGTTCGTCACGGTGGGCTTCGCCTCCGGGGAGATCCCCCGCATCCCCTTGAACCTGGTGCTGCTCAAGGGCGTGTGGGTCACCGGCTTCACCATGGAGGGCTTCGGCCGTAACCAGGCCGCGGACCGGGAACGGGACCTGGCCGAGTTGGCCGAGCTGGCCCGCACCGGTCGGGCCGTCCCCCACATCTCGGCCACCTATCCCCTGGAACGGGTGGGCCGCGCCCTCGCCGACCTGGACGAACGGCGGGCCACCGGCAAGGTGCTGGTGGATCCCACCCGATGAGGCCACCGCCGTCCCCGAGCCGACAGGAGTGACCATGACGACACGCCCGACCGGCGCCACGCCGCCCGACCCTGTCCACCCCGACCTGCGGCGCATCGCCCCCTGGCTGCCACGCGGCCCGATCGGGCCCCGGTCCATCGGCGTCATCCGCGCCCTCGGCGGGCTGTCGGGGGGGAAGGCCACCGGAGGAGTCACCGTCGAGTCCGTCGGCGCGGTGTCGGTGCGGCTGCACGGACCGCTGGCCAGCCTCACCCCCCGTCCGGCCCTGCTGTGGATCCACGGCGGCGGGTACGTGATCGGCTCGGCGGCCCAGGACGATGCGGTGTGCCGGCACTTCGCCGAGCGGCTGGGGATCGTGGTGGCCGCCGTCGACTACCGGCTGGCGCCCGAGCACGCGTTCCCCGTGCCGCTGCACGACTGCTACGACGCGCTGAAGTGGCTGGCCCGACAGCCCTCTGTGGACGCCACGCGGCTGGCTGTCGGCGGAGCCAGCGCCGGCGGGGGCCTGGCCGCGGGCCTGGCCCTGCTGGCCCGTGACCGCGGCGAGCTGCCGCTGGCCTTCCAATTGCTCTCGTATCCCATGCTGGACGACCGGACCACCCTCCGGACCGACATCGACGAGCGCAACTTCCGGCTGTGGAACAACCGGTCGAACCGGTTCGGCTGGCAGTCCTATCTGGGCGTGGCGCCTGGGTCGGACGGGGTCGACGGGACGGCTGCACCGGCGCGGGCGTCGGACCTGTCGGGGTTGCCGCCGGCCTGGTTGGGGGTGGGCACCCTGGATCTGTTCTACGACGAGGTCCTGGACTACGCCGCCCGGCTCGACCGGGCCGGTGTGGCCAGCCAACTGGACGTGGTGGACGGGGCCTTCCACGGATTCGACAGCGTGCGGGCGACGGCCGGGGTGTCGCGGGCCTACCGCGCCGCCCAGGTGGCGGCGCTGGCTGCCGCTCTGCGTTGAGCCGTCCGGGTCACGGGCCCCTGCCCGTATCCGAGACTGCGCCGTCCGCCACCGTGGCCAAATAGTAGGACGTTGTAGTAAAGTGGTGGCGATGGCCTCCAGCCCGCGGTGCCCACTCCGGTGGCCAGAGTCGGGGCCGGGGCGGTGAGCCCGGACCCGCCGGCGCACCCGGTGCCGCTCTACGAGCCCCGGCACAAGGTGCGGTTCGTCACCGCGGCCAGCCTGTTCGATGGTCACGACGCCGCCATCAACATCATGCGTCGGCTCCTCCAGGCGCAAGGGGCCGAGGTCGTCCACCTCGGCCACAACCGGTCGGTCGCCGAGGTGGTGCGGGCCGCCATCGACGAGGACGTCCACGGCTTGGCCATCAGCTCGTACCAGGGCGGGCACATGGAGTACTTCCGGTACCTGGTGGACCGGCTCCGGGCCGAGGGCCGCGGTGACATCGCGGTGTACGGCGGCGGCGGCGGGGTGATCGTGCCCGAGGAGATCGAGGAGCTCGAGGCCTACGGCGTGCGGAGGGTCTTCTCGCCGGCCGACGGGCAGCGGCTGGGCCTCGAGCGCATGATCAACCTGCTGATCGAGGAGTGCGACCGGGACCTGACCGGCGAGCCACTGGCCCCGTTCGACGCGCTGGGCGCCGGCGACCGACGGGCGTTGGCACGGTGGATCACCCACATCGAGTCGGGCACCCTCGCCCCGGCCCAGGCCGGGGCCCTCGGGCAGGCACGCGCCCGGCATCCGGTTCCGGTGCTGGGCATCACCGGAACCGGTGGATCGGGGAAGTCGTCGCTGACCGACGAGATCATCCGCCGGTTCCGGCTCGACCAGGAGGACAAGGTGTCCATCGCCGTCCTGGCCGTGGACCCGACGCGTCGCCGGGGGGGAGGTGCGCTGCTCGGGGACCGCATCCGCATGAACTCCATCGACGTGCCCCACGTCTTCTTCCGGTCGCTGGCCACACGCGGGTCCACGTCCGAGCTGCCGGCCTACCTGCCGGACGTGGTGGCGGCGTGCTCGGCGGCCGGATTCGACCTGGTCATCGTGGAGACACCCGGCATCGGCCAGGGCGATGCCGCCGTGACCGACATCGCCGACGTCTCGCTCTACGTGATGACGCCCGAGTACGGCGCCGCCTCGCAGCTCGAGAAGATCGACATGCTGGAGATGGCCGATGTGGTGGCCATCAACAAGTTCGACCGCCAGGGCGCCGACGACGCCTTCCGCCAGGTGTGCCGCCAGTGGGGCCGGGACCACCCGGGAGCGACAGCCGGGGCCGGCGCCGAGCCGGTGTACGGCACCATCGCGTCCCGCTTCAACGACGACGGGGTCTCGGCCCTGTTCCACCTCCTCAAGGGCCGGCTGGTCGACCGGGGCATGGCCGCCACGGAGGGGACGCTCCCCCCGGTGGCCGGCCGCCGCTCGACCCGGGCCTCGGTCATCGTTCCCGCCGAGCGCCGCCGCTACCTGGCCGAGATCGCGGAGACCGTCACCGCCTACCACGCCACGTCGGTGCGACTGGCCCACGAGGCGCGCCTGGCCCAGCAGCTGGCCGAGGTGGGCGCGCTCACCGCCGAGCGCGGCATCGACACCGGTGGGCTCGGGGCGTTCGCCGCCCGGATCGAGGCCGGCCGGGACCCCGAGGCGCGCCGCCTGCTCGAGGAGTGGTTCGAGCTCCGGTCGGCGATGGAGGTCGGCGCCCGGGACACCGACGATGTCGACACCACCACCACCACCACCGACGCCGTGACGCCCGGACAAACCCCGCTGGTCCGGACCTCCCTGTCCGGCACCCGGGTCCCCCGGGTGGCGCTCCCCCAGATGACCGACCACGGGGCACTGGTCCGCTGGCTCCGGGCCGAGCACCTGCCCGGCCACTTCCCCTTCACCGCCGGCGTGTTCCCGTTCAAACGGGACGGCGAGGCCCCGGCCCGGATGTTCGCCGGGGAGGGCGACGCCTTCCGGACCAACCGCCGGTTCCACCTCCTGGCCGAGGGCCAGCCGGCCACCCGACTGTCGGTGGCCTTCGACTCGGTGACGCTGTACGGCTTCGACCCCACCGAGCGCCCCGACGTCTACGGCAAGATCGGCACCTCGGGCGTCTCGATCGCCACGCTCGACGACATGAAGGCGCTGTTCGAGGGGTTCGACCTGTGCGACCCGACCACGTCGGTGTCGATGACCATCAACGGACCGGCGCCCACCATCCTGGCCATGTTCATGAACACGGCCATCGACCAGCGGATCGACCGGTCCGAGGCGACGCTCGGCCGGGCGCTCACCCCCGACGAGGCCACAGCCGTGGCGGCCGAGGTGCTCCAGACGGTCCGGGGGACGGTGCAGGCCGACATCCTGAAGGAGGACCAGGGCCAGAACACCTGCATCTTCTCGACCGAGTTCTCCCTCGGCGTCATGGGCGACATGCAGGAGTGGTTCATCGACCACCAGGTCCGCAACTTCTACTCCGTGTCCATCTCCGGCTACCACATCGCCGAGGCCGGGGCCAACCCCGTGACGCAGCTGGCCTTCACCCTGGCCAACGGCTTCACCTACGTGGAGTCGTACCTGGCGCGCGGGATGGATGTCGACGCCTTCGCCCCGAACCTCTCC
>Ga0302157_10003938_pt1 | contig 16450 bp, 9 predicted proteins | sample I_Bog_N3_3_FD_193502 | JGI IMG/M metagenome (GOLD analysis project Ga0302157, IMG submission 193502) | Peat permafrost microbial communities from Stordalen Mire near Abisko, Sweden - I_Bog_N3_3 | ecosystem: Environmental > Terrestrial > Soil > Wetlands > Peat | place: Sweden: Abisko, Stordalen...
CTCGGCGTCGTTACGCCATGCTAAACGGGGCGGAGTAAACCTCCGCCCTCTAGTCGTCCATGGCCTCGTCGTGGAACTCATACCGCTCCTGGATGAAATCCATTAAAGCGTCATGGCATTTGTTGCCTAAATCATCGTTTGTACTAATTGTACTGGACATGATCAGCGGCAAACCCTCCATGAATGTGTCAAGCAGCTCTCCCACCATCGACTGTGCTGTGTCAACGTCCGGGCTCTGGTCCATAATTTCGTCGACTATGGATCTACTCGCATCATCAATGTATTCCTCCACAAATTCACATGGGGAGTCGTTCAATAAATGCCATGCTTTTTCCAAGACCACCTCATCTCCGGGGGCGCCGGAAGCCGTCATAATGCCTGCTAGATCGGAATATTCAACATGGGCTCCAACGGCCTCTATGCCTAGACCCGCTGGCTGGGCTCCCCTTATATTTTTTTCCTCTGTGCTCAGTTCTCCTACCGTTTCAGCGGGTTTGATCGGCGCGCTCAATCCGTAGCCCGAGATATTCCCTAAGGAAGTGCCATCCGCGCCAATGGCTTGCCTATCCTTGGGTTTGCCCAGATCGGACAAGATGGCCGCGTTGTAGATGGTTTTACCCACTTTCCCCTGATCATTGACGTCATCCCATTCCGATACTGTTGTTTTGAAAGTGGCCTGCGCGTTGGATGCGTCCGCGCCGGTATAATCTCCCGATCCAGCCACTTCCACCGAGTATTTGACCGCTTTGCCCTCTTGCCACACGGCATTTTTTACAAAGTTCTCCGCCGTAGAGAGGTGTTTGCCATTGGCGCCCTTCGAAATCGGGTAGAGGTTGATGTCCAACGCGGTGCCGCCGAGATTATCATTGAGCAGGTGTCCCTTGACCGACATCGGCCCCGCCGCCAATGGATAGATCTGCTTGATCCAGGCCATCAGACCATCTTGAGAGGTATTGACGCTCGCGCTTTGACCTCGAAGTGGGTTAGCCGGATCGAGCCAGGCATGCATTGTGTGGCCAACCGCAACTTTGCTCGGGTCTGTGGCCGATCCATAGGCACAGGGCTGTCCACGATTTTCGATAAAGGTTTTGCGTTGAACGGGGCGGTGGCTCACCCTTCCCGTCAATGGACGATCCATTGTTGTCGGCTCAATTAATTTTCCCTGCAGTACCACCCGAGCCCGGCGATCCTCCAGATGCCCCATGCCACTCTTCGCATGACCGGCCGGCAATCCCGCCCCCACCGTCTTTTTCTGGTAAACAAACTCGGCCATTTTCTCCTCCTTGCACACGGGCCCCAAACTGTATTTGTTTGGTTTTAATCGACTTGGTCTTTAAACTTTCCAGTGGTGCCCATTTCACCACAGCCACAGTTTTTATCTGTGTTGTGCGTGGCTTGTTTGAATAGTGTTAGACCTTGCTTCCCATACCAAGCAATCGCCGAACGCGCGGATTCTACCCTGAGCGCCTGGGATACCATGTGAGCCGCCTCGGCAATCGCGGCTTGCATTAACGGCGCCGCGCCGCCGCCTTTAGTCGGATGCGCCACCAACCATCTTAAGTACATAAATGGATGATTTTCCTGTACCGATGAATCCTGCCGAACTTCCAGCATCATGACCGCAATGGGCGTGACTTCGCCTTTATACCTTGCCCGGTACACCCGTTGTTGCCCTGCAAGGGCCGTTTCCGGATCGCGATAACGGGGTTGATACATATCATGCGCGACGTCCGCGCCCTCATCGAGCGTATTCCACTCGCTCCCACTACATTCGTGATCTTCTTTCGGCTTTAATGGATCGCCGCCAAACGCAATCCATTGGTTGCCGATCTCCTCCAGGGCATGATCATCCGTGGCGGACCAGTGGGGCGAAAAACTGATCTCGATTTCTTTGTCGCGATTAGCTAAATTCCCCTGCTGGCGTGCTTGTTGATAATCCAAAGGCTTGACGATACTGGCGTCTTGCTGCGCCAGTGGATCATGTCCCCCGCGCGCTGCTATCCACTCTTCACGGGTTTTTTCCTCGGACTGAGCTTCTTCCCCCGTTTCCGCTTGACGATAAAACATCTTGCCGGTCGCTTGATTGAAATACCATCGTGCCTGGCCAATAAAGGCGTCCCACACCAAGTATTGGCTACCATTGTCAATCCACTTCAGTTGCAGGGGCTGGTGAGGTTTCATCTGCGTCATCGGCTGCGCGTACCCCGGAGGCTGGCGCGCGCTACCGATGGACGCGGCCCCAGCGGTTTCCCCCGCGGCAAACAACCGCGCGGCACCCCCACGCCTATCCGGCAACCGGCGCCGCCCAACGCTGGTGCGCTGATCCGCCAACGTATCCACCGGTGGTTTTGACCTGGTTGCCGGCGCGCTCCCGCGCACCGGCTTCTGCTGGACAAATTCCCCCATGACCGCCTCTGCATGCGTTAGCCCGCAAACTCACTTTCCCTTTTTGGCGGCCCCCACTCCCGTCGCCGCCGCCAGACCGGCCTGCAGCGAGGCGAGGCGCGCCTTGCGCGTCGCCAGCAAAGCGTTAGCGTGGTCGAGCTGGGTGCTGGCGTTGCTGCTCAGCGCCAGCGTGGCGTGGTAGTGATCGACCGCCTGCTGGTACAGCGCTTGCAGTTGGCCGAGTACGCCGTCATCGGCGGGCTCGGGCGTGGTGTCCTGGCGCAGTTGCGCGCACAGCGTGCTGACCTGCCGCCCGGCCAGGGTCAGGCTACCGTGGCTGGTGGCCATACTGCTGGCCGCAAGCATAGAGCCGCCCTGGGCCGTAAGGGCCAGCGCCATGGTGTTGGCGCAATCGCTGTCGGCCTGGCCGATCAGGCTGAGCAGCGGGTCCGGGATTTGCGGATTGCCGGCCTTTTGTTTATTGGCCAGTTGGTTGGTTTTTTCCAGCAGATCGGCCAAGAGTGTCAGTTGGTCGAGCAGGGCCACTTTTTTTTCCGCTATCTGATTGAGGGTGCGCTCCAGCGAGCCGGCCTGCTGCCTGGCGCTGTCGCTGGCGCCGGCCAGCGCGTTGGCCGCGGTGCTGGTGGCCTGCGCCAGCTTGAGTTGAGCCAGGGCGCTACTGCGCTGAGTATCGGCGCGGCTCAGACGGTCCTGGTAATGTTGGGCGCGCGTCTGCAGGGCGTCCATTCCTGCCTGGCGGTTAGCCAGATCTTGCTGCAGCGCGGTGACGGCGGCGTTCAATGTATTGATTTCAGCTTGTTTCAGCTGGGCGATGTCGGCGATCAAAATGTCGTTCATGGTGGGCTCCGTTCGGGGTTTTAGGCGGTGGGCCAGCGGGTGGCGAGGGCGCTCAGGCTGTCACCCCAGGCTGTGTCGCCTGTACGCGGGGCAGTGGCCAGCACCAGGGGCAGATAAACATGGTCCGGCAGTAGCGGGTTGCCGAAGTTGTCGCAGGCGTCCTCGTCGATCGTGATCGCATACCAGTGGCAGGGCTGGCCGCTCAGTCCTACGGGTGGGCGGATTCCCGCCGGTGGTTCGTCCAGTCTTTGCGCCGCCAGATAATTGGCCGGCGCCACTTGCTGCGCCAATTCGAGATTGAAGAACGTCGGTAGTATGCCTTGGCTGTTGCCGGCGGCCTGCGCCGGGTCCAGGTCGGCATCGAGCAGCATGCAACGCAGTTCGGTCTGCGGGGTGTCCGGCGCGCCGGGGTTGGCGCGGCTGGCGCAGGCCTGGGCCAGCTGGAGCGCCAGTTCTCCCAGCAGAGTGCGCATGGTGTTGATGAGGGTCTGTTGTTCTTGGTCCTCGCTCAGGGTTGCCGACGCGGTCTGCAACTGCTGCCACAGCCCTTGCGCGACGGCATTGGCCGCGTCGGCGGCGATCGGGTCGTGGTTTTGCAAGGCGTCGCAGGCTTGTTGCAAGTTGTCGGCAAACGGCGGCAGTACGGCATCCAGTAGGGTGGCGGTGGCCGGGTCAAGCTGCGCCCCTTCGCTTTGCAGCCATTGCAGTGACGGCTCGAGTTGCGCGCTGGCGGCGATCAGTGCCGCCACGTCGCCTTGCGTGCCGTCGGCGGCGTCCTGACCCGCGGCCGTCCAGGCCAGCAGCAGACGCTGCGGATTGTCGTCGCGACCGGCATACCATACCGGTGGCAGCGCGGTGCGGGGCACGAAGGGCGCGCTGGCAACCGATAGTTGGTCACTGTAAGCGCCACGCTGACGCTTCTCGGCCTCCGCGCGCTGCCAGTAAAGAAAAGCGCAATAGGCGATGCCCGGGCGGATCGGGCTGCCGTAAACATCCTGCTGCAAGGGCAGGGTGCTGCTGCCCGGCTGCACCGCCACGAAGGTCGGGACCCGCGCATCCCTTTGACCGAACAGTTGCTCGGCCTGGTCCAGATTGAACTGCTCGGCGCGGCTTTGCGGCACGATGGCCAGGTAATCGCCGCCGCTTGCCGCTGGCTGGGCCGATACCTGGTCATGGGCGGCAAACACCAGCCGTATCTCTTTAGCCGACAGAACTTCAACGCTCAGGTCTTCGTTTGCGTAGCGCACCGCCAGGCGTAGCGCGCGCTGCATGGTCGCACTGCGCTCCGTGGTCTGCTGCAATACCGCGCGCGCGGTCCATTCGGCGGCTGCCGCCACGCCGGCCTGCTGTTCGGCGTCCTGACTGGCTTTGGCGCTTTGCGTTAGCTCATCGGCGGTTTGAGTCTGCAGATCGATCAGCCGGCCTTGTAAGTCACTACCCTGCTCGGCCAGCGCGCCGGCAATGCTTTCTGCGCACTGGCCGGCCACCTCCATGCCCTGTAGCGCCAGATAGCGCGACTGGTTGGCGATCTGGTTGACATGATGGTTGAGCTCTACCACCTGGCGGTACAGCTCGCTGTCATAGACCGCGGCGCTGGCTACATTCAGCGCCGCGCCAATATTGGAGGCCAGTTGCAGCAGCGCGTCGGCGCTGGCTTGCAGGTTGTTGGCGCTGGTAAGGACATTGCCGTTGGCGCTGTCGCTGTCCTGCTTCACCTGGCTCAGGGTATCGAGCAGGGTCTGCGCCTGCCACCCGCTTTGCTGTACTGCCTGCTGCATCCGTTTTCGTTGTGTGTAGCGTGTTTGTTCAAGGCTTAACCGGTCCTGCGCCACGAGTACGCTGCCTTTGGCATGATAGAGCGCCTGTTGTGCCAGCGATTGTCCATGCTCCAGCGTCGCGGCGCTGTCCTCCAGACTGCCCAGGGTCTGGGACAGGCTCTCGCGTAGGTTTTCTTCATAAGTATTCATTGGGTTTCCTTTTGCGACAGGGTGTTGGGTGGGCTTGGGGTCATGTGGAAAGTGCGGATGGCCAGGTGACATACAGCGCCTTGCGCATCCAGGGCAATTTGATGACGGCATAACTGAGGGGAAAGTGTGCCAGCAGGATGTCCCAGGGCTGGCGCGCCACGGTCAGGCGCCAATGGTCGTTGGCGTCGGCCAGTACCCCTGGACGCCATAGCCAGCTGCCGCGCAAGCCGTCGCTGCTGTGGCAGCCACTTTGCGGCCAGTGTTGGCACAGGGCCTGCAACAGGGTCTCCATTTGTTCGCGCTCCTCGTCGTTCAGTTCGATGGCGGCGGGCACTGCCTGGTCGAGCGGCCACCCGCAAAGTAGTTTGTTCAGGGCCAGCGCCGGTTCATCGGCGGCGCTTTGACCACAGGCCAGGTATTGCAGACACAGCACGGCGCGCCGGCTTGCCGTGTCGTCGATGAACTGCTGGTCGCGGGTCAATTGCAAGCGTTCGAACAGCCGTGGCAGATAGGTGGCGAGCAGTACCAGTCCAGCGTTGCTCAGTTGCAGTCGTGAACGGGTGTCAGTGCGCGCCGCGTCGTCCAGACGGGCGGGTGACGGGCGCGGCGGCACTGGGTTAAGTTGTCCCGCTGATTGAGGGGGGGGGGATGGCGCTCTATCTCGCGGTAACCGTTCGCTCAGCGCCTGCGCCAGTTCGGGCGCCAGTTCGGGCGCCAGTTCTGCGGCGCTGACATGCAGTCGCTGGGCCAAGGCGCGGGCGGACTGGCCGCTCAGTGGCAGGTAAAATTGGCAGAAGCCAGCCAGCAGCGCCGCGGGCGTCAGTTGGCTCCAGTCCTGATATAGCCAGGCCTGCCACAGCGCGCGCCACAACCAGGCATCACGTTCGGATTCATGCGGTAGCCTCAGCAGCGTTTGCCAGCGCAGCCACGACTGAAGCAGCGGCAGGCAGGCCGATCCGGCGCCCGGACTGCGTCGGATCAGATCCAGCAAGGTCGGGATCGGCAAGGCGCGCCGTAGTCGCGCGGTCAGTCTGGGCTGCAGCGATCTACGCTGCCAGGGCTGCGCCAGCAACTGTCGCAGGGTGTGCGGCCGGGTCCAGGCGAGTTGATATACCGCCGCCGCCAGCCTTGGTTCTGTCTGCGGCTCGCTTAGCGCGTCATCACTGCTACCGGGCCAAGCGGCTACACCATGGCGCCGATGGAGGGTGATCGGCCCGCGTTGGCTCAATAGCCGAAGTAGCTGTTGTTGGCTGGCGGGGTGCGACAGCCAGTGGCCCCAGCTATCCGGCCTCGGTCGCGCCGGCACGAGGTAGCGCGGCGGTGGGCTGGCCGGTAGCTGCGGCAGTATTACGGCTTTGCCCTCGGTCCAGCTTTGTAGCCGGAGGCAGGCATCGCGCCAAGTTGGGGTGGGGGCGGTCTCTTGCCCGCGCGCGGCGAGTTCGGCGGCGCTGAGCTGCAATAATGGGCTCCACTGCAACAGGCAGTGCGCCAGGAATTCGGCGGCGGAGAGCTGGATGGCGCGTGGGTCAAGGGCGCGCTGCCACAGCAGTGGCTCCAGTTTTTGGCGTAGCCAGCTGCTGCTGCCTTGCCATAAGCCCGCCCGTGGCAGCCAGTCCAGCGCCTGTTGTAATAGCGCTGGCAAAGGGCGCAGGCGGGGGGGCACGAGTCGAGCTAGCCAACGTTGCGCCTCGGGGACCACCCACAATTGTGGCAACAGTTGCGCCCGGTCCGGTTGGCGCAGCAGCCATTGGCGCAGGATGGCTGGCGGCCATTGGCGCCACAAGCTGGCCAGCGGGATGGCGCCCCAGTCCGGGGGCAGACCGGGCGCCGCCCGTTCACCGCGCAGGCGCCAGCGCAGGACTTGCCAGCGCTGAGCCGGGGAGAGGTCACTGGCGATGACGCGTGTGGCGAGGACGGGGGCTGTTCGCGCTGGCCTCGGTGGCGCGGCCGGGCGGGACGGTCGCAGGGTTGAGCCTTGTGTCTGTTGTAGCGTCAGCAGGATTTGCAGTAAACGGTATTGCCGCGGGTCGGGTGGTGCCCGGCGCGCCCGGTTGATCAACTGTTCCAGGAGGTCGCCGGCCTGGTGGCCATAGTGTGGTTGCCAGAGGAGCAGGGTATCGCTGATCAGACGCGCGAGAGACAGGCCGGCGCGCGGCGGGTCAAGCAGGCAGGCCAGCGCGCTTTGCCAGACCAGTTTGTCGGATCGGTGCGCCAAGTGCGCCAGCGCCTGCCCATGCAGCAGGTAGGTGCCGATCAGGCTGGCCTGGGCCGGTTGCAGTAACATCACCAGGCGGTTGCGCGCCGGCAGGGTGGTGTGCCTGGCCAGCAATTCGCTGGCTAGGCGGCCGGCTGTCAGTAGGAGGCGCCTGGTTCTGGTTTCATCCCGCTCGGCCATGGTCAGTAGTAGATCGGACAGGGTTTGCCCACCCTCGAACGTACTCAGCCGGGGCTCACCTCGCGCTAAGAGTCGCGCCAACTGTTGCCAGCCGTCGGTGGGGGGCTTCGGCGTGGCGGGCGGTGGCAGGTCGCGCGCTACCACGGCGCGTAACAGGGAGAGAAAGCGGATGGGCAAGAGCAAGGCCTGGCGTTCGCTCGTCTGATACAGCCTGCGCAGCAGCTCGACATAGGCGAGCCCATAGCGCCGGGCCAGGCGCTGCAAATGGTCGCTGGCGAATTCCGTCAAGTTGAACAGGCTGCCACGCTCAGCCAGCAGGCAGGTCAGTAGTGCCAGCCAGGCTTCGCTTTCGAAGGCTGCGTTTCTGTCCTGTACCCGTAGCGCCGCGACATGCTGGCGCACCAGCGTTTGCACCCATTCGACGAGCGCGCTGGCGTGGCCGGACTGGATCAGTTGCAGTAGCGCCGGCATCTGCCTAGGCCCCAGTTGCCAAACCAGGCGCTCCCGTACGGTGGCCAGAGGGCCGATCCGCTGTAGCAGGGCGCCCAGCGCGGCAGGCTGCTGCTGGCACAGTGTTCGCCATAGATCCGGCAAGGAGGCCTGACGGGTTTCCCACCAGGGCAGACTGCCATGGCATAGCAGGTGTTCGAGCAGACTCAGCGCGTCGGTCAGCTTGTCTCTGGCCTGCGGGGTGTCTGGCGCGTGGTCGGGCTCGGGGTGGCCGAACTGACGCCAGAGTCCTTCTTCCAGCGCCCGCTGCAAGCGTCGGGGCAGGTCCTCTTTGGCCGCGCTGAGCGTGATCACGCCGAGATCGAGCTGCAGGCACTCGCAGCGCCAAGTCTCGTCGGATGGGCAGCAACGATCGAACACGGCTTGCAATAGGCCGGGCAGTGCCGTGTGTGAAAATGCCGAAAGCCAGTCCTGTTCGTCGCGAACGGCCTCGGGGGCATCGAATTGGCTGTCCCATACCACGCGCGCCACAAGGTGTTGAGGGGTCATGAATCCTCCTCTGTCGCGGGAGGGGAGGCCTGGCAGGCCGTCAGCGCGCTGATCAGTTCGCGCGCGGCATCGGCAGAGGCTTCCGGGCGGTTGTACTGGTTGTGCCAGGCGACAAAGGGCGGGATCAAGATCGCCAGTTGAGTGAAACTGGCGCCTTGCTCCGTGAGCTGAACATGGAGCGGCCAGTGGCGCTCGCGCAGGGTTTCGATGAAATCCGCCATGCGCTGGTGTAGCAGGCAGACCCAGTCGGGCCAGAAAAGCCGGGCGCTCAGCCCGTCCACGGACTCGGGCGACGAGTCATTGGTTTGCAGCAACACGGGCTCGATCAGCAGCATGCCCTTGCGTTGGGTCGCCAGCCACAGCAGTTGCCAGACATGGGCGTGGGCATGCAGGAACAGTTGCTCGTCGGCCTGACCCACAGGCAGGGGGGCATCGGGCGGCGCCATATCAATGTCCGCCGTGGTCGTTGTGCGCCAGAAGGCCGGCCAACCCGTTTTTTCTCCGGGGGCTGGCCAGACCATATGTAGTAGCGCTTGTGCGCCTTGCTCTGCCACCTGGCCGTCGTCATCGTATAGCCAAATGCCATCCTGTTCTGCCTGTAGGCAAAGTTCGCAGTCGGGCACGGCGAAGCGGGCGCCTGGCCGGCAGTCGCGCCGTAGCCATTCGCGCGCGCCCGGCGCATACAGGGCGCGCAGCAACTGGGTGGCCAGCGAGCAAAGTCGGGTCGGCAGGTCAAGCAACAGGCCGGCTTTTAGCTCAAAACTGCTTAGGCCCGCCAGGTCCTGCTCGTCAATTCGGGCGAGGGCTTCAATCTGCGCCAGATCGGGTTGGCCATTGTATTGTGGCCAGGCTAACCAGCGTTGCCACCATGGCGTGCCGGGCTGGTTGTGCGTAATGCCGGGTTGCGGGGCTAGCCGCGCCTGTAACGCGGGGCTACTTTCCACCATCGCGGTGTCGCCGGGTAGGCGCAACGACGCCGCCGGGTAGCGCGCGCCGCAGCAGCGTGCCGTTGACAGGAAGGTCAGGTTTTGCAGCCACAGGCTGAATACGATGCCAAGGGTGCGTTCTCGGCTGCCATACCATTGGCAGGCCAGAATCATGGCGTCGTAGTCGGCGGCCTGCTCTCCATGACGCGCCATCAGATGGCGCAGGATCGCTAGCCGATGTTGCATGGCCTGGTGTTCACTTTCGGTCAGAGTGGCCAGCGCATGGGGGTAGGCGTTATGGGAAAACCCTTGGCTGCTGCGCCAGGCTTGTTGTGGCCTCGGCTCGCCTAGCCAGACATCGAATTGTTGCTGGCCGCTGATCAGCGCCTCAAGGCCGGGAATCTGATACAGCGGTTGGTTGAACCGGGTGCGGGCCAGTGCTTGCCAGGGCACGTCTTCAGGACGCTCGCCGCGCTCCGTCGCGGGTGGGCTGGCGGGGGAAAATAGTTCGCCCAGATGTGCCAGCTGGGCAAATTGATTGGCCAAAAGCTGTTCGAATGGCAGCAAATAGCCCTGCAATTGCCGTGTCTGCGCCTGTTGCAGCTCAGTCTGGTCGACTTCGTGTCCGCTCAGGCGCCAGTTGGGCGGCAGGGTAGCCTGAACTGGATAGTACTCGGCCAGGTTGCGGTATTGGCCATGGGGTGGCATGGCCTGAATGTCAATACCGGCGCTGATGCCGCTGGCGGCATGGGCGGCCTGCATGGCGGCCACACCGGGCACTGCTGACGGTCCTTGCAGTCGATAGCAGCAGCGGTTATCGCACCAGACGCTCAGGTCCAGTGTCCAGTCGATCAGCTCGCTGGCGCTCAGCGTCACCCGCGCGGTTTCCTGACTATCAGCCAGAAGTCGTAGTTGCAGTACGGCTTGCACGCCCTCGATGCCAGCCAGTAGCGCCGCCAGCGCTCCGGCGCGGACATCGCCAGGCCGCGATGGCAATGGACCGGGCATCCAACCCTGTCGCAGGCGCGGGCCATCGATGATTTTCGCGCCGTCCAGGCCGGTCTCGCGCCAGTGCTGGTAGCCGTCCTGACGCGGACGCGGCGCGGCGAATTGATCGAGTTGCAGACGGCAGGCCTCGGCAATGGCTTCCGCCTGGTGGGCGTCATTCACGAGCAAGCGCGCCGACAGCCCGAGGGGGCGCGGGGTCAGCCAGTCCGGAGGTAGAAAGCACTCACCCGGCAGGCGCCATTGCTGCAGCCAGTACCAGGCGGTTTGCCGCAAGTCTTCGCGCTCTGCATCGTCCAATCCAGCGGGGGGGGCCAGGAAGCAACGTTGCCTGCCAGTGGGTTGGCCGCTGGCGCGGTATTCGGTTTGCAGCTGTAGGGCGCGCAATGTTGGCAAGTGGTCAAACAGCAGCTTGGCGTAATCTTCATCGTTGACCGGCTGGTGCGACAGGATCTCGGCTTGAGACGGGAATTGCCCTGGCACCGCCAGGTTGCCATCCGCGCCGGTCAGCAAGTCTTCCAGCGGAAAGTCGGCGCAATAGGCCACTTCCGACAGGGCCCAGCACAGGTGCTCCAGCAAGGTGACACCTGGATCGACATTGTTGTAGTGGCTCCATACCGAGCCGACCAACGCTTGTAACTGGCGAATACCCTCGCGTTTGAGCCAGCGCGGATTGAGAGCGGGTTCCGGGGCTTGGCGCTGAATGAAGAAGTCGTCCATGATCATCCTTGCGCCAGTGTCAGCTGATGTTGTAGCGCCGAGACCCAGAGCCTGCCAGGCGGGGCGCGCAGCAGATCGTCGTCACAGGGTTTGGCCGCGCCATTCTCGTCTTCGAGTGCAATGCTCAGCGCCTCGATGGCCAGTACGCCGGGCAAGCCCGCCAGGCGGCGCTGCAGATCAGCGCGTGACAGTCCCTTCTCCAGATCGTATTGCGGCGCGCGGCTGTCGATCCACGGCGACAGATAGAGCCGCAGCGCCAGATTCCATTCCTCGCGCAAAGAAGGCCATGCCGCCTGAGCGCTATCGCTCAAGGTCAGGCTGGCGGCCAGCGTGAGCTGGCGTTCGGCCAGGTTGTGCACCGAGACGCGGGCTTTGCTGCTGCCGCAGGCTTGCAGCTGGGTCGCAAGATGTTCGCGCTGGCCAGGCGGCAAACGCGGATGGAAGGCGCCGGCCTGGGCGATATCCCGCTGGCGCGGCACTACGCCAAGACGGATCTCTCCCCGTGCTTCCGGGCCGCAGGGCAAGCATTCCACCCGGTACAGGGTGGGCATCAGCTGGTGGGCCATCAAGATGTAATCCCGCGCCGTCAGGGCGCGCCCCTTGTGTAGCAAACGCTGGCTGACACGCTGGTAATAGTTGTGGACGCCCAGATAGCCATCTCGCGACTCGGCTGCCCGTCCAACCTGCGAGGGCAGCGGTTGGCGCACGTCGGCCAGCGAGGGCAGCGGGGTTTTTTTGATGCAGTCCGGCGCCAGTCGCGGGGTGTGCGGATAATCGACCGGCAGGTCCAGCCGTTGCAGGATGACGGCCTGACTGGCCAGTAACGCAAGCCGCAAGGGCCGCCAAGTATCGCGTGGCGTCAGTGCCAGCCAAACGCAGTCGGCCAGCGCCGGTTCCAGCGGCAAGGGGGCTGGCGTGGCGGACAAGGACAGTTCCAGTAGCCCGTCGGCCGACAGACCGGCGCTGTCGTCATGCCAGATTTCCACCGGTTGCCAGCCATCCGGACCGAACTGCCAGGCATCGAAACCCGCGCCGTTGCCGTCATCGCTGACGCCGGCATAGAGGCGCAGGGTGCAGGGCGCGGGTAAGTCGGCCAGCGCCAGCAATAAGCTGCCGCAGGTTGGAACGCGCGGCACCAGGGTCAGGCCGGCCGGGGGCTGGCCGGGCGCCAGCGGCATCGCTGTCGGTACGGCCTGACCGGTTTCCCATGCCAGCCAGTTGTGCCAGGGACCGTAGTGGAACCATTGCAGCGGGCAGTCCGGCGCGGGATGGCCGGCATCGGCGCCCGGCACCAGCCGGCAACGGGCGCTGTATTCGGCCGATACACCGCCCAACAGTGGCGTGAAGGGCGGGTTGGGCGCGCCAGGCGGGTTGTCCTGGCCGGTCTGCGCCGGTTGCATCAGGTGCTTGGCTTGTTGATGGCTGCACCAGGCTAACACTTGGGGGTATTGCTGATGGCCGAAGGCCTGCGGCGGGGTTTGCAGGGTAAATGCCAGATAGCCTTCGTGTGCGGTTTGTGGTGGCGGCAACGGGCTGTGAGCCAGCGTTGGGCAGGGGCGTTGCGCCGGCCCGACGCGAAAGGTGAACTGGCTTTTCCCCTGTCCCTGAAACAGCGCCGCCGCCGATTTGCCGATCGGGACATTCACGCTGACGTCTTGCCAGACGTCGGACTGCAACCATTGCCAGCCCCCGCCATGCACGTTGTCGTCGAAGGATGGCCAATCCGGATGCAGCGCGGCTTGCCACTGGTTGTATTCGTGGTACCAGTCGGACAGGCTGGCGGGCAGGTTGGCCCATTGCAGCGTCAACACCAGTTTGTCGAGTGGCTTGGCAAAGATTTCGCGGCTGCCAAGGTAAAAACGGCTGCCGTTCTGCGGCAGCGGGCCGAGCGGCGCCGCCGCGGCGAGCGAGAGCGGGGCGAGCGGATTCCAGCATTGCAGCGTAGTCAGGTTGCGTACCTGGACGTCCAGGGAGAGCGCGTTGATCTTGGGCCACGGGTAAGCGCTGGCGATGGGCGGCAGAGAAAATTTGAGTTGCGGCCACGGGCAGCCGCGGCCATCCAGTGGCGCGCTGGCGGGCACGACCTGGGGTGCGCCGGCGGGCAGAATCAGCTCCAGCAGCAGCTGTGCCGGCTGGCTATCGCTGGCGGGCTGCCAGTGCGGCGGCAGGGCGTACGCGCCGGCGTCGAACCAGCCTTTGTCGCCGGTCAGCCAGCAGTGCCAGCCCTGTGCCCAGGTTTCGGGCAAAGGAGTGTCGTCGGCCAATTCGCAGCAGAGTCGGATCTGACGGTGGCCGCCTTCTAGCAACAGCATCGGGCCGGCCAGGGCGAAGCCCAAGCTCTGTGGACTGTCGAGCGGGGTGCCAAAGGCGGCCTGATCCTGCACATGGCCGGCGGCATTGCGCTGTGGTTTTTCCAGGTCGGCCAACTGACCGGCATGGATGCCGGGGGCAAATCCTTGCGGTATCGCGTTGTCTGGCTGGGCTTTTAGGCTGAAGGCCGCCGCGATGCGCGCGCTGTTGATCACGCAGAGATCGCGGTTGGCGTAGTACAACGGTGTTCCATCCGTGTTTTTACCAGCGGCGAAACGGATCCCTGCTGGCAGAGTGACGCTGGGTAGTCCGACTGCGGGTGTGAGCAAGACCATCACCTGGTCCGGCTCGGCTGCTTGCATCTCGATCTGCAACACCTGCTGGTAATAGAAATCGAGGTGACGCGGACCGATGCGGTTTAGCTTCTCCTGCTGGTATTGCATTAATTCGACAAACACGCGTAGTAGCGCGCTATCGGGATGGGGCGTTGTTTGACTGGCCACCGTGTCGTAATGCGCCGCAGCGGCGTCCACGGTCTGGATCATCACGCCCAGCGTGTCGAGGTAGTGCTGTCGCAGGGATTTTAGCGCTTGGCGCAGCAGCTGGTGGTTGCCGAGCGGTGTGTTCGATGGTGCCTCCGCTGTGGCGTGATGGCGTGCTTGCCAGGCTGGGCTCAGTGAACGGTACCAGGCCAGGTCGGGCGGCTCGATCAGTTGCCGGCTAGCCAGATCCTGGTGCAGTACACGGGTGTGGGCCAGTGCCGCGGCCAGCTGGGTGCGGACGCTGTTGGCCAAAAAGGCGCGCAGAGGAAAGGATTCTTCTTGCCAGTCAAGCCAGTGCATCCAGTGCGCCAGGGTGGCAAACAACTGCTGCAACAGCCGCAGCAGGGCTGGCATCATGGTTTGTTGCGCGCTGGGAGGCAACTGTTCGGCGTGGCTCAGGGCCTGGTATTGCGCGTGCAGTCCCTGATAATCGGTAGCGGCGATGGTCGCCAGCAGAATAGCGGCATCCTTGAGGAGAAATGGCTGCCAGTCTCCCTCGATCTGGTTGTTGAGGTTGTAGAAACGGATCAGGCGTGAGAATTGCGCCACAAATGCTAGCCGATCGCGGCCAAGCAAGCCGTCGACCGGCGCGCTTGCCGGGTCGAGGGCGGTGAGGGGATCGGCGCGCAACATGGTTTAACCGCCTCCCTGCGCTGCTGGGGCGAGATGACTGCCTTCCAGGCTGGCAAACGGGAACACGTGGTTATGCCGCGTATTGGTTTGGCTGATCTCGTAAGCGATCTGAATCTGCAGCACGCTGCCATCTGCATCCGGCACGACGCGCACTTCGTCAACCACGATACGCGGTTCATCATGCAACAGGATGAAGCGCACCGCGCTTTCCAGCTCGGAGAGCATCTGGGCATTGGCGCGCCGGAAGACGAATTGCGACAGGTCGCTGCCGAATTCGGGTAATAGAGCCCGACTGCCGCGCAGTGTTGAGAGCAGCAGGTCGATCGATTCAGCGATGTTGTCGCTTCCCGCGACCATGCGCACGCTGGCGGTCGGTACATCGAACGTCAGCGGGAAATGCCAGCCTCGACCAAGGAAGGGCGCGTTGTCACTCATGCTCATCCTCCGATTATCACGGTGAAGTCGCCCACCGCGATGCTGCCGCCATGGGCTGTGCTGTCGCCGACGCGCGCCGCTGGCATGTTGCAGATCATTACGGTGGCGGAGCCTTTGATGATGGTGTCGGGTGGACCGACACAGACCAGCATGTCACCGACCCGGGCGGCGGGCCGGTTACCGATGAGGACGGTCGGCGCTCCGGCACTGACCGGACCGCCGACATGTGGAATCGGCGGCAAGCCGGGCGTGACCATGGGGCACTGGTGAAAGTCACCGATACGGGCGGCAGCGGGCATGTTGTGGTCCTTGTCTGTGCTCAGTTGATCATCACCGTGCCGCCCTTGAGGGTGAGCTGGCCCCCCCCCTGGATTTCGGCGCTGGCATTGCCTTTGGCTGTCAGCTGCGCCTGGGCGGTCAGCGCGATATCGCTGCCTTTGACGTTGACGTCGCCGCCGCTGCTCTGCATGCTGATGCCGCTATCTCCCTTGATGGTCACCGATTGCGCGGCCTGCGCGGTCAGACTGGATGCGCTCTTGAGTGTGATTCCGTTGCTGTCGAGCTGTATCGAGTTGTTGTTCTGGTCGATGATCTGCACCTTGCCGTTTTTGTCATCCAGTACTAGCTGGTTTCCGCCAGGGGTTGCGAAAGTCATGATCTTGTCTTTGTCATCGAATAACAGGTACAGGCCGTTCTTGGTGTACAAGGCTTTTTGGCTGTTGGCCGAGTCGGGGGTGAGTTTGCTGTTGGGTTTGCGGTTTTTGCCGTACAGGCTGCCGAGGATGACCGGATAGCGCGGATCGCCGTTGAGGAAACCCAGGACGACTTCATCTCCGACTTCGGGTAGGAAAAACGCCCCTTGGCTGTCAGTGGCATAGAAGTGCGCCATGCGTGCCCAGATGCCGCTATTGTTGTCATTGAACAGAGCCACTTCGACCTGAATACGGAACTGATTGTCCGGATCCGCATCGATTTTGAGCACCGTGCCGTTGAACAGGCCTTGGATGCCCGGCAGCAGTCCGGCGGCGCGCGGGGCGCTGACCTCATGCTGTTCTACAAACCAGTGGCGCTCGTGGCCAAGCTTGAGTTCGCTGCGCCAATTGCCGGCGCGTACGTCGTGGCGCATGCCGGTGACCAGATGGGTGCCATTGAATCGTTCGCCCAACCCGGCTAGTTTGACGGTTTGCCCCGGCGTCAGGTCGTTGCGCCCCTGGATGGTGGCGCTGGCGACAATCTTTGCCAGCTCACTCTTGGCGACCTGGGCCTTGGCCCATG
>Ga0302157_10003940_pt1 | contig 16443 bp, 12 predicted proteins | sample I_Bog_N3_3_FD_193502 | JGI IMG/M metagenome (GOLD analysis project Ga0302157, IMG submission 193502) | Peat permafrost microbial communities from Stordalen Mire near Abisko, Sweden - I_Bog_N3_3 | ecosystem: Environmental > Terrestrial > Soil > Wetlands > Peat | place: Sweden: Abisko, Stordalen...
CGGGGCTGCTGGGCGCGATCATCGGCGGCCTGACTTCGTTCATGACCTCCTGGGTGACGCAGAACGTCCAGGCGCGCAATCAGCGTCTCGCCACCGAAAGCGCGCGGCGACAGGACCTCTACGGCGCCTTCATGGAAGAACTCGCCACCCTCTACGCCGCCGCCTTGAGGGCCGAGGCGATGAACTACGGCGATCTCGTCAAGGTATTCGCCTTGAATGGGCGCATCACCCTGATGGCGAGCGCGCCGGTGATCGACGCCGCCGAGCGCGCGATGAAATTCGTCATCGACCTCTACCTCGGGCCGCCGCGTAGTCCCCAGGAAATGCGGAAGATGATGGACCAGAGCAGCGCCGACGCCATCGGCGATTTCGCGAGGGCGTGCCGGGCGGAAATGCAGGCGATGGGGCTGGTGTGAGACGCGCCGCGGCGTACGCGCTTGCTGCGCGTCCCGGCGCCCGGTCCACGAGCCAGCCGCAAGACGCGACTCCTTCGAGATCTCAGGGCCGTCAAAACTCAACTTAAAATTGTGTTCTTTTTTCGTCGTCAAGACCCTTCCAACGGCGCGCGCCGAGGCATCCGCCATGTCGGACAGGGTAAAAATTGTCGTTTTTATTCGTGATAACAACGGTTTCATAGAAATCGCAGCGCCGGCGCGAATTGCGAGGCGGGCGTTAAACTTCCTTAACGAATTTGGCTTAGCCAGAAACAGGAACACAACTTCTGCGTGCTCTCATTGATTCGATGTCGTCGGCTCGTGCGTTTCCAGCTCCCGCGTTTTTGCGTGCTCAAACCTGCAATCGGAGATCGAGGTCTAGGAAATGCAAAAGAACATAATCCTGTGGATTTTCCTGGCTTTGGCGAGCGCGGCGGCGACGAGCCCGGCTTTTTCTGCCGACCTGACCGGCGCGCCCGCGGCCCCCGCTGCGACGCCGGCTCCGACGGCTAATGACGCCTACACCCTCAACCTGCTCTACACGGGAGAGGCGTGGGACGATGCCGCGGGCGGCCTGCGTCGCGGCGGCTCCTACATGTACAACATCGATGGGCAACTCCAGGTCGACACCGGCAAGGCTTTTGGCTGGACCGGCGGCATGTTCGAAGCCGAGGGCTTCTACGCCAACGCGATGTCGACAGGAAACAAGTTCGTCGGCGCGCTCGATCAGCAAAGTCCCATCGACACCGCCGCCGGCGTCGCCATGTTCCGCCTCTACCAGTTGTTCTACGATCAGAACTTTGGCTCCACCGACGTTCGTGTCGGCATATACGATCTCGAGACGGAATTTTCGAACACCAAGCCGATGGCGTTGTTCCTGAGCAAGAACCTCACCTGGAACACCGCGTTCGACCAAGCCGGCACAATGCCGGAAAACGGCACCGTCGGCCCGGGCAACTATCCTTACACGCCACTGGCGGCGCGTGTACGTGAAAACTTCTCGCCGAGCGTGAGCGTTCAGCTCGCAATCGCCAACGGGGCTTCTGACAATCCGAAAGATCTCGCCCAGAACGGCGTGGTGTTCGCCCCGGCCTATGGCGCGCTGTTCCTCGGCGAGGCCGACTATACGCCGGACAAATACACCAAGCTGATGCTCGGCGGTTGGGCGCTGACGTCGAAACTGCCGGATTTCGCGCAGTTCAACCCCGACGGCTCGCAGCGCATGACCTATGGCGAAGCCGGCGGCTATGTCGGCGGCGCCATGCGGTTGTATAACGCCGGCGGACGGCGCGGACTCGACGGTTTCTTCACGCTCGGCTTGTCGACGCCAGAAAGCACCAATGTCGCCGGTTCCTTCAACACCGGTTTGGTCTACACGGGACTTCTCGATGCAAGACCTGCAGACAAGATCGGTGTTTCAATGAACATAAACGAGGCCAGTAACGATTACAGGCAATGGCAGGCGCTGCAAGGAAACCCGATTGGAACCACGGAAACGAGCTTTGAGGTCACATATCGCGCCAAGATCAATGATTATTTAACTGTTCAGCCCGATATACAATATATAACCGGAGCAAATTACAGTCATACATTAAAAAATCCTGTCGTATTGGGAATACATTTCGAACTCGGACATGTATTCGAATGGTGAAACCCATTTTGAACACCTCATGTTGTTCGCGATGCCAGAAGGATTTACGCTTATGAGAAAAATAGCTGCCGCTTTGTTGTTCTTGTTGGCGCTGTCCATTACGTCCGAGGTTTACGGACGCGCTGGTCAAGCCGCGGACGACTGTCCACCGACCAGCAAGGATCCGGACTGCGCCGGCGCTAAGTAGAGTAAACGGCGAAACGACGCCATAGGAAGAGTATCCGAATATGTTGAAGTTTTCTGACATCGGAATTCTTTGGAAGGTGCTCGCGATTGTCGGCGTTTTGGCCATGGTTACGATAGGTGGGGCGTTTTATTCGACAATGAAAATGCGATTTATCGACGATAGGTACGGGGAATTGCTCGACGGGTTCGGCAGGGCCAATCTTGCGATGGCGCGCGCCAACCGAAATCTCGTCTATGTCGACCGATCGATTTATCGTCTGCTCGCCGAGTCGTCGGAAGACAAGAAAAAGGAAGCGAACCAGGAAGCGCTCGACGCGGTCGGGTATTTCCAGAAGCAGATCAAGGCCGCCACGCAGGCGGCGCCGGATGAGGCCGGCAGGATTTCGGCCATCGGCAAGGGCCTCGCGGCGGTGATGGCGGGAGAATGCGCCGAGGTTCTTCGTCTGGGCGCCTCCACCAATCCGGGGGACGAAAAGGCGGCTTCGTCTGAAATGCGCGACGTCTGCGATCCAGCGCTGAACAAACAGATGGTGGAAATCAGCTCGCTCACCAACAAATTGCTCAAAGCGAGCGACGCCGCTTCGGACCGGACGCAACAAACCACCGACGAAACAATTCGCGATACGTATCTGTTCATCTTCAGCTCCCTGTTCGTGCTCGCCGGCGTGGCGGCTTATCTGGCGCGCAGCGGCATTGCCAAGCCTATCAGTGCGATAGCCGATACGCTGGAAAAGCTGTCGCTGGGCCAAATGGACTCCGCCGTCCCCGGCGTGAATCGCCGCGACGAGGTCGGCATGCTCGCCAAGGCCGCGCTGCGGTTCCGCGATCAAAGCCGGGAGACTTTGCGCGTCCGCGAGGCGGCGGCCAATCTGGCGGCCGAGGGCGCCGCCCGCTCCGAACGCGACAAAGAGGAAAAGATGCGCGCCGCGGCGGAATTGGCGGCGATGGTGCAACGGCTGGGCCACGGCCTGAAAACGCTGGCCGCAGGCGACTTGACGACCCGACTCGACGGGCATTTTGCCGGCGACTATGCGCAATTGCGGGACGATTTCGACGAAACGATGATGAGATTGAACGAAGTGATCGGGTCGGTCGTGGCGACCGCGAGCGCGATCGAGTCGGGATCAAGGCGGATTTTGGCGGCTTCCGAAGAACTTGCCCGGCGCGCCGAACGCCAGGCCGGGACGTTGCAGGATTCGAACGCGGCGATGCAGAACCTGGCCGGCGCGGTGAGCCAGACCGCGGACGCCTCGACGCGGACCAAGGACATCATCACGACCGCCAAGTTGGAGGCGACCGAATCCATCAACGTCGTGCGCGAGACCGAGCAGGCGATCGAGCGCATCAAGGGGTCGTCCGAGAAAATCGGCGCGATCATCGGCGTGATCGACGAAATCTCCTTTCAGACCAATCTGCTCGCCCTCAATGCCGGCGTCGAGGCGGCGCGCGCCGGAGAGAGCGGCCGCGGCTTCGCCGTCGTCGCCTCCGAAGTGCGGGCGCTCGCGCAACGCTCCGCCGACGCGGCCAAGGAGATCAAGGCCCTGGTCGCCCATTCCGCCGAAGAAGTCGCGACGGGCGTCGACCTCGTCAAAGCGACAGGAACGGCCTTTGACCGGATCAAGACCCAGGTTTCGGTCATCGACGGCGGAATCGCCGACATCGCCGGGCAAGCGGTCGATCAATCGAACACCCTCCGGAGGGTCAACATGGCTCTGATGGAAATCGACCAGACGACACGACAAAACGCATCGATGGCGGAAGAGGCGACCGCCGCCTGCCGATCGCTTTCCGAACAATGTGTTCATCTCGCCCAGATGGTCGGAAAATTCCGCATCGCGGACGGCGGCGCCGCGGCCCGGCTGGCAGCGACGCCCGCCGCGAATTCGACGAAGCGGAACGCCCTCGTGCGTTCCGCGGCTTGAAAGGCTGCCCATGAGTTCCCCATTGTCGACCCCGTTGCGTTCACCGGCGACCGCCGATCCGCCGAAAGCGGCGTCAGACGGCGAGCGCTCGGGCGCTCCGCAGGGATCGAAGTTCAACGCGAATTTTCTTCTCGAGATGATCGTCAGCGACGTGCATACGTGCGCTCTGCAGGTCGCAACCCTGTCGATGCTGATCTCGGCCTATTCTCGGCCGGGCGCGAACGTCAATCTGCGATCGTGCCGTTACATGCTTTCCGACGACGTCAAAGTCATGCTGTTGGCGATTCGTTACGGCGAACAAGTCGGCCTTGACGCCAGGACCACTCAGAGCGTGAGTTCATTGTATCGGTCGATCGACGCGGCCCGCATAGGTCTGTTGCCGTTGATCCAAACCGCCACGCCCACTCCGTCGCAAAGAAAGCTCCTGCAAAACCAGGCCGGCATTTGGTCGCGCGTCGCCAAGGAGGCTTCAGTCGCGATCCATCTGATCGAGGGATCGGTTAAAACGCGTCTGAACCGCTTTTATTCCGAAGACGCTGAAACGTTGCGCCTCTACCTGAAGCGCGCCGTGGACGGCGAGACGGCGGAGGTCGACGATTCCGGCGTCGCTCACCCGCCCAGCCTGAAGCAACGCAGGCAGAGCCCCCGAGCCGTCGTGCAAAGAAACTGCACACTCGTTCTGCCGTCGGGCGCCTATCCCGGAAAGCTGGTGGACGTGTCGCGCGAAGGCATGCAAGTCGCATGCGATCAACCGTTGACCAAGGGTCAGGCCCTGGTTGTCGAGATCGATGACGGGCAAAGGATCTCGGCGGTCGTGGTGCGCGTCCAAGGCCCCAATTTCGGCTTGTCGCTGCGCCCCCCGCTCTCGAGCAGCAACCCGCTGTTCAAGTCCGGAGCCTCGTGGCGAGGCTGAACGATCGCCGCCCCCTCAATGTCCCCGGTCCAACGAAAAGCCAAAATCGCCGTCCACCCAAGTGTCCCGGTCCGGCGCAATCGCTTGCGCCGGGAGCATCGCCGTCGCCGTCGCCACGCCCGGCGTCAGCTTCACCGCCGTTCCAATCGCCATGAACTCGACGAGGCCGTTGCCGATTTCGGCGATATAGGTCTTCACGCCGACGACGTCCTCGGCGCCCAGCGCGTCGGCTTCCGCTTTCAGGCGGTCGATGGCGATCTCGCGGGCGTCGTGGATCAGGCGGGTAAGTTCACTGATCTCGCCCTTGACGAACGATTTGAAGGCGGAGAGGAACCCGCCGACCAGTCCCAGCGAATAGATCGAGGTCGACATCAGCAGTTTTACCGGCGCATAACCGAGGCTGGTCATCGCCCAGAGTTCCTCGCCGGTGAGATCGCTGGTCACAGGATTGGCGATCGCCGAGCTCGGCAGCGCCGGGTTGAACGCCGCCGTGCCTGACATCATCATTTCGTGCACACCCGCCCAGGGCTGGATGACGGTGTGAATCCCGACGACGCAATTGGCGCGGACCTGCCGGGCCTGCGCGACGGCGCGATCCAGGGCCGCGTGGCGGGTGCGGTTGAATACGTCGCTGAACTCGCGAATTTCGCCGCGCCCCAGCGTCTTCAGCGAGCCGAGCAAGCCGCCGCCGACGCCCATCGAATAGGCGATGTTGCCGAACACGTGCTGGATCGGCTCATAGCCGGCGTCCATGTGGCAATAGAGTTCCTGCGCGTCGCCAGCGCTGGTGAATATACCGTCCGACCGCCCAGCGGCATGCACGCAGGAGCCGACGAACAGAAACTCGGTGCTGCCGCTGAACGATCGAAGTTCGCCGCTCACGCCCGCCACCCCTGAGGCCCTCTCGCGCCCGGCTTCCTGCGTCATGCGCTCGAAGGCGTTCGCGCGGCCAGCGTGAATCGCCTCCGTCACCTGGGGCACCTCGCCGCCGAGAATGTTGCTGAGACCCGCGCCGAGCGAACCGAGAAATCCCATCGAATTGACGCTGTTGCCGATGACCAGTTCGCCCGGCTTGTACTTCTTCAGCGCCAGACAGTAGATTTCGTTGCCGGACAGACCTGTCACTTTCGCCATCAAAACGCCCTCGAAGGATACCGCGCGGCCTCATCCCGGCAGCAGCGACAAATAGGCCGCCAGGGTACGATCCTTCATTTGGCTCAAGGAAAAGTTACGTTCCACATGGGCGCGCGCCCGCCAAGCGATGGCTTCGCGCGCGCTGGCGCCTAGATTGAGCGCTGCCTGAAGCGCATCCGCCAGAGCTTGCGGGTCCGCCGGCGGCACGCGCCAACCGGTGCGCTCGTCGTTGGCGCAATCGGGCGGCGCAAGCACCGTCTCCGGCACGGCGCCGAGATCGCTCACCACGACCATCGCCCCCATCGCCTGCGCCTCCACGGCGCTGCGGCCAAAGGCCTCCGGTTCGGTCGAGGGCACGGCGACGACGCTGGCGCAGAGCAGCGCCGCCGGCATGTCCTGGCAATGCCCGACGCGCAACACGATGCCCTTGAGGCCATGCCTGGCGATCAGCGCGTCGAGTTCCTTGACGTAGCTGTCGCGGCCCTGCGCATCGCCCGCGAGCACGAAACGCACGTCGTCGAGGCCGCGCGACCGCAAAAGCTGGGCCGCTTCGATCAGAGTCTTCTGGCCCTTCCAGGAGGTGAGCCGCGCCGCCAGCAACACGACGCGCTCATGCGGCTGCACGCCCCAGGCCTCGCGCAACCGGGCGACGCGGCCGCGCTCGACATTGGCCGGCGAGAAGGCCCGCAAATCCGTACCGCGGTGAATGACCCGGAGTTTTGACGCGGCAGACGGGTAAAGGCGCTTGATGGCGCCTGCGGTGAAGTGAGAATTGGCGATCACGATATCGCCGCGCGCCATCACCGAGTTGTAGCGCAGCTTCAGCGCCGACCGTCCACTGTAGGCGCCGTGGTAGGTCGTCACCAGCGGCCTCTCGGCGATGCGCGCGGCGAACAGCGACACCCAGGCCGGCGCCCGCGAGCGGGCGTGCAGGATGTCGACGCGTTCGGCGATGACGATCCGCGCCAGCTTGCGCATGTTGAAAAACATCGATATCGGATTCTTCGCCGCCGCCGGAAACGGAATCAGTACGCCGCCCACCGCCTGAAGATCGCTGGCCAGACGCCCGCCCTCCGAAGCGACCAGCGCCCGCGCGCCCACTTCGACGAGCGCCTCGGCGATGTCGATCGTCGTGCGCTCCGCGCCGCCGGCGTCGAGCCGCGGGATCACCTGGAGGACCGTGCGCCCGGCAAGACTTGCGACGGAGCGGCCGAAGGGGGCGAACCCAGCCTCGCTCAAGCGCCCGCTCCCCGCGCGAAGACGGCGTTGGCGGCGCTATAAGGGAGGTCTGGCGCAAAACGAATCATGAGAGCGATTGAACCTTGAAAGTCTCGCCACCGCAATTTTGCAAAGTCGGCGCCGATCAGCGGCGTATCGCTTTTCGTCGACGCGCGCCAATTCGAGCGAACGAGCCGGGCGTGGTCTGGCTCGGCGGCTTCAAGTCCGACATGGATTCGACCAAGGCGAGCGTGCTCGACGCCGATTGCGAACGGGCCGGCCGCGCGTTCCTGCGCTTCGACTATTCCGGCCACGGCCTTTCCGACGGCGATTTCGAGGCGGGCACGGTCACCCGATGGCTCGAGGAAGCGCGCGAACTGATCGCAGGCGAAACCGAGGGCCCGCAAATCCTCGTGGGTTCGTCGATGGGCGGCTATCTCGCCTTGCTCGTCGCGCGCGAGTTCCGGCGCGCGAGGGGCTACGTGCTGATCGCGCCGGCGGTCGATTTTACCGAAGCGCTGCTGTGGCCAAGCCTGCCGGAGGAGGCGCGGCGCGCGATCGTGGCGGAAGGCGTGTGGCGGCGCCCCTCCGCCTATTCCCCCGAGCCCTATGTTTATACACGCGATCTCATCGAGGATGGGCGGCGCCATTTGCTGTTCGGCGGCGAAATTCGCACATACGCGCCGGTGCGGATTTTGCAGGGCATGAAAGACCCCGACGTGCCCTATGGCCATGCCCTGAAACTGGCGGAGCATCTGTCCTCGGACGAGGCGACGCTGACGCTGATCCGCGACGGCGACCATCGGCTTTCCCGGCCGCAGGATTTGCAATTGATGGCGCAGGCGGTTGACGCCCTTTGCGGAGGATGAGGCCATGAAAAATCGTCAAGTCGTTCTGGTTTCCCGTCCCTCGGGTGTCGCCCAGGCCGAGAATTTTGCGCAGCGGGAGAGCGAACTCGGCCCCCTGCCCGACGGACAAATCCGGGTGCGCAACGCCTTTTTATCCGTCGAGCCGGCGATGCGCGGCTGGATCGCCGACAAGGGCAATTACGCCGCCCCCGTCGAGATCGGCGCGACGATGCGGGCCCTGGCCGTGGGCGAGATCGTCGAGTCGCGCCATGCCGATTACCGCGTCGGCGAGACCGTCACCGGCTGGTTCGGCTGGCAGGAAATGGCGGCCATCGCGCCAGCGGCGATCGTGCGCCGGGTGCGGGAAACCGACCTGCCGCTGTCGCTGGCGCTCGGCGTGCTCGGCATCAACGGCGTCACGGCTTTGATTGGGCTGGATCTGATCGGCGAACCCAAGTCGGGCGATACGGTGCTGGTGTCGACCGCGGCGGGCGCCGTCGGCTCGGCCGTCGGACAGATCGCCAGGATCCGGGGCTGTCGCACCGTCGGCATCGCGGGGGGAGCAGGAAAGGTCGCGACCTGCCTGGAGGCTTTCGGCTACGACGAAGCGATCGATTATCGCGCCGAAGGCCTCGGCGAAGCGATCGCAGCTGCGTGCCCCAAAGGCGTCAACGTCTATTTCGACAACACCTCCGGCGTGGTCAGCGACGCGGTCTATCCGCGCCTCGCCGTTGGCGCCCGCGTCGTCGTCTGCGGCACGGCTTCGATCTCGTCGTGGGATCCGTGGCCGACTGGCCCGCGCATCGAGCGCTACCTGCTCGTCAAGCGCGCCCGCGCGCAGGGCTTCGTGGTGATGGACTACATGGATCGCTGGGAAGCCTCGGTGGCGACGCTGGCCGACTGGGTGCGCGCCGGCAGGCTACGTTACGCCGAGGACGTGCTGGAAGGCCTGGAGGCCTGCCCCGACGCGCTCGCCGGGCTGTATCGGGGGGAGAATAAGGGGAAGAGGGTGATACGGCTCGTTGCTTGAGCCGCCAGACACGCGATGGCGACCAGCGAGCGGATCGGATCGCGCAGAATCGCCGCCGTCGAGCCTACCGCCACCACAAGGAAGTTGACTTCCATCGTCAGCCCCAGATTGGAAAAATCCTGATCGGGGCGTGACCACGGGCCGACGACGAAGCCGGGCGAAGCGGAATTGTCGGCGACCACGTCGCCGAGGGGGCGTTTGAAGTTCAGATAGCGGCGGCCGGTTTTCCGCTGGCCCGCGCCGCGAGAACCCTATCGGCATCCAGCGTCGCTTCATCGGTTCCTTCCGTTCAACCTCTCCCCTTCCCCGTGGCTTCGGGGTTGACGAGGTCCACATGGCCTTCGCCGCTGATCATGCCCCATAAATTGCGCGCCGCGTGCCAGCCGATTCCCGCCGTGCCTTCCGTCGTCCAGGCCGCGACATGCGGCGTGCACAAAACATTCGGCATCGAGAACAGCGGATCGTCCACGCGCGGCGGCTCGGTGTCGAACACGTCGAGCGCGGCGCCGGCGACGCGGCGCTCGGCAAGGGCCTCGCGCAACGCCGCATAATCGATCAGCGAACCGCGTCCAGTGTTGATGACGTAGGCCGTCGGCTTCATCGCGGCGAAGGCGGCGCGATCGAGCAAATGTTTGTTGCTCGCGTCCGGCGCGGCGTGCAGGGTGATGAAATCGGATCGGGCGATGAGCTCCTCGAGCCCAACCCGTTGCACCCCCTCGGGCGCTTGCGCGAGATGGGGATCGTAGCCGATGAGAGTCGCCTCCCAGCCGTTCAGGCGTTGCGCGACGCCGCGGCCGATGCGCCCCAGGCCGATGATTCCGACCGTCGCGCCGCGGAGCACCGCGGAATGCGTCAGCCCACGCCAGCCGCCTTGCCGCATGAATTCCGGCGTCCAGGTCCAGAATTGCTTGGCGAGCGCCAGCATCATCGCCACCGCGTGTTCGCTGACGGTGAAGATTTGCAACGGATTGGGCGTATTGCTGACGAGCACGCCATGCTCCGTCGCCGCGTCCATGTCGATCGAGTCGACGCCGATGCCGAATTTGGAGATGAAGCGCAGTTCCGGCAGCGATTCGATGACCCGCCTGGAAATGCGCGTGCCGCTCGCCCCCATCAAGGCGACGCAGCCTGTCGCCTCCGATATCAATTGATCTTCGCTGAAGCGCTCAAATGGCATTTCCCACAGCGCGTGTCCGCCCTTCACCTTCAGGCCCTGCGCGCGCAGCCATGCGATCGACGCATCCGTCGGATCGTAACGCTCGAAGGCGAGAATCGAAATCTCAGCGCCCGCGCTGTGCCCCATGTTTTCCTCCCGTCAGCACGACGCCCAGGCCTCGCGAATCGCCAAAGTCCGCCCAGGAATCAGGCAAGGCGGATTGCTGTCAGCTATTTGTAATAGTTGTTAAACTAATATGGCCAGATGTGAAAGCTGTTGTCAAGCAGCCTTTTAAGCGGCTTGACAACATTACACCTCAAGTCCACAGTGCATCATAAGAGGGGCAACCCCAGGGGAGGAGATCGCCGATGGCGACAGCTAGGCGAGCAGGAGCGATGAAGGCGCGCGCGCGTCGTGCTTGAAATTCGCACTGTCTCCAAGCGCTTCGGCGGAACCCAAGCGCTCAGCGGCGTCAGCATGGACGTGAGCCGGGGCGAGGTCGTCGCGTTGCTCGGCGAAAACGGCGCCGGCAAATCCACGCTGATCAAGATTCTCGCCGGCGTGTACACGGCCGACAGCGGGAACGTATCTTACAAGGGGCAGGACGTGACGCATACGGTGCGCCGCATGCCGATCTCCTTCATCCATCAGGACCTCGGCCTCATCGACTGGATGACGGTGACGGAGAACATCTGCCTGACGCTCGGCTATTCGCGAAAATTTGGCCTGATCGAATGGTCCTGGGCGCGCAAGCGCGCCGTCCGCGCGCTGGAAAAGCTGGGCGCGGACATCGATCCCGATCTTCGCATCAACGACCTCACGCGAACCGAAAAGTCGCTTGTGGCCATCGCGCGCTCGCTCGCCACGGACGCCGAGATCCTGGTTCTCGACGAGCCCACGGCCAGCCTTCCCGCCGACGAAGTCGCGCGGCTGTTCGCGGCGCTGCGGCGTCTGCGCGACCAGGGCGTGGGCATGGTCTATGTTTCCCATCGTCTCGACGAAGTATTCGAGATCGCCGATCGCATGGTGGTGCTGCGCGACGGCCAGGTGGCGGGCGAGCGCGTCGTGGCGAAGACGTCGCCGGAGGAGACGATCCTGCTCATCGTCGGCAGGGAACCCTCGCAAATCTTCAGGCGCCCGGCCGAACGCGATGGCGCGCCGCGATTGAAGATCGCCGGCGCCTATTTCGGCGCCGTCGGACCGGTCGACGCCAACATCCACGCGGGCGAGATCGTCGGATTGGTCGGCCTGCGCGGCGCCGGTCAAGAGGTCGTCAGCCGCGCGCTGTTCGGCATGGAGCCGACGAGCGGCGGTCAAATCATCGTCGATGGGGCGATTGTCAAAATTGCCTCGCCGCGCGCGGCGATGGATCTGGGGATCAATCTCGTTTGCGCCGATCGCGTCGGTGAATCAATCATGCCGGGTCTCTCGGTGCGCGAGAACTTCTATCTCAACCCGCCGGCGGCGGGACGCCGCTCGACCTCTTGGATTTCGCCCAACCGGGAAAGCGCGGCGTCGCGCAAGCTTGGCGAGACCGTCGGGCTGCGCCCGAACGATCCCAATCTCGCCATCGAGTTGCTCTCGGGCGGCAACCAGCAAAAGGTCGTCGTCGGTCGCTGGCTAAATCTGAAATCGAAGATTTATGTGTTCGAAGATCCGACGGCGGGCGTCGACGTCGGCGCCAAGGCGGAAATCTACAAACTGTTCGACGTCGCGCTGAAAGGCGGCGCGGCGATCCTGATCGTCTCCACCGACTTTGAGGAAGTCGCCAAGGTTTGCCATCGCGCGCTCGTGTTCGACCGCGGCCGCGTCGTGCGCGAGCTGCATTCCAGCGACCTTTCCATCAGCAATCTGTTGGCGGCGGCCTCCGCCCGTATAGCGCCGAGCGCGTCCGCCGCGGCCAACGCCGTTCATTGAACGAGGCTTACCGATGCAGTCGATCAAATCCAACGCGCTGGAGCCGACCCGGCCCGAACTGGCATCGCTGTCCCTCGGGCAGAAAATTTTCCGGCTGCTGCCCGTTTACGGCCTGCCGTTGCTGACGCTGGCTCTGATCATCTTCTTCTCGATCACGCTTCCGGACACATTCCCAACCTGGCTCAACTTCAGATCGATCCTCGCCGACAAATCGATCGTCGCCTTGCTCGCGCTCGCCGCGACGCTGCCGATGATGGCGGGCCGCATCGATCTGACCGTCGGCTTCGGCATTGTGATGTGGCACATACTGGCGATCAGCTTTCAGGTGAAATACGGCTTGCCGTGGCCGATCGCGATCCTGATGGTGGTTGCGTGCTCCGGCTTCGTCGGCCTCGTCAACGGCTTGCTGGTTGAAGTCGCTCAGGTCGACGCGTTCGTCGCGACGCTGGGCACGGGCACCATCCTGTATGCGCTGGCTCTTTGGCACACCGACGGCCGGCAGATCATCGGCCATCTGCCCGCGGGTTTCATCGCCATCAACACCACGTCGATTTTCGGCATCCCCATACCGGCTTTCTATGTCATCGGTCTTGCGATCGTGCTGTGGATCGTCAGCGAGCGCTTGCCGATCGGCCGTTTCATCTATGCCATCGGCGCCAACGAGAAAGCCGCCGCGCTCAACGGCATCCCGGTGCGCAAATACGTCATCGGCGTGTTCGTCGCCTCGGGCGTCATCACGGGCTTGGCGGGCTGCATACTCGGCGCGAAGCTTCGCATCGGCCAGGCCAATGTCGGTCTCGACTACCTGTTGCCAGCGCTGGTCGGCGCCTTCCTGGGGTCGACGACCATACGACCGGGCCGCGTCAACATCTGGGGCAGCGTGTTCGGCGTCCTCATTCTCGCCGTCGGCATTTCCGGCATTCAGCTCTATGGCGGCGCGTTCTTCGTCGAGCCCTTGTTCAACGGCACGACTCTCGTCGTCGCCATCGCGTTGGCCGCCTTCGCGCAGCGCCGCCGCACCATAGTCAAGCCGCCTCGCGACCTCGCTCCGGCGCCGGCCAAATCCGAATCCACGAACGCAGCTGGGGTTCACTGAAGCCTTTGCGTAAACGCCGGCTCAGCCGGCCTGGGGCCTCTGTCGGCCACCAGTCACTGATGGGAGAGAAACATGGTAACAACCAAAAATGTCCTTGCGGGGGTTCTGGCTTCGGCGGGCGCGCTGTCGCTGGGCGCCAGCCTGGCGCGCGCCGACGACGCCGCCTATATCGCGCAGGCCAAGGCCTTCATGCAGAACGTGGCGGCGCCTGTCACCAAGTGGGACGGCCCGACATCGGGTCCGAAGGGCGTCGGCAAGAAGTTGATCGTCGTCGTTTCCACCGATCAACGTAACGGTGGCGCGCAGGGCGCGGGCGACGGCGCGGCGGAAGCGGCCAAGGCGCTCGGCTGGGAAGTCAGAATCCTCGACGGCCAGGGGACGGTTCCGGGTCACGCGACGGCGCTGACGCAGGCGATCTCGATGAAACCGGACGGCATTCTCAACGTCGGCATCGACGCCAAGGAACAGCAGCCCGTTCTCGAGCAAGCCGCGGCCGCTGGCATCAAAATCGTCGGCTGGCACGCTGGCCCCGCCCCAGGCCCCGTTGACGGCGTCCCGCAGGTGTTCACCAATGTGACGACCGACCCGTCCGAAGTCGCGAAGGCCGCCGGATACGAAGCCGTCGTCAAATCGAACGGCCACGCCGGCGTGATCCTGTTCACGGATTCGATCTACGCGGTCGCGACCGCCAAGACCATGGCGACCAAGGCCGCGGTCGAAGGCTGCGCGGGTTGCAAGGTGCTCACCATCGCCGACACGCCCATCGCCGATCTCTCCAACCGCATGGGTCAGTTGACCACCTCGCTGTTGTCCAAATACGGCAAGGACTGGACCTATTCGATCGCCGTCAACGACCTCTACTACGACTTCTCCGCGCCGGCGTTGCAGGCCGCGGGCATAGATCCCGCCACGGGCTCCCCGCAGCAGATTTCGGCTGGAGACGGCTCGGTTCCGGCGTTCCAGCGCATTCGCGATCGTCAGTATCAGGACGCCACGGTCGCCGAACCGCTGAATCAGCAGGGCTGGATCATGATCGACGAAATGAATCGCGCTCTCGCCAGCGCGGCGCCGAGCGGCTTCGTGCCGCACGTCCATCTATTCACCGCCGACAACGTCGACAAGGACGGCGGCAAGGACAACAAGTTCGATCCAGGCAACGGCTATCGCGACGAATACAAGAAGATCTGGGGCGTGAAGTAAGGCTCACGAATTTTCTTTTCTGACCCAGCAAGCGCGCCGGCCCGACGGCCGGCGTCGTCATGACCGAATAGCAAGCCATCACGAGGAAAACGAAATGTCGATCGATCTTCCGAAGCCCGATTACGCGACGAGCAACATGCGGCTGGTTGGACACAGCGACCAGGGCGGGCGCTGCGACGCGGTCCAGATCATGGTCCACAACGGCTACGCTTACGTGGCCCACATCTTCTCGAAGGGCTTCTCGGTGATCGACGTGCGCGATCCCAGCCATCCCGCCTTCGTCAAATATATCGCCGCGCCGCCGAACACCTGGACGCTGCATTTGCAGGTCGCCGACGATCTGCTGCTGGTCATCCACAACAAGGACATGTTCGCGCAGGCCGAACTTGCCGACGAGAAAGCCTATTACAAAGGCTCCGTCGACCATCACGCCGACGAAGTTCACAAGGCGCGCGACTGGTCGGCGGGCATGGCGGTCTATGACGTCGCCAACGCCGCCGATCCCAAACAAATCGGCTTCATGCCGGTCGAGGGCACGGGCCTGCATCGCATCAACTACACCGGCGGACGCTGGGCCTATGCGTCGGCGCTGCTCGACGGCTTCACCGATTACATCATGATCGTGATCGACATGGCCAATCCGCAAAAACCCGAACTGGTAAGCAAATACTGGTTGCCCGGCATGAACAAGGCGGCGGGCGAAGTCGCCAACTGGCCGACCAAGAACGGCCGCTTTGGCCTGCATCATCCCACTGTCCAGGACGATATCGCCTATTGCAGCTGGCGCGACGGCTGCCTCGCGGTCGTCGACGTCAAGGACAAGTCCCATCCGACGCTGATCACCCACAAGACCTGGGCGCCGCCGTTCGGCGGAGGCACGCACAACGCCCTGCCGCTGAAGAACCGCAACCTGCTGATCGTCGTCGACGAGACCGTGCTCGACAATCAGGAAGACGGGTTCAAGCCGATCTGGGTGTTCGACAACCAGTTGAAGTCGAATCCGATCAGCGTCTCGACGTTCCCAGCGCCGTCGGACAAGGACTATCTGAAGGTCGGCGGCCATTTCGGCCCGCACAACATCCACGAAAACCGCCCAAACAGTTTTTATAGCGAAGAGCTGATCTTCGCCACCTATCAGAACGCGGGCCTGCGCGTGTACGACATCAAGGACCCGTACCGTCCGCGCGAGGTCGCCGCGTTCGTGCCGCCGCCGCCGACGAAATGGATGGACCCGCGCCCGAACCGGCCGATCGTCCTGCACTCCGCCGACGTGTTCGTCGACCAGAACGCGCTCTGCTACGTCACCGACTTTTCCGCCGGACTTTATATCGTGGAATACAAGGGCTGACGCGGCGGACGACGTAAGCGCGCTCCTCTCTGTCATTCCCGCTTTCGCGGTCATGACAAAAGTCGTGGCCCTTACCCCTGCCCGCCGCCGGCCGGCCCGTCAAATATCCGCAGACACGCATTGTCGAGATGCGAGCGCATCACACGGCGCGCCGCATCTCCGTCGCCGGCTTCGATGGCGTTGAGAATGCCGATGTGTTCGGCGTGGATCGTCATCATATGTTCGACGGTGCGCGTCAGGGAAAGACTGCGCGCCAGATTGATTGTGAACTCGATGGGCGTTTGCAACTGATGCATCACCGCCTCGAAGAACTCGTTGCCCGTCGCCCGCGCGATCGTGACGTGAAACGCGTAGTCCGGGCTGCTGCCGACCTGGCGATCGAGCACGGCG
>Ga0302157_10003944_pt1 | contig 16433 bp, 14 predicted proteins | sample I_Bog_N3_3_FD_193502 | JGI IMG/M metagenome (GOLD analysis project Ga0302157, IMG submission 193502) | Peat permafrost microbial communities from Stordalen Mire near Abisko, Sweden - I_Bog_N3_3 | ecosystem: Environmental > Terrestrial > Soil > Wetlands > Peat | place: Sweden: Abisko, Stordalen...
CAGCCTCGGCGGTTTTCTCGCGCTGCGCTTCGGCGAGGAGCATTCCGATCTCGTGAGCGGCATCGTCGCCGTCGACGGCCTGCCCGTCTTTCCGACGCTCGCGCAATCGACGCCGGAACAGCGTGGAAGCATCGCCGACAGCATCACGAGCCAGATCGCAACGGCGACGCACGATCAATACCTCGACACCCAGAAGAAAACGCTCGCCGCCATGGTCACCGATCCGGCTCAGGTGGACCGCGTCGCCGACCTCGCCGCGAAGAGCGATCCCAAAGCCGTGGCCGCCTATGCGAACGACCTGTTCCGCTCCGACCTGCGGCCCGCGCTCCCGAAACTGACGGCGCCCACGCTCGAGATTGGGCCCGTGCCCACGACGCCCGCCGCCTTCGAAGGCCCGCAGGCCGCGACCGAAAGCATGGCCGATCGCGCGGCCGGTTACAAAGCGTTCTACACGTCGCTGTTCCCGGCTGCGCCCAACGTCACGGTCGTGATGATTCCGAACTCGAAACACTTCATCATGATCGATCAGCCGAAGGCGCTCTTCGACACGATCACGGCGTTCGTCGCGAAGCTCCCGAGTTAATGCGCGATCGCTCCTAGCGGCGGAGGCGTTCACCGCTGAACGACACGCTCCCCGCGAACCGTTGGTGCCCCGCGTGCAAGCGCGAGCCGATTGCGAGCGAAAGTAAGGCGACGATCACGACCGTCGCGACGGCCGCCATGATCCAGTGGTGGGGTTTCATCGCTCGCAGCATGCGCGATCAGTGTAGCGAGTGCGGCCGGCGACCGGTATCGTGAATTCCACGGAGCGCCTCACGGGTGCGAGGCTTTCGAGCCCGGCTCGCAAAGCTAGCGTCATCCATTTCCGCGTGCGAAAGGTGGGTTTGGCATGTTCGGTCGGATCGTAGGCCCTGGGGCGGCGGCATTCGCGCTCGTGCTTTCCATCGGCGCGGCCCGGGCGCTCGCGCAGATCGCGCCCGACGATACCGGCGCCGGCACGCGACTGGGACTCGCGCAAGAAAACAACTCCGGGCAGACCGGCTTCGTGACCCTCTTCCGGCGGGGACCGTCGAGCACGCTCGTCGTGATTCACTTGGATTCCGAACTGCCCGGCCGCGTCGAGGCCGCGCACATCCATCGCGGCAGCGACTGCGACACGCTCGATCCCTTGCCGGCGTACCCGCTCGCACCGGCGATCAACGGCGTCTCGAAGACCCTCGTGAAGGCGCCGCTCGACAAGCTGCTCTCGGGGAACTATAACGTGAACGTCCATTCGTCGGCGGATCCGAAGATCTACGTGTCGTGCGGACACCTGTATCAATGATCTCGTGAGCGTCTCGAACGGCTTCTCCGCCGCGATCGGCAACACGCCGCTCATCGAATTACCGAAACTCTCCGCGGCGCTCGATCGCCGCATTCTCGGGAAGGCCGAGTTCCTCAACCCGGGTGGCTCCGTCAAAGATCGCGCCGCGCGCGGCATCGTCGACGATGCCGAAGCGACGGGCCGGTTGAAGCCCGGCGGCACGATCGTCGAAGGTACCGCCGGAAACACCGGCATCGCGCTCGCGCTGCTGGCGAACGCGCGCGGCTACAAAGCGATCATCGTCGTTCCGGACGATCAGTCGCCGGAGAAGATCGCGCTGCTCGAGACGTTCGGCGCCGACGTGCGCGTCGTGCCGGCCGTGCCGTTCGCGAATCCCGAAAACTACTATCACGTCGCACGACGCATCGCCGAAGCGACGCCCGGAGCGGCCTGGGCCGATCAATTCGACAACGTGGCCAATCGAAACGCGCACTACGCGACGACCGGTCCGGAAATCTGGGATGCGGTGGGCGACGATCTGGGCGCGTTCGTGGCGGCGTGCGGAACGGGCGGAACGCTCGCCGGCACCGGGCTCTTTCTCAAGGAGCGCAAGCCCGGCGTGCGCGTCGCGCTCTGCGATCCGTACGGTTCGGCACTCTACGCGTACGTGAAGACGGGCGAACTGGCGGTTGAAGGGGATTCGAACGCCGAGGGAATCGGGATCAAGCGCATCACGAAAAATTTCGCGGGAGCACCGGTGGACGACGCGGTGCGCGTCGACGATCGGACGATGGTGGAAATGGCTGCCTGGCTCTTGCGCGAAGAAGGCATCTACGTCGGCGGTTCCGCCGCGCTCAACGTGGCCGGTGCGGCACGCTACGCGCGAACGTTACCGCCCGGCAGCACGGTCGTCACGATCCTGTGCGACGGTGGAGATCGCTATCGCTCGCGGCTGTGGAACGCGGCGTGGCTCGCGGAGAACGAGTGCACGCCGATCGCAACCGACCTTTCGTTCTTGTAAGGATCCTCAGCCCCGATATGCCTGACCTCACGGACCCCACGCGCGCGACGTCGCCGGCTCTGCGCCGGCGCGACTTCGTCGGCCTCTCCGGCGCCGCCACGGCGTTCGGGGGCTCGATCGCAGCGGCGCTCGCGCAAGGCGCCGATTTCGGAAAGCCGCATCCGCCGCTCGTCGCCGAGAACGATCCCGCGATCGCCCTCGGGCGGCCGCAGATCACCTACGGTTCGCGCACGATCGACGCGTACTACGCGGCCCCCAAGGGTGCGGGGCCGGCCACCCCCGGCGTGGTCGTCGTGCACGCCATCTGGGGCATCGACGCGCAGTTGCGTGACGTCGTCCGGCGCTTCGCGAAGGCGGGCTACATCGCGATCGCCCCCGATCTCTACACCGGCCTCGGCGCTCCGAACGGCGACGGCGTCAGCGAGATCGACGCCTTTCGCGACGCCGCCGCGAAGCTGGCCGACGACGTCGTGGACGCCGACATCGCCGCGACCGCCGACTTCGTGCGTCGCGGCGCGCGCGACGGAGCGCGCGAAAAGGTCTGCATCACGGGGTTCTGCATGGGCGGCGGCATCGTGCTGCGCCAAACGGTCGACAACGCGAAGAGCTTCGCGGCGGCGGCCGTCTTCTATGGAAAAGTTCGCTACGGAACGACCGGCAACAACGGCGCGATCACGCCGATCGCCCTCGACTACGCGAACGGTATCGGCGTACCGCTGCTCGGAAGCTGGGGCGAACGCGACACGAGCATCCTCGCGGCCGACGTGCGTGCGCTCGACGCCAAGTTGACGGCGCTCGGGAAACCGCACGACCTGCGCGTCTACGACCTCGCGGGCCACGCGTTCTTCGACGATACCCGCGCGTCGTACGTGCCGGCGGCCGCGACGGATGCGTGGACGCGCACGCTCGCGTGGTTCGCGGAATACGTGAAGTAGGCGATGGCGCTCCGCATCGTTCACTGCGCCGACGTTCACCTCGAAACCGTGTTTCCCGAAACGCGCGGCGGCGCGGCGCGGCGCAACGCGCTCGCCGACGCGTTCGTGCGCATCGTCGACGAGGCGCTCGAGCGCAAGGCCGACGTGTTGACGATCGGCGGCGATCTCTACGAAGCGGAGCGCGCCGGGCCGCAAACGGTACGCTTTCTGTTCGAACAGTTCGCGCGCTTCGGCAAGCCCGTCTTCGTCGCGCCGGGCAATCACGATCCGCACGCACCCTCGTCGCTGCTCGCGCGCGGCGACGTTCCCGAAAACGTCAAGATTTTCAACGAAGCCGCGTGGCGCGCGTACCCATTGGCCGACGGCGTGACGCTGTTCGGGTTCGGTCACACGCCCGCCGAGCCGGGCCGTCCGTTCGCGACGGCCCGCTTCGACCGCGGCGGCGTGCAGATCGCGCTCGTGCACGGCAGCGACGAAGATCGCTGCCCGCCCAACAAACGCGCGACCGCGCCGTTCCGCGCCGATGAAGTGAGCGCGGCCGGTGCGTCGCTGCTGCTCACGGGCCACTATCACGGCGGGTACGTCGTCAACGTGAAAGGCAAGCCGGTCTTCGCGTATCCCGGCTCGCCGGAGCCGATCAAGTTCGGCGAAGGCGCGACGCACGGCGCACTCGTCGTCACCGTCGAAGGCGCGGGGATCCGCGTCGAACCGTTCGCCACCGCGAAGACGCGGCTCGTCGATCTCTCCTGCGCGCTCGACGGTTCGACGAGCGAACACGCGGCGCTCGCGAGCGTCGAGGCCGCGCTCGAACCGTACGGGGCGCTCGACTACGTGCGCTTGAGCCTGACCGGCAGCGTTGCGCCCGGTACCCGCCTCGATCCCGAGCTCATGGAAACGCGCTTCGGTGCGACGCTGGGTTCGCTCGCGATCGCAGATGCGACGGTCGCGCACGACTACGCATCGATCGCGCGCGAGCCGACGGTGCGCGGCCACGTGGTCAGCGATCTGCTCGCCGGCGGCGAGGCGTCCGCCGACGCGCTGCGCTACGCGCTCGCTGCGTTCGACGGCACCGAGATCGCGCCGTGAGGATCACGCACCTGCGGATCGAGGGGTTCGGTAAACTCGTGGACCGCACGCTCGAATTCGATCGCGATTTCAACGTGGTCTACGGTCCGAACGAAGCGGGAAAGTCCACGCTGAGCGCGGCGCTCCTCGCTTCCCTCTTCGGTTTCGGGCGCGGCGAACGCGACCTCTGGAGGCCGTGGTCGGGCGCGCGCTACGCGACCGCGCTCACCTACGAACTGGCCGACGGCCGCACGTACGAAGTTCAGCGCGATTTCGAACGCGACCCGAAGGGCGTGCGCGTCTTCGATCAGAGCGGTGCCGACGTGTCGGGCGAGACCTCGATCGGCAAGAGCATCAATCCGGGCCAGACCCACCTCGGCATTCCGCTCGAAGTGTTCGTGAATGCGTCGTTCGCCGCCCAAGGCGACGTGGCGATCGACGGTGCGCGTGCGGAGCGCATCACGCACGCGCTCGCGCGCGCGCTCGACGGCGGCCCGAAGGAAGACGCCGCGCTCGGCGCCATCAAACGACTCGACGACGCTCTCGCGCACTACGTCGGCAAAAAGAAGGCCACCGTCAACGCGCCGCTCCGCCGTCTCCACGACGACATCGACGAAGCCCAGCTCCGCGTCGACGAGGTTCGCGCAGCCCTTCGCGCGCTCGACGACACGCGCCAGCGCCTGGCCGCGGAGACGTTGCGGACGGCCGAACTCGAATCCGCCTTACGCGATAGCGAGCGGCGCGGTCGCGCGCTGCGCGTGCACACACTGCGATCGCGCCTCGATTCGCTGAGCGAGATCCGCGACGATCTCGCGGCACTGCAAGCCGAACGCGCGCAGTACGACGACGTGGAGGGCTTTCGCAGCGAGTACGTCGGCGAGCTGGACGCGCGCTATCGCGAGTGGCACACGCTCGAAGCGCTCGCGCGCGCGCACGCCGAAGAAGCGGCGCGCGTGCGCCTGGGACCCGCGCTCATCGCCGAACTCGACGAACGTTCCGCCGATGGCGGGGCCCTCGACGACGAAGCCGTCGCCGAACTCGAAGCCGCCGCGGCGATCGCGACCGAAGCGCGCGACCGTGCGACCTTCGCCGCGGATCGCGCGCAGAGCGCGCGGCGCAGCGTCGAGGGCGGTAGCGAACTCTTCGGCGCGGCGTTCGCGTCGGGCGGCTTCGTGGCGCTCGGCGCGATCGTGCTCGCGATCTTTCACGACTGGCTCTTGGCGGGCATCGTGGCCTTCGTCGCGGTCGTACTCTTTGCGTTCGCTTGGTCGCGCTGGCAACGCCGTCACGGCGCCGTGCGCACGATCGCGACGATGCAGAAGGCCGCCGATGAAGCGTCGGCGCGCGAACGCGATGCGGCCGAACGCGTGGCGTCGGTGCTCGAACCGCTCGGCGTTCCGTCCCTCGAGGAGTTTTCGCGACGCCGCGCGCGGGCACGCGAACTCGGCGAGCGCAAAGCCGAAGCGGAAGAGCTCGCCGCGCGCGCCGAGGTCACCCGCGCGCAACTCCGTGACGCGGGAGCGGCCTTCGACGATCTCGCGACCCGTCTCATCGAGAGCACCGGCACGCGCGACGAGGCGCTGCGCACGGCGAAATCGCGCGAGGCACGCAAGATCGCGCGGGACGGCATCGACCTGCGTCTTTCGATGCTCCACGTCCGTCGCAACGACGTTCTCGGAAACGACGACGAATTCGCGCTCGAACGCGAACTCGCGGAGTTGCTCGCCGCCGGCGTCGAAGCCGCTCCGCCCGACGGCAGTTCGCCGCGCGCGTTCGAGGCCGAGCGCGCCGACCTCGAGCGGCGCGCGAGCGAGAGTCGCGCGACGCTCGCCGCAACCGCCGCCGAGTTGCGCACGGCCGAAGCGCAGATCGGCGATCTCGCGGCGCTCGACGAGCGCGTCCAGACGCTGCGCCTCCAAGCGGAGCGCCTCGCACGTTTCGAAGCGTCGCTCGGCCTCGCACGTCGCACGATCGACGAGCGCACGAAGGAAGCGCACCAGAAGTTCGCGCGCCGCCTGGCCGATTACGCGTCCGCGACGTTCTCGCACGTGACGGATCGCCGGTACCTCGATTTACGCGTCGACCCGACCACGCTCGAGTTACGCGTGCGCGTTCCCGAAACGGGCGCGATCGAGAGCGTCGAGCGCCTCTCCGCGGGAACGCGCGAGCAGGCGTTTCTCGTGGTGCGGCTCGCGATGGTTCGCATGTTTTCCGAAGGGCTCGAAACCGCGCCGCTGCTGCTCGACGATCCCTTCGCCTATTGGGACGACGAGCGCATCGCGCGCAGCCTGCCGATCCTGCAAGCCGCGGCGGCCGGCGCACAAGTCGTGCTCTTCACGACGAGCCGGGAACTGGCAACGGCCGCGTCCGAGCGCGGCGCGCGGCTCATCGAACTCGGCGCCCTTTCGCGCGCCTGATTAGACGGGCTCGGCGATTTCCCGTTCCACCGCGATCAGGATCTGGTTCTGTTTCTGCAAACGCAGGAACGTTATCTCGACGGTGACGGCGCCGTGCGCGAAGGGGAAGAAATAGTCGAACTTCTCGCTGACGCGATCGCTCGTCTTTAAGAAGCGGCGCAACCGGCCTTCGAACTCCTGCACCGCGGTGCAGGGCGCGACGTCGCGGAAGAAGTTCTTGCCGAGCACGGCCTCGCGCTCCAGGTGCGAAAGCCGCGTCTCGTATTCGTTGTAGGCGCGGATGGTGCCGTCGGGATCGATCACGATCGCGCCGAACGGCAACTCGTCGAGCCGCTCGACGGGCATGTCGAGCGCGCGCCAGACCGTCTCTTCACCCTCGTTCATGCCGCGCATGTACGGCGCACGGGCGCGGACTCCCCGTGAACCCTCAGCGCTCCGAGGTGGCCGCGAGCGCGCGCAGGGCCGCGAGCGTGTTCGCCACGTGCTTCTCGGGATCGAGCGAACGGTATGCGTACGCGATCTTGCCGTCGCGCGCAATCACGTAGGACGTGCGATCGGAATACGTCACGGGTCCCATGCCGAGCACGGCATCGTAGGCGCGCGAGATCGCGTGGTCGCCGTCCGACGCCACGGGGAATTTGCTGCGACACTCGGAGACGGAGAATTTGTCGAGGGTCGCGATCGGATCGCCCGAGACGCCGATCACCGTCGCCCCGAGCTTGCGGTACTCGTCCGTCGCTTCCGCGAACTCGTGGGCTTCGAGCGTGCAACCCGACGTGAAGGCGGCCGGATAGAAGTACAGCACGACGGGCCCCTTGGCGAGCGCGCTCGCGAGATCGAACGAGAATTCCTTACCGCCGAGCGTGGCCTGCGTCGTGAAGGGCGGCGCGGTGCTCCCGGGCTTGAGCGCGGCCAGCACCGGCGCGCTCGCGAGCGCACCCCACACGGCAACGGAAACGAAAACGAAGGAGAGCGTGCGAGACAACATGCCCGTTGGACGCCGCCGGCCCGGGCCGCGCGCCCTCACAGGCCCATCAGCCGGGCGATCACGAGACGCTGCACTTCGTTCGTTCCTTCGCCGATCTCGTTGATCTTCTGATCGCGATACATCCGCGACACCGGGTACTCGTCCATGAAGCCGTAGCCGCCGTGGATCTGCACGGCTTCGTTCACCACGCGGCGCGACACTTCGCCCGAGTAGAGCTTCGCGAGACTTGCGGTCATCACGTAGTCGCGCCCGTTGTCTTTCTCCCAGGCGGCTTTGAGGACCATCAACTTGGCGTGTTCGATCTCCATGAGCATGTCGGAGAGTTTGAACTGGATCGCCTGAAACTTCGAGATCGACTGGCCGAACTGGTGACGGTCTTTCGCGTAAGCGAACGCTTCGTCGAACGCGCCGAGCGCGAGGCCAACGGAGAGCGCGGCCACCGAGATCCGTCCGCCGTCGAGAATCGTGAGGAACTGCTTGAGCCCGCGACCCCGCACGCCGAGGAGCATGTCCTCCGAAACCGTCGCATCGACGAACGATAGCTCGCGCGTGTCGGACGCCCGCCAGCCCATCTTGCGATAGGTCTTCGAACGGGTGAAGCCGGGCGTCGCCTGCGGCACGACGAAGTTCGAGATCTCGGGCCGTCCCTTTTCGTCCGTGCCGGTCACGGCCGTGATCGTCGTGCCGCCCGTGATCTCGGTGCCGCTATTCGTGATGAACGCCTTCGTGCCGTTGATCACCCAGCGGCCGTCGCGGAACTCGGCGCGCGTCCGGGTGCCGCCGGCGTCGCTTCCGGCTTGCGGCTCGGTGAGACCGAATCCCCACAACATCTCGCCGCGCGCCAGGGGCACCAGGTACTTCTGCTTCTGTTCTTCCGTGCCGAAGAGGTAGAACGGCGTGGACCCGAGCGACACGTGCGCCGCGAGCGTGATGCCGGTCGAAGCGTCCGCGCGAGCGATTTCCATCACGGCGAGCGCGTAGCTGACCGTGTCGGCGCCGGCGCCCCCGTACTGCTCGGGGAACGGCAACCCCATCAACCCGAGTTCCGCCATCTTCTTCACGAGGTCGTACGGGAAGGCCGCCTTCGCGTCCATCTCCTCCGCGCGCGGCTTCACTTCGTCCCGCGCGAATTCGCGGCACAGCATCTGAATCGCGCGCTGCTCGTCGCTCAGGTCGAAATCCATGACAAAGATGAACCTCCGCTCCGACGCCGAAAAACACCTGTAATGATAACGCTCCGCGGCGTGACGCTCGTCTACCCGAACGGAACGCGCGCTCTCGACGCGATCGACCTCGAGATCGCGAAGGGGAGCTTCGTTTTCTTCGTCGGCCACTCCGGAACGGGCAAGTCGAGTTTGTTGCGGCTGCTCTACCGCGAGCAAGTTCCCTCGCGCGGCGAGGTGACGGTCGACGGCGTTCGCGTCGACAACCTGCGGCGTTCCCGGATACCGAACCTGCGCCGCAACGTCGGCGTCGTGTTCCAAGATTTCAAGTTGCTCTCCGACAAGACGGTCTGGGAGAACGTCGCGTTCGCGCTCCAGGTCACCGGGGCGCGCACGAAGGACGTGATGCGCCAGGTGCCGCGCGTGCTCGACCTCGTGGGCCTCGCGCACAAGTCGCGCATGTTCCCGAGCGAGCTCTCGGGGGGCGAGCAACAGCGCACCGCGATCGCCCGCGCGCTCGTGAACAACCCGCGCATCCTGCTCTGCGACGAGCCCACGGGGAACCTCGATCCGTCGAACACGAACGAGATCATGGACCTCCTCCACCGCATCAACCTCAAGGGGACCACGGTGCTGATCGCCACGCACAACGCGCTCGTGGTCGATCGCATGCGCCGGCGCGTGATCCGCCTCGAGGACGGCAAGATCGTGGCCGACGAAGAGCGCGGCTACTACAACGCGGCCGCGGGCATCGCGGTTGGAGCGTCCGACGACGTCGCGGCGTTCCCACTCGTACGGAGCAGAGGCAATGGACTCGGGACGAATCCGCTTCTTTCTGAGTGAGGTCTGGCGCAACTTCACGCGCAACCTCGTCATGCAACTCACGGCGATCGGAACGGTCACCGTCACGATCCTGTTGCTCGGGAGCTTTCTCTTCACGCGCCAAACGCTCGGGGCGATCGGCGACGACGTGATTCACAAGATCGAGATCTCCGTCTTCCTCACCGACTCCGCGACGCCCGCGCAGGCCCAAGCCCTCGTCGCGACGCTCTCGCGCGATCCGCGCGTCAAGAGCGTCGTCTACGTGCCGAAGGCCGAGGGGCTGCAGCAGATGCGCGAACGGTTGCGCGGACAGATCGACACGTCGCTGCTCACCTCGAACCCGCTGCCGGACGCGCTGCGCGTCCGCGTCGTCGATCCGGAGCGCGTGCAGAACGTTGCCGAGTTCGCGCGCAAGCAGCCGAACGTGGCAAACGTGGAGTACGCACAGGACGCGATCGTGAAACTGCTGCGCATCTCCGACGTGCTCGGCCGGATCGGACTCGGCATCGTCGCTCTGCTCGTGTTCACGGCCGCGATCATCATCTCGAACACGATTCGCCTGACCGTGTTCGCGCGCCGCCGCGAGATCGCGATCATGCAACTCGTCGGGGCCTCGGGCTTCTACATCCGCATGCCGTTCATCTGCGAGGGCCTCGTCGACGGCGTGCTCGGCGCCGCGCTCGCGCTCGCGCTCCTCGCGGTGGCCAAGTTCGAGCTATTGCCGAAGGTGACGCTGGCCCTTCCGTTTCTTCCGATGCACGCGGCTACGATCAACGCCTGGGCGTTCGCGGGCGAACTGCTCGGCGTCGGCGCCGCCGTGGGCATCGTATCGTCGTGGTTTTCGGTCGGCCGCTATCTGCGAACGTAACGTGCGAGGCGCCCGCGTGCTCGCGTTCCTCGGATTCGTTCTGGCGCTCGCGCTCGCGACCGTACCGGCTGCGGCCGTCGCGGACGTCGGCGACAAGATCCACGCGACGCAGGCGCAACTCGACGCCCTGCATCGCAAGCTCGAAGCGAAGCGCGGCCAGCTCGGCTTCCAAAAACAGCGCGAAGCGGACCTCACGCGCCAACTTGACGAGACCAACGCCAACATCGCGCACGTGACGGCGAGCCTCGACGAGATCGACGCGCGCATGCATCGGAACGAAGCGCGGCTCGCCTGGAACCAAATCCAACTGAACGCCGCCGAAGCGACGCTACAACGCCACAACGACGCGCTCAAGCGCCGGCTCGTCGATGCGTACGAGCGCGGCGACCTCGGCTACGTGAACGTGCTGCTCTCGTCGACTTCGTTCAACGACTTCGCGGAGCGCTGGGAAGACATCCGGTACCTGATCGCCGCGAACGAGAAGACGGTGCGCGAGCGACGCGCGGCGGAGCTCGACGTGGCGAAGGCGCGCGCCGGCCTCGAGAGCGAGCGCACGATCCTCGACGCGACGATGCGCGAGGAACGGCAGGCCAAGTTCACGCTCGACGCGCTGGCCGACCAGCGCGCGCAACTCGTCGCCGTTGCGAGCGCGCAGCGCCGCACCGTCGCGAGCGAGGTGACGCAGCTCGAAGACCTGACGGCGGCCCAGGAAGCGCAGCTCGAGGCGTACATCCGGCAGCGCCAGCAAGAAGAAGAGGCGCGGCGCGCCGCCGAGGCCGACGCGCGCCGCCGGGCGGCCCTGCTCGCGGGCGTCGAGGCGCCGCCCGAACCCACCCAGGGTGGCCCGGGCACGTTCTCGTGGCCCGCATCGGGACCGATCACCTCGCCGTTCGGCATGCGCGTGCACCCGGGCACGGGCGAGTTCAAGATGCACACGGGGATCGACATCGGCGCGCCCATGGGCGCGACGATCACCGCCGCCGCGTCCGGCCGCGTCATCTTCGCGGGTTGGGAAAGCGGGTATGGCAATACGATCATCGTGGATCACGGTGGCCAGGCCTCGACGCTGTACGGACACTGCTCGCAGATCTTCGTGAGCAACAACCAGGACGTTCAGCGAGGCCAGGCGATCGGCGCCGTCGGCGCGACCGGCGACGCCACCGGCCCGCACCTGCACTTCGAAATCCGCATCAACGGCGTCGCCGTAGACCCGACCTCCCGCTTGCACTGACATCGGGGCGGCACGGCCCCCTTGAAGATCGGGGCGGCACGGCCCCCCGATGCCCCCCGGGCCGGCACTCGCCGGCCCACTGTCGGGCCGTCCGCGTCGCCGCTTCGGGCGAAAATTACAATTTGGGGGGAGTGCTCGGGCGACGCAAGCATTTCGCGGGGCGTGACGAATACCCCGAGCCCGCCCCCAACCGCATCGCCGAGAAATCGACAGGATCTTGCCAAGAAGTTTTCGCTTCCTCGCCGCCACGCTCGCCCTCGCGCTCGCCTCGCTCGGCGGAGCCCTGTTCCTGACCCACGAGCGGGCGAGCCACGATTCCGATGCGTACGTGGATGCCGGCTCCGGCGTGGCGTCGCTCGACCTGCACGACGTCGTGGCGGACAGCGAGGGCGGCGATCAGCGCATGCTCGACAGCGCGTTCCGCCAGGTCGAGAAGACCTATTACAAGCCGGTCGACGCGCAGACGCTCCTCTCGGGCGAACAGCACGAGCTCGTCGCCTACCTCAAGAAGCACGGCGTCGCGAGCCCCGCCATCCCCGCGCTCACGGCGACCGGCGACGAAGACGCCGACAGCCGGGCGCTCAACCACGACCTCGACGTGGCGCAGACGCTCTACGGCAAGCACACCTCGGACGCCGAGCTCACACAGGCTGCGATCCGCGGAATGCTCGACTCGCTCGGGGATCCGTACACCACCTACCTCTCGCCCCGCGAGATCCAGTCGCTCGAGGAGTCGCTCAAGGGCGGCGACTTCGGCGGCATCGGCGTCTACATCGTGCAGGACCCGCGCACGAAACAGGTGCTCGTCGAGCCGATCGAAGGCACGCCGGCCGACAAAGCCGGGGTCAAGACCGGCGACCGCATCATCTCGGTCGACGGCCATGCCGTGGCGCCGCTCAAGCTGGACGAGGTGGAGAACCTGATCCGGGGCCGGGTCGGCTCGGTCGTGGAGCTCCAGATCAAGTCGCACGCGAGCAAGCGCGTGCGGACGGTCGCGATCACCCGCCAGCAGATCTACGTCCCCTCGGTCCTGGCAAAGATGGAAGACGGCTATGACTACATCCGTCTGGCCGACTTCGGGCAGACTTCTTACGACGAAGTGCGCAAGGCCGTGCTCGATGGGAAGGCGCACGGAGCCAAAGGATACATTCTCGACCTTCGCAACAACGGCGGCGGGCTGCTCGAAGCCGCGGTCCAAATTTCGAGCTTGTTCATCCCGCAGGGCACGATCGTTTCGACCATCGATCGCGCGGGGAACCGCGATACGCGATCGGCGACCCACGAATCCGTCGATGCCGCCCCACTCGTGATCCTCGTCAACAAGTTCACGGCAAGCGCCTCGGAGATCACGGCGGGCGCGGTGCAGGATTACAAAGTGGGTACGCTCATCGGCACCAAGACGTTCGGCAAAGGCGTCGTCCAGAGCATCTACAACACGACGGACGGCGGCGCGCTCAAGATCACCACCGCGAAGTACGTCACGCCGCTCGGGCGTGACATCCAGCACAAGGGCATCCGGCCCGACGTGTTCGTGGACCAGACCGTCGATGCACCGATGATGATCGACACCCCAAGCGACCTCCAACTCGCCGCCGCCAAATCGTATTTGCGGCGCATCGCTCGCAGGTAAGTAGCCGATATGAAGCGCGCCTATCCCGTCCTCGCAGCCGCCGCGCTGCTCGCCACCGCTCTCCCCTCGGCAACCACGGCGTCCGGCCTTTCGAGCGTCGAGAGCGACGAGATCGAGATGAGCTATTCGCTGCTCACGCAAGAGTTCTACAAGAAGGTCGACCAGCAAACCATTCTCGATGGCGCGCGCGGCGAAGTGATTACCTTCTTGGAGAAGGCCGGCGTGAAGAACCCGCACGTGGCGACGATTCGCGCGACGGACGATCCGTCGTACAACGCGCGCGAACTCGAACACGCGATCAACGCCGCCGCCGCCGCGTACGGCGCGAAGACGGGTGGTAGCCGCCCGCTCACCTACGAAGCGATCACGGGACTGCTCTCCTCGGTCAAGGATAAGTACACGACGTTCCTGAGCCCCAAGGATTACGCGGCGCTCAACGAAGGGCTCGACGGCGGGAACTTCAGCGGCGTCGGCATCTCGATTCAAGTCGACGAAAAGACGAAGCTGCTCGACGTCAACGAAGTGATTCCGGACGGGCCGGCCGAGAAGGCCGGCGTACAGGATGGCGACACCGTGCTCGAGATCGACGGAAAGTCCACCAAGGGACTGACCACCGATCAAGATGCGAAGCTGCTACGCGGCGACAAGGGCTCCACGGTGAAGCTCACGATCGAACGCGCCGGCGCGACGCTGCCGCAAATCGCCGTCGTGCGCGACGTGATCCATCAGCCGAGCGTCTACGCGAAGCTCCTCGACAACGGCATCGGATACGCGCGCCTGACCGTCTTCGGTTCGAACACCGCGCAAGAGCTCTCGGCCGCGCTGACCAAACTGCAAGGCGAGGGCGCGAAGGCGTACGTGCTCGACCTGCGCGACAACGGCGGCGGTTACCTCAACGCCGCGATCGACGTGAGTTCGAAGTTCATCCCGTCCGGCCCGATCGTTTCGGTCGAAGCGCGCGGCGGCAGCAACACGCAGTACGAAGCCGACAACACCGCGATCCCGCCGAAGCCGCTAGCCGTGCTCGTGAACAAGTACACGGCGTCGGCATCGGAGATCACCTCCGGCGCGTTGCAGGACGACGGCGTCGGCGAACTGATCGGGGAGAAGACCTACGGGAAGGGCGTCGTGCAAACGATCCACCCGCTGCCCGACGGCTCGGCCGTGAAGATCACGAGCGCGCGTTATCTCACGCCGCACGGCCGCGACATCAACCTGGTCGGCATCCAACCCGACATCGTGACGATCGAGCCGCAGACGGCGAAACTCGGCAACCCCGCGACGGATCCGCAACTGCAATCGGCGATCACGTACTTGCAGGGCAAGATCGCGCAAGCCGGCACCTAACCGCGACGCGCCGCGCCGGCTACACGATGGCGCGCGCGGCGAGCGTCGCTTCGACGTCGGCGAACGTGGCGAAGGGTTCGAACGCAATCCCCCGTTCGGTGAGATGCCGTTCGAGCGGTAATCCGATCTTTGCGAAGCGGATGTCGGCGGCGCGCGCGGCCTCGTAATCCGAGCGCCCGTCGCCGATGAAAATCGTGCGCGCGCCGCGCGCAACGGCCGCGGCAACGAGTGCGGTCTTGTCGGTGCCGTTCTCGGCCGCGTCGCGAAAGCGCATCTCCCAACCGGCGGGATTCGGAACGACGGCGTTGGCCACGACCGGAAGATCGGCCAGGCCGATCTCGGCGAGCCGGTCGCGAATGATCGATTCGACGCCGGAGCTCACGATCGTGAGCGCGACCCCCGCCGCGACGCACGCGCGCGCGAACGGCGCGAACGACGGATCCACGCGTACTTCGCGCCGTAAGAGGGCGGCGATCTCCGCGTGCCCGCCGCGCACGAACGCGGCCTGCCGCGCGAGGGCATCACGAATCGTTAGCGTGCCGTCGTCGAGTCCGCGCTCGGTCTCGTCCCAGACCGCTTTGGTCGCGAAGATCGGCACGAGCACGTCGAACGTATCGCGATCCGTGATCGTGCCGTCGAAGTCGACGAAGACCGCCCACCGCGACAACCGGCGCTAGCGCGTTTTCTTGCGGGTTGACGTTGCCGTGGTGGCCGACGCCTTCTTGCGCGCCGCGGGAGCGGCGGCTTTCCGGGCGGCGGGGGCTGCCGTGGCTTTCTTGGCGACCGCCTTCTTCGCGGTCGCCTTCTTGACGGCCGTGGCCTTGACGGGTTCCGGCGCCTCCGCCGCGAGCGCCGGCTTGCGGCCGCGCTTCGGTTTCTCGGGGGCCGGGGTCTCGGCGGCGGCGACCGGAGCTGCCGTCAGATCGAGCGCGACCTTGCGCGGCCGGCCGCGGCGGCGCGGAGCTTCGGTTTCGGCCGGAGCCGGGGCCGGAGCGAGTGCCAGTTGCGGCGCGTCCACGTCGTCGGCCTTGCGGCGACGGCGCGTCGGCTTGGCGACCTTGGTGGGTTCGCCCGGGAGGGTGAGGCTCGGCGGCGGCGCCTCGACGGCGACGTGACCGGCCTTCCGGTCGACCCGTGCGATCGCACGCGTCGGTTCCGGCGGGGCCGTGCGGCCCGTGGGTTCGGCGCTGCCGGCACCATCGACGCGGAAGATGTGCCGGTCGGGCACGGCTCCGCGCGGAACCTCGCCCGCTTCCGATGCCACGGCGTCGGCTGGGAGCGCACCGCCGCGGCCACGCCGGCGACGGCGACGGCGACGCTTGCGCAGCGTTCCGTCCTCACCCGGCACCGGAGCGGATGCGACGCCTTCGGCGGCTGCGGCCGGAGCCGCGCCCTCGGCGTCGTCCTCGAACTCGTCCTCGCCGTCGAGGCTCGCGGGCGTGCCCGACCCGGGCACCGCCGTGAGCGCGGCCGTTCCCGGGGTCTCGCCCGGACCACGGCGGCGGCGGCGACGGCGCCGGCGGCGACGGCCGTCGCCTTCGGCCGGTCCGCCGTAGCTGGCGAACGCGCGGCCTTCGCCGTTCGGATCGATGGCGGCGTATTCGGGCACCGCATGCAGCGGCGTGACCGTGGCGAGCGGCGGC
>Ga0302157_10003945_pt1 | contig 16428 bp, 17 predicted proteins | sample I_Bog_N3_3_FD_193502 | JGI IMG/M metagenome (GOLD analysis project Ga0302157, IMG submission 193502) | Peat permafrost microbial communities from Stordalen Mire near Abisko, Sweden - I_Bog_N3_3 | ecosystem: Environmental > Terrestrial > Soil > Wetlands > Peat | place: Sweden: Abisko, Stordalen...
CGCCGCCGCCGACTGGGATGCCGGCCAGCACGCCAAGGCCATCGCCGCGTGGGACCAGGTCTCCTACGACGCCAAGGCGCCGCCTTTGCTACGCGACCTGGCCACCCTGAACAGCGTGCAGCACCAAGTGGATAACGGCGACGCCCAGGCGATGAAAACCCGGCTGGCCCCGCTGATTACGGGGGGCACGCGCTGGCGCCCGCTCGCGGAACAGGTTACCGCCTTGCTCGACCTGCGGCTCGGCCGCGTTCCGGAAGCAAAGGCCATCATGAAATCCCTGTCGGACGACCCCCAGGCGCCCCAGGGCGTTCGCCAGATGGCCCAGGATATCCTGATTTCCCTCGGCGAAGACAGTAACGGGCAAGAAGACGGAGCCGGACCGCACGGATGACCCAGACTGTTAAATTGTCCCGCCGCGCGGCGCTGCTGATGCCGCTGGCCTTGGGCGGCTGCGGCATGTTCGATTGGCTCAGCGACGAAGCCAAGCCCCCCATCAAGGGCAACCGCGAGCCGATCCTGTCGCCCGCCCGCGGCCTGCAGATCGATGCCGCGTTCAACCTCACTTTGCCGCCGTTGATCGAAAACCCGTCCTGGCCGATGCCGGGCGGCGACCTGACGCATTCCGGCGGCAACCTGGCCGGCGGCCTGGGCAAGGTATGGACCGCCGATATCGGCGACGGCGGCAGCTACCGGGCGCGTATGACCGCCCAGCCGCTGATCGCCGGCAGCCAGGTATTCACCATGGACACCAATGGCGAGGTCGCGGCGTTCGATCTGACCACCGGCCGCCGCCAATGGTCCACCCGAACAAAGGCGGAAAAGAACCGCAGCACGAATATCGGCGGCGGCATCGCCTTCGCCAATGGCCGCGTCTATGCCGCCACCGGCCGCGCCGAATTCATCGCCATCGACGCCAGCACCGGCGCCATTATTTGGCGCAAGCCAATCCCGGCGCCGGCCCGCAGTGGCCCCAGCATCGACGGCAATTCCGCCTATTTCTGCACGATCGACCAGCGGCTGGTCGCCGCCAGCCTGCAAACCGGCGAAATCCTGTGGTCCTACCAGGCCAGCCCGGTGGATGCCGGCGTGCTGGCCCAGGCCTCTCCGGCCGTGTCCGACGGCCTCGTCGTCGCCGGCTTCGAATCGGGCGATCTGGCCGCGGTTCGTGCCGAGTCGGGCTCGCTCGCCTGGACCGACAATATCGGCACGCTGAAGGGCAGCTCCAGCCTGCTGGAGTTCTCGTCCGTCCGCGGCGCCCCGGTCATCGATAACGGCATCATCTACGCCATCGGCCTTGGCGGCCTGATGACGGCGCTGGATCTGCGCGCCGGCCGCCGCGTGTGGGAACGCGATATCGCCGGCGCCAACACGCCCTGGCTCGCCGGCGACACGCTGTTCGTCATTACCACCGAGCAGCGCGTGGCCGCGATCGCCAAGGATGACGGCACCGTCCATTGGGTGACCGACCTGCCACGCTTCACCAACCCCAAGCGCACCAAGGGCCTGATCGACTGGGTCGGGCCCGCCTTGGTCGGCGGCAAATTGATCGCGTTGTCCACCGACGAACACATGGCGGTCATGGACCCCATAGACGGCAAGCTCGTCTCGAACGACGAGATTGGCGCCAGCGCCTCGCTCGCACCCGTGGCGGCCGCGGGGACCATGCTTGTTCTGACGGATGATGCTACGCTGACCGCGTACCGCTAAGGGGAAGGGCGTTAGCGGCCGCAGCACGGCCGCCAACAGAAAAAAGTCTTTTGCTTCTTTTCTTCAGAAAAGAAGGCCTTCCTGTCTTTCCTGAACTGGCCCCCGCCATGCTGCCCACCGTCGTCATCGCCGGCCGTCCGAATGTCGGCAAATCCACCCTGTTCAACCGCCTGGTCGGCCGCCGCCACGCCATCGTCAGCGACATCCCCGGCGTCACGCGTGACCGCAAGGACGCCGAGGCCATGCTGCGCGGCCGCATGGTGCGCCTGGTGGACACGGCCGGCCTTGAGGAGAGCGCCCCCGAAACCCTGTTCGGCCGCATGCGCGCCAGTAGCGAAGCCGCCATCGGCGATGCTGACCTGGTGGTGTTCGTGGTGGACGCCCGCACCGGTGTAACCCCCGCGGACGAACATTTCGCCATTTGGCTCCGCCGCCAAAACCGCCCGGTGCTGCTGGTGGCCAACAAGGCCGAAGGCCGCAGCGGCGCCACCGCCGCGCTGGAAGCGTTTTCCCTGGGCCTCGGTGAACCGCTACCCGTGTCCGCCGAGCACGGCGAAGGCATTGCCGAGCTGATGAGCGAAATCGCCGATCAGTTGCCGGCCGAGCACGAACCGCTCGATAGCGAAGGCACGCGGCCTTTGAAACTGGCTATCGTCGGCCGCCCGAACGCCGGCAAATCCACCCTGGTCAACCGCCTGCTCGGTCAGGACCGCATGATCACCGGCCCGGAGCCGGGCCTGACGCGCGATTCGGTGTCCGTGATCCTGGACGACCCCGAAGGCGGCGTGGAGCTGGTGGATACCGCCGGGCTGCGCAAACGCGCCCGCATCGAGCTTGAGCTCGAAAAAATGTCCGTCTCGGCCAGCATCGAGGCGCTGAAAATGGCCGAGGTGGTGGCCCTGGTGATCGACGCGACCGAAGGCCTACACGAGCAGGACCTGCAAATCGGCCGCCTGATCGAGCGAGAAGGGCGCGCGTGCGTGCTGGTGCTGAACAAATGGGATGCGGTGGAGGATCGCCACAAGCAGCGCCAGGCGATTTCCGACCGGCTGGAGACGTCACTCACCCAGATGCGTGGTATCCCCGTGGTGACCGTTTCGGCGCTGACCGGCGCCGGTGTGGACAAATTTTTGCCAGTTGTGCGCCAGGCCTACCGGGTCTGGAACCAGCGCGTGCCCACTGGCGAGCTGAATCGCTGGTTCGAATCGGCGCTGGAACGCCACCAGCCCCCCATGGTGGAAGGCCGGCGGCTGAAACTGCGCTACGTGACGCAGGCCAAGGCGCGGCCGCCCACATTCCTGGTGTTCGGCACGCGCGCGGAACAGATGCCGGAGGATTACCAGCGGTATCTGGTGAATAGCTTGCGCGAAACGTTCTCCATGCCGGGGACGCCTATACGCATTCATCTGCGGGGGACGAAGAATCCTTACGCAGAAGCTTAAGAAAGCGCTTCTTTTTGAAAAAAGAAGCAAAAACTTTTGCTCCGCTGTCGCGGACTAGCCGGCGACAGCCGTTTAAAAGTTTTTTGGTTCTTTTTTTCAAAAAAGAACTTCTTGGCTATGCTTAGCTTTACCGACCGCCTCCAGGCGGCATTTCTGTCCGCGGTAATTCGTCTGGTGCAGATGCTGAGCCCCGTGCAGGCCTCGAATCTGGGCGCCCGCATCGCCCGCACCATCGGCCCGCACCTTTCCGTATCGCGCGTCGCGGATGCGAATTTGCGCCGCGCACTGCCAGAGCTGGACGCGGCCGCGCGGGCGGCGGTGATCCGCGGCGTCTGGGACAATCTGGGCCGCACCGCGGCCGAGCTGCCGCATCTGGCCTCATTCCATCGCACAGCATCCGGCCCGGGCTGGGAAATCGAGGGCGAGGAGCATCTTGCGCCGCTGCTGCAATCTGGCCAGCCCGCGCTGTTTTTCTCCGGGCATATCGGCAACTGGGAGCTGATCCTGCCGATTGCCGCTAGCCTGGGCGTGCGCGTCGCCGGCGCCTACCGCGCCGCCAGCAACGCCGGCGCGGACCGCGTGATCCAGGCGCTGCGGCAGAAGGCCATTGGTGCCGAAGTCTCGATGTTCCCGAAGGGTGCCGCCGGCGCACGCGCCGCGCTGGTTCATTTGCGCGCCGGCGGCTCGCTTGGCGTGCTCGCGGACCAGAAAATGAACGACGGCATTGCGGTCCCTTTTTTTGGCCGCCCGGCCATGACCGCGCCGGCCCTGGCCCAGTTTGCCCGCCATTTCCACCTGCCCATCGTGCCGGTGCGCGTAGTACGCCTGGCGCCGGCCCGCTTCCGCCTGATTTGCGAAGAGCCGCTGACGCTTACCCCCGGCGCCACCAAGGAAGCCGAGCTCTACGCCACCACCGCCGCGGTGAACGACACGTTGGAGCGCTGGATTCGCGCCGACCCCGCTTCCTGGTTATGGCTGCACCGCCGCTGGCCCAAACAAGGCGACGCTGGCTCGTAGCCTAGATGTAATCCGGGGCCTTTTGAGCAGCCGCCACCCCGGATTTCATCCGGGCTACGGCTCAAACCCCGGCGAGACTGGGCACAGGCACCAGCCTGCGCTAGTCACCGCCTTCGCTTTGCCTTCAATCGGTCCCCCATGAAAATCACGCAAGCCTTCACCTTCGAATCCGCGCACCGCCTGCCGCACGTGGCGCCCACGCACCGTTGTTTTAACCTGCACGGCCACTCCTACCGCGTGGAGTTACAGCTCGAAGGCGCCGTCGATCCACATACCGGGTTCGTCATCGATTTTTTTGACATCGAACAGGTGTTTCAGCCTTTGCTGAAACAGCTCGACCACCATTGCTTGAATGACATTGCGGGCCTAGAGAATCCGACCGCCGAGAATATCGCCGTTTGGATTTGGAACCGCATAAGGCCAGACTTGCCCTTGCTTGCGCGCGTTACGGTTTTCGAAACGCCTTTGTGCTGGGCCGCGTTCGAAGGCACGTAGAAGCGCGTAGTTCTCTTTTTGACGATATACCGCTCTGCATTGGCTCACCGCGGCACAAAGGCGAAACGCCAGGCGAGCAGTCCCGCTCTTCAACGCCGATCGTTGCGTTGATTTTCGTTGATGCAATCCTGACGATGTGGCCGGTTCCGCCCGGCGGTGAGATGAACCGCTCACCCTTGAAGCTGCAGTTTTTGATAGTAATAGCCATCTTTTCGACTCCGATTTGACACGATCAGAGTACCGACAAAAAGTTAATCGAATCCTTAAATATCGCTTGGATGTGAATCCAGGTTGTCATGTGCTCGGTTGCCCGGATTGACATCCGGGCTATAAAAATGAACGTAATGCCAACACTTGGAGCAAAAAGGGTTCAAGCTCGGCTATCGCAACGTCTGCTCAAACAAATCAAGCATCGCAGCCCAGGATAACCGATCCGCTTCCGCATCGTATCGCGCGAATTCCGGCCGGCCCAGCCGACCAGCCTGTTCGTTGGTGAAACTGTGCACCACGCCGCCATAAAGATCCATGCGCCAGTTCACGCGGCCCTCACGCATCTCGGTTTCGAACACCGCGCGCTGGTCGGCCGGAATGCCGGGATCGTCGGCGCCGATACAGACCAGGATGCGCGCCTTGATATTGGCCGCATCCTGCGGCCGAGTGGTTGCCAGGCCGCTGTGAAAACCCACCACCGCCCTGATCGCCGCGCCGCCGCGCGCCAGTTCCAGTGCCATCGTCCCACCGAAGCAGAAGCCGATTGCCGCGACCTTGTCCGCGGCCACCTCCTTCCGGGCCGTAAGCGTCGCCAGCGCGCCCTCGGCGCGGGCGCGGATGCGCAGCGGGTCAGCGCGCAACTCATTAATCAGCGGCATCACGGCGCCCAGGTCCTCGATCAGCTTCGCCTCGCCGTGGAGATCTGAGGCGAGCGCCGCATAGCCAAGCTCCGCCAGGCGCCGTGCGCGGCTATGCGCATGCGCGCCCAGTCCAAACGCTTCGGGAAACACCAACACACCCGGGACAGGGCCGGCCGCATCGGGCAGATACAGCCGGCTTTGCATGGCCAGGCCGTCGGCGGTGTAGGTTAATTCAAGTTCCCGCATGCGCGTTTCTCCCTGAGGTCCGCCGAGACTTAGGCGGCCTGAGGCGCTGCGCAACCCGCTGCGTGAAGCACACGGTTTGGCCAGCTAATCAGGCCCATGACCCGGTCTCGTCATAACCAATAATGTCATCGGGACTGCGCGGGTCTATATCGGGCAGCGCCGCGCAGTGTTCGCCAATCTCGCGTAAGCGCGCCGCCAAATCGTCCGCCGGTCGTTCGGGATCAGGGTCCATCACAGCGAATCCTCAGTTTTGCCAATGAATAAAAGTTTTGCTTCTTTATTCAAAAAGAAGCGCTTCCTTCCTTAACCCTTCGGATGCGTAGCCCGCCAAACCGCCAGCAATCCCCGCTCATCCACCGCCGTGTAACGCTGCGTCGTGGACAGGCTCGCATGCCCCAACAAATCCTGAATCGCCCGCAAATCCGCCCCCCCAGCCAGTAAATGCGTGGCGAAAGAGTGTCGCAGCGCATGCGGCGTCGCGTGCTCCGGCAAACCAGCCAGCCGCCGGTAATTCCGCAAACTCCGTTGCGCGACGCCAGCGTTCAACCGCTCGCCGCGCACCCCCACGAACAGCGGCGCCGCGCCATCCGCGCCGCCCGGATGCAGCCGCAGCCACGCATCCACCGCCTCAGCCACCGCCGGCAGCACCGGCACCAGGCGTTCCTTGCCGCCCTTGCCGGTGACGCGCAGGGGGCGGGCCACCCGCGGCGCGTCGGCCACGTTCAACGCCAGCGCTTCGGCGATGCGCAATCCACATCCGTACAAAAGCGTAAACAGCGCCGTGTCGCGCGCCTGCGTCAGCGCCAGGTCCGATGCCTCGCCGATATCGTGCGCCACCGCCTGAGCATCGTCGGCCGAAAGCGCACGCGGCAGCGGCGGGCTTACTTTCGGCGAGCCGAGCAGTTTGGCCGCGTTATTTTCCACGCCGTGCCACCGCGCCAGAAATTTGAAAAAGCTGCGTACCGCCGACAAATGCCGCGCGCGCGTTCTATTACCGCGCCCCGACCCCGCCTCGGCCGCGAGCCAGGCGCGCAAATCGCTTTCGCGCAACGCTGCCAATTCGGTCAGCGTTGGCGCAACGCCCAAATGCCCCGTTAAAAACTCCAGGAAAAACCCGATATCGCGCTGATATTCGCGCACCGTCAGTGGCGAGGCGCGACGTTCCTGCGCCAGCGATTGCAAATAGGCGGTGGCCGCTTCAGCGCCTGTCACAGCACAGGAAAGCGCTTCTTTTTGAAAAAAGAAGCAAAAACTTTTGCGCGGCTGGCGCGGACTAGTCGGCGACAGCCGGGTAAAAGTTTTTTGGTTCTTTTTTTCAAAAAAGAACTGCTTCTCTTTTCGACATCAACGCGCCAGCAGCGTTCCCAGCACGCGGCCCAGGAACGCGAACGCCTGCGTCGCCTGCAGCCCCGGCAGCGCCGCCGGATCGCGGCTCACCAGTGCCAGCAGCGCGGGTGCCTCCCCCGGCAAGCGCACCAGCACATCGCGCTCAGCCAGCAGCGCCGCCTCGGCATGCAGCAGCGCCGCGTCCGATGGGCGATCGCGGCAGATCACCGGCTTGCCGCGCATCAGCATGGCGGTGGCGCCCGGCGGCAGGCTGCGCCAGCCCGGCCGGAACGTCTCGCAGCACAACGCCGCGGCGTCCACGCCCAGCAGATGCGGCAGTTCGCTCGACACGCATTCCGGCAGGTCCGAAGCAGCAACCAGCGCCAGCACGGCCTCGTAAACCCGGTCGGCAACGCCCGCGGCGGCGCGGCCCGCGTTCAGCACGGTCGCGGCGCGATCCTCCTGTGCCGCGGCATGGGCTCGCTCGATCCGCACCATGGCTGTCATATGGTCAGCCAAGGCTTCGCCGTGCACGCGTTGCGGCGGCGTCAGCACGCGATACAACTCCGGCCGGCCAGCCAGGAACTCCGGGTTGGCCCGCAAGTAGTCAGCGATTCGAGCGGCGTCCAAATCGTCAGTCATGACGTGAAAGATTACACGGGCCTACGTGACTGCACCACTCCCGATTGCAACCGAAGGTGACATTTTTCAGCCGGCACAAGCGGCGCGTGTGCCGGTGCTGTTGCCATACCCGTTTGCCGGGCCGTTCGATTACAGCGCGCCGCCGGAGCTCGATCTCGCGCCGGGCGATATCGTCCTGGTGCCGCTGAACCGTAGGCAGGAAATCGGCGTGGTCTGGGATGCCTCCTCTGGCCCCAGCGTCACCTCGAGCAAGCTGAAACCGGTTAGCGCCCGCCTCGATGCCCCGGCGATGACCGAGCCGCTGCGCCGCCTGATCGACTGGATCGCCGGCTACACGCTCACCCCCCCGGGCCTGGTGCTGGCGATGGCGCTGCGTGTGAACGCGCTCTCACCCCCCGCGCCGGTGCCAGGTTGGCAGGCCGGCCCCATTCCCGATGCCGCGCGCCTCACGCCGCAGCGCAAACGCGTGCTGGCCGTGCTCGGCCACCGCGTGCTGCCTGGCGCGGAACTGGCCAAACTGGCCGACGTTGGCGGCAGCGTGATTCGTGGCATGGCCAATGCCGGGTTGCTGGTCGAAGCGCCGGTGCCCATCGGCGCACCATTTGGCACGCCCGATCCCGCCTATCTGCACCCCGAGCTTTCCCCCGCGCAGGCTGCGGTCGCCGCCGACCTTACCCAAGCCGTTGCCGCGCGGAGCTTTACCGTCACCCTGCTCGATGGCGTCACCGGCTCTGGCAAGACGGAGGTGTATCTCGAAGCCGTCGCCGCCTGCCTGCGCGCCGGCCGCCAGGCGCTGATCCTGCTGCCCGAAATCGCCCTCTCGGCGCAGTTCCTGGCCCGCTTCGAACGCCGATTCGGTGTGCTGCCGGCGGTTTGGCACTCCGACCTCGCCTCCCGCACCCGTCGCATGACGTGGCGCGCGGTGGCCGATGGCCAGGCGCAGGTCGTGGTCGGCGCGCGCTCCGCGTTGTTCCTGCCGTTCCCGGATTTGGGCCTCGTGATCGTCGACGAGGAGCACGAGACCGCGTTCAAGCAGGAGGACGGCGTGGTTTATCATGCGCGCGACATGGCCGTGGTGCGCGCCCGCCTGTCCTCCGCGCCGGCTGTGCTGGTCTCCGCCACGCCGAGCCTCGAAAGCCTCGCGAACGTCGAGGCCGGCCGCTACCGCCATGTGCAACTCGCGGCCCGCCACGGCGGCGCCAAGCTGCCGGCGGTGCAGCTGGTGGATTTGCGCGAATCCCAACCGGCGCGCGGCAAGTTCCTGAGCCCGAAGCTGATCGAGGCCGTCCGCGAAACGCTGGAACGCGGCGAACAGGCTATGCTGTTCCTGAACCGCCGCGGCTACGCGCCGCTCACCCTCTGCCGCGCCTGCGGCCACCGGCTGGCCTGCCCGAACTGCACCGCCTGGCTGGTCGAACACCGCGCCCGCCGCCAGCTCACCTGCCACCATTGCGGCCACACCGAGCCGATCCCGAATGCCTGCCCGGTCTGCAAGGCCGAAGGCACGATGGCGCCGATCGGCCCTGGCGTGGAACGGATTACCGAGGAAGCCGCCCTGGTGTTCCCCGAAGCCCGCCGCCTCGTCATGGCCAGCGACACCATGCCAGGGCCGCTGGCCGCGGCCGAAGCCGCGCGCGAAATCGAGGCGCGGCTCGTGGACCTGATCATCGGTACGCAGATCGTCGCCAAAGGCTGGCATTTTCCGCACCTGACGCTGGTCGGCGTGGTGGATGCCGATCTCGGCCTGGCCGGCGGCGATCTCCGCGCGGCCGAGCGCACCGTGCAATTGCTGCATCAGGTCGCCGGCCGCGCCGGCCGCGCCGAAGCCCCCGGCCGCGTGCTGCTGCAAACCGCCGCCCCCGATCATCCCGTGATGCAGGCCCTCGCCGCGGCGGACCTCGCCGCGTTCTATGCGCGTGAATCCGAGGCTCGCCGCCCTGGCAACTGGCCACCCTATGGCCGCCTGGCCGCGCTGATCGTCAGCGCCGAATCGCAGGCCGAAGCCGATGCCTGCGCCCAGGCGCTGGGCCGGGCGGCGCCACACGGCGACGGCGTGCTGGTATTGGGGCCGGCCCCAGCGCCGCTGGCTATCCTGCGCGGCCGGCATCGCCGGCGACTGCTACTGAAGACCCGGCGGGATATCGCGGTGCAGCCATTGCTGCAGCGCTGGCTGGCACAGGTGCCGGTGCCGCGCGGGGCGCGCGTGGATGTCGACGTCGATCCGGTTAGTTTTCTTTAAGGCCAGCGGACAACTGGCAACTGGTCCTGGTGTTACGGGTTACAAATCGCGTCGGGCGACCCGGGCTCTGCCGATTGCTGGCCCGAGGTGCCGCCCGAGCACAGATCGTAATCGTGCCCCTGGCGCGTGGACGGGTTGTGGTAGGTCCAGGCGTGGTCCCATGGGTCTTTCGGCACGCCGCTGGATTTCGTGTAGGGGCCGTTCCAGTTGTCCACGTCGTTCGGCTTGGCCACCAGCGCCGCCAGGCCCTGGTCGCTGGTCGGGTAGCTGCCGACGTCCAGCTTGTACATGTCAAGCGCGCTGCCGATATTGTCGATCTGCTGGGTGGCCAGTTTGGACTTCGCGGTGCCGAGCACGCTGAACAGGCGCGGCCCAACCAGGGCCGCCAGCAGCCCCAGGATGGCGATGACGACCAGCAACTCCAGCAGCGTAAAGCCGGACTGGGTGTCGGCGTCGGGGCTCTTTGGAGTACGGTCTGCCACGTTGGTGTCCTGCCGGTTAAGTCTTCTTTCTTGCGTCCAAGCCGGGGTGGCAGGCAAGCCGCCATCTCCTAAAACCCTGGTAATCGACAGCGCTTCCCTATTGAGCCGAGGCGTGGTTGTCTCCCGCCGCAACTGGATACAAATTTCTGCCCATGGCTATCGCTCCCTACCTCGCCTGCATGGTGATGACCGCGCACTGGTATCAACTGCCGCCGCGCGTGCTGCCGAGCATCCATGTAGTTGAGGGCGGCTGGCCCGGTGCCGTGCACCATAACACCGACGGCACCGATGACATGGGCGTGATGCAGATCAACACGCGCTGGGTGGCGCCGATCGCCGCGACGATCGCCGCACGCACCCGCCAGCACATGAGCGAGGCAGCGGTGCGCGACCGGCTGACGAACGACGCGTGCTTCAACATCAGCGCGGCCGGCCTGATCCTGCGCACCTACTTCGTGCTGGGCGGCCATGACTGGCTGCGCGCCGTGGGCGATTACCATTCCCATACCGCACAATTGCATGAGGACTACCTGCTGCGGGTGACCGCGGCCGCTGCCAACCTGTACCGACCGCGGTAAGACATTAAAGGAAGCAGTTCTTTTTTGAAAAAAAGAACCAAGAAACTATTGCTTATAAGGCGCTAAGGTTCGTTGAACGCGTGCACCCGTTCGCCAAAGTTTTTGCTTCTTTTTTCAAAAAGAAGCTCTTCCTTACGCTTCGCCCTATAGCTCACGTCTTGACGAAATCGCCCGCGCCTGCGCTGCTTTGCGCCAAGTAAAACGCCCGCGGGAGAGAAACATGGCACATAGCGGCCACATCCATTTGTCAGCCGACGATGCACTATCCCTGGCGCCTGCACTGGAGCCGGTGACCCTGCCCACGCCGGGCAGCCTTTCCTCCGAGTGGGTGGGCGGCGCCGGCGATAACGGCAATGGCGATTGGAACACCGCCGCGGACTGGAGCTCCGATTCGGTGCCGGGCGCATCGGCTTCCGCCACCTTCGCCACCGGCAATTTCGGCTACACCGTCACCGGCGACGCCACGATCGGCGCCATCGTTGTGGATGGCGACGGCGTGACGTTCGATGGCGCGCTGACCCAGAACAGCGGCGGCGCGGCCACGTTCCTGAGCGCGCTTGATTACGCATCGGTGACGTTGGACAGCAATTCCTTCGTCTCAGGCGGCGCGCTGAACTTCGCCGATGGCTCGCTGTTGCAAGTTCAGGGCATTTTGATCAGCACCGGCGGCACGGCCGACGTGGACCTGGTGAACGGGATCGGCGCGCAGCAGATCGATAGCGCCAACCTGACGCTGAACCAGCTTTACGTGCAGAACGGCGGCAGCTTCGCCGGCGACCTCACGCTGAACGATGGCGGCAACGTCACGCTCGATACGAGCAGCCAGTTCGGCGGCGGCAGTCTCACTTTGCTCGGCAGCGCCACGCTGTACGACGCGGCCGCCGCCGGTTCCTCCACCGGCAGCGGCAGTATCAGCGACAACATCACGCTGGGCGCCGCCGGCAGCACGCTGAACCTCGCATCGGACCCCGGCGTAGCGTTGCTGGTGAGCGGCGATATCAGCGGCGCTGGCAATTTGCTGGTAAGCGGCGGTTCGGTGGAGCTTGGCGGCACGCTGACCTATAGCGGCAGCACCATTGTGACCGACGGCGCGCTGCAGATCGACAATTTGTCCACGGTGATCAACGGCCCGGTTTACCTGACCGATGGCGAGTTCGGGTTCGCCGCCGCGGGCGGATCGGAGGCGCTGGCGTTCCCGGTCACCGTCGTTGGCGGCGGCAGCAGCGACACGGTCAGCGCTGGCGGCGTTGCGATGCTGGTCTATGCCAGCTCCACGAGCCTGAACTTCATCGGCGGCGTTGGCGGCTCCACCGTGGTGGCCGGCAGCGGCACACTGAATGTCACCGGCGGCGCCAATGCCGGCCCGGGCAACGGCGACTTGGTTTACGGCAATTCGGGCGCGCTGAATTTCACCGGCGGCAATAGCTACGACACGGTGTACGGCAGCTCCGGCATCGTGAACGCCACCGGCGGCAGCGGGGCTGACCTTATATATGGCGGCAGTAGCGGGCACGACACGCTCAGCACGGGCGCCGGCAACAGCACGATCGTCGGCGGCGCCGGCACCACCTATTTCGCCAATGGCGCGGGCAACGCGGTTGTCGTGGCGGGCGCCAGCGCGTTCATCAACGCCACCGCCGCATCCGGCAACGACACGTTGTACGCCGGCGGCGCCGCCACAACGATCACCGGTGGTTATGCCGGCGTGGAGGCCGACGTGCTGGGCGCTGGCAACGCTACGATTTATGGCGGCAGCGGCACGTCGGATATTTTCGGCAACAAGGGCGACGCGCAGGTTTACCTGACGCAAGGCTACGGTGGCGGCACGATCGACGTGGTGGGGCTGACGCTGGCGCAGTTGCACATTACGCTGGTGAATTACGCCCCCGGCGAGGCTCAGCAGGCGCTGGCCAACGACACCGTCACCGGCGGCAACACTTTTCTAACCCTATCCGACAATACTCACGTGGAGCTCTACGGCATCACCGGCCTAACCAGCGCCAACTTCAACTAACGCCCTAACACAAAAAGGTTTTTTGGTTCTTTTTTGCAAAAAGAACCGCTTGCTTCTCGCTTCCGGTCGGTCCGGGCCTTAAGCATGTTAGCCAATACGAAAGTCCTCTGGCGTAACGGCCGAGGAACGTTTCTGGTGCGCCCTGGGTTCCGGGACCGCACCATGATCTGCGTCAATGCATCGCCCCGGCTCCTGTCGCATGGCGCGCGCTTCTGAAGGAGGCATAAATTGCGTATTTCCTCGATCACCCTGGCCTTGGCGGCCCTGGCGCTTAGCCTGCCCTGGCACGCCGCGCTGGCCGCGGACGCCGCCGCGGGCGCTGCTATCGTTAAGGCGAAGTGTGGCGTCTGCCACTCGGTTGAAGCAGGCAAGAACCGCGTGGGCCCCAGCCTGTTCGGCGTGGTGGGCCGTCATTCCGGCAGCGTGGCCGGCTACAACTATTCCGAAGCCAACAAGAACAGCGGCAAGACCTGGGACGAAGCCACGTTGGACGTGTATCTGACGAACCCGCGCGCGCTGGTGCCCGGCACGAAGATGGCCTTCCCGGGCCTGCCGACCGCCGATGACCGCGCCAACGTGATCGCTTACCTCGTCACGCTGAAGTAGTCGCCTGGCAGGGGCGCGCGGCGCGGGAAACTGGTGTAACCCGCGCGCCTCTGGCAGATTCCGGCACCGACGCCGGAGGCCACGCATGCCGCAGTTCATCAGGGCCAACGGCCTGGACTTCGCCTACGATGAAGCCGGCAGCGGCGCCGACGTCGCCCTATGTCTGCATGGCTTTCCGGAAAGCCGGTTTTCCTGGCGGCATCAATTGCCGGTACTGGCTGAGGCCGGCTGGCACGCCATCGCCCCCGATCTGCGCGGCTACGGGGAAACAACCCGCCCGCCCGATCGCGCCGCCTATAAACTCGCGCACCTGGTCGACGACGTGGCGGCATTGTTCGATGCGTTTGGCGCGCGGCGCAGGCTGCTCGTGGCGCACGATTGGGGTGCAATCGTCGCCTGGAATGTCGCGATAAGGCGCGTCCGGCCGCTCGATGGCCTGGTGATCATGAACGTGCCGCACCCAGGCGTGGCCGCCGCTGTCATTCCGCGTTCGCCGCGGCAATGGCTGCGCTCCTGGTATATCCTGTTTTTCCAACTGCCCTGGCTGCCCGAGGCCATGCTCGGCGCGAGCGGCGCGCGGGCCATCGGCGACGCGTTTCGCAACATGGCTATCGACAAAGCCGCCTTCCCCGACGACGTGCTGGCGCATTACCGCGCCAACGCAAAGCGCCCCGGCGCCCTGACCGCCATGTTGAACTATTACCGCGCCAACCTGCGCGACATCGCCCACGCCATCGACGCGCCCAAAATCGAAACCCCAACCCTGATGATCTGGGGCGAGGAAGATACCGCCCTGGGGCTGGAACTGACCGAAGGCTACGACCCCTATGTCGCCGACTTCACCCTGACCCGGCTGCCCAAAGTTTCCCACTGGGTCCAGCAGGAAGCCCCGCAAACCGTCAACGCGCGCATGGTGGCGTGGATGGGCGCAAGGGGGTTGAACGAAGTAAGGCCAGAGGCTCTGCCCCTGGAGCCCGCTGGGGCCTAAGGTTCCAGACCCGCATCGATTGGGTCGGGGTTTAGGGAGGGGGCCACCCATATCGCCCGAACGACGTGTGCGGCCCCCTCCCTAAACCCCGACTAAACTGAAGTGGGTCCGGGGGATCATCGCCCGGCGGGGAGCCAGGGGGCAGAGCCCCCCGACCTTACTTCCCTTTCGTCCGCCGCCGCCCCATCCTGTCCACCATGCCTGCGATTGAAGTTGCTGCCGCGGCTGACGGCACCATGACCTATTTGATTCATGACTCGCCCCAGGGCTTGCCGCCGGTCCGTTTGCGCGATTTGGCCGCGGCGTGGGATGGCGCGCGGGAAGCGGCGTTGCGGCATGATTGGGGGCCGTTGCGGGCGTTCCGGTTCGCGTTGCCGAACGGTGGCACGGTGGATCTGGCGCTAGCGGATCGCGATGCCAGCGTGTGGGCTGGCGCGGTTGACCGCATGCTGGGCATTGCCAGCCCGTATGGGCTTTCGGTGTGCCTAAGGTTGCTGGCGCTGGTGGATTTGCTGGCGGCGCCCTGGGCGCGCGGCTTGTTCACGCTGCGGCGGGACGGCGCGGAGCTGCATCCCGGCCTGTTACGGCTTGCGGCGGAAGCCAAGCTGACCGAAGAGGGCCGCTTCGATGGCGCGGCGTTTCGCGCCAGGCTGCACACGCCTCCCGGGCCGACACTCGGTCCGGCTTACCCGGCAAAGGATTTAGCATGATCGCCCTGTTCAGGCTGTTGCCCGCCGCCACCGTGTTGGCCACGCTGGCCGGCTGCGGCGCGTTCTATCACCCGGTTTCGTCCGAGGACCGCGAGGCCGTGGCGACCTGCCGCGCCGATGCAGACCGTGTCTTCGCGGCGCAGAACCGCTACATGATATCGGAGCGCGACCAATCCGCGGCGCCGTTTGGCGGCAACCAGTTGCCGCCGAATCCGAGCACTGGCTTGTCCGACCAGTATCAGCAGGACCAGATGGTGGATAAATGCCTGGCGCGCAGCGCGGCCAGTGCGCCCTCCGACACCCCGCCGGTCAAGCCATAGGCCGCAAGGCGATCCATGCTGCTAGTTACATATATAAGGAGCCCATTCCGATGAGCCGTATTCTGCGTACCGAGCCGAGCCAGGTATTTTCCAAGGCTGTGGAGTATCACGGTTTTGTTTACACGCAGGGCCTGGTGCCCACCAATCCGGACGCGGACATCCGCGCCCAGGTCGCCAACGTGCTTGGCCAGATCGACGAAGTTCTGGAGCTGCATGGCACCGACACGACGCGGCTATTGCAGGCGCAAATCTGGCTCGCGGATATTAGCGACAGGGCTGCGCTGAACGAAATCTGGTCGGCCTGGCTACCCGAGGGCCAGGCGCCGGCGCGCGCTTTGGTGCAGGCCGTGCTGGCCGACCCGCGCTGGCGGGTGGAGATTATGGTCACAGCCTGTAAGTAAAGATGGAATAAAGTTGCAGTATTGTTCGTGTCACACAAGTCACAGCGTGGCTAATTCAACACGAGCTTCGGCCACACGGATGCGTGACCGCATTAAACGCCATTTTTAGGACAATGTTCCTCAAAGCGGCGTTTACTCACAGGCGGTTTCCGCCGAATTGCTCAATGTGCAGGTCTGTTTCGATCAAATGAGTTGCCAGACTTGAGCACGCGTTGTTACCGAGTTTGTCAGAACCACTGCGAACGAGGGTAACGGATGTTACGAATCGGGCGAAAGTCTAGCTTTTACGCTCTCTTTATTGCACTTTCGGCCAATACAGCACCGTTAACCGCTGTCGCTAAAAGTATACATTCGTACAAGTCGC